>Ga0123333_10003513_pt1 | contig 15196 bp, 16 predicted proteins | sample BioC12SIPDNA_3_FD_89957 | JGI IMG/M metagenome (GOLD analysis project Ga0123333, IMG submission 89957) | Anaerobic biogas reactor microbial communites from Washington, USA - Biogas_R2_B C12 SIP DNA | ecosystem: Engineered > Bioreactor > Anaerobic > Unclassified | place: Washington, USA... | reverse complement strand
TGGGGGATACGGCCTACACGCCCGTCGGCGGGAATGCGCTGGTCGTCGGATCGGTGGAGCTGCGCCGGCCGATTCTGTCCTACGTCCACCTGGCGGGGTTCTACGACGCCGGAAACGTGTTCCGGGATTTCGAGGATATCGCGCGGTCCGGTTTCAGCCACACCGTCGGGGCCGGCCTGAGGGTCAAGACGCCTTTCGGCCCCCTGCGTTTCGATTACGGCATCAATCTGAACCTCCCGCCGGAACTCCGGGCGGGAGGCCTTTCCCGGGGCCACCTGTTCATAACGGTCGGCCCCCCGTTCTAAAGGGTATGGCGGCATTCAGACGGGGACGGACGCACAACCTGCCGGGGATCCGGCCGGCGGCTTGGAGTGCCGGGCTCGCGCCGATTGTATTGGCGGCGTTGCTGGCCCCGGCCGCATCTGTGCCGGCCGAAGAGATCGACCGCCTGCTCGTTGCGGTCAACGGGGCGGTCGTCACCGAGGGGGATCTCCATGTCGCCCGCAGCCTCAACGCCCTGGTCTCCCCGGGTGGAGCCGCCGCCTCGCGCGAACAGGAGATCAGCCGCATGATCGACCTCGAGCTGATCCGCCAGGAGCTCGAGAACCTGCGCATCGAACCCGAGGTCGCCCCCGAAATCCAGGCCAGGATCCGCGAGCTGGGCGACCGCTATGCGGGCGACGGGGGCCTCGCGGCCCGCCTCGCGCGGCTCGGCATTACCGAAGCCGAGTTCGACGCCTTCCTCAGGACCGAGGTCCTGATCCTGCGGTTTTTGGAGTTCCGGTTCCGGCCCTTCGTGCGGGTCCAGGCCGGGGAGATCGAGGCCTACTACCGCGGCCGGCTGGCGCCGCAGCTCGAGGGCGCCGCCGTCCCGGTGCCCCCCCTGGAGGAAGTTTCCGCCCCGATCGAGGCGGTGCTGGTCGAGGAGAAGATCAACGCAGAGCTGGAGCGGTGGATCGCCGATGCGCGCCGCAACGGCAGGATCGACTATTTTGACAACGACGGCCCGCCGCCGTCTGCGGAGTGACGTGCCGTGAATTCGCGAACGACATTGCTGGCCGGCGCCGTGGCGCTGTTTCTCCTTCTGACCGGCGCGGGGCTCGTCTATCTGAGGACGGAACACTTCCAGGAGTTCGTCCGGACGACGCTGGTCGCCGGGATCGAGCGGAACACGGGGCTCGACGGCCGCATGGAGAGTTTCCACCTGGACGTGTACACGGGGCGGCTGCGCATCGACGGCCTCGAGCTCGCCGCGCGGGATGCCCGGGCGGGGCTTTCCCTCCTGCGGATACGACGGATACGCGCCAGGTTCAGCCTGTCGTCGCTGTGGCATTTCCGCATGCGCCTGGCCGAGCTGCACCTGGCCGAGCCTGAGGTCGTACTGGCGACGGGGACCGGCGGCGGGGCCTCCTGGAACCCCGCAACGTTCCTGAAGACGCTGGACCTGTCGCTGACGCTCGAAACGGACCGGTTCACCGTCGCCGGCGGCCGGTTCACGGTCAACGAACGCAGCGCCCCGTTCAATCTTTCCCTCCGGGACCTGCAGTGCCGCATAGGGCACGAGGCCCGCCCGCCCGGCTACCGCATCGAGGTGGCCTACAAACAGAGCCGCCTTTTCTACGAGCGGAGGGACATCGTCCACGACCTGGAGGTGACGGCAACGCTCGGCATGCAGGGGGTCCGGATCGAACATCTCGAGTTTCGCCACGGCGAGTCCCGGCTGCGCGGCAGCGGGTCGGTGTCGGACTGGGATTCCCCCGTGCTGCTGCTCGACATGTCCGGCCCCCTGAGCGCCGGGGACCTGGCCCTGGCCGATGCGTCCCTGTACGAGGGGAAGGGGACCATCGATGCGCGCACCACCCTGCGCCTGGACAAAGACGGGCTGTATCTGAAAGGCAGCTTCTCGGCCGCCGGCGGCGCGTACCGGAAGATGGGGTACTCCGGCCTTTCCGGGGACTTCGAGATCCTTCGGGACGTTCTCTACCTGCGCAACGTCGCCGGCCGCGTCGGGACAGGGGCGTTCGCCGCCGGAGGGGAGATCCAGCTGCGGGCTTCGAACAACCGTCCCAACAGGCTGGCGATCGATGCCGGCAGGGTGCCCCTGTTCGAAGTGGGCAACCTGCTCCGCCTCGACGAGTTCGGGTACCGGAACGTCGCGGATTCCAGGACGGTCCTGATCTGGGGCGGCGGGCGGAAGATGACGGTCGAGTGTGACGCCCTCCTCTACGGGGAGGAGCCCGGGGGGGGCGCCGGGCCCAGGAGCACGCTGCTGGGGGGGCCGGTGCGGTTTACCTATTTCGAGGACGGCCGCGTCGATCTGGATTCGATGGACCTGAGGTCGGCCCGCACGCGCGTGCAGGCCAGCGGCGGGGACGGGGCCCTCTATCAGGTCCGGCTGCACACGCGCCGCCTGAGCGAGCCCTTCGGCCTGATCGCGGACTTGTCTCCGCCTCTGGAAAGGCTCATGGCGGGCCACCCGGACCTGGCGGCGGTCGAGGGGGATTTCCTGTTCGAAGGCGGCGTCCGGATCCTCTCCTCCTCCGACATCGGGTACGAGGGGCGCGTGTCGGTGAAAAACGGCCGCTGGCGGTCCCTGGAGGTGGATCTTCTGGATGCGGCCGCCCGTCTGGCGGGGTCGCGCCTGGAATTCAGGGGGCTGTCCGCACGCCGCGGGGGGGAGGTTGTCCGGGGGGACCTCGAGCTCGGTTTCGCCGACGAGCAGACGCTCTCCGAGTTCGGGTTCCGGGGCGAACTCCGGGGCATCGACCTGTCCCGGCTCGGGGATTTCGGGATCCAGGGGCCGCCGCTGTCGGGCGCCCTCGACGGGAGCGGGGACCTCCGCTTCGACGGCGCCGCCTGGGCGGGCGGCGGGCGGCTGTCGGTCGCTTCGGGACGCTTCCTGGGGCAGGCGTTCGATCGCCTCGAGGCCCGGGCGGCGCTTCGCGCCCGGCGCCTGGAATTGAGCGACGTGCGCGCGGTGCGCGGCGGGACCGACCTGGCCGGCGAAGGCTACGTGGATCTGGGCGACCTGCGGCTGAACTTCACGGCGCGGCTAGGGCAGATGCCCCTGGAGGAACTCGCCGGGCCGGGCCGTGCCGCCTTCCCGCTGGCGGGGCGCGCCAACGCCTCCGGGACCGTCCGGGGGACCCTGCGGGAGCCCGAACTGGACGGGACGTTCGAACTGCAGGGCCTGCGCTACGGGTCCTGGGACCTCGGGCGCGGGCTCGGCAGCCTGCAGTACCGGGCGGGCGCCGCGACGGGGCGACTGGAAGTCCACTCGGAGTTCGGCGATTTTTCCGCCCGGGCCAGGATCCCTGTCGGCGGCGGCGGGGACGGGACGATGGCCCTGGATTTTCAGAGGCTGAACATCCGGAAAATCGTCGCCGGCAAGGTTCCCCCCTACCTCGACATAGACGGCACGGAGCTCGGCGGGAGTATCCGGGGCGAAGGGGATTTCACCGACTGGGCCTCCGTGAGGTTCACCGGGGAAATCGACGGCGCGCTGTTCGGCGTCAACGGGCACGAGCTCTACAACCACGGGACCGTCGACTTCTCGATCGCCCGCAACCGGCTGCTCTTTGAAAACGCTCGAATCCAGGGGGAAAGGACGGATCTCGTGCTGGGCGGCACCGTGGCGCTCGACGACGGCAGCATCGACCTGCACCTGAGCGGCGGCCTCGACCTGGGGATCCTCTCCGGGCTGAAGGAGGGCCTCCTGGCGTCGGGCAACGCCGTCGTCGACATCCGGGCAAAGGGGCCGAAGCAGGACCCGGAGATCATAGGACGGCTGACGCTGGCCAACGCCGAACTGGCCTACCCCGACATCCCCGTCCCGGTGTCGAACATCTACGGGGACATGCTCTTCTCCACGAACGTGGTGCGGCTTGAGAACGTCCACGGCACGGCGGCCTCGGGGACGTTCGCCCTCTCGGGCGCCTACGAGCACCGCAACACGGTGATGGAGTCGATCAACCTGGAGGCGTCGCTCCAGGACATGCGGCTGCCGTACCCGGAGGATTTCAACTCCATCGTCGATGCCAGCCTGAGCCTCACCGGGGACAGGGATCTTCAGATCCTGTCCGGGGAGGTCGACATCATCCGGTCCGAGTACGTCCGGGATTTCAACCTGCTGGAGCGGTTCGCCGAGCAGGGCGCCGCGGCGGGCGGTCTGTTCGCCGCCGGGGAGGAACTCGAGAACCTGCGCCTGAACCTGGAGTTCCGCTCCAACAACGGGCTGGTCGTCGACAACGAGCTGGCCCGGGCGCGCGGCAGCCTGCGGCTGACCCTGAGGGGAACCCCCGCCTACCCCTCCCTGACGGGCCGCGTGGAGGCGGGGGAGGGGACCATCTTCTTCCGGGGGACCCGGTTTGAAATCTCCCACGCCTACGCCGATTTCCTGGACCGGAACCGGATCCGCCCCCTGGTGGAGATCAGGGCCGAGGCGGACGTCAAAACCTACCGTCTGATCCTGGACGCGACGGGGACGCTCGACAACCTGAGCGTCAACATAACCTCGGACCCGCCGCTGTCGACCGTCGATATCCTCTCGCTGCTCACCACGGGGATGGCCGAGCCGGAAGGCCAGACGTCCCTGCGCGAATCGCAGATGGCGGGCATGAGCGCGGCGAGCGTGCTGTCGGAGAATCTCACCGGCGCGATCGGCAGGCGGGTCCAGCGCATCCTGGGCCTGGAGAGTTTCCGCGTCGATCCCTTCCTGGCCGGCACCGGGAACGACCCCACCGCCCGCATCACGGTCAGCGAGCGCATATCCCGGGATATCGTGGTCACCTTTTCCCGGAACCTGTCGACGAACGAGGAGCAGGTCGTCGTCATCGAGTACGATATCGGGAGGGGCGTGTCGGTGACCGGCACGCGGGACGAGAACGGCCGGTTCGGCATCGACTTCCGCCTGCGCAGGCGGTTGCAGTAGGACGGCCCGCGGCCGAAGCCCGGCACCCCCCCTGCGGGTGTCTGGGCAGGTTTGCGCACATTTGGTATTGCCTTTTCCCCCGCTTCTTGGTTAAATCTCTTATTTCGCCCGGGAGGTGACATCGTGTACGCAGTGATCATGAGCGGCGGGAAGCAGTACCGGGTCTCCGAGGGGGACCTGGTGTGCGTCGAGAAGCTCGAAGCCGAAGCCGGCGCTCCGGTGGAGTTCAAGGAAGTGCTTCTGGTGAAAACCGACGCCAAGACCTACATCGGCGAGCCGCTGGTGGAGGGGGCTTCCGTGCAGGGCGTTCTGAATTCCCAGGGGAAGGAAGACAAGGTCCTGGTTTTCAAGTACAAGAAGAAAAAGCAGTACCGCCGCACGCGCGGGCATCGGCAGGCCTACTCGGAAATCCGTATCGAGAAAATTACCATCGCAGGCTAAAGAGGTTTCAGCATGGCACACAAAAAGGGAGTGGGGAGTTCCAGGAACGGCAGGGACAGCCAGGCCCAGAGGCTCGGCATCAAGCGTTTCTCCGGCCAGCTGGTCGCCGGCGGTACGATCATCGTGCGGCAGAGGGGGACACGGTACAAGCCGGGGCGGAACGTGGGGATCGGCAGCGACGATACTCTGTTTGCCAAGATCGAGGGCGTCGTCGAGTTCCAGGACCGCGGCCGGTACGGCAAATTCGTCCACATTCAGGCCAAGGCCTGACAATCGGCCGGCATCCCGGTTGGATAAGGACCCCGGTGCGGGTCCTTTTTTTTTATACCACCCTCATACGGGGCCGCAAACGTGTTCATCGACCGCGCCGCAATCCATGTCGTTGCAGGGAAAGGGGGGAACGGCTGCGTCGCCTTCCGCAGGGAGAAGTTCGTCCCCCGCGGCGGGCCGAGCGGCGGCGACGGGGGCGACGGGGGCAGCGTCTACATCGAGTGCTCCGACCGCGTCAACACGCTGCTGCACTTCCAGTACAGAAGGATTTTCAAGGCCGGGCGCGGCCGGCACGGCGAGGGATCCCAGCGGCACGGGCGCAACGGCGAGGACGCCGCCATCCTCGTCCCCCCCGGGACCCAGGTGTTCCGGGAGCCGGAGCACGCGCTCGTCCAGGATTTCTCCGCCGTCGGGCAGCGGCTCATGGTCGCCCGGGGCGGCCGGGGGGGCAGGGGGAACGCGCGGTTCGCCACCTCGACCGACCAGGCCCCCCGCCGGTTCGAACCGGGGGAGCCGGGCGAGGAGACGGACCTGTCGCTCGACCTCAAGCTGATCGCCGATGTCGGCCTGGTCGGGCTCCCCAATGTCGGGAAATCGACGCTGATCTCGAGAATCAGCGCGGCCAGGCCCAAGGTCGCCGACTACCCGTTCACGACGCTCGAGCCGCATCTGGGCGTCGTCAGGCTCGACGAATTCCGCAGCTTCGTGGTGGCCGACATCCCGGGGCTGATCGAGGGCGCCCACGGGGGGCACGGGCTGGGAGACCGGTTTCTCAAGCATGTGGAGCGCACCAGGGTGCTGGTTCACATGGTCGACGTCTCGGGGACGGGGCGCGATCCGGTCGCCGATTACGAAACGGTGGCCCGGGAGCTGGCGCTGTACGGCCGCGGACTGGCCGACAGGGTCCAGCTGGTCGTCGCCTCGAAGACCGATGCACTGGACGATCCTTCGAGGCTGTCCCGGCTTCGGGGGATGTGCCGCCGCCGCGCGATCCCCTTCCTGGGCGTCTCGGCCGTGACGGGGGAGGGCATCCGGGAGCTCGTCGGCACGATAGGGCGCCTGCTGCCGGGGGAAACCGGAGTATAATGCCGTCAGAGGGAAGGGAGCGCCGATTGGGACATGTGAGGCTGGGCGTACTCGGAGGGACCTTCAACCCGATTCACCGGGGGCACCTGCACCTGGCCCGGTCGGTCCGCAGCCTTTTCTCCCTGTCCCGGGTCCTGTTCGTCGTGGCGGCCGCTCCGCCGCACAAGCCGCCGAAAAGCCTGATCGCCCTGGCCCACCGGTACGCGATGGTCTGCCTGGCGACGGCCGGGGATCCGTCGTTCGTCCCCTCCCTGGTGGAGCTCGAGGCCAAGGCCAGCCCCTATTCGGTGGACACGATGCGGAAAATCACCTGCGGGCCCGGGCGCGGCCTGGAGGTGTTCTTCATCGCCGGCGGGGATTCCCTGCGCGACGTGCACACCTGGCAGGAGAGCGGCAAGCTGCTTTCCCGCTACAACATCGTTTTCGTGAACCGCCCCGGGGTTGATGCCGGGGACTTCCGGGAGCATCTGCCCGAGAAGGTCTGGGACCGGGTGTGCGACTGCACCGGCATGGGCCCGGGCCGCGTCCGGCGCCGGATCGGGGAACCCCACCGGGGCAACCGGCTGTTTCTGGTCGAGTGCGACGCCCCGGACATTTCCGCGACCGCGATCCGGCGCCAGGCGGCTTCGGGGGGGGACTTCCGCGCGGCGGTCCCCGGGCCGGTCCACGACTACATCCAAAAACTGCGACTTTATGGGGACCGATGATGGATGCTCTGGAAATCGCCGTGAAAGCGGCCGACGACAAGAAGGCCCGTGACCTGCTGGCCCTGGACATCTCCAGGATCGCCTCGTTCGCCAGCTCCTTCCTGATCTGCTCGGGGGACTCCTCCCGCCAGAACCAGGCGATTGCCGATGAGATACAGGCGCGGCTGAAGAAATCCGGCTTCCGGGCGTCCCACGTCGAGGGCTACCAGAACGCGGAGTGGATCCTTCTGGATTATTTCGACCTCGTTGTCCACATCTTTTCCAGGGAGGCGCGCGCCTTCTACGACCTGGAGAGGCTCTGGAGGGACGGCCGGCGCCTGGACACGGACAAAATGATCCGCCAGGCGGGCGGCACAAAGGCCGGCGGCGGCCGGTGACGGCCGTCGATCTGCGGGGTAGGCTATGCGCCTGAGATTCCTCTGGGCGGGCAGGACCAGGAGCGCGCCCATCGACGCGCTCGTCGAGGACTATCTGGGCAGGATCCGGCACATGGTCCCCTGCGAGGTCATCGAGACGCGCGACCTGGCCAGGACGCGGTCTCTGAAGGCCGGGGCCCTGGTCCGCGCCGAGGCCGGGGAGTTCGCCCGGCACCTGGCACCGACCGGGACCCTGGTGGCCCTCGACGAGAACGGGAGGCAGTTCTCGTCGGCGGCTTTTTCCCGGTGGCTCGAATCGGCGATGCAGCGCGGCGGCCGGTCGATCACCTTCGTCATCGGGGGGGCCGAGGGGCTGAGCCCCGAGATTTCCCGCAAGGCGGACCTGGTGCTGTCGATGGGCGCCATGACCTGGACCCACGAAATGTCCCGGGTGCTGGTCGCCGAACAGGTCTACCGGGCGCTGTGCATTCAGCGCGGGATCCCCTATCACAAGGCCTGAAGCCCGGGGCCGGGCCGGGCGCGACGGGACTGATTGACGGGACTGAGTATGGATGCGCAACGACTGGGATACTATAGGGAGAGGCTTCTGGAGAAGCGGCTTTCGCTGGCCGCCATGGTCGAAAGGGCCGAGGGGTACGGACGCGAGAAGGACACGGCCACGCAGGACATCGGGGATCTGGCCGCCCAGTCCTACACCAGGGAATTCCTCTTCGGAAAGAGCGCGGGGGACCGCCAGGTGCTCCGGATGATCGACGAGGCGCTCGGGCGGATCGAGGACGCCACCTACGGCGACTGCGTCCGGTGCGGGAATCCGGTCCAGCCCAAGAGGCTGGAGGCGGTTCCCTGGGCCGAATGCTGCATCGAGTGCCAGGCGCTTGCCGAAAAGGGGATGTAGGGTTTCGGTCCCGACCCGCGCCGCCGCAGGCGCCGGCGGGGGAGCGCCGTCTGGGAGCGGACCGGGAGATCCCGGGCTTACGGTTGCGGGTACTCGGGCATGGGCGGGGCCTGGAACTGCTTCAGGAATTCCTCGTAGCGCACCCTCTGGTCGTCGCGCAGCATGTCCTTGATCTTCTGCTCGGTTCCCTTGTAGAGCGCCTGGTACTGCGGCCACACCTCCTGGGAGAGGGCGAAGCTGCGGTTGCGGCTTTCTTCGAAGATGGCCTTCAGGTTCTCGGTCTGCGCGGCATCCAGGTTCAGTTCCTTGGCGAGGCCGCCGACGATGTCGATGGGTTGGGAGCTGGCTTTTATGAAAGCGGCTTTCAGGTACTCCTGGTACAGCGAATGGGAAACGGCCCCGGCAATGCCCCCCAGCAGGAAAACCAGGATCCCCAGAAGTACGATGATGGCTTTGGACTTCATTGCATTCTTTCCGGCACTCCCCGCGGTCGCGGAGCTGTTATTTCAGTTCGTAGCCCGGATTCTGCCATGCTTTCCGGTTGGCGATCGCGCTGAGTATGCTGGCGTCGGTTATGGGCGTCTTCCCGGCGATCATGCTGGGCAGAGGGAGGTTTTCGCCCAAAAAGACCCGTTCGTACGCCGTGTGCAGATCGTCCTGCGGGCCGCTCAGCTGCAGGTAGGCGAAGACCGACACCAGAGCGAGGGTGATCGCCGCCATCGACGGGATGACTCTGCGGGCCAGCCCGAAAAACTGCTGCAGGACGGCAACGTTGCGCGCTTCGTTTTCAATGCTTCGTTCCAGCTTCCGGTAAAAATAGGGGGACGGCTCGACCGGGGCGATCCTCGAGGCCAATAGCCGCGGGACCCGCAGGAGCCCCCAGGCGCGCGCGCAGTCCGGGCACTGCCCCAGGTGCTCCCCGAGAGCACGGCTTTCGGCTTCGGAAAGTTCGCCGTCGATTCCCCTCGACATCAGCTTCCGTATGGCAGAGCACTTCACGATGAATTCCTCCGCATCCACTATCTAATTACGACGCGCTTTCAAAGGATATTTCACCAGGACGGCCTTTTTGCCCTGAATTTGCGAAATTGGCGCCGTCTCCGCTCCTGTTTAACACAGTCGCGGAAATCAATCAACATCAAGTTCGGCCCCCCGTCTCCATATCGGCCGCACCGGGTGAGAACCCCAGCAAATCCTTCGCCGGACGGCCCGGCGGCGCCTACAGGATGAGCATGCAGTCGCCGTAGCTGTAGAAGCGGTAGCCGCGCCCGATCGCTTCGCGGTAGCAGTCGAGCATCAGGTCGCGCCCGGCCAGGGCGCAGACGAGCAGGAACAGGGTCGAACGCGGGAGATGGAAATTGGTGACCATGCCGTCGACCGCGTGGAACCGGAACCCGGGGTAAATGAACAGGTTGCAGTCCCCCTCGGACGCGGTCTCCGGCAGGCGCCCGTCCCGGGCGAGGAATTCCAGGCACCGCGTCGTCGTCGTGCCGACGGCGATCAGACGGCGCCCCTCGGCCTTGTAGGCGCGGATCCGCGCCAGGTTCTCGGCGTCGGCATGATAGCGTTCCGGTTCCATCGTGTGCGCCTCGACGGTGTCGGAGCGCACGGGCTGGAATGTCCCGTACCCGACGTGCAGCAGGATGTCGCATACGGGCACCCCACGGCGCCGGAGGCGTCCGAGGACGTCCTCTGTGAAATGCAGGCCGGCCGTGGGGGCGGCGACCGATCCGGCCTTGCCGGCATAGACGGTCTGGTAGCGGTGCTTGTCCTCGGTGAAATCGTGCCCTCTGGGACGGCGGATGTAGGGGGGGAGCGGCGGCTCCCCGATTCTTTCGATATCCTGCATCAGATCCGGTCGGGGGGCGAACTCGAGGACCCGGCCGCCGAAGCCCGTGACGGCGGCGACGCTGGCGGTCAGCCCGTCAAAAAGCAGTTTCTGGCCCACGGGCGCCTTCCTCGCGGGCCTGACCAGGGCCTCCCACAGCCCGGGGCCCCGCTCCCGCGCGAGCAGGATCTCGATCTCCTCCTCCCTGCCCGGGCGCCTGGCCCTGAGGCGGGCGGGGAACACCCGCGAGGCGTTCATGACGAGGAAGTGGCCGGGGTCGAGGATGTCGGGAAGCTCCCTGAATATGCGGTGCTCCCTCCGCCCGTCGGGCCAGACCACCATCATCTTCGACGAGTCCCGCCTGTCGGCAGGGTGCTGCGCGATCAGGCGCTCCGGCAGCTCGAAATCGAATGCATCCAGTCTCATGGGTCCACGCTCGGGGCGGCCGCGGCCGGCGCCGAGCGCCGCGTGAGGCTGCCTATTGTACTTTTGTCACAGGCTGATAATATACATTGTTCCGGCCTCCGGGGCGCCCGGAAAATCGGGGGCCGATCCAGGGAGGTCTCACACAAACGTATCGAGTTTGCAGCCCGGTCTGGGGCTGTGCGGGGTAAGGCATGAAGGAATATGTTCGCAAGATCATCGAGGCGATAGGGGAGGATCCGCTCCGGGAGGGGTTGGTGCGGACGCCGGAGCGCGTGGACAAGGCTTTGCGGTTTCTGACGAGCGGCTACCAGGTGGACCCGAAGGAGCTGCTCAACAACGCGCTGTTCGACGTGCAGTACGACGAGATGGTGATCGTTTCCAACATCGACTTCTACAGCATGTGCGAGCACCACCTGCTGCCTTTCTTCGGGAAGTGCCACGTCGGGTACCTCCCGGACAAAAAGGTGATCGGTATCAGCAAAATCGTCCGGCTGGTCGAGATGTTCAGCCGCAGGCTCCAGGTCCAGGAGCGGCTGACGACCCAGATTGCCAAGACCATCCAGGACACCATCCACCCCCTGGGCGTCGGAGTCATCGTGGAGGCGCAGCATATGTGCATGCTGATGCGGGGGGTGGAGAAGCAGAATTCCCGGGCGACAACGAGCTCGATGCTCGGCAATTTCCGGCGGTCCGTGGAAACGAGAATGGAGTTCCTAGACCTGGTCTACAAACGCGGTGGCACCGCCTGACAGGACCCGCAGCCCGCTTGGGATCCCCGGGGCGGCGCGTGCTGCGTGCATGGCCTAATTTATTGAGCCATTTAATAATAGAGGTTCCGGGCTCCCGTGAATTCTCTTGACGGAAACCGGACCCCTGTGCTAGCATGACGCGTTCCGAAGGGCAGCCCCAAGGTCGGAGGAACATGCGCTTCCCCGAACTTCCGGAGGCGCCAGGGGAGGGGAAACCCCCGGGGCGGAATCGCAGGTGCCGGAAGTCTGCGGCTTTTTCCAATCCCTGAAACGAGTCTGAGAGGCAAACAGTGACGGTGTCCGCGATCCTGGGGCGCTACGCCCGGTCCCTGGCCGAAGTTGTTTTCGAGCAGAAACTGGAGCAGGAGGTGACCGAAGACCTGCGGACCTACGGCGCGGTGTTCGGGGAGGTCCCGGGACTGGTCGAGGCCCTCGACAGCCCCGGCATCCCGCGCCGGACCAAGGAGCGGCTGCTCGAAAACCTTCTCGAGATCCATCCGGTCCACCCGGTCACGCACAACTTCCTCAGGGTTCTTCTCGACAACGGCCGGATCCGCCACTATCGGCAGATCCACGAAATCTTCCAGGATCTGGTCGACGAGCATCTCGGCGTGGTCCGGGCCCAGGTGCGGAGCGCGGCGCCGCTCGATGCGGCCGACCTCGAGGCCATCCGGGACAGGCTTTCGGCCATGACGGGGAAGACGGTGCAGCTGGTGGCGGAGACCGACGCGGGCCTCCTCGGGGGGGTGGTCGTGCAGATCGGGGACACGGTCTACGACGGCTCGATCAGAACCAGGCTCGACAAAATGGGACGGAGGCTTGCGGGAGCCTAGCCCGCTTCCGGGGGCCTCCCGGTTCCAGGCCGTACACGGCAGCCCGGCAGGCAAAAACCCACAAAGGGAATGAGAGCATGCAGATCAAAGCGGATGAAATAAGCAAGGTCCTCAAGGAGCAGATCCGGGATTTCCAGTCCGGGATGGATGTGCGCGAGGTAGGGACGGTCATCTCCGTCGGGGACGGCATCGCACGCGTCCACGGTCTCGACAACGTCATGGCGGGCGAGATCCTGAACTTCCCGCACGACGTCAAGGGCATTGCCCTGAACCTGGAGGAGGACAACGTGGGGACGGTCCTGTTCGGCGAGTTCGCCAAAATCAGTGAGGGGGACCTGGTCGAGCGGTCCCAGCGCATCATGTCCGTGCCGGTCGGGGAGTCGATCCTCGGGCGCGTGGTGAACGCGCTGGGGGAGCCCATCGACGAGCGCGGCCCCGTCCAGTTCGAGGACTACGCTCCGATCGAGCGCCTGGCCCCCGGGGTGGTGGACCGGCAGCCGGTGAAAGAGCCGCTCAACACCGGGCTCAAGGCCATCGACTCCATGATCCCGATCGGGCGCGGCCAGCGCGAACTCATCATCGGCGACCGCCAGACGGGGAAGACGGCCATCGCCGTCGACGCCATCATCAACCAGAGGGATTCCGACGTCGTCTGCATTTACGTCGCGATCGGGCAGAAGCGGTCGACCGTCGCCCAGGTCGTCAAGACCCTGACCGACCACGGCGTCATGGACAAGACCGTCGTCGTTTCGGCATCGGCGTCCGATCCGGCGTCCATGCAGTATATCGCGCCCTACTCGGGCTGCACCTTCGGAGAGTATTTCATGGACCGGGGCCGGCACGCCCTGATCGTCTACGACGACCTGTCCAAGCACGCGGCCGCCTACCGCGAGATCTCGCTGCTTCTGCGGCGCCCCCCCGGGCGGGAGGCCTACCCCGGGGACGTTTTCTACCTGCATTCCCGCCTGCTCGAACGGGCTTCGAAGCTGAACGCGGAAAAGGGAGGGGGGAGCCTCACCGCCCTGCCGATCATCGAAACCCAGGCGGGGGACATTTCCGGGTACATACCCACCAACGTCATCTCCATCACCGACGGGCAGATCTTCCTGGAATCCGACCTGTTCCATGCGGGCATCCGGCCGGCCATCCACGTCGGGAACTCGGTCAGCCGCGTGGGCGGCAACGCCCAGATCAAGGCCATGCGCCAGGTGGCCGGGACGCTGCGCCTGGATCTGGCGCAGTACCGGGAGCTTGCCGCCTTCGCCCAGTTCGGTTCGGATCTGGACAAAGCCACCCAGGCGCAGCTGGCCCGCGGCGAGCGGCTGACGGAGATCCTCAAGCAAAGCCAGTACCAGCCTCTGGGCGTCATCGAGCAGGTGGTGTCGATCTTCGCCGGGACCAAAGGCTTCACCGATGACGTCGAGGTGCGGGAGGTGCAGGGGTTCCTCGGGGAGCTGCTCCGGTTCATGGGCGCGTCCAAGGCTGCACTGATCGAGAAACTCTCCGAAGAGAAGGCGCTGTCGGACGCTCTGGAGCAGGAGCTTCTCGATGCCCTGAAGCAGTTCAAGGCGCAATACATGGCCGGGCGGTCCGCCGCGTAAGCCCGGCCGGGGATCCAGATGGCGAACATTCGAGACATCCGGCGCCGCATCCAGAGCGCCAAAAACATCCAGCAGATCACCCGCGCCATGAAGTTCGTTTCGGCGGCCAGGCTGCGGAAGGCGCAGGACCGCGTCATCGCCGCGCGTCCCTACACGCGGCAGATGCTCGCGGTTCTCAACAGCCTGGCGTCCCGGGTCCCCGAACAGGCGCACCCTCTGCTGGCGCAGCGCGGTGGAGACCGGATCGAGCTGGTGGTGATCACGGCCGACCGCGGGCTGTGCGCCGCCTACAACACCAACATCATCCGGCAGGCTCTCGAGTTCCTCCACCAGCATTCGGACAAGCAGGTGGAACTGAACATCCTGGGGAAACGGGGCAGGGATTTCTTCCGGCGCCGCTCCTACCCGGTGCGGCACGAGGCCACGGGCATCCTCCAGCAGGTGACGTTTGCCGATGCCGCCGCCATAGCGAGAGACCTCATCGAGGAGTTCATCCGGGGCGAGAAGGACCGGATCTGCATCATCTACAACGAATTCAAGTCCGTCGTGCAGCAGCAGGTCGTCCTCGAGCCCGTGCTGCCGGTCGGGCGGCTCGAGGATGCCGACGCAGGCAGGCGGCTCGACTACATCTACGACCAGCCCCCGGAGGAGATCTTCGACCGGTTGCTCCCCCGGTACGTGGAGGCCCAGGTATTCAGGGCGCTCCTCGAAGCGGCCGCTTCGGAGCAGGGGGCGCGCATGGCGGCGATGGAATCGGCGACGAACAACGCGGGGGACATGATCGAAGACCTGACCCTGCATGCCAACAAGGTGCGCCAGGCCGGGATTACCACGGAACTGATCGAGGTCGTCAGCGGGGCGGTTTCGGGCCGCTGATCCGCGCGCCCGGGTCATTCCCCGCAGGACTGTGGGAGAGGGATCGATGACACAAACTGGAAAAGTCGTGCAGATAATCGGCCCGGTGGTCGACTGCGAATTCGAGGAAAACAAGCTCCCGGCGATCTTCAACTGCGTCATGATCGAGGGGGAGATCGAAGGCAAGCCTTTCAGCAT
>Ga0123333_10003511_pt1 | contig 15203 bp, 15 predicted proteins | sample BioC12SIPDNA_3_FD_89957 | JGI IMG/M metagenome (GOLD analysis project Ga0123333, IMG submission 89957) | Anaerobic biogas reactor microbial communites from Washington, USA - Biogas_R2_B C12 SIP DNA | ecosystem: Engineered > Bioreactor > Anaerobic > Unclassified | place: Washington, USA... | reverse complement strand
GCGGCGGCGGCCCCGGTCGCGTCGCCGTCGGCGGCGACCAGCGGCAGGCCCGCGTCGCGGGCCGCCGCGATCTGGGCCTCCAGCTCGTCGACGGTCGTGTCCGGCTCGGCCTCGACGCGGATCCGGGCCGAGTCGGCCGCCGCCCGGGCGTCGGGCAGGGCCCGGCGCAGCCCCGACGTGGCCTCGTCGAGCGTGCGCTGCACGGCGTCGTAGGACTCCAGCAGCCGGTCCCGGGCGGCCTGGAGCTGCTCGAGCTGCACCCGGGCGGCCTTCCGCCGCCGGGACAGGTCGGCGAGCATCCGCTCGCGCACCCGCTGCGCCTCGGCCACCATCGCCTTGCCCTCCTCCTGGAGGGCCTCGCGCTCGGACTCGCCGGTGGCCCGGGAGCCCGCGGCGTCGTCGTCGGCCGCCTGGCGGATCTCGACGGCCGCCGCCTCCGCGGCAGCGCGGATCGCGGCGGCGGCCTCCTCGGCTTCGGCGGTGCGGGTCGCCAACACCTCGTCGGCCTCGGCCCGGACGGCGGCGGCCGCCGCGTCGGCCGCCTCCGCCGCCTCCCTCGCCGCCTCGGCGGCCGCGGTCCGGTCGGTCTCGATCGCCTCGCGCGCGGCGGTGGCCTCCGCCTCGAGCTCGGCTCGCACCCGCGTGGTCTCCTCGGCCAGCTCGGCCTCCACTCGTGCCCGCTCCTCGTCGACCTCGGCCCGCACCCGTTCGGCCTCCTCGACCTTGCGCGCCGCGGCCGCCTCGGCGTCGCGCCGGGTGGCCCCCGCCGCCTCGGCCGCCTCGCGGAGCATCTGGGCGACGCTCTCCTCGGCCCGTTCCTTCATCTCGACCGCCGCCCGGCGCGCCGAGGTCAGCACGCGGGCGGTCTCCTCGCCGAGGGCGGCGGTGAGCTGATCCTCGTCGATGGCGGGCCGCGCCTCGGCCTCGGCGCGCAGGTCTCGCACCTGGGCCCGGGCCTCGTCGCGCTCGGCGGTGAGCCGCTGCACCACCTCGGCGAGCTGGCCCAGGTACGCCCGGACCTCGTCGGGGTCGAAGCCCTTGCGGCGCACGTCGAAGGCGCGGCCGGTGATCGACGCCGCGCTGTGGTCGTTCGTCGGGGGGGTCACGCCGCGATGCTACGACCGCGCCCCGGCCCGATCGGGGACGCCCCCGGGGCGGCTCAACCGCCCGGCCGCTCCAGGTCGAGGGCGTTCCCACCGACGGCCGCCAGGGCGGCGAGGGCGTCGTCGAGGGTCTCCACCCCGACGACCTCGATGTCGTCGCCGGCCTTCAGCTCGGCCTCGGCGACCTCGAGGGCGGGGACGAGGATCAGCGTCGCGCCGGCGTCGATGGCGGCCACCGTCTTCTGCTGGATGCCTCCGACGCGGCCGACCCGCCCGTCGAGCTCGATCGTCCCGGTCACCGCCACGTCGTGCCCGCCGGTGAGCGACCCGGGCGTGAGCCGGTCGAGCACGCCGAGCGCGAGCGCCAGCCCTGCCGACGGCCCGCCGACGTCCTGGGTGGCGATGACGACGTCGAACGGCAGGTCGATCCGCAGATCGCGGGTCGTCACGTTGGTGACGCCCAGCAGCGTGCGGTTCGGGTCCTCGACGTCGGACGTCAGCTCGACCTTGACCGTCCGCTCGGCGCCGTCGCGCTCGACGTCGACCTCGACCAGCTCGCCCGGCAACCGGGGCTCGATCGCGGCGCGGAGGTCGTCGGTGAGCAGCGTCGGCACGCCGTCGACCGCGAGGATCGTGTCGCCCGCCTCGAGCACCTCGGCGGCGGGGCTGCCCACGACCGTGTCCTGGATCGTGACGCCGGTGCCGGTGATCGTGTCCTCGAACCCGAGGTGCCCGAGGGCGACCGCGGCGGCGACCTCCTGTGACCGGTTCATCTCGACCGCGGCCTCCTCGCGGTTCTCGATGCCGGTCTGGTCACCGAGGATCGCCCGGCGGGGGAACACGTCCTGGTGGGGCGAGATCCACCCCCAGAGCGCCTCGGCGTAGCCGACCCGTCGCGATGCCCCCCGCAAGGACACGGTCAGGAACAGGATCGACCCGTCGGTCTCGAACGTGTCGGCGTCGTCGACCTCGATGAGCGGCTCGGTGCGGATCGCCGAACCCGGTGCGTAGACGATGTACGGCGCGTGGGCGAGCGACCCGACGGTCACCGCCAGCGCCGTCGTGACGAGCAGGGTGCCGAGGACGACCCACAGGGCGACCATCGCCCGCGACCGGGGGACGGCACCGCCGGGCGCCACGGGACCGGCCGCCGGATCGGCGGTGGCGCCCGCCTGCCCCACCGCCGCATCGATCGCGGGAGGCGGCGCGGCCGGTTCCGCCTCCTCTTCGACCGTGGGTGTGCGCTCGTCGTCCACGAAACGGGGAGCCTGCCAGACCGAGGGGCCCCGACGCCGGTCACCGCGTCCACCGGCCCACGCGCCCGGCGCCCGTTGGCCCCGCGGCGCGCCGCGTGTTCGACTGGAGGGGTGACGAGCGCGCCCCCTCCCGCGACGAGCGGACCCGCGGCCGCCGCCGCCCTCGCGGTGGCCGAACGGCGCGCCGCGGTCGCCGAGGCGGGCCACACCGGCGACCGCGCCACCGCCCTCGCGGCGAGGTCCGACCCCGATCCCGGCGTCCGCGCCACCGCGCTCGGCGCCCTGAGGCGGCTGGGGACCCTCTCGCCCGCCGATCTGCTCGTCGCGCTGGCGGATCCCTCGCCGATCGTGCGGCGCCGCGCCGCCGAGGAGGTCGCCGCCGACGATCCGGGTCCGACCGTCTCGCTGCTCGGCCTACTGGACGACCCCGACCCCACCGTGATCGAGGTGGCCGCCTGGGGGTGCGGCGAACGCACCCCGCCCGAGCCCGGGGCGGTCGCCGCTCTCACCCGGCTCGTCGACCACGACGACGCCCTCGTCCGCGAGGCCGCCGTCGCCTCGCTCGGCGCCATCGGCGATCCGGCGGGCCTGCCGGCGATCCTCGCCGCGACCCGCGACCGGGCGACGGTGCGTCGGCGCGCCGTCATCGCGCTCGCCCCGTTCGACGGCCCCGAGGTCGACGCCGCCCTCGAACGGGCGACGACCGACCGCGACTGGCAGGTCCGCCAGGCCGCCGAGGACCTCCTGTCGTGACCGGCGACCGGCCCGACGTCGACCCCGGCCCTCCGCCGGAGCACCCGCCCTTCGCCCCCGCGCCGGTCGCCGCCCCGAGCGCCGACCGGTCCCGCGGCGCCGACCGCGGCGGCTGGCGGTCCACCGCCGACCAGGGCCTGCTGCTCGCCCGGTGGATCGCCGGGGAGCTGGCCGCCCAGTGGGTCGAGAAGTTCGCGTGGTGGCCGTGGCTGGTGGGGGCCGCCGGCCTCGTGTCGCTCGGCATCTCGATCCCGGTCGACCCGGGCTGGCCGTTCATCGTCCTCGGCATCGTGCTCATGGGCATCGCCATCGGCTGGCGACTCACCCTCGCCGTCGTCGCCTGGGCGCTCCGCCGCCTCGCGCTGCCCCGCCGGGCCCGCCCCCTGCGCTCCGAGATCGGTGCCGCCCGCGCCCGCCTCCAGGAGGCGCTCGCCGACACCGGGGCGCCCGTCACCATCAGCGGCGTCATGAGGTTCGGGTGGGACCTGTTCCGCGGTCGGCGCCCCCACGCCACCACCGCCCGCCGCCTCCTCGGCCTCGTCACCCACGTCGGCGACCTCGCCGAGATCGACCGCCTGCGCCGGGCGCTCGCCGAGGCCGCGGACGGGGGTCCCGAGCCACCCGCTGGTTAGGTTCGGCGCCATGGCCGACGAGACCAGCCACGCCGCCTGGGTCGAGCGCGACGCCGCGGTGGTGTGGCACGGGTTCACGCAGATGGCGACCTACGCCGACAACCGCCCCGTGGTCGTCGAGCGGGCCGAGGGCCGTGAGCTGATCGACGTCGAGGGCCGCCGCTACCTCGACGCCATCTCGTCGCTCTGGGTGACGACGCTCGGCCACCGCGTGCCCGAGCTCGACGACGCGGTGCGGGCCCAGCTCGACCGCGTCGCCCACTCGACGCTGCTCGGCAACGGCAACGTCGCCGCCATCGAGCTGGCCGAGGCCCTGGCCGGGCGGGTGCCGGTCGACGATCCGCGCTTCCTGTTCGCGTCCGACGGCGCCGCCGCGGTCGAACAGGCCCTGAAGATCGCGTTCCAGTCCTGGACGAACCGGGGTGTCGCGGGCCGCACGACCTACCTCGCCTTCGGCGGGGCGTACCACGGCGACACGATCGGCTCGCTGTCGGTCGGCGACGGCGGGTTCGGCACGACGGTGTTCGATCCGCTGCGCTTCGCCTGCGTGCGCACCCCGGGCCTCGACGAGCCGGGCGCGGTCGACGCCGCCGTCGCGCTCATCGCGGAGCGCGCCGACGAGCTGGCCGCCGTGGTCGTCGAGCCGCTCGTGCAGGGCGCGGCGGGCATCCGGGTACACCCGCCCGAGGCGCTCGCCGCCGTCGCCGCCGCCTGCCGCGAGCACGACGTGCTGCTGATCGCCGACGAGGTCGCCACCGGCTTCGGCCGCACCGGCACGCTCTTCGCCTGCGAGCAGGCGGGCGTCCGCCCCGACCTGATGTGCCTCGGCAAGGGCATCACCGGCGGCTACCTGCCCCTCGCGGCCACGGTCGCCGCCGGACCGGTGCACCGGTCGTTCCTCGGCCCGGACCTGTCGGAGCTGACCCTGTACCACGGCCACTCCTACAGCGGGAACGCCCTCGCGTGCGCGGTGGCGACCCGTCACCTCGAGCTGTTCGACGAGTGGGGCGTGCTCGCCAACGTCGGTGCGCGCGCCGAGCAGCTCCGGTCCCGCCTCGCGGCCGACGTCGCCCCGCTCGCCCCCGTCGCCGCGATCCGCCAGCAGGGGGTGATGGTCGGCATCGAGCTCGACCCGCCCGCCGACGGGCTGCGGTGGGGTCGCCGGGTGTCGGCGGCGTGCGTCGAGCGGGGCGTGCTGATCCGCCCCCTGGGCGACGTCGTCGTGGTCATGCCGCCGCTGACGACGACCGGGGACGAGATCGACCGCATCGTCGACGTCGTCGCCGCGTCGATCGCCGATGCCTGCCGCTGACGGGGGGCCCTGGGCCGCCCGGATCGCCGAACGGCTCGACGCCGTCCGCGCCGAGGGGCGCTGGCGCCGCACCCGCACGTTCGATGCCCTGGGGCCGGTGGGCCGGCTCGCTCCCGACGACGGTCCGGCGGGCGGATCCGACCCGACCGACGTCGTGTCGTTCGCATCGAACGACTACCTCGGCCTCTCGGCCCACCCGGCGGTGATCGCCGCCGCCCACGACGCCCTCGACCGCTGGGGCGCCGGGGCGACCGCGTCGAGGCTCGTCGTCGGATCGCGCCCGCCCCACGCCGACCTCGAGGCCGCCCTCGCCGGGTGGAAGGGCACCGAGGCGGCGCTCGTGCTCCCCACCGGGTTCGCCGCCAACCTCGCCGTCCTCACCAGCCTCGCCGGTCCCGGCACCCGCATCCTGAGCGACGAGCTGAACCACGCCTCGATCGTCGACGGCTGCCGGGCCGCCCGCGGCGACGTCGAGGTCGTACCCCACGGCGACCTCGACGCCCTGGCCGCCCGGCTCACCGACGACCGCCGCCCGACCGTCGTGGTGGTCGACGCCGTGTACTCGATGGACGGAGACGCCGCCGACCTCAGTCGCCTCGCCGGGCTGTGCACCCGCCACGGAGCGGCGCTGGTGGTCGACGAGGCCCACTCGGTGTTCGGTCCCGACCTCGACCCCGCCGATCACCCCGACCTCACCCTCGTGCGGGTCGGGACGCTCTCGAAGGCGCTCGGCTCGTTGGGCGGGTTCGTCGCGTCGACCGCCGCCGTGCGCGACCTCCTCGTGAACGTGGCCCGCCCGTTCATCTTCACGACCGGCCTCTCCCCGGCCGACACCGCCGCTGCGGCCGAAGCGCTGGAGATCGTGCGGTCGCCCGCGGGCGACGCGCTGCGTGCCCGCCTGCGGCGCCACGTCGACCGGTTGCGTCCCGGCCACCCCTCGCCGATCGTGCCGATCGTCCTGGGCGACGAGGCGGCCGCCGTCGCCGCCGCCGACCGGCTCCTCGCCGCCGGCCTCCACGTTCCTGCCATCCGCCCGCCGACCGTGCCCCCGGGCACCTCGCGCCTGCGGGTGACGTTCTCCGCCGCCCACACCGACGACCAGGTCGACCGCCTCGTCACCGCCCTGCGTTACATCTGGGGTCTGACCCCGGATGTAACACCGTGAGCGGGATGCGGCCGCGGGTGGTCGTGGCGATGGTCGGCACCGGGACGGAGGTCGGCAAGACGTGGGTCGCGGCATCCGCCCTGGCCGAGCTGCGAGACCGGGGCGCGACCGTCGCCGCCCGCAAGCCGGCCCAGTCCGCCGAGCCCGACGATCCCGCGCCGTCCGACGCGGCCGTGCTGGCGGCCGCCACCGGCGAGGACGAGTTCACGGTCTGCCCCGCCCACCGCCGCTACGCGGTGGCGATGGCGCCGCCGATGGCCGCCGACGTCCTCGGGCTCGAACGCTTCACCGTCGCCGACCTGGCCGCCGAGACCGCCTGGCCCCGCCTGACCGCCGGGGTCGCCCGGACCCACCCGGCCGACGGATCCGTCGTCGACGTCGGGCTGGTCGAGACGGCCGGGGGGTTGCTGTCGCCCGCCGCCGCCGACGGCACCAGCCTCGACCTCGCCCTCGCCGTCGACCCCGACGTCGTGGTGCTCGTCGCCGACGCCGGGTTGGGCACGATCAACGGCGTCCGCCTGTGCCTCTCCGCCCTCGCCCCCCGCTGGTCCGGCCCGGTCGTCGTCGTGCTGAACCGCTACGACGACACTCTCCCGCTGCACCGGGCCAACCGCGACCTGCTCGCCGCGGAAGCTCCGGCGGGCGGGCCGGTCACGGTGCTCGCCGCGGGCACCGACGCGTCGTCCCTCGCCGACCACGTCGGGACGACCCTCGACCACCGGAGCGGTGGCCGAGGATCGCCCAACGGTCATCCACAGGACACTCCCTAGGCGTTGACCAGATCCTCCGGGGTGAGCGACAGCGTCTCGCCCTCCCAGTCCTGGAGCTCGCCGATCTCACTGAAGTGACCGGCGGCGGCGTCGTACTGCACCAGCCGCAGCGACTCGCCGAGGAACGGGTCGTCGCCTCCGGACGTGGTGAACGACACGCCGTCGATCGCCAGGTCGCTCGTGAAGCCGTCGATGTTGTGGACCGACTCCATCACGGCGAGGCGGGTGGGCGCCTCGGCGGCCTCGAGGGCCTGCACGAAGATCTCGGCCTGCACGTAGCCGTACAGGATGATGGCGTTCTCGAGGTCGAGCGCACGGCCCTTGAAGTCGGTGCGGTACTGCTCGACGGTCTCCTTGAACGCGACCATCGCCGGATCGTCCGCGTAGGCGGGGTTGAGCGGGTCCTTGAGGTTCGTGAAGCTCAGGGCCCCGTCACCGGCGGCGCCGGCGAGGATCATCAGCGTCTTGGAGATGCACGTCGCCGACACCCACGTCGTGGGCTCCCAGCCCTCGTCCTGCTTCGACGTCAGGGCGTCGGGGCAGGCGAGCAGGGTGGCGCCGTTGAAGAAGGCGTCGGCGTCGCTGGCCGCGAGGCTGGCGACCTGGGTCGACACCTCGTCGGCGCCCGACGGGTACTCCTCGACCGCGACCACCTCGATGTCGGTGCCCTCGATCGCCTGGCGGAAGCCCTGCTCGTAGGTGGCGCCGAACTCGTCGTTCTGGACGAGCATGGCGACCTTGGCCTCGGGCTGGTTCTCCTTCAGGTAGTCGGCGAACGCCTGAGCCTCGAGCGTGTAGGGGGCCAGCGTCGAGCCGAGCAGCCACGGGTAGTCGGGGTTGCCCCACGCCACCGAGCCGGTCGCCGCGAACAGGTTCGGAACGCACAGCTCACCGAGGAAGTCCCGGACGTTGATGTTGTTCGCGGTGCCGACGACGCTGAACACGGCGAAGGCGTTGGAGCCGTCCGCGCCGACCAGCTCCTCGATGTTCGAGGCGGTCTGCTGCGGGTTGTAGACGTCGTCCTTGTCCTCGAACTCGATCTGGTAGCTCTTGCCGGCGATCTCGACGCCGCCTTCTTCGTTCACCTTGTCGAAGTACGCCGCCCAGCCGCGGGCGATCTCGGCGAACGCGCCGACCAGCTCCGACTGCGGGTACGACGACACGAGCTTGATCGTGTCGCCCTCGATCTCGGCGGTCGGGTCGGTCTCGCAGTCGTCGATGTCGATCGACGACTCGACGTCGCCGTTTCCTCCGTCGCCTCCGTCGCCGCCGTCATCGGATGAGTCGTCGCCTCGGCTGCTGCACGAGCTCATCAAGAGCATCGCGACGGCGAACAGGGCGAGCGGACCTCGCCAACGGGAACGGTTCATGGCTCCTCCTCGGTCGGAGTGGTTGTGGTGGTGGATGGATCGGGTCCGGCGGCGCCGGCGGTGGCGGGCACCGCGGCGCGGGCGGGGAACAGGCGGCCGAAGAGCTTGCCCAGACCGCCGACGATGCCCTCGGGCAGCACGTAGATCATGGTGATCAGGGCGGCGCCGAAGATCGCCGGCGACAGCACCTCCTTGCCCTCGATCAGGCCGTCGGTGTGGAGGCGCAGCAGGACGAGGATCAAGGCCCCGACCGCGGGGCCCGTGATCGTCGCCGTACCGCCGATGACCACCGCGACGAGGAACTCGATCGAGTTGCGGAAGGCGAGCAGCGGGTTGGTCGCGTCGGCGGCCCGGTCGATCATCACCGACAGCGCCCCGGCGATGCCCGCGTACGCGGCCGACAGGGCGAACGTGCCGACCTTCACCCGGGCGACGTTGATGCCCACCGTCGACGCGGCGACCTCCTGGTCGCGCACCGCGATCATCGCCCGCCCGACCCTCGATCGCACCAGGTTCCACGCCAGGAGGAACAGCAGGGCGGCGATCAGGACCGTCTCGAGGTACTGCCACTGGTCGTCGGCGAGGAACGAGAGCAGCGAGTCGAACTCGCGACGCTTGGGGCGGACGAGCGCGACTCCGCCCGCGCCGTCGATGTACTTCTGCCCCACGCGCGGGAAGAGCACGGCGAGGCCGAGGGTGACGAGCGCCAGGTGCAGGCCCTTGACCCGCAGCGCCGGGATGCCGACCAGCACGCCGACCACCGCGGCCAACACGGCCGCGGCCGGGATGGTGGCCTCGAACGACCACCCGTGGGTGTCGACGAGGATCGCGCTGGTGAAGGCGCCGACGCCGAAGAACGCACCGTGGCCGATCGAGATCTGGCCGTTGAACCCGGTGAGCAGGTTGAGGCCCATGGCGGCGATGGCGAAGTACGCGGCCCGGGAGAGCTCCCGGTTCCAGACCGGCTCGAAGTAGTACGGCGCGTAGAGGACCGCGATGGCGACGAGGACGCCGACGACGACCCGGACGGTGGTGCGGTTCACCCGGTCACACCCTCTCGACCACGCGCCGGCCGAACAGACCGGTCGGGCGCACCAGCAGGACGAGCAGGATCAGGGCGAAGGGCACGACGAGCTCGATCGTCGACAGGGCGTCGACGTAGCCGATCGTGAGCGACTCGGCGATGGCGACGATCATCCCACCGACGACCGCTCCGACCGGACTGTCGAAGCCTCCGAGCGCCGCCGCCGCGAAGGCGTAGACCAGCACGACCGTCATCAGGCCGGGGCTCACCGAGCCGCGGTCGGCGGCGACCATCGACCCGGCCAGCGCACCGATGCCCGCGGCCAGCGCCCAGCCGACCATCAGCATCGCCGAGGTGTTGATGCCGACCATCCGGGCCGACGCCGGGTTCGAGGCGACCGCCCGCAGCGCCAGGCCGAGCTTCGTCTTCTGGAGCAGCAGGTACAGGAACAGGCACAGCCCGATCAGCGTGAGGGCGAGCGCCCCGACCGCCCACGAGATGCTCGTGTTCCCGATGTCGAGCAGCCGGGCGCTGCGCCCGACCGGGTCGCCCGGCGAGGACACCGAGGGCCACGGCTTGGGCATCGGCTCGGCGTCGGTGCTGAACAGGAGCTGGGATATCGCGTTGATCGCGAGGAACATCCCGAGCATCACGATCAGCACGTTCAGATGGCTCTTGCCCGGTGCCGTGACCGGACGGATCAGGACCCGTTCGATCACCGCCCCGCCGATCATGCTGAGCAGGATCGAGAACGCGATGGCGAGTCCGATCGGCACGCCGTGGGTCGTGAACCACCACGACAGGTAGGCGGAGAACAGCGCCATCTCCCCCTGGGCCAGGTTGAGCAGGCCGGTGGTCCGGTAGATCAGCACGAGGGCGAGGGCGAGGGCGGCGGAGACCGCCCCGTTGCCGATGCCGATCAGGATGTAGCGGATGAACAGGTCCATTCAGAACCCCAGGTAGGCCTTGCGGATGGCGTCGTCGTCGCGGAGCTGGGAGGACGGGCCCGACGCCACGATCTCGCCCGTCTCCAGCACGTAGCCGCGGTGTCCGATGTCGAGGGCGAGGTTGGCGTTCTGCTCGACGACGAGGATCGTCAGGCCCTCCTCGCGGTTCAGTTCGCCGAGGCGGGCGAACAGGTCGCGGGTGATCAGCGGGGCGAGGCCGAGCGACGGCTCGTCGAGCAGCAGCAGCCGCGGGCGCAGCATCATCGCCCGGGCGATCGCCAGCATCTGCTGCTCGCCGCCGCTCATGCTGCCCGCCGCCTGGTCGCGGCGCTCCGACAGCCGGGGGAAGACCTCGAACCAACGGTCGATGTCGCGCTGCACCTCGCCGTCGCGGCGGTTGATCGCACCGAGCTGGAGGTTCTCCAGCGTCGTCAGGTCGCCGAACGTCCCGCGCCCCTGCGGCACGTGGCCCACGCCGGCGCGGGCCGCCTTCTCCGGTGAGCGGGCCAGGGGACGTCCGTCGAGCAGGACCTGGCCCCTGGTCGCGATCTCGCCGGTGATCGCCCGCAGCGTCGTGGTCTTGCCGGCGCCGTTGGCCCCGAGCACCACGACGACCTCGCCCTCGTCGACGGTGAGGTCGATGCCGCGCAGCACGGTGACCGGTCCGTAGCCGCCGGTGACGCCGCTCAGCTCCAGGAGGCTCACGGCCCGCCGTCCCCGTCGTCGGCGGTGCCGAGGTAGGCCTCGATCACCTTCGGGTCGTTGCGGACGACCTCGGGCGGGCCCTCGGCGATGCGGCGGCCGAAGTCGAGCACGACGATGTGGTCGCTGATCGCCATGACCATCGCCATGTGGTGCTCGACCAGGAGGACGGTGAGGTCGAACTCGTCTCGCAAGCGGTGGATCGTGGCGGCCAGCTCGTCGACCTCGGCGTGGGTGAGGCCGTTGGCGGGTTCGTCGAGCATCAGCAACTTCGGCCGCGACGCCAGGGCGCGGGCCAGCTCGATGCGCTTGAGGGTGCCGAACGGGAGCCCGGCGGCGGGCCGGCTCGCCAGATGGGCGAGGTCGAGGCGTTCGAGGATCGACATCGATTCGGCCGCCATGCGGCGGTTCTCGGGCCAGCCCAGGCCGACCAGGCCACGGACGAACCCGACCCTGCCCTCGGTGTGGGCGCCGACCCGCACGTTGTCGAGCACCGATAGCCCGGGGAACAGCGCGACGTTCTGGAACGTGCGGGCGATGCCGGCGCGGGCGATGCCGTGGGGCGGCACCTTCAACAGGTCGCGCCCGTCGAAGGTCACCGACCCCGACGTCGCCGGGTAGAGGCGGCTGATGACGTTGAACAGCGTGGTCTTGCCGGCGCCGTTCGGCCCGATCAACGCACAGATCGAGCCCCGCTGGATCTCGAAGGTCAGGCCGTCGAGGGCGACGACCCCGCCGAAGCGCACGCCGACGCCGGCGACCTCCAGGAGGGCCCCGCCGGTCGGCGGAGCGGTGGTCGGCGCAGCGGGGTCGGGGCTCGACATGGGCGGGGGTGTCCTCGACGTCGGACCCGCGGGACCATCTGCCCCACTGCGCCCGGCGCGGCGTCATCTAACCACGCCCGGACCGTCGGGGTGCCGGATGCCACCCACCGGCGTCGGTCGGCACCGGCGGTTCACCCCCTCAGCGGTGCGCCCCCATGAACATCCCGCTCATCTGCTCGTAGGCCTCGACGACCTTCCCCGCGCCGAGCACGACGCACTCGAGCGGCGCCTCGACGAGGTACACCGGGATCTCGGTCTCGTTGGCGATGCGCTGGGCCAGCCCGGCGAGCATCCCGCCGCCGCCGACCAGGTGCATGCCCCGGACGATCAGGTCGTGCGCCAGCTCCGGCGGCGCCTCGCCGAGGCAGGCGACCACCGAGTCGACGATCGCGGTGACCGGCTCGTCGATGGCGGCGCGCACCTCGCCGGGCGAGAGGATCACCGTCTTGGGCAGGCCGGTCATCAGGTCGCGGCCGCGCACCTCGGCCTTCACCTCGTCGCGGACGGGGTAGGCGGACCCGATCGAGACCTTGATCTCCTCCGCGGTGCGCTCGCCGATGGCGATGCCGTACTCGCGGCGGATGAAGCTCTGGATCGACGCGTCGATGTCGAAGGACCCGACCCGCACCGCCTGGAGCGCGACCACGCCACCGAGCGAGATGAGCGCGGTCTCCGACGTGCCGCCGCCGACGTCGACGACCATGTTGGCGACCGGCTCGTTGATCGTGAGCCCGGCCCCGAGCGCGGCCGCCATCGGCTGCTCGATCAGCTGGGCCTCCGCCGCCCCGGCCCGGCGGGCCGCCTCGGTGACCGCCCGGCGCTCTACCTCGGTGATCGCCGACGGCACGCAGATCACGACCCGGGGCCGGTTGAACCGGCTGACCCCCGCCCGGTGGAGCAGCAGGCGGATCATCCGCTGGGTGATGTCGAAGTCGGTGATCGCCCCCTGGCGCAGCGGGCGCACGGCGACGATCGAACCCGGGGTGCGGCCGATCATCTGCCACGCCTCGTGGCCCATCGCCAGCACCTCGCCGGTGTTCTGGTTGAGGGCGATGACCGACGGCTCGTTGAGGACGATGCCCTGCCCGCGCGCGTAGACGAGCGTGTTGGCGGTGCCGAGGTCGATCGCGAGGTCGCGGGCCACGGCTAGCCGCCCTCACCCGGTTCGACCCGCCGGGCCCGGTCCGACTCGAAGCGCCGCGGCCGCGGCCCGGAGTCCGGCGACAGGGCGTGCATCTCCTTGCGGAACCCGTCGATGCCGGAGTGCAGACCGGTCGGCTTCCGACCGCGCAGGTAGAGGTACACCGACGCCACGACGACGACGAGCAGTGGGATCAGGAGGAAGTAGAGCGCGGTCATGGGCGGGCCGGGTCCTCCGCGGCGGATCGGATCGGTCGGGCATCGGTGCCCCACTCCTCACCGCCCGCCCAGGACTCCTTCTTCCAGAGTGGCACGGTGGCCTTGAGCGTGTCGATGCAGTGGGCTGCGGCGGCGAACGCGTCCCCGCGGTGGGGCGCCGACGCCGCCACCACCACGGCCACCTCACCGACCTCGAGCGTGCCGGTGCGGTGGATCGCGGCGACGCGCCGCACGGAGGGCCAGCGCCGCCGGACCTCGGCGACGACGTCGGCCAGGCGGGCCTCGGCGGCGCCGGCGTAGGCCTCGTAGGTCAGGTGCGTGACGCCCTCCCGCCCGGGCGCATGGTCGCGGACCGTCCCGGCGAAGGTGACGACCGCGCCGCTGTCGGGAGTGGACGCCCAGCGGCCGGCGGCGGCCGCGTCGAGCGGCTCGTCGGTGAGGCCGACCCAGTCGTCGCCGTCGGGCACCCGCCAACCGTACAGTGCCGCGGTAACAGGTGGGGTCGGAGGAAAACCGTTACCGCGGCGGGGGCGCGGCCAACGCGGCGCGGGTCGTCGGTAACCTGCGGCGCCGCGACGCGCCGTCGCCCGGGCACCTCCGCTCCGGGGCCGACGCCGAGCGACCCTCGTGCCGATGGACCACGACGATCCGCCCGACGGCGGCCTCCCCTCGCCCGACGACCGCCTGTGGCGCCACCCTTCCGAGCTGGCGGCGTCCGGACGGCCGGCGTCGTCCGGGGCGACCGACCCGGACGGGGCGTCGACACCGCGGACACCGCGGTCGCACCGCCCGACGATCGTCCTCCTCGCCGTGATCGTCGGCCTCACCGGCGCGGCCGCCGCCACCCTCGTGGCGCCGTCGGCGGGCGACCGCGACGAGACGCGGCTCCTGCCGGTCACCTCGACCGTGCCGACCAGCACCGCCGCCACCGTCGTCGACGCGGTCGGCCACGCGGTCGTGCGCGTCTCGGTCGAGCACGACGGCCGCGTGCGCCGCGGGTCCGGCGTGGTCGTGCGTCCCGACGGGCTCGTCGTCACCAGCGCGCTCCTGGTCGACGGGGTCGACGAGGTCACCGTCACCTGGGCTTCGGGGCGCCGCGAGGCGGCCACGGTGTCGGGGGCCGACGACCTCACCGGCCTCGCCGCCCTCAGCGTCGACGACGCCGGCCTGTCGTCGGCCACCGTCGCCGCCTCGCCGGCCCGGCCCGGCGAGGTCGCCTACACCGTCGCGTCGTGGGCCGGGGCGCCCGATCCGAGCATCAGCCGGGCCCACGTCAGCGCGGCGGTCGGACACCTCGACGAGGCCCAGGGCCGGCTCCTCGGGCTGATCACGACCAGCTCGCCGGTGCCGCGCTGGGCCGACGGCGGCGCGCTCGTCGACGCGGCCGGCGGCTGGCAGGGCATCAGCCTCGCCGTCCCCGACGACCCCTCCAGCGGATGGGCCGTCCCGGCGACGGTGGCCGTGCGCGTCGCCGACGACCTCCGCCGCCTCGGCTACGTCGACCGCGGCTGGCTCGGCGTGTGGGGCGCCACCCTCCCCTCCGCCGACCAGCCCGACGGCGACCCGGCGACCGTCGGGGCGACGCCGCAGGACGGCGAGGGCGGCGTGCTCGTGCTCGAGGTGTCGCCGGGGTCCCCGGCCGCCGCCGTCGACCTGCGCGTCGGCGACGTCGTCGTGACGATCGACGGCGAGGCGATCCGCTCGTTCGGGGACCTGCGCTCCGCCCTCACGCTCACCCGCCCCGGCGACGAGGCGACCGTCGAGATCCGGCGCGACGGCGAGCGCCACCCGCTCGTCGTCACGCTCGCCGCCGCCCCCCGCTGACCCCCGCCGCGCCGATGGTGCCGCTCAGGGACGACGGCGCAGGTGCCGGACGACGGCCCACGCGGCGCCGCCCAGCGCGGCGGCGCCGACTGCGCCGGTGACCCCGAGGGCTATCTCCTGGCGGCGGCGGGGGCTGAGCGTCGCCAGCGCGGTGGCGGGGGT
>Ga0123333_10003508_pt1 | contig 15205 bp, 7 predicted proteins | sample BioC12SIPDNA_3_FD_89957 | JGI IMG/M metagenome (GOLD analysis project Ga0123333, IMG submission 89957) | Anaerobic biogas reactor microbial communites from Washington, USA - Biogas_R2_B C12 SIP DNA | ecosystem: Engineered > Bioreactor > Anaerobic > Unclassified | place: Washington, USA... | reverse complement strand
GCAGCAGCAAATTCGCGGTCAGTGCGGGTCATCGTTCAGGGTACGACGCTCGAAGCGGCGGCTGGGGCGGTTCGCGACACTTCGGGCGTTGTTGAAGCGCATCTGCCGGTCATCGACGCGGTCATTGCGCGAGTCGCTATCGAACGCATAGCCGTACTCGCTTCTTCGCAAGGGGTCGTCCGCGTGACAGGCAATCGCGAAGTCACAGTAGGGGGGAAGGACTTCGCGGGCAACGGCAATGCTGTGGATGTGGAGTTTGCCAAGACGGTTGGCCTTGGCGAGGTATGGGATGCAGGACTTCTAGGGCAGAACACAACGGTCGCGATCCTCGACACGGGGGTCGATCCCCATTTCGCGGAGCTGCGCCGAACGCCTAGCGTAGCCCATGAACGCTATCTGGCGTACTACGATGCCCTCGAGGACAAGCTATACGAAGGCAACGCGGCGCTCAAGTCCGCCGGCGATCCGAACGGTCACGGCACTCACGTCGCCGGCATCATCGGGAACGCTCATCACGAGCAGCAAGACGGTGAGTATCGCGGCGTCGCCCCTGCCACCAATCTCGTGGCGGTCCGTGTGCTTGATGAGCTTGGCAGAGGCACCTATGCCGACGTGCTCAAGGGCATCAACTGGGTTGTTCAGCATAAGGACGACTATAACATCCGTGTTCTGAATATCTCGATGTATGCTGCCCCGATCGCGCCGTACTGGGCGGACCCCTACAACCTTGCTGTGATGGCAGCCTGGCACGCCGGTATCGTTGTGGTCGCCAGTGTTGGCAACACGGGTCCACAGCCCATGAGCGTCGGGGTGCCAGGCAACACGCCCTATATCATCACCGTCGGGACTTTCACCGACCATCGTACCCCTGACGACCTCGGCGATGATTACATCCCGGAGTTCTCCGCTGCTGGCCCTACATTGGATGCCTTTGTCAAGCCCGATGTCGTTGCCCCCGGCGCCCACATTGTCTCGTTCATGCGGCCTCACTCGTACCTGCGCGACGCGTACCCCGATCGGCGGATTGACGGGCGCTACTTCGAGATGTCGGGTACATCCATGTCGACGGCTATCGTCTCCGGTCTTGCTGCCCTGATGTTGAGTGACAACCCCGAGCTCACGCCTGACCAGGTGAAGTACCGCCTTACGCAGAGCGCCCGTCCGCAGCTCAGCGAGTCGACAGGCGCAGCAGCTTACAGTATCTGGCAGCAGGGTGCGGGCAGGGTCTGGGCTCCGGATGCCATCCTGAGCGACATGGATGGTGTCGCCAACCAGGGAATGGATCTGGCTGCGGATCTTGCCGGGGTGCAGCACTATCAAGGCTGGACGACCTTTGATCCGTCGACTGGCACGTTTGGCATCATCGGCGGCGGGCTGGATGGCTGGGTTGATGACTATACCGTCTGGGATGGCAGCTTTGACAGTTGGGCGGATGGCTACGAGCCTTGGGCTGGCGGGTCAACGAATTGGTCGGGCAGCTTTGACAGTTGGGCTGACAGTTTTGACAGTTGGGCCGACAGCTTCGACAGTTGGGCGGATAGTTTTGATAGTTGGGCCGACAGCTTCGACAGCTGGGCCGACAGCTTTGACAGCTGGGCTGACACATGTGTGCCCTCCGTGCCGGGTGCTGAGGATGTCGAGAGCTGGGGCACCAGCTTCGATAGCTGGGCCGATGGTTTTGACAGTTGGGCAGATAGCTTTGACAGCTGGGCTGACTTCACTGCGTGGACTGACAGCTTCGACAGTTGGGCGGATAGTTTTGATAGTTGGGCCGACAGCTTCGACAGCTGGGCCGACGGGGCTGAGGGCTGTGGTGAATGGGTGGACAGCTTCGATAGTTGGGCTGACGGTTTCCTGGGATGGCGCAGCGGCATCAGCGACATCGCTGCAGGGTTCACATTCTGGGCCGATGCCTACAGCATGTGGACGGGAGGGTACCTGACTTGGTCGACAAGCTTCGACAACTGGGCTGACAGCTTCGATAGCTGGGCCGATGGATATGCACCCTGGGCGGAGGCTTGCGGCGTCGATGCCGAGAGCTTCGACAGCTGGGCGGACGGCTTTGACGGTTGGGCAGGTAGTTTCGACACTTGGGCAGGTAGTTTCGATAGTTGGGCTGACAGCTTTGACAGTTGGGCGGATTACGTGCTCTGGGTCGATAGCTTCGATAGCTGGGCTGACAGCTTCGACAGCTGGGCTGACAGTTTCGATAGCTGGGCAGATGGCTATGTGGGAGGCTCACGGCCATTGCTGTGTGGTGGTTGGGCTGATAGCTTCGATAGTTGGGCCGATAGCTTCGACAGTTGGGCCGACAGCTTCGACAGTTGGGCAGATGCGAACCCCAATCTCGCCGGCGCCTTTTCTACTTGGGACGGGGGGTATACCAGCTGGGCCGGCGGACCTGAGGCCTGGACAGGTTCATTCGACAGTTGGGCGGACAGTGTGGGGGACCCGGATTGGGCGAATGGCTACAGCAGGCTGGCAAATGTGCCATCAGCCGAGTCCGGTGTGAGCAACAACATCTGGGTTACGACCGACGACTGACCCAGCGAGCATCCCACCCACCTAGATGATAACGGAGGGGCTGGCAGTAGCCCCTCCGTTACCTACTTCTCCCGGGACGCGCTAAGCCACAACCTTGTTGAGGCCTGCCAGAAACTGTGCGGTGCGCCTCAGATCCGCACTTGCTCCGAGCCTAACGAACGTTTCCTGCGCCTGTGTGAGTTCGTCACGAGCCTTACCCAGCTTGTCTGCACGCAGATAGACCTGAGCGCACCAATAGGCTGTGCGGGCAGTCTCGACTGAGGCACGGCTGGATTCGAAGATCGTCTTGGCCCGTGCCAGATGCTCGAGCGCTTCGCTGACTCGTCCTTGCACTAGCGATAGCCTGCCCTCAAGTTGATAATAGCGACCCCATTCCAGGGAAGTTCCTTCCTCACCGCCCGTCCCCTCTTTGAGGAGCGCAAGATTCCGCTCGCGCCAGGCATTGGATTCATCGATCCGACCCTGTTCCAGACTCACCATCGCGCGTAGCCAATAGGCATCCATGACGTTGGGGTTGGCATTGACACCTACCAGCGCATAGAGCGATATCGCGGTATCGACATACGCCTCAGCCTGGGACCACTCCCCTTTGCGCAGGTAGAGCCGTCCGAGGTTCATGTTGGCCTGGGCTTTTTCGTAGGGGTTTGCGATGCGCTGGGCGATCTCATAGCTGCGCCGAAGGTTCGACTCCGCCTGCTCCCAATCGCCCATATCGATATAGACGTTGCCGATGTTGGTGTGAGCGATCGCCACTCCCTCGGTGTCTCCGATGGCCTGCATGGCCTCCAGACTTCGTTGATAAGTCTGCAGCGCGCCCGCCCAGTCGCCGCCGTCGCGCCTGAGAATGCCAAGGTTGTTTGATGAGCGAGCCACACCCAGCATATCACCCAGCCGCTCCCGGATCTCAAGAGATCGCTGGACCACCTGCGTAGCCTGTTCCCACTCTCCCTGCCCGAGATAGACGGCGCCGAGACGGTTGAGAATCGACGACAGCACATCGAGGTGGTCGGCCTGATTCGCTAGCGCCATCGCGTGCTCCAACAGGGCTCGGGCGCCTGGGAGATCACCTCCACGCAATGTGAGCCACCCAAGAGCACTGTAGATTTCGGCTTCAACAGACGGACCCTGCTCCGACATTCCGGGGCTGACCATGGTGGCTGCGGTCTTGAGCAGTGATTCTGCCTTTTCCAGGTTGCCGAGTTTGTCCCATGCTCGTCCCAGCTTGAGCATGACCTCGGCGCGCTCTGCTGATGTGAGCCCCTGTCGCTCGTCGAGGGCGGCTTCATAGAAGGCTATGGCTTCTTCATACTCTCCGATGTGCTGCTGTACGTCCGCCAACCCGATCGCGGCACGCCAGCGCTGGAGCTCTGCGCCCCCCACGTGCTGCGAGAGCTGGAGGGCGCGGCTATAGTATTCCGTCGCCTCCCGATTCGCGAAGCGCGCCTGAGCGCTGATCCCGGAGTGCAGTGTGTATTCGAGGGCTTTGTCACGAACCCTGGCGCGGTCGTAGTGCATCGCGAGCAGTTCGGCGTAGGCAAGGACGTTGTCGCCAGCCAAGCACTCGATGCTCTCGGCCACCACTCGATGAAGCTCTGGGCGCTCGTTCCTCAGGATGCTTTGATAGACGGCTTCCTGGGTAAGGATATGTCGAAAGGCGAAGACCTGAGGGCCGACATCGGGCTGCAACTCCAAGAGATCCAGGTCGCGCAGTCTCTCTACCATAGGCAGCACGTTGTCGGGATGTCTCAGACGGTGCTCGACCTCATGCAATAGGGGCAGGTCGAACTGCGGCCCGATCACGGCCGCATCCTGCAGAAGCTGGCGGAGGTCCTCCGGAAGCCTGTCGACCCGTGCCAGCATGAGGCCGCGGAGCGAAGTGGGTACTTCCAGCTTCTCGAGCGTCACTGAAGGGTCGAGACGCCAGCGGTCGCCGTGCAACTGCAGGGCGGCTTGCTCGAAGAGCATGCGCACAAACTCCTCTATGAAGAAGGGGTTGCCTTCGGCGCGCGTGAGTATGGTCTGGACCGTCGCGGGTGGGAACCCGTCCAGGTCCACGAAGCTCTGAAGCAGCGCGTGGCTCTCGTCCGTAGACAGCGGTCTGACAGCGACATGTTCGCAGAGCTCGGGCGCCAGATCGCCGGCGCCGATCTGGGTAGCAGCGTCAGGTCGAGCCACGACGCAGAGAAGTAGGGGCGTTTCTGAGACTGCGTTGGCCAGCATTGCTAACGTGTCGCGTGATAGGTCGTCCGCCCAATGGAAGTCGTCAAGGATGACCACCAGGGGATGCCCCGCGCTCTCGTTTACGAGCCATTCGCGCATAGCCAACATGGTCAGTTGGCTCACTCGTTCGGGAGGCAGCTGTTCCCACAGGGCTTCCTGGTTGTGCCAACCGGGCAGGCCCAGAATCCGGCGAATGAACGGCCTAAAAGGTTCGCTGACGCGAGCCTCCCAGGTATCCGGCGACTCATAGCCTTCCAATGCATGCTGTAGCAGCGTGCGGAAGACTCCGTAGCCTACACCTTGGGCGTAGGGCAGCCCGCGACCCCGCCAAACTGTGAACGTGTCCTGTGGCCAGCCACTGATCCACTCGGACACGAGTCGCGATTTGCCCATTCCCGCCTCGCCGGTGATCATCACCAGACGGCCACGCTGTCGTGCAACACATGCCTCGGTCAGCCGGTGGAGGCGCGATAGCTCTTCGGCGCGACCCAGGTAGACTCCGGTCATACCGGGCAGGCCGCGAGAGGGTGTGGGTTGTGCGCGCAGGCCCAAGGCCTCATAGATCTCGACCGGCTGATCCACACCCTTGACCTCAGCAACTTGGCGTGGCGCGAAGTCGATGAACGGCTCGGCCCTCGTGTGGACGCTTGAGCTGACGAGGGTGTGGCCGGGCTGCGCGAGGGATTCGAGGCGAGCGGCCAAGTTGACAGTCTCTCCGATGACTGTGTAAGCAGACTGCTCCTCCGTTCCGATGACACCAGCTACTGCGGCGCCGCGGTGGATTCCGATGCGAATCTGGAGGGGAGCTCCCAACTGGGCTTTGGCCACCGGGGCGAACTCCCTTGCGGCTTGCTGCATGTCGAGCGCGGCACGAACTGCGAGCTCGGCGTCGTTCTCTTGGGCGACCGGCGCTCCAAAGACAGCCATCAGGCCGTCGCCGGTGAATTTGTCGACAAGGCCACCGTACCGGTGTACGCACATCACCAGCCGTGACAGCAGGTCGTTGATCAGATTGAAGACGGACTCGGCGTCGAGGCTGACCGACAGGCGCGTGAAACCGACTGCGTCAACAAAGAGGACCGACACGTCGCGACGTTCCCCACGCAGCCGCTCTCGATCGTGCAGCAGCCCATCGGCGACAATAGGTGGGACGAAACGGCTCAGGCGCGCGACCCTTTCCTCAGCGCTAGTGAGGGCCTGTTCGAGCCGGGCGAAACGCACATCTGGTCTATCGGCTCCGCAGACTTCGCACTGTGTCTGCCCGGTGGAGAGTGACGCGCCGCAGTTGGTGCAGTACATGAGTCCTCGCATGCAAGGTCAGTGGCAGGTCTTTGTAACCCAATTTTAACACAAATAGGCCGGTTACGCCATAACTTCCCGGATAAACGGACGGGACAGCGGATCTGAGGTCGGCGGTCACGCGAGTCCGCGTTGTGTACAGTGCGCTAGCTCATGCAAGTTGGATCGATCGTCGCCGGTGGTATAATGCCAGAGTTATCGTGTTGGTGAAGGGAGAGGACTTGTGGACCTCTTTGATGCGTATCCTCAACTGGCGGATCGGGACGTGACTGTGCTTCGTGGTCGGTCGCTCCGGTTGATCGCCTTGGCAGGCATTGTCTATGATGATGAGGCCTTCTACTTCGAGTTGGGTCAGCAACGCCACTGGGGCCGGTTGCCAAGTGGGGAGGCTGCTATTGGCGTGGGCACTCCTACGGTCTATCCTGAGGGAATTGCCCCGCTGCATCACACGCTAATCCGTCACGTGCGCAAGTCGTGGCGCTGCCAGGTGGAGCTCTATCCTGCTGGTCATAGCTATCTGGTGACTGAGGTGGGGGAAGTCGACGTGCTCACCGATGTCGAGGCACACGTGCCCTACATCCTGGTGTTCACCCCACCGCGACTGGGTGGGGCTGAGGTTCCCGACGCGCTGGTGCAAGCCGTCTATCTCCTGCCAGTGAAGAACCCCAGCGTTCGCGCGGTTTCGCCGGGTCTGCTCAAGATCGAGCGGGTGGCGTTGACGAAGTTCCTGGAACCCGAGTCCTGGTTGTTGCAGGACATAGAGCAGAGGCCGTGGGCGGCGCTCTATTCTGATCGCCCGTTGCCCCCTGATGCCCGGTTGCGGCCAGTGCTTGCCCTGCGAGGCATACGTCGACTGTGGGAGGCCGATTTGCTTCCGGGGGTGTGGACGACGTGACGTGTAAGCCTTGCAGGCATTGGCTGAGGGTTGAGCTAGACTGAGGAGGAGCCTATGATTCCGAACCTCATCACGCTATCTCGCATTCCGCTGCTGATCGTGGTGGTAGCACTGCTGTACGGTACCTCCGCAGAAGCTCAGTATGTTGCGGCTGGTTTGGTGGTCGTGCTGATACTGTTCGACATGCTAGATGGTATGGTGGCACGTGCGATGAAGCAGACCTCAGTGGTCGGAAGTGTTCTTGATATCGCCGCCGACCGGACGGTCGAGCTGGTGATGTGGATCGTGTACGCCGACCTCGACCTGATTCCAGTCGTCATTCCCATCTTCGTCGTCGCACGAGGGGTTTTTGTGGATGCCCTGCGCGCCGTCGCGCCAGCTCAGGGGCTGACGCCGTTTGACCTGATGAGATCTCGGGTGGGGCGTTTTCTGGTGAAGTCTCCATGGCTTCGGACGCCCTATGGAATTGTGAAAGCGATAGCCTTCTTCTTGCTGGCCCTAGAGCGTGGTCTTGCGCTGACGCAAGCCCCGGCCGGGTCGGGCGTCGGCCTGGCAGCGCAGATCGCTGCCTGGTTAGCCGTCTTTCTCTGTGCTGCGCGAGGGATACCGGTGTTGATTGAGGCACCGCACGCCCTCACCGCACAGGCGCAGCAGTAACGCATCCGCATGCTGTGTGCGTGGCAGTCATCTGTATCCCACAGGTCGTTTGCGAATGCTAGAGGGAGATGCCAATGGCGGGAGACCAGGCGAATACACTGTTTACGCGTGCCGGCCCTACCAGGGCTGCCTACCTTCTAGGTAAGTATCTGCCGCGACCACTAGGCTACCTGGTGGCACGGCTGATCGCGCTCTGGCTGGTGACCAGGAAGCCGGCTACGTACTATGGTGCTCTCGAGAATCTGCCACACGTGCTTCCGCCCGGCTCAACCGAACGGGACGTGTTGCGAGCGGCCCGAAGCGTCTTTTTGAACTCAGCTAGGTATTACTATGACCTGTTTCACAACCTGGCCAGGGGCGGCGTTGAAGTCAGTCAGTATCGTCCGCGTGTCAGGCTGAAGCCTGGAGTTGCAGAGACGATTGCGGAGGCTGTGGCTTCGGGACGTGGGCTTCTGCTTCTGGGCAGCCATATGTCAAACTTTGACCTGGCCGGAATCGTCTTGACGCATCACACGCCAGTGCCGCCACAGGCCCTGTCACTAGCAGATCCGGCGCCGGGTTTCGAGTTCATCAACGCGCTGCGTGCCAGCAAAGGTCGGGGCGTGATCACGCCGATATCGCCGAGAAGTCTGCGGGAAGCTGTGGAACGTCTGCGGGGTGGGGGCATCGTGATGACCGGTGTGGATCGCCCCCTGGAGACCGGCAACGATCCCGTGACGTTTTTTGGTGAAACGGCCTATTTGCCGACGGGATATATGCGAATCCCTCTGCTGGTTGATTGCCTTTTTCTGACTGTATCGTTTCTGTATGAGTCTGGACCTCAGGGAGGGGGCTATTGGATCATGGCGAACCCCCCAATGGAGGTTGAGCGCACCGGTAACCGGCAGGATGATGTCACAGTGAACGTTCAGCGTGTCCTTCGGCAGATAGAGGACTTCATCAGGCTGGCGCCCGATCAGTGGATGGTGTTCAAGCCAGTCTGGCGCCGAAGTGAAGGCGACCAGGTGCACGCAACTCAGTAGGCTCGGAGAGTACCGGTGGGTTCGAGGGCTCATTGCGGGTGGCGCAAGTCAGTAGTGTGGCGCTGCCTTTTCTCGTGTTCGGAGGCTAGATGCCGAGACTTATGAAGCTGGACCTGCAGGGATTCAAGTCCTTTGCGGATCCGTCGACCTTTCTATACCCCACGGGCATCACAGCCGTTGTGGGGCCCAACGGCAGCGGCAAAAGCAACGTCGCTGACGCGATTCGCTGGGTCTTGGGCGAGCAGCGATTGACTGCCATCCGTGGGCGCACGGGTGAAGATATGATCTTCGCCGGCAGCGGCAAGCGTCCGCGAGGCGGAATGGCGCGCGCAGCAATCACTTTCGATAACAGCGATGGCTGGCTGCCAGTGGACTTCGCCGAGGTCACGGTGGAACGTCGCACATACCGCGACGGAAGCAGTGACTACATGATCAACGGCAGCAAAGTTCGGCTCATGGATCTCCGTGATATGCTGGATCGGGCGGGGCTGGGCCGTGATGCCTATCTGGTGATCGGTCAGGGCCTAGTGGATCAGGTGCTGTCACTGCGGCCCCAAGAGCGGCTCGCGCTGTTCGAGCAGGCGTCGGGCATCACCCCGTACCGCACCCGGCGTGGCGAGGCCGAAGTGCGGCTGGATGAGACCCGGCGCAATCTGCAGCGTGTATACGATATCGTTAGTGAGATCGAGCCGCGGCTGAGGCGACTGCAGCGGCAGACGGCCAAGGTGGAAGAGCACGCCCAACTCCAGCGGGAGCTCTCAACGACCCTAAGGATCTGGTACGGCTATCGGTGGGGACGAAGTGTCGCCGGTCTGGATCAAGCTCGGCAACGGGTTGTCTACCGTGAGGACAGGGTGACGGCGCTTCTCGGGCGATCCGAAACGTTGGGCACGAAGACCGCCGAGCAGCGTGGACACATTGGCGACCGGCGTGAGCAGCTGGCATCGCTGCATCGCGAGAGCAGCGAACTGCACCGTGAAGCTGCAAATCGGCAACGCGAGCTCGCCGTCGCCAGAGAGCGGCAGCGACAGCTGCGCGATCGTCTGGAGGAAGCTGAGAGTCTGCACGCGCCCTTGGAGACTGCTCTGGCTGCGGAGACCGAAGACCTGGCTGAACTCCTTGTGGGGCTGAAAGAGGCCGAGACGCGTCACGCAGCGTTAGGCGAGCTACTGAGGGAGGCCGAGGCGACCCACGGTGACATCGTCCGCCAGCGGCACGCTGCCCTGAGGAGGCAGGCTGAGTCACAGTCGCGAACCCTAGAGGTGCGACACCGCCTCGCTGATGGACGCGCGCGCCTGGAACAGGCTCGTCAACGAGCTGAGGAGCTAAGCGGGCAGTTGCGGCAGTTGGAGGCGGACATTGCAGCCAGTGCGGAGCGTCGCGCGGGCCAGATGCAGGTCGTGGAGCAGGACAAGCGCCTCTACGAGACGGCCGAGGCGAACCGTGAGCGCGCTCGCGTTGTTGTCAGCGAGGTGGAGAGCCAGCTGGAAGCGCGTCGCGCGGTGGTCGAACAGATTCGCCAAGGGTTGGTCCAGGAAGAAGCCGAGTTACAGCGTGTAACCGCACGTTTGGAGGCGCTCGAGCGGCTCCACGAAGAGGGAGCAGGTCTCTATGCAGGTGTTCGTGCCGTGCTTCGGGCCGCTGAGGCCGGGGAGTTGGGTGGCCTTGCGGGCCTTGTCTCGACTCTGATTGGGGTGCCGGCCCACCTGGAGCGCGCGATAGAGGTTGCCCTAGGCTCGCAGGTTCAGAACATCGTTGCAGCAAGTTGGGGCGATGCGCAGGCTGCGATTGAGTGGCTCAAGCGTAAACACGCCGGTCGCGCTACGTTCTTGCCACTCGATAGACTTCGCCCGCCTTCGATCCTGGAGCTTCCCGATCTCCCCGGCGTGGTCGGCGTGGCGTCGGAACTGGTGCGCTACGATCCTGCTTACCGCCCCGCTGCGCTTCTGTTGTTGGGTAGAACCGCCGTCGCGGACGAGTTGGAAGCAGCGCGGCGACTACACGATGTGCTCCGAGGGGGCTTCACCATCGTGACCCTGGCTGGTGAAGTCGTTCGTTCCAGCGGCTCCATCACCGGTGGTGAGGAGCGTAACGTCCAGGGACCCGGGCTTCTTGCCAGGGAGCGAGAGCGAAGAGAACTGCGCGATCATGTCGCTGCACTTCGTGAAGCTGCGAAGGGTACAGAGGCGCGCATGGCGGAGAATGCTGAAGCCGTTGAGGCTCTGGTAGGGCGCCGGCAAGCTGCATTGTCTGAGCGCCGCGAGCAGGACCAGCGCGCACAACAGGCAGACCAGGCCGTGGAACGAGCCGTCCGTGAACTCGAGCGTCTGAACCAGACACTGCAATGGCAACAGCAACATCTGGAGCGAGCAGTGGCGGAGCGTGATCGGGTGTTGGGGCAAGTGGACACGCTTGCTGAAGCGTGTCGAGTCGCCGAGGCCGAGTTGGCCGAACTGGAGACTGAAGCCGGGAAAGCCGCGCGCGAACTCGCGGATCTGACGGATGCTGACGCTGCTGCTGCCGTTGCGGCGCGCCGCACTGAGTTGGCTGTGGTCCATCAGGAGTGTGAGAGCCGCCGGGTGTTGCTCGACACCCGTGAGCGCGAGGCCGGACGACTACGGCGCCAGATTCAGGACCAGGAGGACCGAATCGCCGCGCTTCAGGCGGAACTGGTCGCTGTGGAATCCGGGTTGGAGCAGTTGGTGGCCGATTACGAAGCCGCTTGGTCGCATGCCGAGGCGCTCGGTGGCCGGATCGCGCCTCTGGAGCGTGAGCTGGTGACGCTCGAGGACGGGATGCATGCCCTGGAGCGTGAAGAACAGAACGCTCGCCGGTTGTTGCGCGAAGCAGAACAGCAACTATCGCAAGCACAGGTGGAGGCGAATCGCCGAGAGGACCAGCTACAGGCGCTCCGACGGGAGATCGAGGAGAGCCTGAACATCGTGATAAGCAATCTCCCGGAGACGATCTCGACGCAGCAGCCGCTCCCGCTCGATGCCATCGTAACACCGCTGCCGGTGATTGCCGAACTGCCACAGGGTCTGGAAGATCAGATTCGCGACCTGCGAACGCAGATCCGGAGGCTGGAGCCTGTGAACCTGGCTGCGAAGGAGGAGTACGACGAGCTTGCTGAGCGGCACCAATTCCTGCGCACCCAGGTGGAAGATCTCGAGCACGCATCGGCCCATCTGCGCGAAGTCATTGGCGAGCTGGACCAGATGATGGACACTATGTTCAGCTCATCCTTCAAGGCTATCGCGGCCGAGTTCTCCCGGGTCTTTGAGGTGCTGTTCAACGGCGGCAGCGCCAAGCTGTTCCTCACGGATGAGGAGGCCCCGGATGGCAGAGAAGGTGGGCAGAAGGGAGTCGAGATTTCGGCTCGTCCGCCGGGAAAGCGGGCGTCGAACCTCGGCATGCTGTCGGGGGGCGAGCGGAGCCTCACGGCGGTGGCGCTGATTTTCGCAGTGATGAGGATCAGCCCGACGCCTTTCTGCGTTCTGGACGAGGTCGACGCGATGCTCGATGAAGCCAACGTGAGCCGGTTTCGCCGCCTGCTGCAAGAGCTCTCGCGCGAAACGCAATTCATCATTATCACACACAACCGCGGGACTGTGGACGTGGCAGACACGATCTATGGCGTCTCGATGGGAGAAGACGGCGTATCCAAAGTGCTCTCTTTGAGCCTGGAATCGTTGCCTTCAGCCGAGATAGGAATGGGCGCTGGGGTGATGTAGGTTCGGACCTGCCTATGGTTATCATCGACCTGCAGTGGTTGCTGTTTTTCCTCTTGTGCGCACTGCTGGCAGTTGCGGGAGTGGCCATCCTCTGGGGCGATCATTGGCTGCCACGGACCCGGCGGATGGCGACAGTTGCGGGCCAGGATCTCGGTGTGCTTGAACACGCCCCGGTGGGATTGTTGTTGCTTGAGGAGGATGCTGTGCGCTATGCTAACCAGAGCGCACGTCACATCCTGCACCTGGGCGATGCAGCTGTTGGGCAGCCGTTGCCTCGCGCCGACTGGACGGATCTGCTGGAGGTGGATAGGGCCGCGGCGCGCCTGGGCACGTCTCAAGACGTGGTGCCCGCCCGCGCAAGTTCCGCAGCCGGTGGCCTCACTCGTGCGCATCCTGGCGAGGCCGCCAACGGTATGCCAACTGGGCGTTTTCGGAACCTGACATTCGCCACTGGCACAACAGTCCGATGGTGGGTGAGCCCGCAGGGAAGACTCGATGTCATCGTGCTCCTCGATATCAGTGCCCAACACAGAGCCCGACAGGCTTCTCGCTCACTCCTGAGCGATCTGGGGCACGAGCTCCGCACGCCTGTCGCTACTCTGCTGACACATCTTGAGATACTCGGATTCGAGGACGTGAACGAGGATGTGCGTCACCAGTCGCTGCATCTGTCGAAGCGTGAGGCGCAGCGGATGTCCCGCCTCGTAGACGATATCCTGGAACTGGGCCGACTCGAGGCGACAGAGGTTCTGGCGTTTCGTCCCCTGAACTTCCTGACATTGGTCGAGGAGGCCGTTGCCCAAGTCGCTCCGGTCGCTCGTGAGCTGGCGATTTCTGTGGAGGTGACGTCGGATTCAGCGCTGCCACTGGTAGAAGGACACGCCGACCGTCTGCGGCAGGTTATGCTCAATCTACTTGATAACGCCCTGAAGTATGCGGGGAGGGGTGCACGGGTCGCGGTCACCCTGGAGCGAATCTCAGAGGGCGTGCGCTGCTCGGTAATCGATACGGGCCCCGGCATCCCAGCCGAGCATCTGCCGCACTTGGCGCAACGGTTCTACCGGGCCGGTAAGGATAGCGGTGAGGGCAGCGGACTGGGTCTGGCTCTGGTTCAAGGTATTCTACAGCGTCACGATTCGACACTGGAGATCGAGAGCCCGGTAAGCGAGGGGCGAGGGGCCTGTTTCCGTTTCATACTCCCCACGGTTCAGCAGGGAGAGGAGCGCGCTCTGTGAAGGGTCGCCGGATCCAGTTGGTTCTCCTGGTCGTCGCAGTTCTGGCCGGCTACTGGCTGCTGCCAATATCGGGCCGGGTCGTCGTGTTTCCAGGCGATGCTGAGGCCGGGCTATGGCCACACTTCGTTGTCGAGCAAGCAGAGGCGGGCGCGACTGCGACCGTGAAGGTCATCGATGTAGAGCCCTGGACCTTTGTTCAGCTGTTGGTGGCAAGCGTCCCGGCCGAGCCACAGGGAGAAGCGGTTGACAGCGCTGGCACGTGGACGTGGACCTGGACTTATGTCGTTCCGAGCGCCAGGGGGTATGACTTGAGATTCTACCGTGACTGCCACACTGGTTGTGTGGAACGCGGTCGGACCTCGTTGGGAGTTCCTGAGTCGCTGGAGAGGGGTGGTACTGCGACCAAGCTGGGCATTGTTATGCCGCGGCTGGACCGTGACTGGCACGGTCGTAGCGGTTGGGCAGTCGAGATCACCTACGCGCTGCGTTCTGACGATCCCTATTGGGGCATTGATGATCTGGCCCGGCGTGTCGCTGCGCATTGCGCCAAAGGCCTGCGTGTTCTCGTCCGGGTAGACTATGAGCAGCGCCAGAGCCTACCCCCAACTGATGACTACGTGGCGCTGGCTCAGTATCTGGCGTACTTTCGACGGTTGGCACGTGACGATCGGTTACAGGGTGTGTACGGCTACATTGTGGGGAGTGACTTTAACACGTTCGATGCCGCGATGTTGATGCCCGATTCCCCGATCACGCCTGCCTGGTACGCGCGCGTCTTTTCCGGATACGGTGAGGAACCCCTGCACAGTGACAATGTCGTACAGGTGGTGCGCAGTGAGAATCCCAGCGTCAGGGTGATCGCCGGCCCGCTTCGCCCTTGGGCGCAGGACCGAATAGCGGTCGAGGGCGCCAACTCCGCCGCGCCCTGGCTGGACTATATGCATGCGGTGGTGGCCATGCTGGATGCGTCAGCCACAGCCAAGGCGGCCGTTGGTGTTGCGGCAGCGGGCCCCGATGGGTTCGATGTTCAGGCGCCTGGGAGCCCCGATGTGCCCGAGATGGCAGGGCATCTGCGCGCTGACGAACCCTACACGGACCTGCCGCGGGCCGCCTGGGGGAACGCCCAAGCTGGCTTTCGGGTCTACAAGGATTGGCTGGAAGTGATCAACGCCTATCCGACGACGCGGGGTATGCCTGTCTATGTTGTCTCGACGAATACGTACGATCGAGGGGCGGGCATTCCACCCGCCCAGAACTACCCGAAAGGATGGCTCACCGCGGCCCTGGATGTCATCAATTCGGAGCCGCAGATTCAGGCCCTGGTCTGGTTCCTGGACGACTTTCCACACAGTGATGAGTGGGACTGGTTCAGCCTGACCGAGCAGCCAGGCAGGCTGGTCGATGCGGCCGAGGAATTCGACCTCCTTCTGCGGAGTCCATAGGCAATGGCAGGATACTCATGGGTGTGGTGATAGGCTCCGCTGCAGGCGCTGACCCAACCGACCGAACAACCCAAGCTGCCGCGACTGAAGATTCAGACGGCGCTGTGCATGCCGCGAGAGCGACGTGTGCCTGTCGAACACAGGAGAGCATTCGTGT
>Ga0123333_10003505_pt1 | contig 15217 bp, 10 predicted proteins | sample BioC12SIPDNA_3_FD_89957 | JGI IMG/M metagenome (GOLD analysis project Ga0123333, IMG submission 89957) | Anaerobic biogas reactor microbial communites from Washington, USA - Biogas_R2_B C12 SIP DNA | ecosystem: Engineered > Bioreactor > Anaerobic > Unclassified | place: Washington, USA... | reverse complement strand
GGTGCTCGCGCCGACCAGCGGGCCGCCCGGGACGCAGGTTCAGGTGGTCGCGTCGGGCTTTCAGCCCAACACAGCGGTGCAGCTCGGCGTAGGCCCCGCCGATGCGGAATACGACGTCGTCGGTACAGCGCAAGCTGACACTGACGGCTCTGTCGTCGTCCAGGTGACCATTCCGGAAGTCGCTGAGGCAGGCCAGCGGTGGGTCGTGGTCGTCGCCGTTGCCGGCCAACCGGTCCGCGCCACGTCCAACCTCTTCGAGGTATCCGCCCAGGAAGTGCCTCCCACGGTACAGGTGTCACCGCAATCCGGCACTGTGGGCGCGACCATCCAGATCGTGGGCGAGGGATTTCCGCCCGAGGCCCCGGTGGAGATCGGCTTCGGGCCGCCCGAGTCTGAGTACGACGTGATCGCCACCACGCAGAGCGATGCCGATGGCACCGTCCGCGCGCAGGTTCAGGTGCCCAGCTTCGCCGATCCCGATGCCGCCTGGGTCTTCGTGCTCGCAGCAAGCGCGACGATGGTCAAGGCCGTCTCGCCCACCTTCGACGTGCTCGCGCCACCGCCCCCCACGGCCACACCGACCCGCAGCGCCGGCTCGCAGCTGATGCGCGTCAACATCTACCTGATCGCGCTGGAGGACGCTGGGCAGTCGGGCAAGCTGATCGGCTGCAACGACAGCGTCGTGCCCGTCGTGCAGGAGATCGAGCAGACGGTCGCGCCCCTGACGGCCACGCTCAACCGGCTCCTCAGCCTGCAAGACCAGTTCTACGGGGAGTCGGGGCTCTACAACGCCCTCTACCAGTCTGATCTTCAGATCGCGGGGATCAACATCGTCCAGGGAATCGCGACGATCTCTCTGTCGGGCACGCTGGTCCTCGGCGGCGTCTGCGATGGCCCGCGCGTCCAGGCACAGATCGAGGAGATCGCCGTGCAATTCTCCACCGTTCAGCAGGTCAACATCCTGCTGAATGGACAGCCGCTGGAAACGTACCTGAGCGGCCAGTAGACACGCCATTGCCTTGACGAGGAGGGGGCCGCGGCCCCCTCCTTGCCCCATCCCACCAGAGCCGCCGCGCTGCCGACTCTGACCCATCGCGTCCTGTTCTGTGGCAGCGCAGCGCCCCGCAGCGCGCGACCCAACGCTTTACCAGCGCACCCCAACCGCAAGCCCAACCCACACCAACGCTCCGGGGCTTTTTTTGTGCCAGAATGCCCACTGCCCTGAGAGATGTCGATTTTGGCAGGGTTCGTTCGACGTATAGATAGAGGGGCCGGCACCGGGTTCGCAGAATCCGATGGCCGGACCTATGGACCGAACGAAAGGAGATGTGGCAATGCGAGTCATGGTGATGATCAAGTCGGATCCCGAGACCGAGGCGGGGGTGATGCCGAGCGAGCAGTTGCTTGCCGACATGCAGACGTACAACGAAGAACTGGTGAAAGCAGGGGTCATGCTTGCCGGTGAGGGGCTACACCCCAGCTCGAAGGGCAAGCGCGTCAAGTTCGCTGGAGGTAGGGCCACAGTGATCGATGGCCCCTTCACCGAGGCGAAGGAGCTGATCGCCGGCTTCTGGCTGTGGCAGGTCAAGTCGCTCGACGAAGCGGTCGAATGGGTCAAGCGCATGCCCAGCCCACCCGATCCCGTGGGTGAGGCCATCATCGAGATCCGCCAGGTCTTTGATGACGACGACTTCGGCGAGGAGTTCACGCCAGAGCTGCGCGAGAAGGAGCAGCAACTACGCGCGCAAGTCGAGGCATATACCAAGTCGTAGGCTCGATGCGGGCAGCAGGACGCCGGTGGCCATCATAGCCGCCGGCGTCGCTGCACAGCACTGCACGCTCGGCGCGCCCGGGCAGAGCGACACCGCCAGGCCACGCCGGCTGAATCTGTGGAGGCAAACTGCCATGGACGACACAACAGCCAACAGGACAACGGCTAACAGGATCTTCCACCATCTGCTTGCTAACACGCTGGTGGCGACCGTCACCGACATGACGGTGTGGTTCGCTTTGGTATTCTTCGTCTATCTCGAGACGCGCTCCGTCGCCGTCACGGCCATCAGCTCCGGCATCTACGTGGCATCCGTCGCCCTGTCGGGAATCTGGTTCGGGGGATTGGTCGACCGGTACAGGAAAAAGCGGCTGATGGTGGCAGCCGGTGCCTTCTCGCTGTGCATCTATGCCATCGGGTTGGCGGTGTACATCGCAACGCCCGATGAAGCGTTCAGGGACCCCACCAGCGCCGTTCTGTGGATCTTCATCCCGCTGCTTCTGGCGGGCGTCCTTGCCGGAAACATCCGGCATATCGCGCTGCCCACGATCATCACGCTCCTGTTCCCGGACGACGAGCGGGCCAAAGCCAACGGGCTGGCGGGGACGGCGAGCGGAATCGCCTTCTTGATCGTGTCGGCCATCAGCGGGTTCCTGGTGGCGCACTCGGGTATGTACCTGGCACTCCTCCTGGGGATAGCCATCATGCTTGCTTCCCTCGTGCATCTCGGCACCATACCGCTCCCCGAAGGGTCGGTCGCGGAGAGCCCCTCCACACAGGGCTCCCTCACAGAGCGAGCAACCCGGAGCGTTGAAGCCAGGTCGCCCAAGACCGACCTTGGCAGGACCCTCGCCGTCGTCTCGGGCGTCCCCGGGCTGATCGCGCTCATCTTCTTCACGACCTTCAACAACTTCCTGGGCGGCGTGTTCATGGGTCTGATGGATGCCTATGGCCTGTCGTTGGTATCGGTCGAGGTGTGGGGCATGCTGTGGGCGGTCCTGAGCGGCGGCTTCATCGTGGGCGGACTGATCATCGCCAAATGGGGACTGGGCAAGAACCCTCTGCTGGCCCTGTTCCTGGCCAACATCGCAATCTGGGGCATCAGCAGCGTCTTCACCATCCAACCATCGATCGTGCTGCTGGCAACGGGGATGTTCGTCTATATGACCGTTGTCCCCTACATTGAGGCCGCCGAGCACACGATCATCCAGAAAGTGGTCCCGGCCGAACGCCAGGGACGGGTGTTCGGATTCGCTCAGAGCGTCGAGATGGCGGCGTCTCCGCTCACGACGTTCATCATCGGGCCACTGACCGAGTTGGTGTTCATCCCCTTCATGACAACGGGGGCAGGCGTCGATCTCATCGGCGGCTGGTTCGGTACGGGGGAGGACCGCGGCATGGCGTTGGTCTTCACCGTGACGGGCATCATCGGCCTCGTCATCACGCTGGTTTCGATGAACACGAAATACTACCGGCTGTTGTCCGAGCGCTATAGGTCAGGTGAAGGCGTCGCGAACGAAGGGGACGTTGAGCCGCGCAGCCGGCGAGGCCATCGGGAGACGCGGGCGAACGGAAGCACGGAGGGTGACTGCCGGCCCGAAGAAGGCAGGCAGTGCGTGCCGTCCTTTGGATAGACAAAGCGATTTCGAAAGGAGAGGCCGATGCAAAAGATCGTACCGTTTCTATGGTTTGACAACCAGCTTGAGGAGGCGCTGGACTTCTACACCTCCATCTTCAAGAACTCGAAGGTGGTCGATGTCAGGCGCTACGAGGACGCAGGGCCGGATCTGGAGAGCACAGTGCTGGCCGCGACGTTCCAGCTCGACGGCGTGGAGTTCATGGGGATGAACGGCGGGCCCCTGTACACCTTCTCGCCTGCCACATCCTTCTACGTCAAGTGCGAGACGCAGGGAGAGTGCGACGAGCTGTGGGAAAAGCTCCTGGAGGGCGGCGAGGCCGACAGGTGCGGCTGGCTGAGGGACAAGTATGGCGTCACGTGGCAGATTATCCCCACGGTCCTCGACACACTGTTCGCCGACAAGGACCCCGAGAAGATCCATCGCGTGATGGAGGCGATGCTCCAGATGACCAAGCTCGACATTGCCGCCCTTGAGAAAGCCTACGCAGGGCGTTAGCCCCGCCTGGAGCCCACGAACCCGGCCCGGGGGTGCCCAGCAACGCCCCCGGGCCGGCGGCACGCATCCGTGACGACCTTAGATATCCACCGCCAGATCGAGGCCGTCTGGCGCATCGAGTCGGCCAAGATCATCGCCACGGTCGCCCGCATCGTGGGCGATATCGGCCTGGCTGAGGACCTGGCCCAAGATGCGCTCGTTGTTGCGCTTGAGAAGTGGCCCGCCACGGGGGTGCCCGACAACCCTGCCGCCTGGCTCACGGCCACAGCCAAACACCGCGCCATCGACGCGGTGCGCCGCAACGTGACCCTGGAGAGCAAAGTCGAGGTGCTGCGGTACGACCTGGAGATCCGCCAGCCGGCAGACCGGGCCGACCCCGACATCACGCCCGCCGATGACATCACCGACGACCTCCTGCGGCTCATCTTCACCGCGTGCCACCCGGTCCTCTCGACCGAGGCGCGCGTAGCGCTCACGCTTCGCTTGCTCGGCGGCCTCTCCACCGGCGAGATCGCGCGTGCATTCCTTGCCACCGAGTCCGCCATCGCCCAGCGCATCGTCCGGGCCAAGCGCACCCTTGCCGAGGCGCGGGTCCCGTTTGAAGTACCGTACGGGCCCGAGCGCGCGGCGCGGCTCTCGTCGGTGCTAGAGGTCATCTACCTGATCTTTAACGAGGGCTACACCGCGACCGCGGGCGACGACTGGGTGCGACCGTCGCTATGCGAAGAAGCGCTCCGCCTGGGCCGGATTCTGGCCGAACTCGTCCCGGGTGAACCAGAGGTCCACGGCCTGGTGGCGCTGATGGAGATCCAGGCCTCCCGCATCCGAGCACGCATCGGCCCGCGTGGCGAGCCAATCCTGCTCATGGATCAGAACCGTGCGCGTTGGGATCAGCTGCTGATCCGTCGCGGGCTGGCGGCGCTGGAGCGTGCCGAACGACTGGGCGGCGCCCGAGGGCCCTATGCGCTACAAGCCGCGATTGCCGCGTGCCACGCGCGCGCCCGTTCGCCTGAGGAGACCGATTGGGAGCAGATTGCGGCGCTCTACGACGCGTTGGCTGAACTCGCGCCCTCGCCCGTCGTCGAGCTCAACCGCGCGGTTGCGGTCGCGATGGCGTACGGGCCGGCTGCAGGACTGGAGATCGTCGACGAGCTGGCCTCGGAGCCCTCGCTGGGGCACTATCACTTGCTGCCGGCGGTGCGGGGTGACTTGCTCGTCAGGCTGGGCCGGCTCGATGAAGCGCGCGTCGAGTTTGAGCGTGCGGCGGAGCTCACCCAGAATGCCCGCGAGCGCGATCTCCTGCTTGACCGCTCGCGGGCAATTGGCGAAGCAGCAAACGGTCCGGAGTCGACCTAGGGCACAACCCCGGCCGCGCGGCGCGGATCCGGGGACACACCCCGTGGCAAGCCCAGAAAGAAGGTACTCCCCTCCCCCGTCCGGCTATCCACGCGCACCCAACCGCCGTGTGCCTCGGCGATCTCCTTGACCAGCGCCAATCCAAGCCCGGTTCCGCCGTAGCGGCGCGTCGCGCTTCCATCGATCTGATAGAAGCGCTCGAAGATCCGGCTGCACTCCTGCTCCGGAATGCCGGCCCCCTGATCGCGCACCCTGAAGACAACGTGACTACCATCGTCGGAGAGCACAGTATCCAGCGTTACTATCGTGCCCGGATCGGAGAACTTGCAGGCATTGTCCAGCAACTGGTGCAGTGCCTGGGTGATCCGCCCAAAGTCACCGGGGATGGCCGGTATGCCCACAGGCTCTCCACAGCGCAGCGTGATCCCCGAGATGACCGCGCGCTGCTGGGTCATCCGGCACGCCGTGCGCACCAGGGCAGAAGGCGACACGCTCTGGATATCGAGCGGCTGCGCGCTCAGGTCCTGAAGCGTTGTGATCGCCTCAACCAGTTCGACCAGCGCCCGCACCCGCTCGCTGGTCACCATCAGCGCTCGCTCTTGCTGATCCGGCATCAGCCCGCCCTCGACAAGCATCTCCACATAGCCGCGAACCAGCGCCAACGGCGTGCGCAGCTCGTGCGCGACGTTCTGTATGAACTGCTCGCGCAACGTATCGAGCCGCCGCAGCTCGACGTTCGCTGCCTCCAACTGCAAGTTGGCCCGCTGGAGGTCACTGGCGTATCGGGCCCGTGTCACTGCGACCCCCAACTGGCTACCAACGGTCGTCAACAGTTCCAGCTCGTCGCGCGAAAAAGGCTCTTCGCAATGCGTGAAGACCGATAGCGTCCCGACAATGGGCTGGCGGTTCGACCGCCGCTCATCGTCCCAGTACATCGCGCTGTCGCTCGTGCGCAGGGGGACGCACGCATAGTAGGCATACGCAGCTGAGGCCAACTCGCCCAGATCCACCTCGCCGTCGTGCATCGGGCCCATCAGCAGGTGACCATCACTCGCAACCTTGCCGGCGACCCCCGTGCCAACCCGCAGAGGCTCGCGGTAGGGCTGTACGTCCGACGGAAAGCCACGGCTCGCGGCAAGATAGAGGCAGTCGGTATTGGGGTTCAGAATCTGGACAAGCCCCGCCTCCGCGTCCACTGCAGCCAGCACCGCGTCAATGGCCCGGTCGAGCATCGTGTCGAGCTCCAGCGCGCTGCTGGCCGCGTGCGCCACTTGGTTCATCGCGGTCAGGCGGCGGTTCTGGGCGCGCAGGATCGCCGTTCGGCCGGCAACCTCAGCCTCCAGTGAGCGATTCAACCGTTCCAGTTCCTGTTGGTAGTGGTCGCGTTCGGCAATGAGCCGCGCCCTCTCCAGAACCCGCTCGACGACAACCACGACCTCGTCCATGTCGACAATGGGCTTGGTGATATAGTCCCAGGCGCCGCGCCGAATCGCCTCGATAGCATCGGCCAGAATGCCCGTTCCCGACACGACGACCATGGGGAGTTGGGGCTGTTCCGCCGCCAGCACCGAGATCACGTCGAGTCCGTGCACGCGCGGCATGCGCAGGTCCACAAGGAGCAGATCGTAGCGCGAAGCCGAGACTTTCGCCAGGGCCTCCTCGCCATCTGCAGCGGCGTCGGCCTGGTAACCGCGATCCCCGAGAAAGTCCGATAGCGCACGGCGGATCAGGGGCTCGTCGTCGGCGATCAGCACACGCTTGGCTTCCATAGTCACCTCGCTGCTAACCTAGCACGTCTGCGAAACGTCTACGAAACACGTCCGAATACCTGTCCCTTTGGCAGCTCACCGCCCCACGCCGTCCACCAGACCGCCGGCGTCCAGCGGCAACTCGACGACGACCCGCGTCCCGCGCCCCTCCTCGGACTCCGCCCAGATCCACCCCCCGTGGCGCTCCACGACGATCGTCCAGCACAGCCACAGGCCCAGCCCGGCCCCCTCGCCCGCCTCTCTGGTGGTGAAGAAGGGCTCGAACAGATGAGGGCGCGCCGGCTCTGGCACGCCAGAGCCGTTGTCCTCCACCACCATCCGGACCGCGCCCGGAAGACGCTCCGTGCGCACCGTGAGCTGGGCGCGGTAGGGCGACGCCTCCGTAGCCCGGGTCTCCGCCACCACTGCCATCGCCTGTGCCGCGTTGCGCACCAGGTTGAGGATCACCTGCTGGATCTGCGGTCCGTCACACGACAGGGCCGGCAGGTCGGGGTCCAGCTCCCAGATGATCTCGATGTTCCGGAAGTCGTACTGCCTTCGGAGGTCGAAATCGGTCGCGGCCAGATCGAGCGTCCGGCGAATCAGGTCGTTCAGGTCGCACGTCGTGAGCTCAAAGCCGCCGCTCTGCGAGTACCCCAGCAGCTCTGTGACAATCCGCGCCGCTCGCTGCGCCGCAGCACGCATCTCCTGGACATAGCCGGGCACGTCGCGCGCTTCGACGTAGCGCCGCAGCGCCTCGACATCGACCTCGTGCTCCAGCAGCCGCGTGCGAGTCAACGGCTGATCGACATCAAACGCCATGTCCACCATCTGGAGCCCCTGCAGAATCGCGCCGAGCGGGTTGTTGAGCTCGTGCGCCACGCCGGCCGCCAGCCCCCCCACGCTGGCCATCTTCGCCGACTGGACCGCTATCTCCTCCATCTGCACCCGCCGGGTCACGTCCCGGATGCGCATCACGATGCCCCGAACGCCGCCTGAGTTCAGGGGGAAGATTTCGACATCGCGCACCCTCCGGTGCCCTAGCTCAACGGTCTGCTCACGCCGCCGGGCAGGCACGCCGTCTTGCGCGACGGCCTCGGCCATAGCGCGGTAGCGCGCCAGCACCGGGGAGACGTCCCAGACCCTGCGCCCCAGGACTTCTTGCTCCCGCACCCCGGTGAGACCCTCCGCGCCCGGGTTCCAGATGAGGACGCGACCCTCCACGTCCAGCGCCAACAGCGCCGCCGGCATCGAGTCGGCCACCGCCTGAAGTACCTCCTGCAGGTGCCGGGCCTCGGCCTCTGCCTGCCGTCGCTCTGCGATTTCCACCTCGAGCGCCACGTTGTGCTCGCGGAGCGGGTTGAGGAGCTGGCGGCCGAGCACGCCGAACCCAAGGATCAGCAGGCTCAAGCCCATCGTCAGTGACAGGGGCGGAAATCGGGCACCCACACCGCTGACCACGATCCCCGCCAAAAGGACGACCGTGCTCAATGCGACGGCGCGCTCCTCCCGGCGCCTTCGGAAGCCCAACAGCAGGCCCAGCGCCCAGACCACGAAGAGGAATGGCACGGCCATGATGATCAGACCCAGGACCGTTAACCTCCCATACACCATGCCGCGGACATCCAGCCCCTGGTCGCCGACAACCCAACCCAGCACAACGGTGGGCAGAACGAACAGAGAGGCCCACAAGATTCCCGTGATCACGCCCCAGCGAATCCATCTTAGTGAGACGCCGGCATAGTGCGCGGCGAACAGCAACAGCGCCGGCCCGACGAAGGCGAAGCTCCACGTCGCCAACCGCCCCAGCAACGCGGGATTGCCTCTTCCCAACCATAGCGCGAGCCGCAACAGCATCGCCAGCGTGGCCATCGCCCCGGTGGTCAATGCGTAGAGCGCGAAGGCGCGGTTGACGGGCCGGCGCGAATCTGACCCAAGCACCGAGAGCGCCATCGCCAGAGCCATGATGGCCGAGAACGCGAAGGCGCCGACGTCGAGCCAGAATAGCGGCATAGCGCTCAGAAGCGAACGGCGTACTTGATAACGGCGTTGGGTTGCTCCCGGATCAGGTCGAACACGCCGGGAGCCTCCTCGAGCGACACGATCGGCTTGATCAGGCCTGGCGCAGTGAGCTTCCCTTGCTGCATCTGGCTCGCCAGGCAGTCGTAGGCGCGCTGCTCGTCCCAGAGCGGGTAATCACGGGGCGGATGCCCCCATCCACAGCCGTGCGGAACGACCATCGTCAGGCGGTTGTGGTGCCACTCCCGCCCGAGCCACAGGCCATGCGCCTCCCGCTGATAAAAGCCCGCCGAGCAGATCGTCCCACCCACGCGCGCTGCGCGGATCGCGCTGGCAAGGCCGGGATAGACGCCGCTGAGCTCGATCGCGACATCGACCCCCTTGCCGCCGGTCAAGCGGTGCGCTTCCAGCGCCACGTCGGTCTCCAGCGGATCGAAGACCGCGTCGGCGCCGTTCTCCGCGGCCCAGGCACGACGCGCCGGCAGCGGATCGACGGCGAAGACGTGCTCGGCCCCACTCGATACCGCCATACGCACCGCCAACAGCCCAAGCGCGCCCAGACCGATCACGATCACGCTGTCTCCGAACCGGACGTTGGACTCGCGCACACAGTGAAAGGCGACATAGGCCGGTTCCAGGCACAGCGCAAGCTCAGGATCCACATCGCCCAGCTCCCAAACCCGATCCTCGTGACAGATGTTTGTCTCGCGGACATCCATCAGCCCGAAAACACGCTCGCCAACGCGCCACTTCGTCACGCCGGCACCCACCTCCACGACCGTGCCAACGCCACTCGTGCCGGCGTTCCACGGCGCCTCTGGCGATGGCATCCGCGGCGCCTCATCGGAAGGCAAGAAGATCCGCTGTTCCGGATCGAACTGCTGCCCTTGAAAGGCGCCCCCATCGAACATCGCCGTGGTCGTCCCGTGCTTGCCCGACGCCCACTCCGTGTGCACCCGCACCTGATCTGGCCCCAGCGGCGCCTCCTCATAGTTGAGCAACGCCACCTCATACGGCCCCACAAACGCCATTCGTTTCGGCATAGATCGTAACCTCCCCATATGCTAGTTTGTTGCAGCGTGGGCATCTGGCCCGCGCCTCCGCACCCGAGACGCCGCGCGCAGCCGTGCCCCGTTCAGCGATCCTAAGGATCCGGCCGTCTCACAAGCCGTCGGTTCGCGCCCCCATCACCGCCACCCTCTCGACCCGGATCCTTAGGATCAAGCGAGCACCCGGCGATGGTTCTCGATTGCAGGGGCCACCGGCATCCACCCACGCACCCGAGACCGCTGCGCGGAGCCGTGCCCGGTTCAGCGATCCTAAGGATCCGGCAGTCGCACGAGCCGTCGGTTCGCGCCTCCATCACCGCCACCCTCTCGACCCGGATCCTTAGGATCAAGCGAGCACCCGGCGATGGTTCTTGATTGCAGGGGCCACCCGCATCCACCCACGCACCCGAGACCGCTGCGCGGAGCCGTGCCCCGTTCAGCGATCCTAAGGATCCGGCCGTCTCACAAGCCGTCGGTTCGCGCCCCCATCACCGCCACCCGTCGACCCGGATCCTTAGGATCAAGCGAGCACCCGGCGATGGTTCTCGATTGCAGGGGTCACGCGCCTCCTACGCGTCTGCCGCGGCCTCCTCCCACGCCCTCCGGAGCACCTTGACCGTCGCAGGCAGCACCCTGTCGTGCCCCCCAGACAGACCGCATTCCAGCGAGAGCCACCCGCCATATTCGATGGCGCGCAGCGCACGGAACGCAGTCACGTAGTCCATGTGGCCCTGGCCCGGCTCCAACCGGTTGGTATCGGCCAGATGGATGTGGCCTAGGCAACTGCCGGCCGCCCGCAATGCCGCACCGATATCGGCCTCCTCGATACTCATGTGGAAGAGATCGCCCATCGCCTGAAGCCGCTCATCCCCGATGACTTCGCACAGCGCGACGGCATCCGAGACCTTACGCAAGTAGTAGGCCTCATAGCGGTTGAGTGGTTCCAGGAAGATCCGCGCCTGCATGCCCGATGTCTGCTCCAACGCCGACGCGAGCGTCGACAGTGCCAACTGAGTGATGAGCGTGTGTTCATCGGCTACAGGGGAGAGGTCCGGCAGGTGCAGGGGCGGTCGGATCGGCAACGCGACCACGCCGCGCGCCCCCACTGCCTCGGCCAGCCGCAGCATCTTCACCAGTCCCTCAAGCCGCTTCTTGCGCTCCCCAGGGTCGGGGTGGACGAAGTCGTCGCGCCCCATCGTGCACAGGCTGCTGACCGGCAGTCCCGTCTGCGCCATCGCCGCCTGGATCTCATCACTCGCCTCCCACGGCAGACCAGCAAAACCCCACGCGGCAAGCTCCACACCGTCGAATCCGTAGTCGGCCGCGTGCCGGAACTTCTCGACCAGCGAGTCCCCCGGCACCAGCGTCTGCTGCACTGCAAGCTTCATCGGTTACCTCCGTCAAAGAGATAGAGTAGTTTTCTCACGATCCGCATCCGTGGCTGCTCATATCACGACTGCGCCCTGCTGGGCAAGCAGCGCCCTCAAACGGTCGGCGTCCACCTCACCGACGTCGCGCGCGCTGTCCAGCGCCAGCCAGGCAGCCACACCGGCTGCCTGCCCCATCTGGGCTGTGTTGATCATAACTCGCACGGCGCCGAACGCACCCTCGTCGGCATCGAGGCATCGCCCCGCTACCAGGACGTTGCGCGCCCCCTCAGGCACCAGCGAGCGGTAGGGAATCTGGTAGAAGGTCGCTGGTCCGCCCGTTGGCAGCTCTGCGTCGGGCGGGCGCCACCACCGGGCCAGGTTCCGCCCGTCGGCCAGCTCGGTTACCTCGCGACCATCAAGGTAGCGGAACGTGACCCCGTTGCCGTCCGCCGCGTGAACGTCCACGCGATAGCTGCCGTTGGCGATGGCGTCGGGGAAACGTTCGCCGCTCAGGACCTCAGACTCACTCAGGGTGTGCCGGCAGCGCGCGTGACGCGTCTCGCGGATGCCGATCCGGGCGGGGAGCCCCTGCACAGTGACCCGGTCGCCGCCGGGCACGTGCTGGCGCACGACGTCCAGCATCGCGCCCACCTGGCGACGGCCCTCAACCTCCGCCATCGTTAGTGCGTCGGCATCGCTGCAGTCTGCGCCGTGGACGCGTGTCCCCGCCACCATCGTCAGATCGCAGCGCGGCAGATCCACTGCCCACAGGAACCCCGGACGCAGTGCCTCCGGGTAAGTCTGGTCAAAGACGACGCGCCGCAAGTCGAAGTCCGGGTCCTCTGCGCGCAGCGCCTGGAGCCCCTGCACGATCGCGCAGGTGGTCGGGGGCTGTAGATGGTCCCGGCGATACGTCGGCAAGCCCATCCTGTAGACGAGGTCGCCGTCGCCCGACGCATCGACGAAGGCCCGCGCTCGAATGGCGCGGCGCCCGCTCTTGTCTTCGATCAGCGCGGCGGTCGCGCGACCCTCGCCGTCTGCGACCACACCCGCAAACTGCGCGTGAAGGAAGGGCCGCACCGCCGCTTCGACGACCATTCGATCCAGCTCTAGGACCATCTCGTAGGGCGAGAAGACGAACTGCAGGCTTGGGTTACGCTCGTGGTTCCTCACTGCGTCGCGGCGTGCGAGCCGCTCCATCAGTTCGATCGGCAGTCCCCCCACGATCTCACGGTCGTATGCCGCGTCCATCCGGCTATGCCAGACGCAGACCAGGCTGGCGGTGGCAGAACCGCCGAAGAATCCGAGCCGCTCCACCAACGCCACCGTCGCGCCCAGGCGCGCCGCAGCGACAGCAGCGAACACACCCGTGGTGCTTCCGCCGATCACACACACGTCGACATCGGCGACGACGGGCACCCGGCGTTCCGGCTCAAGCAGAAAGCGTGGGGTGTTCATGGCTTCTCCTTCCCTGGTTGCTCACAGTGAGCAAGAAGCGCTGGCGTCATGCCGGGCCCCGCGCTCGAGGTAAGCAACCTGGACCGGGTCGAGCCGCACGTCGGCGGCCTGGAGCGAGTCACGCAACGTGGCCTCGGTCTTGCAGCCCACGATCGGCACCGTCACAAACGGCTGCGAAAGCAGGTAGCCTAGCACGATCTGGCTCACCGTCAGGCCGGTCTCCGCCGACAACGTCTCGATCCGCGCCAGCCGCCGCGCATTCTCCTCAAACGGGTACATCTCGCGGGCGCCCGGGGCCGGGCGCTCGAGCGTGCCCGCCGCCAGCTTCTGGAAGAGCCCGCCGGCCTGAGACGAGTAGGGCACCGCCGCCATCCCTGTCTCTGCATGGAGCTGTCGCAGCTCGCGATCCATCACCACGATGGTCTTGTCGGCAACAGCGTCGGGATCGATCACCGCAAGGTTCCAGAGCATCTGGTCAGCGACGAAGCCCTGGTAGCCACCCGCGGCGGCGTATGCACGCGCGGCCTCGATCCGCCCTGCGCACCAGTTCGAGCACGCCACGTAACGCACCTTCCCGGACGCCACCTGCGCCCACAGCGCTTCCATGATCTCGCCGACAGGCCGCGTTGGATCGTCGCGGTGGAGGTAATAGAGATCGATCGTGTCGACCTGCAAGTTACGCAAGCTGGCGTCGACGTCGGCTTCGATGTCTGCCGGCGAGAGGCGCGGGATGTGCATCGACGTCAACTCCGGGTGTGCCCCTTTTGTCGCAACGACGATCCGGTCCCGGTTGCCACGCGACCTCATCCAGCGCCCGATGGTCTTCTCGCTAACGCTACGCTCGCCCGGTATCCAGTTGGCGTAGACCGCGGCGGTGTCGAGGAAGGTGCCACCAAGGTCCACGAACGTGTCCAGCAGCCGGAAGGCATCGGTCTCCGGCACAACCGTCCCCAGCTCCGACGTGCCGAGGCAGATCGGAGAAACGACCAACGCCGTATTCGGTATGGTCTTCATCATCATAGGGTCCTCTCAAAACGCTGTACAGATACGCGTACGTCCGCACGGTCGACGACGCGTCGCGGACCAGGTCTCGGCAAGGATCCTTGCCTCACCGGTGCGCCCCACGCGGCTTTGGATCGTAGCCCCCCACTCAACATCCTCTAGCGCAGGGCCCGGCGGCCCACGAGATGGGGCTCGGGCGTCCCAACCTCCTCTAGCCAGGCCACATAGCGCGCGTGGATCTCGGCGGCAAGGGCCTCGTTCGCCGCGAGCACATCGTGCTCTTCGGCGGGATCGTCAGGTAGGTAGAAGAGCGCAGGCTCGGTGGGTGCGCGCGTGATATCCAGGTTCAGCAGAGCGCCTGCTGCGCCGAGTCCCCCGGCGCTCTCGTCTTTGGGATAGGCGCCCGCATAGTGCAGACACCAGCCATCCTCGGTCAGAATGGCAGCCTTGGCGACCTTGGGGCTGTGGCCCACCAGGGTGCTGGAGCACACAGCGACGTCGCGATGGGTGTTGCTCTCGCCATTGAGCAGCGGCACGATCGACCGCCCATGCACCCGGTCGGGGTCGAACTCCCAGCGCTCTGTGTAGAAGACACCGCACTGTAGCGCCTGGATCTCTGACTTGCCCCGCTTTGTCTCGGTTGTGACCAGGCCGCAGAGCTCCAGGAACGTGGGCATCAGGTCGGGGCTCTGGACGAAGGCGGTGTGGCGCTGCTGGCGTCCCTGCCCCGGCATGCGAACCAGCAAGGGCGTGCGGCGGATGTCCTCGTACATCCGCGTCGACTCGAAGCTCATCCCCGCGCCCTTCGCTTGTGGAATCAGGGATTTGCCCACCACCCCGTGCTCGCCGAAAAGGTACCCGTGGTCGGTGGTGAAGATCACCACCGTGTCCTCGGTCAGGCCCAGCGCGTCCAGCTTATCGAGCAACACGCCAAACCAGCGATCGACCATCGTCGCCTCGGCCCGGTACTCGGCGTTGATGTGCTGCAGCTCCCGCTCCGACATGACCTCCTGCCAGAAGCCATAGACAGGGTAGTTGGGGTTCTCGCCCGTGTAGCCGGGGTCGTAGAGATCGACATAGTGCTGGGGCGCGTCCCAGGGCTCGTGGGGATCGAACGTGTCCACATAGAGGAAGAAGGGCTTGCGCTCCGGAGCGCGGCAAGCGTTGTCCAGCCAATCACAAGCCGCGCCCACCGTCCTTGCCACAAAGCGGTCCTCCTCACCACACCACCACGCCGTATTGCGGTAGTGAACCTTGATCCCCTCGGGGTTGCGAAGCTTGCTCGGCGCCGCCGGCAGCGGCACGTCGT
>Ga0123333_10003504_pt1 | contig 15217 bp, 12 predicted proteins | sample BioC12SIPDNA_3_FD_89957 | JGI IMG/M metagenome (GOLD analysis project Ga0123333, IMG submission 89957) | Anaerobic biogas reactor microbial communites from Washington, USA - Biogas_R2_B C12 SIP DNA | ecosystem: Engineered > Bioreactor > Anaerobic > Unclassified | place: Washington, USA... | reverse complement strand
TGACGTCATCCTGGATCTTTTGCAATCCGGCCTGGGCAACCTGGCCAGTTACCTGGCCGCGCACGTGTTGTTATGTCTTGTGCCGGCGTTTTTCATTGCCGGTGCACTCACCGCGCTGGTGCCTAAGGAGGCGGTGACGCGCTACCTTGGGCGCAAGGCGCCGAAGTTCATCTCCTATCCCGCGTCCGCGATTGGTGGCTTCGTGCTGGCGGTCTGCTCGTGCACGATCATGCCGCTCTTTGCCGGCATTTACAAAAAGGGCGCAGGCCTTGGACCCGCCATCACTTTCCTGTTCGTGGGCCCGGCCATCAACATCCTGGCGCTGGCCTACACAGGCGTCGCCATCGGCATGGACATTGCTGTGGCGCGCGTCGTACTCTCCATCGCGTTCGGCATCGGCATCGGCTTGATTATGGCGCTCCTTTTCCGCCGGGATGACGCTGCCCGTGATGCTGCCGGCCCGGATGCCTTCGCCGCGTCTTCCGGTGTGCCGCGGGCCTCCTGGTTGTTGTTGGGCCTTTTGGTCGCTTTGCTTATCGCCGGCACGCTCCAGGTCGGCTTGTTCACGAATACTTATGCGCAGGTCACACTGCCTATTGGCGGCACGGACGCGCTGCAGGCAACCCTGGCCCGCCTGGTCCCGTTTGATGCCACCCGTGGCGAGGAGGGGGTCACCGTGCAGGGCCTGCTCTTGATCGCGTTGCTGATCGCCATCGGCGGCGCAGCGTGGCGCGGGTTGAACCACGTGGACGAGGGCTTAAACCGCTGGACTACCGTCACGCTGGTGTTGGTTGGGGCGACGTTGCTGGTCGCGGCTCTGCGACTGACCCCCGCCGCGGGCAGCCTCACACTGGCCTTTCCCGGTAAGTTCTTCGCGGTCGGCCTGGCAATGGCGGGTGCATGGCTGCTGGCGCGACGCAGCTTCGAGCCTGAAGAGGTGCAGGAATGGCTGTGGGAGACCTGGCGCTTCGTCAAGCAGATCTTCCCGCTGCTGATCGTCGGCGTGTTCGCCGTCGGCGTGATCCGGCCGCTCATCCGGCCCGAGTGGATCCAGGCGGTGGCTGGATCGAATACCGTGTTGGGGAACATCGCCGGCGTGCTCTTCGGGGTCTTCATGTACTTTCCCACCCTGGTCGAGGTGCCCATCGCCCGGCTCTTCCTGGATTTGGGCATGCACCGCGGTCCACTGCTGGCCTATCTGATGGCCGACCCGGAGCTGAGCTTGCAGAGCATCCTGATCATCGCCAGCGTGATTGGCCGGCGCAAAGCGTGGGTTTACGTCGGTTGGGTGGCGCTGTTCAGCACGCTGGCGGGCTTGCTCTACGGCGCGTGGGTGGATGGTGTCAGTGCCTGGCTGATCGGCGGGGGCCTGCTCGCCGGCCTGGGATTGCTCGTGCTGGCGCTCAACCGCCTGGCAGCCCGCGCCGCCTGGGCGTTTGGATCACCAAAGGTTGAAGCCCCTCCAACCGGAGCTGCTGATACGAAAAAGCTGCAGCACTTTCGCAAACCATGATCATATTTGGAGAAGAACACATGACACTCAACATTAAGATCCTCGGCAGTGGTTGCGCCAACTGCGCGCGACTGGAGAAGAACGCCAAAGCAGCGGTCGAGCAACTTGGCGTCGAAGCCACCTTCGTCAAGACCGGAGACTTCGAAGAGTACTCCCGATACAACATCCTGGCGACCCCCGGCCTGGTAATAAACGACAGGCTCGTTGCGGCGGGCCGTGTGCCGGCCGTGAGCCAGATCGTGACCCTGCTGGCAAATGAGCTGGCAGCCGAATAGATAGGACAACGGAGAAACAAGGTAACCAGGCGACGAGGATATCAGGACAATAAGGAGGACTCATGTCTCAAGTTGCTGCCACGCCTGCTACCCCGGGAACGGCTAAACGGCTTTCAACCCTCGACCGCTTTCTGACCTTATGGATCTTCCTGGCAATGGCGGTCGGTGTCGCCATCGGCTACTTTGTGCCTGGCGTGGAAGCTTTCATCGACCGCTTCCAGGTCGGGACGACCAATATCCCGATTGCCCTCGGCCTGATCCTGATGATGTACCCACCCTTCGCGAAGGTAAAGTACGAGCGTCTGCCTGAGGTGTTTCGCAACACCCGGGTGCTGGGCCTATCTCTGCTGCAGAACTGGGTGATCGGTCCGATCCTGATGTTCGTGCTAGCGGTAGTCTTTCTGCGCGGCTACCCGGAGTACATGATCGGGTTGATCCTGATCGGCCTGGCGCGCTGCATCGCCATGGTGATCGTCTGGAACGAGCTGGCCCACGGCGACACTGAGTACGCGGCAGGGCTGGTCGCGTTCAATAGCGTGTTCCAGGTCCTTTTCTACAGCATCTACGCCTACATCTTCATCACCGTGCTGCCCCAGGCGCTGGGCCTGGAGAGCGCGGTCGTTCGCATCAGTATCGGCGAGCTGGCCCGGACTGTCTTCATCTACCTGGGCATTCCGATGATCGCCGGCTTCGCCACTCGTTTCATCCTATTGCGCGTCAAGGGCCGGGAGTGGTACGAGCATCGCTTCATCCCGCGCATCAGTCCGCTGACACTAATCGCACTGCTGTTCACCATCCTTGTGATGTTCAGCCTCAAGGGCGAGCTGATCGTCGCGCTGCCGTTGGATGTCGTGCGTATAGCCATCCCGCTGGTCATCTACTTCGTGGTCATGTTTCTGGTCAGCTTCTGGATCGGCCATCGCGCGGGCGCGGATTATCGGATGACGACGACCATGTCATTCACCGCAGCCAGCAACAACTTCGAGCTGGCGATCGCGGTGGCAGTGGCGGTATTCGGCATCGCGTCGGGCGAGGCGTTCGCGGCGGTCATCGGGCCGTTAGTGGAGGTGCCGGTGATGATCGGGTTGGTCAGCGTGGCATTTGCGTTACGGCGGCGCTGGTTCAGGCATGAGCTGCAGTCTGCGCCGGCCGGTGAGCGAGCAAAGGTCTAGCGATGCGCCTGGCGATCCTCTGGGGACTCATCCTGCTGATATGGGCGGCGTCTTTCGGCGTCCCAGTTGCGGCCCAGGGCTGCGATGACTGTCGCGACATCAAGAAGGAGTTGCGCGACGCCGCGCTCGACAAGGCCACGCCCGTTGCTGGCGCATCACCAACGGCGCCGGTCGTGCGCGCGATACTCTATTGGGCAGAGGGTTGCGGCCACTGTCATGAGGTGCTCGATGGCGTCCTTCCGAAGATGCAGGCGAAGTATGGCCCGCAGTTGGATATGAGGCTGGTCGAGGTCATCAGCCTGGAGGATATCAGCGCGTTCTACAATTCAGCGGAGGGATACGGCTTCGCACGCGGCCGGGCAGCCGTGCCATTCCTGTTGATCGGCGATCGGGCATTGATGGGCGTTGAGCAGATCGAGCGCGAACTGCCGGGCCTGATCGAAACCTATCTTGCGGCAGGTGGCGTCGGCTGGCCTGACCTTGCCGTCAGCAATGCTGCGCCGGAGCCGGCCGCGACTTCGGTCGGAATCTGCGGCATCGCCACACCGTGCGAAAGCGATGTCGCAGCTAGTTCGGGTGTGCCTGTCAGCGGAGAGGCGCTTCTGCGAGACCGGCCGGCGCCGCTCCTGGCCACCGTTGGCCTGGCTGCAGTCGCCGGCGGGAGCCTAGCCTTCATTCTCGGCCGCCGCGCACTTCGGCGCCGGACCCGCGCAGCCGCCAAGTAGCACGCGTTTTTCTACGAGGATGCCGTTATGTTGATCGAGCACTATGATCTGGAGATCTTTACACCACCGTGTGATCCGGGTGCGGAGCGTTTCTCAGCTCGCGGCCGCTTACTAACCGACATTTCGGAGGTGCTTCCCTATCTCAATGCCACGTTGCGTGGGGCGGTGTATGCGGAGGCGGCTGCGGTGCTGACCTGGAAGAAGGCTGGCCACCATATTGCCTTTCGAGCCTACGAAATTGCGACCAGCAACGTAGAAGACCGTGATGCCGCCATCAAGGAGTTGGAGGGCCTGGTTGACCTGGTTAACCGAACCTGGGAGCGCCGTGCCGAAATCACGCCGTACTATGCGACGCGCCAGCGGCCGACTGCGATGGCGGTATACAAGCTGCTACCGGGGATCAACTGCCGGCAGTGCGGCCAGCCGAGCTGCTGGAACTTTGCACTGAAGCTGGCTGCGGCTCAAGTGGAGCTGGTGGGGTGCCAGCCGCTTTACGAGATGGCCAATGCCGAGCGTCTGGAAGCGCTGGAGGCGCTGCTCGCACCGATGCCTGCGGTTGAGTCTTGACCCGGCCCAGGCCGGGCAGTTTCAGGCGCTGATCGAGACGCTATCTGATCCGGCCGGCTGTGGAACCCCGTACGTGGCTCACAAGTACAGGCCAGAGGAGATCAAACGATGAGACGAAAAGTTCTCTTCCTTTGCACTGGCAATTCGTGTCGTAGCCAGATGGCTGAGGCCATTGCTAACGCGCGCCAGGGCGAATCATGGGAGGCCTACAGCGCGGGCACTCAGCCTGCGGGTTACGTGCATCCGCTGGCGGTCCGCGTCCTGGGGGAGATCGGCATCCAGCATGAGGGGCATTCCAAATGCGCGGATGAATACCGAGACGTGGCGTTCGACCTGGTCGTGACCGTCTGCGATGATGCCGCCGAGAACTGCCCGGTATGGCTGGGCAAGGGGCGACGGGTTCATCTCGGCTTCCCTGATCCGGCCAGGGCGATGGGGACAGACGAATACGTGCTGGCGGTCTTCCGAGAGGTGCGCGACGACATCGCCGCGCAGGTAAGCGAACTGCTCGCACGCGCTGCTTCAACGATTTAGTGCGGCAACGTGGGCATGATGATGGATTGGATCCGACCAGGCAAGGAGAGCGAAACATGACCATGACTCAGGCCTCGGCCGAGCATTTCGAGCGGGTGGCGGGTGAATGGGATGCCTTGCGCACCGGTTACTTTGGGGACACTGTGCGTGATGCAGCCATCGCGCGGGCACACCTGCGGCCTGAGATGGTCGTCGCCGACATCGGATCGGGAACGGGCTTCATGGCCGCCGGACTTGCGCCGCTGGTCGCGAAAGTGGTCGCGGTCGATGGCTCGCCTGCCATGTTGGAAGTCAGCCGGCGAAATCTGGCCGGCCTGGGAAACGTCGAGCACCGGCTGGCCGATGGCGCTGTCCTGCCGTTTGAGTCCGGAAGCCTGGATGCGGTTTTCGCCAACATGTACCTGCATCACTGCCCCAATCCGGAGGCGGCAATTGCCGAGATGGTGCGCGTGCTGAAGCCCGGCGGCAGGCTCGTCTTGACCGACCTGGATCAACACAAGTATATGTGGATGCGCGAGGAGATGGCCGATGTCTGGCTTGGCTTCGAGCGCGGCGCAGTGAAGCGCTGGCTGCGGGCGGCAGGCCTGGTAAATGTGATCGTCGATTGCACGAGCGAGTGCTGTACATCCGGCCCGGAGAGCGATCCAGCGTCCGCGCAGGCCGCAGTCAGCATCTTCCTGGCGACCGGCAGTCGCCGCGTGAGCGGCGCGACCGAAGCCGTGCAAACCAGCTACGGCGCACTTGCTACCGAGGGCGGCTGCTGTGGATCGACGACATCGCAGAGCAGTTGCTGCTCTCCCTCATTGAATGCGATGGAGTTGGTCGATGCCGGAAGTAGCGACATCGTCCTGTGGGACACGGGATACACTGCTGGTCAGATCGCCGTGGTGCCACCGGAGGCGGCCGGTCTTTCGCTGGGCTGCGGAAATCCCACTGCGATGGCCTCGCTGCAGCCCGGCGAGACGGTCCTGGACATCGGCAGCGGCGCAGGGATCGATGCTTTCTATGCCGCGCGGCGTGTGGGCGACCGCGGGCGCGTGATCGGGCTGGACATGACGCCGGCAATGATCGAACGGGCGCGGCGGTCGGCCGAGGCGGCCGGGCTGCCACAGGTGGAGTTCCGGCTGGGACAGGCGGAAGATATGCCGGTGGAAGATGGCATCGTGGACGTAATCCTGTCGAATTGCGTCATCAATCTGGCAGAGGACAAGGGGCGGGTCTTCGACGAAGCGTACCGGGTGCTGAAGCCGGGCGGCAGACTGAGCATCAGCGATATGGTGACCGCCGGACCCCTGCCCATGAGCCTGCGCAGCGATCCGCAGATGTGGGCAGGATGCATCAACGGCGCTCTGCCGGAGCGCGAATACCTGGACCTGGTGCGCCAGGCGGGGTTTGTCGATGTTGTCGGGCGGCGAAGCCTGAGCGGCGGCGAGCTATCAGGCGTCGAGGTCTATAGCCTGGGCCTGTCTGCGCGAAAACCATAACGAGTGTGGGAGGAGCAGCACTTCCCGCTGCTCCTCCCTGCGCAGCGCCTGCGATCCTCTTGTCTCGCGCTAGCCGGCCGCAGCGTTTTCAATGGCTTGCAGGATCGAATAGTAGCCCGTGCAGCGGCACAGGTTACCGCTAAGAGCCGCCTTGACTTCTTCCACCGTCGGATGCGGGACCTCAGCCAGCAGGGCCGTGGCAGTCATCAGGATGCCAGGGGTGCAGTAGCCGCATTGCACGGCGCCTGCTTGGATGAAGGTGTCCTGCAATGGATGCAGTTGCCCATCCATCCCGGCCAGTCCTTCGACGGTGACCACTTCGCAGCCATCCGCCCTCTCGGCAGGCACGAGGCAGGCCATCACCGCGATCCCATCCAGCCAGACCGTACACGCACCGCATTCTCCTTCGGCACACCCCTCCTTGGTGCCGGTCAGACCCGCATCCTCGCGTAAGGCGCGAAGCAACGTCTTGCCGTGGGCCCTGGGCAGCACCGTCGGCACGCCATTGAGCACCATGTGTATCCCCGGTGCAGCGTTCTCTCCAAACTCGGCCGCGTGCCTTCGCGCGGGGAAGCGGCCCTCGGTCCCGCCCCAAAGCATGACCGGACGCGCTGGCCAGTCCGCCCGTTCGGCGCCGTCGCGCAACTTTTTCAGCGCCTGCGCGGTCAGAACGCGCACCAGTGCGCGCCGGTATTCAGCGCTGGCGCGCACGTCCGAGATCGGCCGCGCGGCTTGCGCTGCCAGTTCGGCTGCTTGCGCGATGACCTCGTCGGTCAGGCAGCGACCCGCCAGGTAGGCTTCGGCGTCGCCAGCGCGCAGGATCGTCGGCGCGACTGCTCCCAGGGCGATGCGGGCGCCGCGGATTGGGGATCTGGCAGTCGCGTCTTCCAAACCTTGAGACCCGAAATCGACGATGGCCGCTACGTTGACGACGCTGATCGCCTGGGCCTCTCGCAAGCCGAACTTGAGAAATGTCCCTCGCTCGGTCGGTTTCAGACGGGGGACGTTGATGCTCACCAGGACTTCGTCGTCCTGCAACACCGTATGCCGCACTCCCAGGAAGAACTCGTCGAAGCGCAGCGTTCGCCAACCGCGCGCCTCGCTGGCGAGCGTGACCGTTGCATCCATGGCCCACAGCGGCGTGATCGCATCGTTGGCTGGACTGGCCGTGATCAGGTTGCCAGCCACTGTGCCGCGGTTGCGGATTTGCGGTGCACCCACCTGCCAACAGGCGCTTGCCAGCGGGAAGGCATTGGCCACGACCTCTGCCGAGCCCGTCACCTGGTTGTGCGTCACCAATGGTCCGAGCCGCAGCTCGCCATCTTCGACCGCGATGTGGTCCAGGCCTGGCACGCGGCCGATGTCGATCAAAACTGCGGCCTGGCGAACGCCGCGCTCTAATTCCAGTATAAGATCAGTGCCCCCGGCAATGATCCGGCCGGAGGCCTGATGCCGGGCTCGCAGGGTCAGCGCCTCTGCCAGGGTCGATGGCGCGCAGTAGGTTTGCCACATCATATCTCTCATCCCTCGTGTAGGCCTCGCCACACCGCCTCAGGCGTGAGCGGTAGTCGATCAAACCAGATTCCGGTCGCATCGCGTATGGCGCAGACGATGGCTGGCGCCAAGGGACCGAACGGTGGTTCGCCCACACCGCGCACCCCAAACGGACCTTCGGGGTCTGGCTTTTCCAGCAGGTGTGTCTCGAGGACGGGCGGGATATCACGCGCCGTCGGAATCAGGTAGGTGCTCAAGCGGTCTGTCAGGATGCGACCGTCCTCGGTGATGAAGTTCTCCATCACGGCCCAGCCCTGTGCCTGGACCACGGCGCCCTCGATCTGTGCCCGAACCTGCTGCGGGTTGACCGCACGGCCGGGGTCCTGGACTGCCACGACGCGTTCCAGGCGAACCAGGCCCGTCTGGGCATCTACCTCCACTTCGACTGCCTGGGCAGCGTAGGAGAAGCTGACTGAGTTCACCGACGCGCCGGTCTCCGGATCGAACGGCGTGGTCTGCGGTGCATTGTAGCGGTACTCGGCGACAGCCGGACGATCCTCATCGCGCCAGGACGCGAGGGCCATGTCAGCGGCGCTTACCACGGCATTGCCGGCGAAGAATGTCAGCCGGGAAGCCGAAGCTGGTCCTGCGTCGCCGATATCAGCAGTATCGGATGCCACCACTCTCACGCGTTCCACGGAAATCCCCAGCCGTTCGGCCGCGAGCTGCGCCAGGACCGAGTGCGTTCCTTGCCCCACCTCCGCAGCGGCCGTATGGACCTCCGCAGACTCGATCTCAGTATCACCGTGTAGCACCACCCGCGCCGTGCTGCCCTCTGGGAATCCGAAGCTGAAGCCGGCGTTCTTCATACTCACGGCAATGCCGAGCCCGCGCTTCTTGGCCTGGGCAAGGTTGCCGGCCTGTCCGACATCGGGCAGATGCCATCCTTCCGATGTCTCCACAGCGCCGGCCTGCCTGGCGCAGATTTCGAGCAACTCCGCTACGCTCACGCCGCCCGGAACCGGCGACTGCGTCGCCAACAGATCGCCGTCGCGTAGACAGTTGCGCAGCCGGATCGTGATTGGATCGATCCCGAGCTCCTCAGCCAGGTGCGCCATCTGCAGCTCAGACGCAAAGGCTGCCTGAGGCGCGCCGAACCCACGCAATGCGCCCGTGGAGATGTTGTTGGTGTACACAGCCCGGCCATCGATGCGGACATTCGGGATGTTATAAGGGCCAGTGGCCGCAAAAAGAAAATTGTCCAGCACCGAAGTGCTGGTAGAGGCATATGCGCCGGCATCGGACACGATATCCATCTCTGCAGCCACCAGTATCCCATCGCGCCGAGCGCCCCACTTGTAGTGCAGGCGGATCGGGTGGCGCTTGTGGTGGGCAGTGATGGATTCTGTACGGGTCCACTCGATCTTGACCGGCCGGCGCAGGCGCCAGGCTGCCAGGGCCAGGACCAGTTGCACCGAAATGTCCTCGCGGCCGCCGAACGCGCCACCAATGGGGCCGTAGATTACCCGCACCTGGTCCAACGGTAAGCCCAACGCCTCAGCGATCTGGCGCTGGTCGTCGTGTGTGTTCTGGCCTGCGCCGTGAACCGTAACGCGTCCCTGTTCATCGATGTAGCCGAGGCCTGCCTCCGGCTCCATGAAGGCGTGCTCCTGGTAGGACGTGGTGTAAGTCCGCTCCACCACAACATCGGCCGACGCCATCGCGGCTGCCGCGTTGCCGCGGCGCAGGCGGATGGTGCGCAGCACGTTATCCGGGTGTTCGGCGTGAAGGATCGGCGCGCCGGGACGAAGAGCCTGATCCGGATCGGCCAACACCGGCAAATCCTCGTACTGCACCGCCACCAGCGCGGCTGCCGCAGCGGCATGTTCCGGCGTATCAGCAACTACGGCCGCGACCCTATCACCGACGAATCGGACCACATCTTCGCAGAAGACCGGCTGATCTGCGACCATCAAACCGTAAAGATTATGCGGCACATCGCGTGCCGTGAAGATCGCATGGACACCGGGGCAGGTCAGGGCACGGCTCGTATCCAGGCTGGCAATCCTTGCGTGAGGGCGGCCGGCGAACACCAGCTTCATGTGCAGCATGTCAGGCACGCGTAAGTCCCGCGCAAACACCGCAGCGCCGGTGACCTTAGATCGCGCATCCAGACGAACGACTGACTTGCCAACTGCTGTCATTGTTTCCTCTTTCATGGCAGGATGTTGGCGCGCGGCCTATTTTTCCCCGCGCGAGTAGGGCACTGCGTACGCGGCCGGAAATTCAGCGCGGCGCGAGACGCCAACCAGGACGATGATGGTGATAATGTAGGGCAGCATCAGCAGGAGCTCGGACGGGATGGGCATCTTGAGCGTCTGCAGCGACAGTTGCAGGGCCATTGCGCTGCCGAAGAGCAGCGCGCCCCAAAGCGCTCGCACCGGATCCCAACGCGCAAACACGACCACTGCTATCGCAATAAAACCCCGGCCTGCAGTGATCTGGGTCCAGAAGATGCCGAGACTGGCCAGTGGCAGGACTGCGCCGCCCAATCCGGCGAGCGCGCCGCCGATGATCAGGCTGATGTAGCGCAATCGGTCCACGCTGAGGCCGCGCGTGTCCACCGCGTCCGGCCTCTCCCCGACCGCACGCAGCGCCAGCCCAAAGCGCGTGCGGTACAGGACGACCCAGGCCACGGGCACCAGGATCAGGGCCAGGTAGACGAGGATGTTGTGGCTGAAGACCATCTCGCCCAGCACAGGGATCTGGCTCAGCCCCGGGATGGGCTGCACCGGAAACATGGTTATGGTCGGCGGCGTGCTGCGCAGCCCAAAGAACAGGCGGAAGAGCAGGGTCGACAGCCCGCTGCCCAAAATGGTGATGCCCAGGCCCGCAACCACTTGATTCACCTTGGCGGTGATGCTCATAAAGCCCATCAACAGCCCCATGACGATCCCGCACAACATCGCCAGCGCCACGCCGAGCCACAGGCTGCCGGTTGCGTAGGCGCCCACAAAGCCCCCCAACGCCCCCATGAGCATGATCCCTTCCAACCCGAGGTTGAGGATTCCCGCCCGCTCTGTGAAGGTCTCTCCGAGGGCTGCAAAGAGAATGGGCACGGCCAACCGTACGGCGGCTGCCAGCAGCCCAACGATAAACGGAAAAGTGATCAGCTCGACATTCATCGGGCGCCCCTCCTGAATTTGAAGATGTAGCCGCGCGCTAAAATCAGCAGGATGACGCATCCCTGGATGACATCTACCAGGGCAAATGGGACGCCGGCGTTGCGTTCCATCGCATTGCCGCCCACCACCAGTGCGCCGAACAGGAACGCCGAAACGACCATCCCCAAGGGGTGCAGTTCGCCAAGCAGCGCCACGACAATTCCCAAAGATCCCATGCCGCGGGCGAACTCCTCGATCAGACGAAAATGCAGGCCGAACATCTCGCCCCAGCCGGCAATGCCGGCCAGCGCGCCGGTGAGCATCGAAACCAGAGCGATGGTCGCGGGCACGCTGAAGCCGATCTGCCGGGCAACCCGGCGGCTGGCGCCGACGATCTCGGTGCGCTGGCCGAGCGTGGTGCGCCAATAGAGGAGAGCAGCTCCCACCAATAGCAGCGCAATCAGGAATGCGACATTGAGGCGAGTGCCGGCCACCAGCCTCGGCAGCTCAAGGCTGCGGGCGATCAGCGGCGACTGCGGGAAGTTGAAGCCCGCCGGGTCCATCATCGGACCGTGCACCAGGAATGCCAACAGATACACGGCAATGTAGTTGAGCATCGAAGTCGTGATGACCTCGTTGGCTTGGGCATATGCCTTCAAGAGCCCCGCAATCAGGCTCCACATTCCGCCCGCCAACGCGCCGCCGATGAATGTCAGAGGCAGCAGGATGGCCGGGGGCAGCTCGGAGAATGTCAGTGCGACCCAGATCGAAGCAATGCCGCCCAGGATCACCTGCCCCTCCGCGCCGATATTCCAAATCTGGCAGCGAAAAGAGAGCGAGACCGAGATCGCGATCAGCAGCAGGGGCGTGGCCTGGACCAGCGTCTCCGTGAAACGGTTCACCGACCCAAACGCACCGTCCCACAAGCTACGGAATGCCAGCACCGGGTTCTGGCCGCTGATCAGGAGCAGCAGCGCGCCAATCAACAAGGAAAGGGTCACCGAAAGGGCGGCCTGATAGGCGCTCCGTCCCAGCGCTCCCCAGTCGATGCTTCGCCGCAAGGTCACCTGCTCGCGCGCGGTCATGCTGCACCTCCAGCGCCCTCAGCGCCGCCCAGCGGTGTGCCGGCCATCATCAACCCCAGAGTCTGCGCATCGGCGGCGTATGCATCCAGCTCTCCCATGGACTGGCCGTTGTACATCACCAGGATGCGATCGCTGAGGAGCATGATCTCGTCCAGGTCGGTCGAAATAAGCAGGATGGCGCCCCCGCGGTCGCGTTCCTCCATCAGCCGTTGGTGAACGTAAGCAGTCGCGCCGATATCCAGGCCGCGCGCCGGCTGGCTGGCGATGATCAGGCGCGGTGTCTGGCTCAATTCGCGTGCCAGGATCAGCTTCTGCTGGTTGCCGCCGGACAACGTGCTGGCTCGCACAAACGGACTCGGTGCGCGCACGTCGAAATCCTCCATCATCTCCACCGTGAATTGGCTGATGGCACGGTCATGGAGAAATCCGAACGCGGAAAAGGGGCGGTGCCTGAACAGCTTCAAAGTGGCATTTCGGGCGAGGTCAAAGCCGAGGATGAGGCCGTCGTTCTGACGGTCATCGGGGATGTAACCTGTGCTGCGCTGTAGAAAATCATGGGTGCCCCAGTGCGAGGCGTCCTCCTCCGCAATGACCAGTTGGCCGGCCTGCAGGGGACGCAGGCAAACGATCGCCTCGGCCAGTTCGCGCTGGCCATTGCCGTCCACGCCGGCAATGCCCAGAATCTCACCGCTGCGGAGCGCCAGGCTCAGCCCGCGCACCGCCGGCAAGCCGCGGTCATCATTGACGTGGACCGCCCTCGCTTCCAACATCACCTTGCCTGTGGCGCGCGGAGCTGCCAGCTCCCCTGCCGGTGCGGCGTCCTGCGCACCGGCCAGCACCAGCACCCGGTTTCTCTGCTCCGCGCGCAGGGCGATCAGATCTCGGCCGATCATTTCTCTGGCAAGTTGCGCCTTGTCGGTGTCGCGCGTCAATGCCTCGAAGACCACCCGGCCAGCCCGGAGCACGGTGACGCGGTCGGTGAGCCGCATCGCCTCCTCCAGCTTGTGGCTGATGAAGACAATCGTCTTGCCTTGCTCGGCCATCGTCCTCAGGCAGGCGACCAGGCTGTCAGCCTCTTGCGGTGTCAGGACGGCCGTTGGTTCATCGAGAATCAGGATTTCCGCCCCGCGATAGAGGCTGCTCAGGATTTCGACCCGCTGCTGTTGGCCGACCGAAAGATCTTGTACGGTTGCGCCAGGATCAATTTGGATCCCATACTCTTCAGCAACCTGCTGAACCCGTTGCCGGGCAGCTCTCAGATCAAGCAATCCTCGGCCCTCGAGGCCGAGGATGATGTTTTCAGTTACTGTCAACGGTGGAACCAGTCTGAAGTGCTGGTGTACCATGCCGATTCCGTGATGGATGGCGGCTGCAGGAGAGGTGATTGTCACGAGTTGATCCCGCACCAGGATCTGACCGGCGTCCGGCTGGTATAAGCCGAAGAGAATGTTCATGAGGGTGGTCTTCCCCGCGCCGTTCTCTCCGAGCAGGCCGTGAATCTCGCCCTTGTGCAACTCGAGATTGACCTGATCGTTGGCAAGCACTGATTGTGCCCTGGTGGCGCCGGGGAATCTCTTGGTGATGCCGGTCATTTCTACAATGCCCATGGCCCGTCCCTCCTGCACATTGGCGCACTCCAGCCCCCCGCGGGTCTGTCATCCACGGGGAACTGAAGTGCACGGAGAGGTTATTGACTATTCTTCCAGCTTGACAGAGTCCAGGTCGCCAAGATCGAGGGTGCCGGCCTCGAACTGTTTCAGATTTTCTTCGTACTTGGCCAGCGCCTCAGCAGGGATCTTGCTCTTGACCGCATCGTTGAATGCGAAGGACACGCCCTTGTTCGCGAACTCGATCCAGTAATGCTTGTTGCCGAACTGGTTGGTGCCGATCTCTTCGATCATCTGGCCGAAGACCGGGGCCCAGTCGTACACAAAGCTGGAAATGACACTGTCCGGCGCGAGGCTGGTCTGTTCGGCGATGTTGCCGAAGCAGAGCTTGCCCTGCTCCTTGCAGGCGCCCAGAACTGCAATGCCGATGCCGTCGCCGCTCTGCCAGACGATATCGGCCCCGGCCTTCATCTGGCTCAGCGCAGCTTCCTTGGCGCCGGCCAGGTCATTGAAGTCGCCGACGAAGTTATTAACCACCTTGGCATCGGGGTTCACCGACTTTACCCCCTGCATGAACGCGACGTGGCCGCGGTGGATCTCCGAGACATCGACGCCGCCTACCGCGCCGATGAGTTTCGTCTTGGTCAGATATCCTGCGATGATGCCGGCCAGGTAGCCACCCTGCTCCATTTTGACATCATATACGCCGACGTTCTCGGCCAGCTTGTACCCCGTGCCGATCGCGAAGTGCGCTTTGGGAAACTCCGGTGCTACTTTGATGATGGGCTCCTGGAATTGGAAGCCGTGGCCAACGATCAGATCGTAGCCTTGCTGTGCATAATCCCGCAGGGCCGGCTCGATTGCGACCGGGTCGTAAACCTGTTCTACAACCTTGAGTTCGACCGCCACCTTGGCGTCCTTAACGGCGCGCTGCATGCCGTCATAGGCTGCCTGGTTCCATGACACGTCGTCCGCCCGGCCGGGCAGGATCAGCGCTACCTTGACCGGTTTGACGGCCGGTGCAGTTGTCGCAGCTGGCGCGGCTTGCGCGGGAGCTGGCGCCTGCGTTGCAGGGGCTGGCGCCACACATCCGGCCACCAGCGTCAGCAGCAGCGACAGGCAAACTATGACACCACCGATTTGAACACGTCGAGACTTCATAGAGATCCTCCTCCGTCATGAGAAATGGGGTGAAGTGATGACCGCTACTTCCTACAAAGTTCTATAGCTACTGATTGGAATTCGTAATGCCCTCCTTGTGCGCGACGCGGCGCCTGAAGTGGAACTTGAAATACTCGGGAACGATGTAGTTACGCGACCAGCTCACCAGTCTGGTGTCTTCCGCATAGAAGATTTCGTCCAACCGGAACAGAACGTCGCCCGGCTTGACTCGCATGAGCGCGGCCAGCGTGTCGTCTGTCCGCGCCGCACCCAGGTGGCTGTCGCTCCACTCGATCAAGGGCCGCCCTTCGCGGCCATCAAAGGTATCGATCACGGAGTCGCTGAAGTTGGCGCGCAGCGCTTCGACGCTGCAGTTGCAGACGGCGACAGGCAAGAAGTCCTGGAGGTAAACCACGGGCACCTCGTCAAACTCGAC
>Ga0123333_10003503_pt1 | contig 15217 bp, 15 predicted proteins | sample BioC12SIPDNA_3_FD_89957 | JGI IMG/M metagenome (GOLD analysis project Ga0123333, IMG submission 89957) | Anaerobic biogas reactor microbial communites from Washington, USA - Biogas_R2_B C12 SIP DNA | ecosystem: Engineered > Bioreactor > Anaerobic > Unclassified | place: Washington, USA... | reverse complement strand
GGCGAACCCAGCCTTGACTGCCCGCGTGCGGGCGGTCAAGGACTTGTCGTGAGCGCCCCGATTAGCCTCAATGAAAGAGGCCGCGGAAGGCGGCCTCTTTGGAAGGCAACGATGAGATATTGTAGCGCACACAGCCGCTTTGTCAACCTCGCGTGCGCTGCGTCTGGCGGGCTGGTCTGGCCGTCTACTCCGCTGCAACTTGCTTACGCTGAAGCTTCAGGTCCTGGAGTGGGCGATTCTCGAGCGCGACCATCAGATACCACGATAGGGCACTGCCGATGAGTTGGGCAATCAACAAAGCCCAATCCCAACGCCCATCGGAGGCTTTTAGGTTCGGGAAGAGAGCCATCACCCTGACGACAATGTTGATACCTTGGACGAAGATCAAAAGGCTACGGGTGCCATCAAGGCTGAGGGTGCCCGTGTTGACACCTACAAGCGCCAGGACGAAAAGCAGAAACAACGCCGGAGGCAGGACCGCGGCCTGTGGTGCGCGCTGGAAATAGGTGAGTGGATAGATGATGAACGCTAGCACCTGCAAGACCAGCAAGACCGCCGTCGGCACTCTGAACTTCGACATCTGAGACTCCTTGTCGTATGGAGCTGGTGTGGTACCATTCGCGGATATCCAAGGAAAGGCAATCGTGGCCAAATGCCCTGATGGGACACCCAAGATGCCTCTTGTCTTTCCCACACCGACCATGGTATTATATTCGACATTCTTTTGAGGTCAAATTTGACACTTGACGTGATATTCGGTACAATGTGCAATGTTTGTTTTCCCGTTCCACAACACCAGTCTCAGATACCAGCCAGGGAGGTGCAATGGGGGAATTGGATCGAATTCGGAGGCTGTACTAGAAGTAGCACTTAGGTGCCCCAGTTCTTGTGAATCGATATCCCAAGGAGGAGAGAGACATGCGTACGCGCGTTATCCCGATTCTGGCGTTGGTGGTGGCCATGCTTGCTGTCAGCGCGTGTGGCGCGGGCGGCGGCAGGGTCGTCAAGATCGCAATCTTGGCGCCGCTCAGCGGTGACGTCGCCACGTTCGGTCAGTCTACCCGTGACGGTGCTATGCTCGCTGTCGAGGAGTGGAATGAGGATGGCGGCGTTCTGGGCCGGCAGATCGAGGTCGTCGTCGAAGACAGCCAATGCAGCCCCGAGGCGGCTGTGAGCGCGGCGAACAAGGTCATCGACCAAGATGGCGTCAAGTTCATCATTGGTGAAGTCTGCTCGAGCGCTTCGATCCCGATCTCGGAGATCGCTGCAGCCAAGAACGTCCTGCAGATCAGCCCCACCTCAACGAACCCGAGCGTGACCGTGAATGAGGATGGGTCGACCAAGCCAACGGTGTTCCGTGCCTGCTTCATCGATCCCTTCCAGGGAGCGGTGGGGGCGAAGTTCGCTATCGACAATCTTGGCGCCCAGACCGCGGCGGTCTTCCTCGATCAGGGCAATGACTATGTTCGGGGTCTCGCCGAGGTGTTCATCGCCGAGTTCGAGGCGGCGGGTGGTGAAGTGCTGGTGCAGGAAACCTACACTGGTGACGACCAGGACTTCTCCGCGATTCTGACCAAGGTCAAGGACGCGAATCCCGACGTTCTCTATCTCCCCGACTACTACACCACCGTTAACCCAATCGCCGCGCAGGCGAAGGAGCGCGGCATTGAGGCCACGCTGTTGGGCGGCGATGGTTGGGATTCGTCAGACCTGGATGTGGTGGTAACCGAGGGGGGTTACTTCACGAATCACTTCTCGCCTGCCGATACCCGTCCCATCGTCCAGGACTTCGTGGCGAAGTACGAGGCGAAGTATGGTAGCACGCCGGATGCTCTGGCTGCTTTGGCCTATGATGCTACGATCATCCTCCTGCAATCGATGGAGGCAGCCGACTCCACCGATGATCCGGTGAAGGTCGCTGAAGCGATGGCGAGTGGCACGTTCCCGGTCGTCTCAGGGGAGATCTCCTACGACGCAACGCACAACCCGGTCAAGGCCGCAGTAGTGCTGAAGGTCGAAGGCGGCGAGGTCGTCTACGTCGACACGGTGGCTCCGTAGCCCGGTAGGTACCCCGGTTCGCAACTGTCGATGGTAGATGTGGGAAAGCCGGGGCACTCAATCTGTGCCCTGGCTTTCCCCTTGATAGAAGGGGGAGGAAGGTGACGTACTATGGAGCGCACCCTGGACTCTGAAGGGAGCGGTAGGGTGGGGCCGCGGCTCGGAAGTGGCCCTGCGAATGGCGCGGCCCTACACCGTCGGGACGGCAACGTCCTGAATCGCATCAGCCAAGGGATCTTCATCCTGCTGGGCCTGTTGGTGCTGTATGTCTTGGGTCGCGCGCTCTTTGCCAACCCGAGCGTCTTCATCCAGCAGGTGCTGAACGGCCTGCAGTTGGGTTTCATCTACGCCCTGATCGCTCTGGGCTACACGATGATCTACGGCATCGTGAAGTTGATCAACTTCGCGCACGGCGATGTGTTTATGATCGGCTCGTTCACGAGCTTCTACACGATTGCCACGCTGAACCTGCATCGCTGGGTTACGTGGGTCTTGCCTTCGGCACCTGAAGGCCTCACGATTGTCCTTGGTACGGTCACGGTTATCTTGGCGGCGATGGTGGTGTCGGCAACGGTGGCGGTGGTCATAGAGCGGTTCGCGTACCGGCCCCTGCGAAACAAGCCACGCATCGCTGCGCTCATCACTGCAGTAGGGGTCTCATTCTTCTTGGAGTACTACGGCGCTCTACCCTTTGCATACACAAACAACTACATCACATACCCACGCCCTTTTGAAGTCGAAGTCTACAGCGCCGGGATGATCTCCCCGGCCGTGATCGTGGCGATTTGGGTAATCTTTGCTGTTTCGGTTCTCGCCTACGCACTGCTGGCCTGGCGGGGTCGAAAGGGCGCCTTGCAGGCCAAGGCGTGGTTGCGCCACCCGTTGTTGCTTTTCGGTCTGCAGTTTGGCGGTTTTCTCGCGGTGGTCTTGACCTTGGCTGGTGTGCGAATCGAGACAGCGGGCAGGGTGTGGGACCTATCCGTGTCGAATGTGACGTTGGTTATCATGGTTGCTTCGATCCTGTTGCAGGTGGTTCTGCAGTACGTGGTTAGCAGCACTCGCCTTGGGATGGCAATGCGGGCGGCGGCCTACGACAAGCCGGCGGCACGCTTGATGGGGATCAACGTCGACGGCGTGATCGCCGCCACTTTTGCATTGGGCGGCGGTTTGGCCGGGGCGGCTGGCGTGCTCTATGCTACGGCGTACAAACAGGTCCACCACCTTATGGGAATCATTCCGGGCCTGAAGGCCTTCGTCGCTGCTGTCGTCGGAGGGATTGGCAGCATCCCCGGCGCCTTCGTGGGTTCCCTCATCATGGGACAGACCGAGGTACTGGCGGCGGGCTTTATCTCTACCCCTATGCGAGATGCCATCGCCTTCTCGCTGCTCATCGTTGTGCTGCTTGTGTGGCCGCAGGGTATCTTCGGCGAGCCACCTGCCGAGAAGGTGTAGGGGAGGAGGATCAACCATGTTGAGCAGACTGCGCAAGCCTGGAGTGGCATTCTTCGGCATCGCGCTAGTAGTCTTCGTTGTCGTCCAGTTGTTGCTCAGCCTTGGGGTGCTCAACAACTTCTGGCGGGGCATCATCTACTGGGGTGCAGCGATTACAATGGTGGCCCTGGGCCTTAACCTCATCTACGGGTTCAACGGGCAGTTTTCGCTAGGCCAGTATGGCTTCTACGCGATCGGAGCGTATGCAGCGGCTGACGTAACCTGGCGGTGGACGCACAACGATCCATCGGGGATCGTGGTAGTCTTCTTCGGCGTCCTGCTGTCCCTGCTATTCTACCTGGCGGTTGCCCGGTTCCTGAGAGGGTTCGTGCGGGTCAATGTGATGACCACGTTCACCTTCTACGTTCTGGTGACCATCCTGGCATTCTGGCTGACGGTCCGTTATCTGGTGCCCGTCGTGGGCCCGGCGTTGACCGCATCGCTGGGAGGGCTTCCGGGCGCGCTCACACAGCGCCTGGTCTTCTTCATCGCGCTTCTCGGCGGGGCTGCGCTTGCCGGGATCGCGAGTTTCCTGTTCGGGATTCCCGTGTTGGAGCTAGGGTCCGACTACTTCGGTATCGCGACGCTGGGGTTCACAATCATCATCAAGGTACTGCTGGACAACACCGACACGATCCTGCCGTTCCCCGAGATGAAGGGCGCGCGTGGCATGATCGGGATACCGCAGTGGACGACCTGGCCGTGGGTCTTTGTCTCGCTCCTGTTGGTCATTCTCGTGATGCGCAACCTGCTCCACTCCAGCACGGGCCGCTCCATCGTGTCGGTAAGGGAGGACGAGCGAGCTGCAGAGCTAGTCGGCATCGATGTCGTGCGATCGAAGATGCTGGCGTTCGTGATAGGCAGCGTCTTTGCCGGGCTTGCCGGGGGCATCCGCGCACATGACCTGGCCTTCTTGCATCCGCAGTCCTTCAACTTCATTCAGTCTTTCAACCCACTGATCATCGTCGTCTTCGGCGGGCTCGGCAGCATGACCGGCACCATCATCACAGGGTTCCTGTGGATTCTGCTGCTGGAAGGTCTACTTAGGCTCTACCTGCCCGCCGGGTTCGAGACGTGGCGTTTTGTGGTCTATCCGTTGGTGCTCTTGCTCATGATGTTGTTGCGACCGGAGGGCCTCATGGGACGCTATGAGATACCTTTCCTGCGCCAGAAGACTCCCCGGCTGTTCCACAGAACCGACGAATCGGTCGCCTCGGGGTTGGATCGTGAGGAAGTAGCGCCCGATGTCGGTGATCAAGCGGCATCGCCGGAGGTGGCGGCATGAGGGGGCGACCTGAAGGGCTCCCTGATCAGGTTGAGGCGCGTCCAGTCGTGTTGGAGGTCGATGCCGTCACGCACTTCTTTGGCAATCTCCGGGCTGTTCACGACTTCGATTTGACGTTGCGTCACGGAGAGCTGGCGGGCCTCATCGGCCCCAACGGCGCGGGCAAGACTACGGTCTTTAACCTGATCACCGGTGTCTATCGGGCCAGTGAGGGCCGGATTCGCTATCGCGATGTGGAGTTGGTTGGGCTGCCCTCATACGAGATCATCCAGATGGGGATCGCGCGCACGTTTCAGAACATCCGGCTCTTCTCGAACCTCACGGTGCTGGACAACGTGCGGATCGCGTACCATCCCCATGCGGGCTACAATCTGCTAGACTCAGTGTTGCACACGGCACGGTTCCGCGAGAAGGAAGCGGAGATGACCGAGCGCGCCCAGGAATTCCTGGCGATCTTCGGTCTCGAGACGCGACAGAACGAGATCGCTGGGGGTCTGCCTTACGGGCTGCAGCGCCGGTTGGAGATCGCCCGTGCGCTGGCTGCGCGGCCGAGCGTGCTGATCTTGGATGAGCCGGCGGCAGGTATGAACCCCCAGGAGATTGACCAGTTGATGGAGCTGATACACTTCATCCGCGACAGGTTCGACCTCACGGTGTTGCTGGTCGAGCACCGGATGCGGCTGGTGATGAACATCTGCGAATGGATCACTGTCATGGATTTTGGTGAGGTGATCGCGCGCGGCGTGCCCGCAGAAGTGCGCAGCAACCCCAAGGTTGTGGAAGCATACCTGGGACGCCAGACCCGCCTGTGATGGCGTGCAGCCGGCGAAGAGAATGCGAGAGGATGACCATGGCTCTGCTGGAAGTTAGGGATCTATGTGTTTCATACGGCGCCATCCGGGCTCTTCATGGTGTTTCGTTTTTCGTGGACGAGGGCGAGATCGTGACGTTGATCGGCGCGAATGGGGCAGGCAAGTCCACAGCTCTGAGAACGATCTCTGGCCTTCAGCCTGTGGAGAGCGGCGAGGTCGCCTACAATGGTGAAGAGATCACCCGTGCCGAAGCTAGCCGCATCGTGCGGAAGGGTGTTGTCCACGTCCCGGAGGGGCGGCGGATCTTCGCGCCCCTCACCGTTCGCGAGAACCTGGAGATGGGGGCATTCACCCGCGACAACAAGGCGGAGATCGAGGAGACGATGGACTATGTCTTTCGGCTCTTTCCCCGGCTGAAGGAGCGACTTGAGCAGACCGGCGGGACGCTATCCGGCGGTGAGCAGCAGATGCTCGCCGTGGCGCGAGCGCTGATGGCGAAGCCCAAGCTCCTCCTGATGGATGAGCCCTCGATGGGGTTGGCGCCGATCCTGGTGGAGGAGATCTTCGACATCATTGGCGAGATCAATAAGGAAGGCGTGACGATTCTTCTCGTTGAGCAGAACGCGCACATGGCCCTGTCGGTGGCAAACCGGGGCTATGTCCTGGAGACGGGGACCATACAGCTCGAGGGCTCAGCGCACGAGCTCGCCGAGAACCCACGCGTTAGGGCCGCCTACTTGGGTGGCTAGCTGCTCACGCCGGTTCCGCTCGCGTTGCGCCGGGAGCTATCTGCATCGATGTCGTTGAGACTGGACTGTGCGGTGAGCGGGAGGGCTGCGCCCCTCCCGCTTTGTGTTATGGATGGGCGGCCTGCCATAACGAGATCGTACGGTGCGTTGTGGCTTGCCCGCGACGACAGGGGAGTTGCGCGTTGATGGCGTGGGTGCGTAAGGTCTGTAGTCTCATGTTCATCGGGCTCCTGGGGTTGTCGGCCTGCGGTCCGGGGCGTCAGCCTGACGTGGCGTCGCTCAAGATCGGGGTGGTTGGCCCATTCGAGGGAGAGCTAGCGGCCTTGGGTGCGAGTATGAGGGATGGCGTCTTGTTGGCCACAGAGCAATGGAATGCTGCCGGCGGGCTTTTGGGGCAGCCCATCGAATTGGTTGTGAAGGACAGTGCTTGTGACTACCAGAGAGGACGGGCCGCCGCCCAGGAGGCGATCGATGAAGGCGTTGCCTTTATCATCGGTGCTCTGTGCGCAGACGCCTCCGAAGGCGTGGCACAGGTTGTCTCTCAAGCGGGCGTTCTTCAGATCACACCGGGTTCGGTTAACCTCGACCTAACGCTGGACGCCGAGGGGGAGGTCCGGCCTCTGGTATTCAGGATGCCCTTCGTCGATAATGATCAGGGAACGGTGGCGGCGAGGTTCGCCCTCAACGATTTGGGTGCTACGACGGCCGGCATGCTCTACGCTGAGGAGAGCGTCTATGGCAGTGCGCTCTCGGGAGCGTTCCAGGCTGCGTTCGAGGCCGGGGGAGGCGATGTCGTCGCTGTGGAGACCTATGACCAGGACTCACTCTTGTTCTACGAGGAACTCGAGGAGATGCGCGAGGCAAATCCCGACGTCCTGTACTTCCCCGGTTACCACGATGTTGCCAACCGGCTGGTAACACAAGCGCGCAGCTTCGGTCTGCTGCAGCCGGTGCTGGGCAGCGACGGCTGGGATTCGCCGGATCTTGACATCGCGGCCGCTCGTAGCCTCTATCTGACTACCCACTTCTTTGCAGCGGAGCCGCGGACCCAAGTCCGCACATGGGTCGACGCGTTCGAGGCACGTTTCCAGCGCGTGCCTGATGCGCTCGCCGCCCTCAGCTACGATGCTGCAGATCTCTTGTTCTCTGCCATCGACGAGACGGGTCTGGCTGATCCGGCGTTCGTCGCGGAGACGCTTATGACGATCGAGTTCGATGGCGTAACGGGACCCTGTACGTTCGATGCTGTCCACAACCCGATCAAGCCCGTCACTGTTCTGCGCTTCGAAGGGGGGCAGTTCCTTTTCGAGGGCCGTTTCTCGCCCGCCGATGGAGAGGAGCCCTAGCGCACCTTCAATACCGTGGCTGATGGTAGTTCCGCAAGCGCTCATGCCTAGACCGCTGAACCGAACGGTTTGACGTGGCACTCAGGCGAACTAGAATCGCCGTATGGAAGATGAGCTGCCCTACATCATCGTTGCGGTTGCGATCGTGCTGCTTGCGTCCGTTGCTGCGTGGATCGAGCTACGTAGCGAGCCGCGCGAGCGGGATGCCCACCGGCACGTCCTCCGTAACGATCCGCGCTACCGGGAGCACGTGGCCCGACGGAGAGGACGCCGTGGGCCGCAATAGTGGGGCCTGCTCCAACCGGTGAACGATTCAGATCTGAACCAGGCTTGAGGCCGTTGAGCGGGGGGCAAGATATGGTGGTTGGTCGTTTCCGCGCGGGCATCGGCGCGTTGATCTGGAATCCGGGGACGCAGCGTTATCTGCTCTTGCAGCGCGCGCCTGACAGGGACTTTGCCCCCGGTGCATGGGAGTGTGTTACGGGCCGTGTGGATCAGGGAGAGGGCTTCGAAGACGCGTTGCGCCGCGAGGTCCGCGAGGAGATCGGGACCAGCATCCGCATCGACTTCGTGCTCGGCACCACCCACTTCTACCGGGGCGCTGCACTCACGGAAAACGAGCTACTTGGCGTTGTGTATCATTGCACACTGGACGATCCGGCGAGCATTGTCGTTGACGAGGAACATGTAGCACATCGCTGGATGACGCTGGACGAGGCCCGCGCCTTGCTGAATGAGGATCACCCCAGCGAAGCTTGGCTGCTGCGCGTCCTGAGCCGCGCGGAGCTGTTGCGGGGGCTGCTGCCGGAGCAACTGATCGCCTTCAACAGGCAACGTGGGTTCGAGTTGGGCTGATCGCAGCGACGTGGCCCACGCCCAGAGGCAGCGCGCATGCCCCATACGATCCACCAAGGCGCGCGCCTTGCGATGTCTGGTGGTGTAGCACAGCTGGCCGCGGCGTCACATGCGCCGCACTGTGCCTGGTGTCTACGCAGACGGTGGCGTCCACGGGCGAAGGTGAGGGCAGGTCTGGCCTGTAGTCTCCGCGTAGACGCCGCGATAGGCCGGGGGGAGCAAGTCGGCGATGCGCTGCATGATGCAATCCGCCATTGCTTGCCTGAGTGCCCGGGTGGCCTGGGCGCCCCCCAGATCTAGCACAAACGGCTCGCCTACGACTATGCGAAACTCTGTACGCCGCAGGTGGCGCAGATTGTGCCAGAACTGCTCGCCGCCGTAATGGGCCAGCGGCAGAATCGGAGCGTGGCTGCGCAACGCCAGGGTGATGATGCCCGGGCGACCCCTCTGGAGACGCCCATCGCCGCTGCGGGTACCCTCCGGCGCGACGGCGACGATCCGGCCTGCTTCGAGGGCCTCCAGAGCGCGACGGAAGGCCGCTGCGTCGGCCTCGCCGCGATGCAGCGGGATCCCGCCCCAGAGCTCTGCCAGCGGGCGGAGTAAGGGATTGGACCAGGTCTCGGCCTTGGCAAAGCCGGTGAGGGGCCGAGGCTGGAGATGCGTGTAGATCAGTGGCACCTCGAGAAAGTTGATGTGGTTGGCGGCAATGATCAGCGGCCCGTGGGGCGGAACCCTGCTGGTCTGTGAATCGTCCACCCGGCACAGGATGCGGATTGCCCCTTTCACGAGGCTCGTCGCGGCGCGATACGCGAGCGTCAAGGCAGTGCAAGCCCCATCGTTGAGATGACCTGAACGGCACCCGGCACGATCTGCATCTCCAGCTGATGTCCCTTGGTGCAGAGCGTCTCCCCGTCTGCGTGCGCAGGCAGCGTGCCCTTGGTTGCGGTTACGACGATGTGCTCCGTGCGCCCCATCTGGATGGGTTTCTGGCTCGCCTGTGTCCCCTTCATGAAGTGCGGGATCAGCGCGAATATGGCGGGGCGGCTTATCTGCCTGGCGATGCAGAGATCGAACTTCCCGTCGCCGGGGTCTCCCGTGGGCGCCATCATAAAGCCGCCACCCATCCGGCGGCCATTCATCACTGAGATGAGCAAGGATTGCTGTTCGATGGTGCGATCGTCGTACTCGATGTGCACGACCGGCCCACGGTGGTAGAGAGAGATGGTCTTGAGCGCGGCAGCGAGATAGAGTAGATGCCCGTGTAGATGGTTCATCTTGGCTGCCTCGAAGCCGACGATCGCGTCGAACCCAATGCCAACGCCATTGGCGAAGTAACGCCGGCCGGCGATGTCGCCGCCAGACACGATGCCCACATCGATAGTGCGACGGGTGCCTGTGGCGAGGATCTGGATGGCGCGGTCAAGATCCGCTGGGACGTCGATGCCGAAACCGAAGTCATTGCCACGGCCTATGGGAAGAACGCCCAGCGCAGGCAGTCGGTGATGCCCTTGGACTTGATCGCGAGCCAGCATCAAGCCATTGAGGACTTCGTGGACCGTGCCATCGCCACCGGCTGCCGCAATAGTGTCGACGGCGCCACTTGTTGCATTGGCTTAGGCGATCTCGGCGGCGTGCCAGGGGTACTGGGTGCAGACAACCTCGGCGTGCAAACCCAGTGCGTCAAGCCCGGCGCGAATCTGGGGCACGGCCCTTGCCGCTGCCCCTCGCCCGGCGACGGGATTCACGATGATCAGGATGCGCGGGTCCGTGGCGGATTCAGTGGACGACGATGTGGATGACATCAGCGTACCACGCTGCCCAACCCCTGCTGGAGCCGCTGCTTCACCTCACGCGCTGACATCGCCATCGTCGCTGCTATTTCGAACTTGTGCTTGCCCCCCGTCGTCTCAAACGTCACCTCAATGGGACGTGTTGGCTCATCGGGTGCCGAGTGACGCTGGTTTACGCGTACACGACTCACGGCAGTGTTTGGGACGAAGAAGCTCCCTGAATAGCGGGCCAGAATGTCCTCGACGGTCATCGTGTTGTAACGTTCCAGCAAGAGGTTGAGCCATCCCATCTGAGCGGCTGCCTGCCCTAGAAAGCCCTTCCCCTCGGCTTTCGCGATGTCACGGGCTTCCATAACCAGCGCCTTCATGTCGTTCTGACTGACATAGGCAAAGACCAGACGACGTGGCGTCAGGATCAGGTTGTAGGTGTCGATCCCGAGGCCCATGAAGCCCTTGTGACGTTGGAGGCCGGGAATGATTGAGGTCACGGGCTCAGTCGTCGTTGCTGCAGTCGGCGGCTGTGGAAAAGGTGGGCGCGGCTGGACTGCCTGAGCCTGCTGCTCTGCCGGCACAGGCTCCGGCGCCGGTGACGGGGCGGGTGGAGCGGCAGTGACGTCAGCAGTACGGACTTGGGTTCCGCATTGGCCACAGAAACGAGCTCCATCGGGAAGTGGGGCGCCACAATGAGTGCAGAATCTGGGAGATGGGTTCATCCAGGGACCTCCTGACCATGGTGATAGGGTGTGGTGTACACAGATCGCTCGACGTAGTCCGGTCAAGCCGGGGAAATCGGTTTCCGACGGAGGAGCTGATAGACGGACGCGAAGCAGAGCCCAATGATCGCCAGGTGCGGCAGGCTGATAGACCAGTGAGCGACGAATGACGTGGGAGGGCTACCGTCCGAGATCCCTGAGCCGTGGAACAATATCCAGAGGATGGCGGGAGGTACCTGTATGAGTGCCATGACGCTCAGGAGAGGGACCAGGACGACACGGAGCACATCCAGACGCAACCGGCGCGCAATGACGGACAGGACCACCAGGCCCAAGCCACCGTAGAAGCTGATCTGACCCCAACTGGCTACCTCGGCTTCAGTGGGGCCGAAGACGTAGTTCGTATAGAGCAGGCCCACTGCTGCTGCTCCCAGGCCAGAAATCGTCGCCAGCGTCGTCTTGCTCAATGACGGTCTCCTAAGCTAGAGATCATCGACCGGCGTGGCGCCATCGAGCCAGTTCAGCTCGCTATCGGCCATGAACTGGACCGGCCATCTGACCCCGCCGTCGTCCCAAGCACGGAACCCCCTGATAGTGTTGTAGAAGGCCTCGACCGCTTCGCCGGTAGGGGCTGCGTAGAGGTTGTCGATGCGCGCCATCAGATCCGGCGGCCTGTCTGTGGTACCAGCCAGCACACGCAGGAACCACTTGTGGAACGGGTAAAGACACTCGTTCTCTGCCAGAATCATGCGACCGCCGAACAGCACCATCTTGCTGATTGCCACGCCCAGCAGATAGCGATTGCCGAGGCGGAGTGCCTCGTGAGTGTACCAGTGCCACGCCTCGAACTGCGCATAGAACCGGCGGAGGCGTTCTGCCTTGCCCTCGATCGGATAGCGCGTGATCGCCCGCAAGGTCGCCTCGACGGCGGGCAGGCGACTGAGCAGGACCTGGGCGCCTTGAAAGGCAAACCGCGCTGGCTCGCTGCCGGCTGCAGCCACCTGTGTAAGGAACGAGGTGCTCAGGTACTTGCCGTCCACGTAGCCACCATCGTACGTGCAGAGTTCGCGTGAGGAAAAGTGCAGGTGTCCGGCCTCGCTGCGACGCGCGTGATCGAGATCCGAGACGACAATCAGAATGTCGATATCGGATGTCTCTGTCTCGCATCCATGGGCGAGTGATCCGCCCAGGAGCAGAGCCTGGACCTCAGGCTCGCGCTCGAAGAACGCGGTTACATTGTAGATGGATGCCGTGTGATGTGGATACACGATCGGGCTCCGTGATATGGGATCGAACTACGCAGCGGAGTATAAGCGGTCGTGGCGCCGCGTCAAGCGCAGTCACGCCAGAAGGTAGGTGCTCATCGTTGCCTGGCGTGTCTTCTCGATCCCGGTTCATAGGGCGGGCGATGCAGCGCGGTAGTCGCGCGCCCTAATCCCGGCAGCCAACAGTGCCTGCACCACGATCCCGCATAACAATAGCGCTGAAAGCGCCAGGTAGGCGTTGTTATAGGCCGTTCCATCCCGGTGGAGGAGTCTGGCGAGGGGGCTTCCGAGTAGCAGGCAGACGCCGACCAGTGTCTCGTTCACCGCGACCCGTTGCACGGCCTTGGACTCATCCACCATAGCGTGATACACCAAGGCACTGAACATGCTGCCGGTATAGAGCCCGTATAGCAGGGCTGCCAACGCAAAGAGAAGGGGATGGATCGCTGAGCTGAGGACCAGCAACCCGGCTGTCCCTAGTATGCCGAACGCGAGCCACCAGCCAGGTCTGTGTAGCCACCGGGGTGACCGGGTCAGGGCGAGTGCGCCTATACCTTGCGAGACTGCAGACACAGCCTCTACCAGCCCCCTTGCCTGGGCCGGAAGTCCCATATGGGTTGCCTGGATGGGCCAGTAGATGAGCACAGCGGTCCAGACGGTCCATCCTGCCAGTAGCCCGATCCATGCCGGCACGATCAAGACCGGCGGGTGTCGCGGTTGCCCAACGGTCCCGGCTGGAACGTCAGCAGCCGCTGCAAGCAGGGGTATTGAGATACGCCTGTTGGGTTGTCTGAAGCGAAGCAGCAGAATCCCCATCACTCCGGCAATGATCCCGGCGAGATAGTAGCTCTGAGTCCATGGTAGCGTTGCCTTGAGAAGAGATGAGAAGAACGGGCCAAGCCCGTACCCGATGGACCAGGCGAAGGTGAAGTGCCCCGCCGTGACTGACAGCGGCCGGGCGTCATCGTTCGACATTCCCAACATGAAGATCTGAAAGGAATTGAAGAACATGCTGACGGCAAATGGGAACAGCGCATAGAGTGCCTGGATCACGAGGAGGCGGTGGCTGTTGGCCATCGCTACGCAGATGGCCACAATACCCGCCAATGCGCCCAGCATCTGCATCCGTGCAAGCTGCGGCTTGACCAACCGTGCCATCCCCAGACCGGCGATCACGTATCCAATGCCGTAGAACAGGACAATCGAGCCGACCGTTGCCTCGTCGTGGCCGAGGCTTGCCAGAGCGTGGCGACCGACGAAGAGCACGAGGCTGACGATGATGTCGGCAGCGAATGGGAAACCGTAGAGGACAAGAGACTTCATCGGGTCAGCCGTTCGCGCCCGGGACTGTATAGCCGCGGTCAGCGTCGTCCAGCACCAAGACCCAGTCGGGCCACACGGGAGGAGGCGTGAACTCACGGTGCCCGCTGCCCTTCACCTCGCCTCCGGCGCGCGACTCACCGGTACGCGGATCGTACCACGTCACGGTGAACCTGGAGCCTGCTAGCCGAGATAGGTCCAGCGTAACAGGCTTGCAGGAGGGGAGGTAGATCAGCGCGTAGCTGCCGCGACCATCGGGTCCGTTATCCCGCGTTGCGACGACGTGATGTGTTCCCGATCCGGGATCCGAGACGATCAGGGACGGGTCGGGCACACGGGTGAAGAATGGCCGCGACTCCAGGAGCGTACGTGCGTGGCGTACCTGGCCTGCTCCAGGCAGGTCAAGTGCGTCGTACCACGGCCGACGGGTGAATGTTGCCGGCTCGCGACCCTCCTGCCACATTTGCCAGATGTCGTGGCAGCCATAGGTGTGGCCGAAGGCGCCTGAGAAGAGTGCCCAGTAGAGCCCTTTACGGACGTCGTAATCGTCCAGATAGCCGTTGTTGAGGTCGAACGAGGACGGGTGGTCCTCGTAGGCCGGCTCGGCGTCCATACACGGCTTGACGGGGCGCCTGGCGTAGTCGTCCGCGATCCGGCGATAGTTGTCCTGGTTGCGTGCGTGGCCCGACTGAAGCATGTTGAAGTCGAGCCACCCCTCGGCGTGCCAGTCTTCGGCGGAGGTCCGACCTCCCATAGGGTGGAAGCTTGCGAGATGTGTGCCGCCATCGCCCTCTTTGAGACCGAGAGCCATCGCGCGCATGATCTCTCGCTGGGTCGCGGACTCGACCGGCCGATCCCCGCCCAGGATCCAGATGATGGGGCTCGCTGCGTACCGCTCGCCCAGCCAGCGGCCATAGATGCGGGCATTCTCCACCGTGAAGATCTCGGGACCGACACCCCACTTCTTGTTCCATTTGTCGCCCCAGGTCGGGAGCATCCCGATGGTCAGCCCGAGCGCGGCGGCCAGGTCGACTGTATGGTCGACATGCTCGAAGTACGGCTCGTTAGGTCTCGTGGGGTCGTTGTCATGAAGGGGGACGTGCCCGTAGCGATTGGGATCACTGAGACCGTTCCTCTCAGCGAGCACGACAGCCTGTATGACCGTAAAGCCCTTGGTAGCCCGGTTGCGGAGGTAGTGCTCGGCCTCGTCCCGGTCGAGCCGGTGGAAGAGCTCCCAGGCCGTGTCGGCCAGGTAGAAGAAGGGGCGCCCGTCTTCATGCATGAGAAAGCGCTGATTTGCACTGATCTCGAGTCTTGGCATGCTGACCTCCGTTCGTGATGATCTCGCCATCAATGGCCTGGGTACGCATTCTGATCTATAACAGTGTCGAGTACGCGATCATAGCACGAGTGCGAAGCGGGTCAATGTCCGCATCTTTGTAAACGATGTAGATCCAGATGGACAGCGGCGGCGATGGATGGCAGTTCATAGGAAGAGGAGGTCTGTGAGGCGATGAAGATCACGGATGTACG
>Ga0123333_10003499_pt1 | contig 15223 bp, 14 predicted proteins | sample BioC12SIPDNA_3_FD_89957 | JGI IMG/M metagenome (GOLD analysis project Ga0123333, IMG submission 89957) | Anaerobic biogas reactor microbial communites from Washington, USA - Biogas_R2_B C12 SIP DNA | ecosystem: Engineered > Bioreactor > Anaerobic > Unclassified | place: Washington, USA... | reverse complement strand
CACGGACGAGCGCCTGCGCATCCCGGTGGGGCACAGTGTCCTCGGTCGGGTCGTCGACCCGCTGGCAGAACCGCTGGATGGACGTGGCGAGATCGAGGCGACAGAATTGTGGCATCTTGAGCGTGAGGCCCCGACGATTGTTCAGCGGTCGCCCGTCGAGGAACCGTTGTTGACTGGGTGGAAGGTCATTGACGTGCTGGTGCCCATCGGACGCGGACAACGAGAACTGATCCTGGGCGATCGGCAGATCGGTAAGACGACCCTCGCGGTTGACGCTATCCTCAACCAAAAAGGGCAGAATGTCGTCTGCATCTATGTGGCTGTGGGGCAGAAGAAGTCATCCACCCTGGCTGTGATCGAGCTGCTTCGTTCGCATGGCGCGATGGAATACACGAGCGTGGTCGTGGCGAGTGCCGATGATCCGCCGGCGCTCAGGTACCTGGCGCCCTACGCTGGCTGCACCCTGGGAGAGTTCTTCGTCCTCGAGGGTCGGGACGTGCTGGTGGTGTATGACGACTTGACGAAGCATGCCGACGCCTATCGCGAGTTGAGCTTGTTGTTGCGGCGCCCGCCAGGACGGGAGGCCTATCCTGGAGATGTGTTCTACCTGCACTCCCGGCTACTCGAGCGGGCGTGCAAACTGAACGAGGAGGCAGGTGGTGGATCACTCACCGCCTTGCCCATTGCGGAGACACAACAGGGCAACGTCTCTGCATACATCCCCACCAACCTGATCTCGATCACGGATGGGCAGGTACTACTGGACACCGATCTCTTCAACCAAGGGATCAAGCCAGCCGTTGACGCAGGGCGCTCGGTGTCGCGGGTTGGCGGGGCCGCGCAGGTCCCCGAGATGCGCCGCCGCGCTTCGGCGTTACGCCTGGAGTTGGCGCAGTTTGACGAGGTGCGCCGCTTCGCGCGCTTTGGGACCGAGCTTGACGAGGCGACGCGCCAGCAGATCCGGCGTGGCGAGCGTTGGCAACGGCTTATGACGCAGCCCCCGCACCAACCCCTGTCACTGGGTGAGGAGATCTTAGTGTTGACAATGGCTGGAGGAGGTTACGTGGACGACGTACCGGAGCAAGAGATCCTGGCCTTCGAGGGCGCCTTCCTGGCACACTTCCGAACCGAGCACCCGGCCGCCTTGTCGCAGGTCGATCGCACAGGTACGCTGCCGGAAGAATTCGCGGAAGCATTCACCGAGGCGATCCAGAACTTCAGGTCGTCCTGGTTCAGAGAGAGGAACGAATGAACAGGAAGATGGTCATGGCCGTGGTATCGCGGGATCAGTCCGATCGGGTGCTGAACAACCTGATCTCCGCGGGATACGGCGCAACGTTCACAGACAGCCGCGGTGGGATGCTGCGCCAGGCGCAACGGATGCTGTTCGTTGCCGCAGAAGCCGACCGCGTCGAGGACGTTGTCGAGATCATCCGACAGGCCTGCCGTGCGAAGGTCGAGGTCAGCGCCCATGAGTCCTATGGTGATCCTGACCGAACGGGAGGCGGCGCGACGACGACGACGGAAGTAGGCTATGCTGTCATTTTTGTGTGGGATTTGGAGCGGTTTGAGACTTATTAGGAACTGCCAACGAACCACAGGACGGCCTGTAGTTGTGCCGAGGGACGTGACGTGGGGGTAGCGGATGTCGCACCAGCTCAAGAAGTCTGAGGGCCGTCTCGAGAACATCCGCAAGGTCAAGCCAATCCTGGCGGCGTTACGGACGATCTCGCTGGGGAGCTGGCATATGGCTCGCAGCCGGCGCCGTAACCTGGAGCCATACACGCAGCGTCTCCGCGACCTGCTTCCCATCCTGTTGCCACACGTCACGGCACCCGGGGCCGCTTTGCGGCACCGGGCGGCCTCCGCCAAGGAACCAGTCGCAGAAGCGCTCGAGAACGCTGTCGTGCTTGTGATAGGAAGCGAGCGGGGGCTCTGTGGTCGCTACAACAAGGAACTCCTCGCTTGGCTCCGAGCGTATGTCGAGGCGGCGCCGCTCGGCGTGACGCTGACCTACGCGGCGCTGGGTTCCCGCATGATCCGGGAGCTGACAACGGCAGATTATCCGCTCGGATTGTCGCGTCCGCTGTCAATCACGTCTCTGCCTTCGTATCAGCTGGCCCATGATCTCACGATTGGGTGGTTACAGCAGTATGAAGCCGGTGAGATCGACAGTGTCGACGTGATCTACAACGCCGACCAGGGAGCTGGCACCTATCGGCCGGCCACCGCACGACTGCTTCCCCCCGAGCCGCCACAGGGGGCCAAAGAGGCGACCTTGTCTACCACGGACGAGCAGGAAGCTTGGGCTCGCGAACAGATCATTATCGAGACAGACCCTATGAGCCTCTATATCCAGGTGGTACAGCAGCTAGCCGGGATAGGGCTCTACAACCTGCTGCTAGAGGCGGCGGTTACAGAGCATTCCGCGCGCTACCAACTTATGGAATCGGCGACACAGAACGCAGATGAACTCGTCGAGCAGTTGATGCTGGAGGTTCAGTCTGCTCGCAGGCAGGCAATTACGCGTGAGATGCAGGAGCTTGCGGTTGCTGCTGGCTTACTGGGATCGAGTTCGTAGAGGCCATCTGACAGGGCACCAGGGCCCGTCGGTGCTATGAAGATCATCTGGGCGCCATGGCGCATGCCCTATCTGCGAGGAGCGTGTGGGGAAGTGAAAGGCTGCGTATTCTGCCACAAGATCCGTGCGAGCGACATCGATGAGCATGTGCTCTATCGGGGTGAGTACAGTTTCGTGACGCTGAACCGGTATCCCTATAGCAATGGTCACATGATGATCGTCCCGTATCAGCACGTCAACTCGCTGGTATGTCTGGATGACGCGGTGTTGTTGGAAATGATGCAACTGGTGAGGGTCTGCGAGCGGATTCTGAGGGATGCCCAGAACCCACAGGGTTTCAATGTTGGCGTGAACGAAGGGGCTGCGGCAGGGGCTGGGATCGAGGAGCATGTGCATATGCACATCGTCCCGCGATGGGCCGGAGACGCGAACTACATGACCGTTGTCGGCGAGACGCGCGTCCTCCCCGAGATGCTTGAGGACACCTATCTGCTGTTGCGCCCCTATTTCGATGAGATCTCCAAGGACAAGATCGCGTCTCTGTGACGAATCACTCGCCTTCGCGACGCAGATAGGCGATTCCGCGGCTTAGGCCAATGAGCAATACCAGGCTAAGGATTGCCACAACCCCGACCGCCAAGCTGAAACGTAGACCCAGCGCGAGGCCCGCAATGGCGACCGCGCTCCCCAAGGTCACTCCCAGCCGGCGTAGATGGTCGAAGATGATCCGATCCTGATCAGCGACGCGGTCGGCGGACCGCAGCCGTTGCCGGAAATGATGCAGATCCCAGACACCTATGGCTGCCGCGATCCCCAGTAGCGGCCCGAGAGCAGGAGCGCCCCATAGCAACGTCAGGGCTGCGAGCGCAGCGAAGCCGACAAAGACAAGCTCGGACCAACGTCGTGCGCGATTGCCCCTTTCGGTTGCGATGCCGAGCGCGATCAGGCTCAGGCCCCACAACGCAGCAGACCAGCGCTGCCGGCCGACTGCAGAGACCGCCAATGCCATACCGGCCAGCACCAGCGCCGAATAGTAGGCTGCGGCCAACTGGCGCACGGCACGTTCGCCGGTGACGGGGAATGGCCGGCTAGCCGGAGCGGTCGGTTCGTTCGCGTCTTGGATCACTGCGCCTCACATTCCTGGTCGCTAGCGAGCTAGCTGGCGTGCGGGTTTGCGGATCGCGGCGTCGATTGTCATATCCAGGCGCGCGTCCACTTGCCAGTCGATGACAGTCACGCCTACCCGCTGTAGCTGGCGAATCCAGAGGTAGCGTTCCGCTCGGGCAATCCTGGGGGCCAGATGCGCGACCCGTGATGGAAGGGCGAGTCGTTTCGCCTCGAAGTCCACCGCATCCGGGCTAATGACGAGTATCTCGTAGCCGCGCGCTCGTAGCCGTGTGAGCATCGGTGGATCATCCTCGCAGAGGGGGCTCACCAGTACGATCTGAGACTTGGCCGGGAAGAAGCGAGTGGGCAGGTAGTCGAAGCTATCGAATACCAGGCTGTCGCCGACCTGCGCTTGTGATAGAGACCGCAGGATGCGCTGTCTCTGATGTTTCCCGTAACCGGGGAACGTACGCTCAAGTCCCCGCCCGTAGATCAGAAGCGCGACGCGGTTGCCGTCCTCGAGAAACGTATCGGCCAGGGCGGCTGTGGCTTCAACCGAATGCTCAAAGAGGGATTCTCCCCCGAGCAGTACCTCGCTGCGCTCGCGAGCATCGAGGATCAGCCCAACGTCGGCGATGCGTTCCTGTTCAAACTCGTTTGTGAACAGCTCGCGAGGGTGTCGGGCGCTCATACGCCAGTTGATCCACCGTAACGGGTCGCCGGGTTCATAAGCACGAACGCCATAGAAGTCTGTGCCTGATCCGCCGCGACGTGAGGGTATCAGCCCCGCGACGCCCCTGGTACGCGCGGGTCGTATCAGCACGCTGCGGACTTCCGGCACGCGAGGAAGGATGCTCAGCCTTGTGGGAACGTCGTACGCTTTGCGGCGACGAAAGAGCCCCGATGGGTCGTACGCACTGACCTCGACCTCGCCGTACCGATAGCTCCCGCGGCGTCCCTGGACGTCATAGGTGAGTTCCAGTGTCTGTCCAGCCGGCAATTCCGCTACGAGGCTGGTGTCTCCGTCGGTTTCGAGCCCAGGTGGTACGCCATCAGCGACTCTGATGACCTCCATGTGCTGCCCGTTGTTGGCCACCGTCACCACGACACGTACAGGCTTCCCGGGTGTGGTATAGGTCGTGCTTAGCGTCCGGGACACTGTCAGGCGCAAATGTCCGGGGAGGAAGAGGAGCGCAGAGCCAGCGTAGAACACGAGCGGCAGCGCAGCCGCAAGGATCGCTCGATTTAGCGATGCTAGGCCGATGAGCACGAGCGTGTAGAGCACGCACCCGAGGATCAGGCTTCTGCGCAAGCTCAAGGCGCCGGCTCCTTGATGACGGGTACCGGGATGGTGCGTTCTAGCTCGCTGATGACATCGTCCGCCGCGCGCCGGTCGGTCCATAGGTCCGGCTCGAGGATCAGGCGATGACTGAGTGCGGCGTGGGTGAACTGTTTGACGTCGTCGGGTACTACATAGGACCGACCGTCCATGGCAGCCCACGACCGGGTAAGTTTGAGCAGCGCGAGTCCCCCACGAGGACTCGCCCCGACGGCGACGTGGCGATGGCGCCGGGTGGCTTGGACGAGGTCAACCATATAACGCTCGACATCGGGATTAACGTGCACGCTCTCGATGACCCGTCGCACTGCAAGGACTCCAGCCGCGCTTGTCACAGGGTCCAGCGCAAACTCATCCTGGCGGCGTTCGCGCCTGCGACGTAGGATTTCCTGTTCCTCTTCCGCTGACGGATAGCCGATGGCGAGCTTCACCATAAACCGGTCGAGTTGCGCTTCTGGCAGTGGAAATGTGCCCTCGTACTCGATAGGGTTCTGGGTGGCGATCACGATGAACGGATCGGGCAGCTTGAGCGTCTCACCCTCAAGGGTAACCTGGTACTCCTGCATTGCCTCCAGCAGAGCCGACTGCGTTTTCGGTGAAGCGCGGTTGATCTCGTCAGCCAGAATGATGTTGGCGAAGAGTGGCCCTTGGCGGAGCACGAAGGTGTTGGCAGCGCGGTCATACACATAGCCCCCGGTGATGTCACCGGGTAAGAGGTCGGGCGTGAACTGGATGCGCCGGAATGTCAGGCCCAAAGCGGTGGAAAAGCTATTGGCGATGAGCGTCTTGGCCAGCCCCGGGTAATCTTCCAGCAATACGTGTCCGCCAGTAGACAGGCATGCGGACAGGATCATTCGCAGGACTTCCTGCTTGCCTACGACCGCTTTCTCCACCTCCCGAATAACCTGCTGGCTGATGGATTGGACATCGCGGATGCCGTAGAATCTAGGATGCGTCGGGGGCTGATTGTCCATCGTGTTCCTCCGGTATGCTGATTCTCAGTTGTGACTCGGTGTACAGCAGGGCTGATTCGAGCCGGTTCTCGACTTCGCGTAGCGATACCTGTTCGCGCCTGCGCCAGAAGATAAGGGGTTGCAGCCACGCCAACCTATGTCGTCGATGGAGCCGCCCGCCGTGCAGTACTGCTTCCGCATAGCGTGATATCTCCGCTGGCACGGCAATGTCGCCCATCTCCATCCCGCGTACTAGATCGCGTGGCGACATGCGCCGGTCATGCGCAACGACTCGCAGAAGAAAGAGGCCGACATGATGGTCGAAGCGTGCCCGCGTATACGAGCCACGCATAAGCAAGTCAAACCGCTTGAGCCAGGCGGTCACGCTGCCTGTGGATGTCTTGGGAGGGCGTGACTGCTGCCACGCGCCTGTCTTGACCCGACCCAGGCTGCGCACTGCCAGGTAAGTGCCCACCGCAAGAACCGCAGCCAAGAGGCATCCGTGGGGGAGTGCATCCACAACGACGCCGATCAGCCAGGCCTGGTATGCCAGCGGGGTCACGATCGCGTCCCGGACAAAGTCCTCGAGCAGAAAGACAAGCGGCAGAGCCAGTGCCGCTGGTATCGCGAGCAGGATGAGTGCCTTCTTGAGGCGTGGCCAGAACGCGCTCACGAGAGGCTGCTCCTGCAAGCTTCGGAAATCGCAGTGAAGCTGGCAATGGCTTCACGTTCGTCGTCCAGTGTGGTGATCCCATCGCCATAGCGGGCCTTCTCGAACAGCGAGGTAAGTCTACGGACGGGTTCGTCGGGGAGTCCGGCCCGGCTGAGGTAGTCGGCGAACTCCCGTGCCGTCACCGCGCTGTCACGTCGCACTCCGCGCTGCTCGCGTACGATCCGGGTCATGTCGGCGTAGCACCGCAGGATTGTGTCGTGAAGGTTGCTGCCGCGCTCGATTTCCGCAACTGCGAGCTGCGCCTGCGCCGCGATGTCAGAGAGAGGAGGCGCGCGTCTAGCCATGCTCCGACGGACCTGAGTGATGATGAAGTAGGCGAGTGTTGCGACGATCAACGCAATAGCTCCCGTCAACACGCGGGAAACCCAGGGACTGACGTTGTCCGCATCGAACGCCTCGTCGGGTACCAGCGCATCGACCGGAGGGCTCTCAGCCTCGAGCATCTGCCCGAAGAAGCCCTCGGGCTCGAGTTCCGCCGGTTCCTCACTCGGCCGTACGAACAGGCTCAGCACGATCGCCAGGAGGATCATCTGAATGGCAATCCGCAGTGCGCGTTTGCGCATCTCTGGGTCGATCAGGACCAGGATGATCGCGATAGGTAGACAGGCGAGGGCTATGTAGAACACCGCTCTCATGATGGCGATGACAGTCCCACCGCCGGCAAGGGGTGGCGCCGGCCCGAGTACGCCGTTGCGGCGAAACTGACTGATCAGGAATTGCCACAACTGCGCGAAGGGTACGCCCGGTTCCAGGCGAGTCTCTGATATACTGGAGATCAGCAGCACCATGGCGAGAACCGCAACCGCAAACGCCGATGCCACTGCCGCCTGTTTTCGTGTTAAGCGCATAGTAGGCGTCTCTACTGATCCGTATCAGGATGGCTGGAGTGCACCGTCAATCCACGCTAGATGTCGAATGGTGCCCCGGTAGCCGACGAGTTCACCGGCAGCATCTGCCAGTCGAGGACCATCACCAGACGTGTAGAACGTGTGCTGAGCTCGCGCGCGACCGGGGTTCTGCAGGGCACGCTCCTGGAGCACCTTGCCCACTTGGCGGGCAACAGCAGGCGCAGGATCGATGACCGCGATGCCAGGGCCCAGTATTCGCTCGATCTCGGCTCTCAAAAAAGGGTAGTGAGTGCAGCCTAGCACGAGCTGGTCGATGCCGGCGGCGACGAGCGGAGCGAGGCAGATTTGCAGCAGGGCCACCGTGGTCGGGCTGGAGTGCGTACCAGCCTCTACCGACTCGACCAGACCTGGACACACCTGAGTTCGAATGTCCACGCCCCTGCCGAACCGGTGCACGAGTTGCCTGAACAGGTCGCCCTCGAAGGTTGTTGGGGTTGCCAGAACACCGACAATCCCAGACGTGGTGTGTTCAGCGGCGGGCTTCACCGCCGGCTCCATACCTACGAATGGCGTCTCGGGAAAAGCGGCGCGCAGGGCGTGGAGCGCTGCCCCGGATGCCGTGTTACAGGCCACGACGATGAGCTTTGCGTTCTGACTCAAGAGGAACTCGGTGATACCGCTCGAGAAGCGCCGGATTTCATCGAGGGGCCGCGGCCCGTAGGGGACATGGCCCTGATCTGCTACATAGAGTGTGCCTTCGTCTGGTAGCTGCCGGACGATCTCGCGCCAGACCGAGAGCCCGCCGATTCCCGAATCGAAGATGCCGATGGGTGCGCCGCGAGTGTCGACTTGCTTTGTGCTTAGTGCCAAACCTCGTGCTAAGGCTGGGCGCGCAGTGTGTACGCGTAGGTGGCCAGCTCCGTAGTCACGGGCGCCATCGCAGAGACGGTCAGGACAGCACGCGGCGTACCGGGCCCGAGGGGGATTGTCCACGCGCCAGAAGCTTGGTCGCCGAACAGCAGTCGGGTGACTTGTGTCTCGTCTCCGTAGACCACAAGCTGCACCACCCACTGCTGAGCCAGGACGTTGGCGTGCCGGATGAAACCTTCTGAGATCCACCCATCGTCGTCAGCTTCACTGTCGTCGAGCAGCACCGTCTCGCCATCCACCACGATCTCCACATCATCAACGGCAAACCCTGATTGGTTGACCGCAGCGTCGGTCACGTACTCGAAGCGCAGAGCCACTTGCTGGCCGACGAAGGGCGAGAGGTCAGCACTGAGCTGCTCCCATCCGTTGCTACGCCCGGTGATGCCACAGCCGAGGTTACCGCTGTTGGGGTTGTGCGTAGTACAGCCGAGAGTGCTATCGCGCAGGATCTCCCAAGAGATCGCCGGGTCTGCGAGGTTGTCAGGGATTGTGCCATTCGCAGTTGTTCCGACGGTCACGTACGCATAGTCCCAGTCCTCTTCGATGTGGTACCAGCTCCAGAACGAGACCTCGGCCGAAGTCGCATCCCGGAGGTCGATAACACGCGTCAGTCGCGGATTCGACTCGTCGCCACGGTTGGACCACCACAGGTACCGCCCGCTGTGGGCGTCTGTATCCATCAAGCGAGTCTGCGTGCTTCCGGTAAACTCAAACTCGAGCGGCTCGTTGCCCTCAATGGCGATATAGTCGACGGCGTACTGGGCAACCGTTGTGCGTTGCTGTTGAGGATAGGTCGTGCCCCGCCTATACTCGCGGTCAATGGCTGGTGTGTAGATGTCGATGTCGTTGTAGCCAAATTGGCCGGCGTCGATCGTCGTGTCGTCAAGCAGATTGGCGATGACCCAGTCTGCAAAGAGGTCCTTGTGATCAAGCGCCTCGCCAGCGATGTCCTGGAGCACTCGGTCAACGCTCTCAAGGCCGTTGTCTTCGTGAGCTACCAGTGCCTTGGTTGCGTCTTCACCGAACCGATCAAGAAAGTAGCTCACAAAGAGATATGAAGCGCCATAGTGTGGAGAGGCCGATCCCGTTTCTCCTACCTCGGGCCACGTGTTCAGTTGCGTATCAGGGTTGTCGAGATACGCGTACTCACTGCCCCCAACATCATAGAGGCCGCGCCCGTCCGGGTGCCTCCGATTGTTGAGCTCCATCGCGAGTTCCGAACAGCCTTCATTGAGCCAGGTCGTCTCATTACGGTCGTTGTACCAGTGGATCATGTGCTGAAATTCGTGAGCCAGAACGCCATTGTAGAAGGGGTCACCCACATCGGCTCCACGATCCACGTGGATGTAGAACATCTCCATTTCGTTGGAGTCCTCGCGGACGGCACGTACGTAGGAGTCTGCACTGGAGAAGTACCCGGCGACGGTGCGCCCGAGGTTGCGGGCATGAAGGATGCTAAGGTGTGGGTCACCGTCGACGCCGGGCGTCCACTCGGAGCCGAAGAACTCACGGTTAGTGGAGTAGGTGTGCTCCTCAAAGAGATCCGCTGCCTCCACGATGTCACGCTCAGTCACGTTCAAGCCTTCCTCGACCCACATGTACACGTGCTGGGTCTTGTAGACCAACCGGGCTTGAAGCTCGAAGGTTTCGTCGGTATCGAGATTCGACGCTGTGAAGGTCCGAACCGTGCCAATGGGATAGTCAGGGCTGGTTGTCGACGCAACTCGCGGTGTATCGGCAGGGACACCCAGGAAACGCACGGCCAGTTCGTGGAGATCGGAGTCCGGCATTTCGGCCGCTTGCAGCGTCAGCAGCGTCTCTGCGGCTTCATCGGGGACCGGGGCCGTTGTTGGCGCCTCCAGGGGCGTCGCTGTGGGTACGATCGGATCATCCGGCCACTCAACAAACGGAGTGGGGCCGGTCTGACCGGGCTGGGATCGCGAAAACACGAGCCAACCTGCCGCACCACAGAGACACACGGTGCACAGAGCCAGCAAGATAAGGAGTATGCCCCCTCCGACAACTGCGAAAGTCAGCCGACGTGAGTTCATTTCCAGGCCCCCGAATTTCCTGTGAATACCAAGCGCATTTCGCCCACCTCAGAACCGCCCAGGCCGCCCGGCGGTAAGTCAGCATAGCTGCTGCCGAGTGCCATGCACGAGGATTATATCGGTTCGGCGCGGCAGATCAAGCTGTATTGGTTGCCAGGCAGGCGGATCGCCGGCTTGTGGTGTGGCTCATCGCCATGCTATAATGCCTCACCTATGGGGCCGGTTATGATATCCGCTGGACGTGCACACGACGATCCGGGGCGACCGCGACGACTGTCGGGACCGCGTGGTCTGGCCGCCGCCGCTTTCGTGGTGGGGTTCGCCCTCTACACGGCGTCGCTCGCGCCGGGCACTGTCTTTGGAGATCCTTCCGAGTATCAGTTCATCCCCGCCGTGTGGGGTATCGCCCACCCCCCGGGCTACGCATTCTACACGATTGTCGCGGGGCTCTGGCAGCGACTGATCGCGATCGGATCGGTCGCCTACCGCACGAATCTGCTGGCTGCGTGTGCTGGGGCCTGGACGGTGAGTCGCGTCGTGCTCCTGACTGCATCGGTGGGTCGTGACCCCGCCGGAGATGCCGGAAGACGTCGGGTGAGCTTCGCCGCGCTTGTTGCCGGGCTCGCGGTGATGCTTACCCCCGATCTGTGGCAACACAGCATTCACGCCAACGCCCACATTCTGAGCGCCGCGATAACGGCCACCCAACTATCGGTGTTGCTCCGCTGGTACCGAGATAATGAAGCGAAGTGGCTACTGGCACTGGCGTTCCTGGTAGGGCTGGGCGTTACCCACCATCCGATCACGGTTCTGGGTGTCCCGGCCTATGGCGCGTTCATCCTTCTCCATCGACCGGTGATGCTGCGACAGCCGGGGACACTGGTACTGGGGCTCATTGCGGGTGTTCTGGGGCTGTCGCCCTGGCTCTACTTCCCGTTGCGCAGCGCCAACGTGCCGTTTGGCCCCAGCGACATGGCCACGTGGGAGGGATTCGTGCGTCACGCTACCGCCCAGGGACTTAGGGTGAACCTGTTCCATTTTGGCCTCGCCGACTTGCCGGATCGCAGTTACGTCTTTCTCCAGCTCGCGCGTTTACAGTATGGGTGGGTGCTGTTGGGTCTGGCGTTGTTCGGTGCACTCCACCTTCTGATAGAACGGCCGAAGGTCGGTGTCTTGTGGGGGCTGTTTCTGCTGGGGCACCTGGGGTTCACCATGAACTCTGTTCAGGATGTCATGGCCTATCTCCTGCACGCGCTTGTTGCGCTTGCCGTGCTAATCGGGCTAGGGGTGGAGATCTTGGCCAGGGCGCTTGCGCCGAGTGGGGTATGGGCGCGTCGTGCGGCGATTCTGCTTCCGATCGTGATACTGATCATACGCGGAACGGGACTCTTCCCGGCCATTTCGCTGAGCAGTTGGAGGGCGGCAGATGACTTTGTCGAGGAGCTGCGGGTGAGATTCTCCGGCACGGGCGCGTCTGCGGCGTTGGTATCCGACTGGGAGCACCTGACTCCGTATTTCTACGAACAGTACGTTGAAGGGCGTGTGCCCGCTCAGCAGGATCTGCGCCCTGTGTATGTGACCGGCGCGACACCGTGGGTTGAGAGTGTCTATGCCAACCTACCGCTCAGGCCCACATACCTCACCAACTACCGGCGCGATGTGCGTGAGTTGGGATTCCGGTTGCGGCCTGTGGGGACACTGTGGCAGGTTCTCGAGCCACCTGCAGTCGAGGCCGTCTCGCCCCTGATCCCGTTCACGCGTCTGTCGGTCGATGGCGCGCTGACGCTATTGGGTGTCGACCTTCCGACAGACCCTGTACGGCAGGGCGATGTGTTTCCCGTCATTGTCTACGCCAGCGTGGCGACCACTCAGACACGGATTCTGATGCCCTATGGAGTGCTGGGCGATGTAGTCCAACACTGGACCACGGACAGCCGCCGGCTCACGCCGGAGTGGTTGCCGGGCGAGATCATCGCTGAGCAGTATGAGGTCTTCGTTCCGTTCGATCTTCTGCCGGGGAGTTACGCTCTCCAGCTAGGATATGTCGAGATGGGCGCGGAGCAGCGTCAACTCGTGTTCTCCACCGGAGATGTCTCGCTCCCGCTGGGTATCCTTGAGGTCGTGGCTCAGGCGGGATCGGATCGAAGCGCATCCGTTGTTCGGCATGCGATCACGAACATCGGCAACGAAGTAGCCCTCGCATCGGCACGTGTCCGGTCGGGCACGGCACTACGATGGGGGGCCTGGGATCGCCCGCTTGGGGTCAAGGCTGGCCAGCCGCTCCACCTGACTCTCGGATGGGAGGTTCTGGCCCAGCCGAGGGCAAGCTACACAGTGTTCATCCACCTGATCGATGCGGAAGGCCGCCCCTGGTTTGGACACGACTACACACCCCTGGGCGGAGCGTTCCCCTCATATCTGTGGTTCCCGAAGTGGTTGCCGGGGCAACGTGTGCAGGACCCCTATCGGCTGGTCATTCCCGCCAATACACCCCCGGGGCAGTACTGGCTGGAGGTCGGTATGTATGAGATGGGCAGCATTCGGCGCATACCGCAACTGGGGACTGATGGTACAATGACCGGCGATCGCTATATCCTCGGCCCGGTCGAGGTACGGCCCTAGAGATATGGTGAGCCCGATGAGGAGGCGCTCTTGGACGGCATCCTGATTCCATGGGTTATCGCAGCTACTGTGCTTCTGTTTGTCGCTGCCTATTGGGTCTTCACGCTAGAAAAGCGGTTGGGCGTGCTTCAGGACCGCTATGATAAGCTTCTGAAGATGACCCAAGCAGTGTCTGGCGATGATGATCGGGCGACTATGCTGTCGTTGATTGAGCGGCTCGATCAGCACGACGCGCGGCTTGGTCGCCTCGAGCCGCTCGTCCAGCGGGCGTGGTCGATACTTCCACATACTGTTCAGGGAATGGGGATAGTGAGATACAACGCGTTCGAGGGGGTGGGGGGCGATCAGAGCTTCTCAGTGGCTCTGGTCGACGCGGCCGGCAGCGGCGCGATCGTGACCGGTCTGCACTCGGGCGCCGATATGCGCGTGTACGCCAAGCCACTTCAGAACTGGAAATCATCCTATAGTCTGAGTCCTGATGAACAGCGTGCGTTGGGGATGGCGCGCAAGAGCGCAGAGCAGATGGCCTAGCCCGTTTCGCCGGAGACATTGCCTACGTCGAGCCTATTTGACACCGTGACAATCTCTCCTATGATAGGGGCGTAGCTGCGATGAAGCGATCACCCCGGCGGGACTCTTGCTTCCGCGCATCGTGTCCGGTGACAGACATCAAAGACTGAGGAGGCGTCGTATGTCGTTTCTTGGTGGAAAGAGCAAGTCGAAGCCTGTGGATGATCAGAGTCCGCGCCCGATGGCGACCAACAAGCCGGCTCCATCTTCGGCGATCGAGTCAACCATTGGTCCGAAGACCCACATCAAGGGAGACGTCCAGGGGGACGGCGGACTACGTGTCGACGGGATCGTGGAGGGTGCGATCGAGATCACGGGCAACCTGGTTGTAACGGAGAGCGCCAAGATCCGGGCTGAGATCAAGGCGAACAACATTTCAGTTGCCGGCGCAGTGCAAGGCAACATTGTTGCGACGCGTGTCGAGATTCTGGACACCGGCCGTGTCTGGGGAGACCTCACGGTGAAGTCACTCCTGATCAACGAGGGCGCCTACTTCAGGGGGCAGACGATTATGCCGCAAGACCTGAAACCGCCCAAACTGCAACCGCCGGCCCTTGTCAGGGAAGACGAGGCGGGGGGTGCTGATGCCGGGACGGTCGTGGATGTGGAGGCCAAGGACTAGCTGGCGCCAGAGATGGTCCTTTTCGTCAGACCGCGAGATGTATGAAGACATGTCTCGCGGTTTTGCTTGTGCATCGGGCAGTGTCATCGGTCTGCGCGTCAATCTGCATACGAACAGATGAGAGCCATCCATTGACACCGCAGGTGAGTTCTGCGAGAATAGGTGTGGCTGCCATCTGGTGGCGACAATGCCAGGGCGGATTGGGAGCGATTGGTCTCCCCGTGTGAAGTGTTTCGTGTATAATGGGTGCCGCCTGTTAGGTACATCACGATTGTCCGACCCCGGTGTTACAGCAATACAGTGGGAGGGTCCATGGAGGTAACAGTGGAATTCGCGGGCCTGGCCCGTGTTTTGACGCACACACAACGTGTGAAGCTCCAGTTGGATGACGGAACCACATTTCGCCAGGTGCTCGTGAGGCTCGGCGAGGCCTACCCGGAGCTGGTCGGAGATGTCATCCATCCCAGCTATGCATCCCTCAAGGCCTCTAATATGCTCAACGTTAATGGCAAGCGCATGATTCAGCCATCACAGATGGATGAGTGTCCACAGGATGGCGACCGCCTCATAATGATGTCCATTTTGGCGGGTGGATGAGCGCTTGCTGGTCGGTGTTGTCCTCGACACATACCCCTGTCGGTTGCCACCAAGTTCAGGGGTGTCACACTTCTATGGGGGTCGTTAGCGATCCGCCGACTGGGTGACGCCCAGCCTGGCGCTATGCCTTTCACCCAAAAGGAGGAGTCCCTTATGTATGGGTATTACGGACGTATTCTACATATTGACCTAACAAACAGGAAGACGTGGACCGAGGAGAAGCCGGAGTCATGGTACAAGATGTACATCGGCGGCGTATCCATGGCAGCT
>Ga0123333_10003491_pt1 | contig 15235 bp, 11 predicted proteins | sample BioC12SIPDNA_3_FD_89957 | JGI IMG/M metagenome (GOLD analysis project Ga0123333, IMG submission 89957) | Anaerobic biogas reactor microbial communites from Washington, USA - Biogas_R2_B C12 SIP DNA | ecosystem: Engineered > Bioreactor > Anaerobic > Unclassified | place: Washington, USA... | reverse complement strand
GCCATCGAGTCCCCCGCCTCGACGAACACCTCGCGGTCGTCGTCCATCACGCGGCCCTTGCCCTTGAGGAACAGGAACAGCTCCGTCTCGTTCTCGTGGACGTGGAAGCCGATCGACGAGCCCGGCGCGAGCCGTATCTCCGAGAACAGCCTGAGGTTCTTCGGAAGCTCCTTCGAGACGGGCGTCAACAGCGCCGCGCCGTTCCCCCCGCGCATATTCTCGCGGCGGTCGGTTGCGCGCTCCGTTTTACGGGTAATCATAATGCAACACCTCCAAGGAAGTCGTTCTTCCGGAATTATACCATTTCCCGGCTCCGGCATCAACGATTTTTACAAAAATACCGGGAAATGTGCGAAAAGGTGTGCTATAATGTGCGCGTCGGCATTCGCAGGAAGCCGAACAGGGAACCCCCGGGTCTTACACATTCGTAGGGTATCGAAAATCGAACTCGAACGGAGGAAATCGCCATGAAGAACGCATTTTCCGTAACCCGCCTGACGAGGCTGGCGTTGTTCGTCGCGCTGACGCTTCTCTTGGGCCTGACGCCGCTGGGCCTGATCCGGATCGGCCCGCTGAACCTGACGCTCCTGTTTCTGCCGGTCGTCGCGGGCACGCTGTCGCTCGGCCTCCTCGAGGGTCTGGTGCTGGGCTTCTGCTTCGGCGCGATCAGCGCGGCCAGCGCGTTCGGCGCGAGCCCGTCGGTGCTCGCGTCGATGACGGTGTCCGCGAGCCCCTTCTGGGCGCTCGTGATGTGCTTCGCGCCGAGGCTTCTGATCCCGATCGACGTATATTTCGCGCACAGGGCGCTGAAATCGCGCAGGTTCGCGCTCCCGGTCGCGGCGGCGGCCGGCACTTTGACCAATACCGTGTTCTACCTCGGCACGATGCTCCTGATCTTCGCCGGGGCGGGGCTCGACACGGGCCGCGTGCTCGCGGTGATCTTCGGGCTCGGCGGCGTCGGCGCGCTCTGCGAGACGCTGCTGTGCGCGCTGGTCGTGCCGCCGATCGTGCTGGCGCTGCGCAAGGTGGATAAAAAGAGCAAGGGATGATTTCATGATACTGGCGCTGGACATCGGCAACACCAACATCAAGGCCGCGCTGTTCGAGGGCCTCGAGGACCGCACGTACTTCCGCATCGCCAGCGACCGCAACAAATCGTCCGACGAGTACGGCGTGCTGTTTCTGAGCATGCTGCGGCACGCGGGCTATGGGGCGGACGACGTGACGGGCATCGTGTTCTCCTCGGTCGTTCCCACGATCAACTTCACGATCGAGCACATGTGCCGCAACTACTTCGGCGTCGAGCCGATGAGCGTGCAGCCGGGCATCAAGACCGGCATCAACATCAGGTACGAAAACCCGCGCGAGCTCGGAAGCGACCGCATCGCAAACGCCGTGGCCGCCTACGAGCTCTACGGCGGGCCCTGCATCACGATCGACTTCGGCACCGCGACGTCCTTCGGCGCGATCTCGGCCAGGGGCGAGTTTTTGGGCGGCGCGATCTGCCCGGGGCTCAAGCTCGCGGCCGAGGCGCTGACCGAGCGCACCGCGAAGCTGCCGCGGTTTGAGCTGCAGAGGCCCGAGGCGGCGATCGGCCGGACGACGATCGCAAACCTCCAGTCCGGCATCGTGTTCGGCTACATCGGCCAGGTCAGCTACCTGGTCGAGCGCATCCGCCGCGAGCTGGGCGCTCCGGACGCAAAGGTCATCGCGACCGGGGGCCTCGCGCTTTTGATCGCCGGGGATTCCAACGTCATCAACGTGCTCGACGGACTGCTTACGCTGAAAGGACTGTGCCTGATCTATGGAAAAAACGCAGGGTAGAACCTTTTCCCGCCGGATCGACACCCCGGTCGGGCCGATGACGCTCGTCTCGGACGGCGAGGCGCTTCTGCGCGCGGACTTCGGCGGAGCCCCGGCCGCGGACGCGTGCCCGGTGCTCGACCTCGCCGAGCGCGAGCTCCGGGAGTACTTCGAGGGAAACCGGCGCGAATTCAGCGTGCCTCTGAAGCCGGTCGGCACGCCGTTTCAGCTTCGCGTTTGGGAGGCGCTCCGGGCGATCCCGTACGGCGAGACGAGGAGCTATCAGGACGTCGCGCGCGCGGTCGGAAACGAGCGGGCGACGCGCGCCGTCGGGCTCGCGAACAACCGAAACCCGCTCGCCGTCATCGTGCCCTGCCACCGCGTGATCGGCAAGGGCGGCTCGCTCGTCGGCTACGGAGGCGGGCTCGACAACAAGCGGTATCTGCTCGGATTGGAGGCGCGCCGATGAACTTCCGCTACGGGGCCGGGGAGATGGACCACCTCTGCGCCCGCGATCCGGCGCTCGGCGCGTGGATTCAGAAGCTCGGGCAACTCGAGTGGTCGATCATCCCGGACGTGTTCGAGGCGCTGATGAGCTCGATCACCGCGCAGCAGGTCTCAGGCAAAGCGTACCAGACGGTCTGGGGCAGGCTCACCGCGCGCGGGCTCACGACGCCCGACAAGTATCTCGCGATCCCGCACGAGGAGCTTGCCGCGCTCGGCGTCGGCCCCAAGAAGGCGAAGTGGATGCGCGCGGCGGCGGAGCGCGCGCAGGAGCTCTCGGTGCTTCCGGAGCTTAACGACGAGGACGCGATCAGGAAGCTCGTGTCGTTCGACGGCGTCGGCCGCTGGACGGCGGAGATGCTTTTGATCTTCTCCTTGAACCGGATGAACATCCTGAGCCAGGGCGACTTCGGCATACGCAAGGCGCTCAACATGCTGCACGGCGACGGCGCGGACAGGGACTTCGCGCGGTTCCGGGAGCTCTACGCGCCGTATGCGAGCGTCGCGTCCCTGTACCTGTGGGAGATCGCGAATGGCGCGGTTTGAGGGAGTCGTCGAGAAAATCTCGTTTCGAAGCGACGGGAGCGGCTTCACGGTCGCGCAGGTGAAGCTAGAGGACGGCTCGAGGCTCGCCGCGGTCGGCCTGATGCCGCTCCTGCTCGCGGGCGAAAGGGCGGCGTTCGACGGCGACGTCGTCGAGCACCGCGAGTACGGGCGGCAGATTCGCGTGAGCTTCGTCGAGTCCGTGCGGCCCGAGAGCCTCGACGGCATCGAGAAATACCTGGCCTCCGGGCTGATCCGCGGCGTCGGCCCCGCGACCGCGAAATTGATCGTCGAGGAATTCGGCGCCCGGACGCTCGACGTGCTGGAATCCGAGCCGGACAGGCTGACGGAGGTGCCCGGCATCGGCCGCAAGCGCGCCGCGCTGATCGCCGAGAGCTTCTTGAACCACAGCCAGATGCGCGGCTCGATGATGTTTCTGCAGCGGTACGGGCTGTCGCCGGCGCTCGCCGCGAAGGTCTACCGCGTGTTCGGCGACCGCACCGAGCGCGTCGCCTCCGAGAACCCCTACCGGCTCGCCGACGAGGTCGAGGGCGTCGGCTTCAAGACCGCGGACCGGATAGCGCTCTCGATGGGCTTCTCGCTCGAGAGCGAATTTCGATTGAAGAGCGGCGTACGCTACGCGCTCTCGGAGGCGGCAAACGCGTCCGGGCACATGTACCTGCCGCTGACGGAGCTCGTCGAGCACGCGCGGCAGATGCTGGGCGCCGACGAGGACCTGGTCGACAACGCGGTGCGCAGCCTCATGATCTCCGGCGGGCTCGAGGCCGACGATCTCGACGGCGAGACGGCGGTCTACCTTCCGTGGCTCTACGAGGCCGAGTGCGACGCGGCGTTCCGGCTGATCCGGCTCAAGCGGTCGTTCGAGCGGCAGGACCTCGAGGAGGGGCGCGCCGACCGGCTGATCGCGGAGGCGGAGGACGAGGCCGGTATGGAGCTCTGCCCGGAGCAGCGCGAGGCCGTGTGCGAGGTCGAGCGCGAGGGCGTGCTCGTGATCACCGGCGGCCCGGGCACCGGCAAGACGACGACGTTAAACTGCATTTTGAAGCTCCTGGACGAGTTCGGCGGCGCGGAGCTCTGCGCGCCGACCGGCCGCGCGGCGAAGCGCATGAGCGAGGCGACCGGAAGGCCCGCGCGCACGATCCACCGGCTGCTCGAGTACGCGGGCGAGGACGGCCGCTTCCAGCGCGACGAGCACAACCCGCTCGACTGCAGGGCGGTCGTCGTCGACGAGATGAGCATGGTCGACATATTCCTGCTTCGGGCGCTCTTGCGCGCGATCCCGCAGGGAACCAGGCTCGTGATGGTCGGCGACAAGGATCAACTCCCGTCCGTCGGCGCGGGCAACGTGCTCAAGGACATCATCGAAAGCGGCGCGGTGCCGACGGTCACCTTGACCGAGGTGTTCCGGCAGGCGGCGACGAGCATGATCGTCAGGAACGCGCACCGCATCAACCGCGGAGCGTACCCGGAGCTCCGCCAGCGCGACACCGACTTCTTCCTCGAGCGGAGGGAGAGCGTGCAGTCGGCGGTCGACTCGGTCGTGAAGCTCGTGACGAAGCGGCTGCCGAACTACATGGGGCTCGACCCGCTCAGGGACATACAGGTCATGGCGCCGATGAAGCGCACCGACGCCGGCGTGTTTGCGCTGAACGCGGCGCTGCAGGCCGCGCTGAACCCGCCCGCGCCCGGGAAGCCCGAGATGAACCGCGGCGAGGCGCTGTTCCGGCTCGGCGACAAGGTGATGCAGATCAAGAACAACTACGGCCTCCAGTGGCGGCGCGGCGGCGAGATCGGCGAGGGCGCGTTCAACGGCGACATAGGCTTCATCCGGGAGATCGACCGGCTGGGCGAACTCGTGACCGTCGAGTTCGACGACGGGCGCGAGGCCGAGTACGGTCTGCAGGAGCTCGAGGAATTGGAGCTCGCGTACTGCATGTCGGTGCACAAGAGCCAGGGGAGCGAGTTCGACTGCGTGGTGCTTCCGCTGGTCGCCGGGCCCCGCATGCTGATGACGCGAAACCTGCTCTACACGGCGGTCACGCGCGCGAAGAAGCTCGTGGTCGTCGTCGGCCGCGAGGCGTGCTTAAAGAACATGGTCGACAACGACTACATCGACCGCAGGTTCAGCGCGCTCGACCGGAGGCTTCGCGCGTGGTTGACGAAATAGCCGCCGGCGGGGTATAATAGGCGTGCGGTCCTCCGCGTCCGTGATTGAAAGTCGATGCCAGTCGCAGGCGAAACGACCCACGTAAGCGGGAAAAATTTCCGTGAGCATGGTGCGATCTAGTGGTTAGTCCGGCCAATCTTCGGATTGAGAGGGCTCGTAGTGGGGAGGCTGAACGCCTTAGTAGCGAGCGCCCCGGCCGGCGGGTGTGGGGGCAAAGATCAGGTCGGGCGGGGGACCGTATTTTTTCGAAGGAGAGCCGAATGCTTACATACGACGCAATTCTGATCGACGCGGACGACACGCTCTTGGACTTCCGCGCCGCGGAGAAGAACGCGATCTCCGAGGTCATCGGGGCGCTCGGCATCGCCGACCCCCAAGCGGGCGAGGTCTACAGCCGGATCAACCTCGCCTGCTGGAAGGAGTTCGAGCGCGGAGCGATGACGCAGGCCGAGCTGCGCGTGCGCAGGTTCGGCGATTTTCTGAAGTTCTATGGGATTTCCGCGGACCCGGGGGAGGTCGGCGAGCGATTCACCGACGCGCTCTCCCGGCAGGGGATGCTGCTCCCCGGCGCGCTCGAGGCCGTGCGGGCGATCGCCGAAAAACTCCCCGTCGCGCTCGTCACGAACGGCATCTCGAGCGTCCAGCACGGGCGCATCGACCGCTCGCCGATCCGCCCGTACATATCGGCGCTCGTCATCTCCGGCGAACAGGGCTTCCAGAAGCCCGACCCCAGGATGATCTTCCGCGCGCTCGAGCTGCTGGGCTCGATCGAGCCCGGACGCGCGCTGATGGCGGGCGACAGCCTGACCAGCGACGTGCTCGCCGCGAACCGCGCGGGCGTAGACGCGTGCTGGTACAATCCGTCCGGCGAGATCGCGCCCGCGGAGTACAAAATCCGATACGAAATCCGCGACATCCGCGAGCTCCCGGACATCGCGCTCGCGGAGAAGTTCTGACCGGTTTCGATTCCGATGGGGGCGTGGAGGCAACTCCCGCCCCCTTTTTTTGTTCATTTTTCGAGAAAGCGGCAAAAAAACGACAAAAATATTTTTTCTGGTTGCCATATATTACAATTTCATGTATAATATAATATAGCATAGGCATGACGATGCGCCGTGGGAGGATTCTGACGATGAAGAAGATGCTGGTAAAGCTATTGTCCCTGCTGCTGTGCGCCGTGACGCTTCTGGGCGCGGTGGGCGAAGCCGTGTTCGCGGAGACGGACGCGGGCATGCAGTCCGGGACGACGGAAGCGCCGACGGAAGCGCCCACGGAAGCGCCCACGGAGGCTCCCACCGAGGCGCCTACGGAGGCTCCGACCGAGGCGCCGACGGAGGCGCCGACCGAGGTTCCGACGCAAGCGCCTGCCCAGACTCCTACGGAGGCGCCGACCGAGATTCCGACGGAGGCGCCGACCGATGCGCCGACCGAGGCTCCGACGGAAGTGCCCACGGAGGCGCCGACGGAAGCCCCGACCGGGGAGCCGGAGCCCGAGGCGCCCGGCCCGATGATGGGGCTCTCGCTGATGATGCCCATGAGCCTGCACACCGTCGTCATCGACGGCGCGACCTATACGTACGAGCTCAACACCGACAGCACGGCCGCGACGCTGACCGGCTACACGGGCACCCTGTCCACGCTGTCGGTCCCGCAGTCGATCCTGGGGATTCCGGTCGTGGCGATCGGCCCGGAGGCGTTCAAGGGCGCGAGCATGGCCGCGCTCGTCATGCCGGGCAACCTCGACTCGATCGGCGCGGGCGCGTTCAAGGACTGCAAGAGCCTGGCGACCGTCACGGTCAGCGCGAAGGTGAAGTCGATCGGCGCGGGCGCGTTCGAGGGCTGCACGGCGCTGGTGACGGCGGTCATCGCGAGCGGCACGGAGTCGATCGGCGCGGACGCGTTCAAGGGCTGCTCGAAGCTGCAGGCCGCGACGCTTCCGATGGACACGCTGGCCTCGATCGCCCCCGGCGTGTTCGCGGGCACGAGCGCGGCGCTTCGGATCAACACCATTCCCTACCGCTTTTCCCTCGCGGGCGGCGAGGTCACGATCGAGGCGTATTTGGGCTCCGACTTAAACCTCAGCGTGCCGGGAAAGCTCTTTTCGCACTCGGTCGCAATCGGGGAAAAGGCGTTTGAAAACAGCGGGACGCTGACGGGCATCACGCTCGGCGCGGGGGCCGCGCGCATCGGCGCGTCGGCGTTTTCGAACTGCGACAAGCTCGAGACCGCGTCGCTCCCGGCCGGACTTTTGTCGATCGGCGCGTCCGCGTTCTACGACTGCGACAAGCTGAAGTCGGTCACGATTCCCGCGAGCGTCGCGACAATCGGCGACAGCGCGTTCTTCAGCTGCGCGCTGCTCGACACGGTGACGATCGAGGACGGCGTGAAGGCGATCGGCGCGACGGCGTTCAAGAACTGCGACAAGCTGAAGGCGCTGCGCGTGCACGACAGCGTCACCGGCATCAACAGCGACGCGTTCGACGGCTGCGATTTCCGGCTGCTCGTCGTGACGCTCGACGGAAACAAGGGAAAGCCGTACGAGTACTTCTCGCAGAAGGGCGCGATGATCGAATTCGACGAGAAGATCGACGAGGACATGTTCGAGTTCGATTTCAACACGGCCGACAACACGGCGGTCATCACGCTCTACACCGGGGCGATGCTGCACCTCGAGATTCCCAAGACGCTCAGCGGCTACCGCGTCGTCGGGATCGGCGAGGACGTGTTCGCGGGCGACGCGAACATCATGCGGCTCACCGTGCCCGGAACCGTGATCGGGATCGGCGCGGGCGCGTTCGAGGATTGCCCGAGCCTCGAGGAGGTCATCATACAGAGCGGCGTGACGACCATCGGCGACGAGGCGTTCAAGGGCTGCGGCGCGCTCAGGAAGGTCACGCTGCCGCTGGACACGCTGACGAAGATCGGACGGACCGCGTTTGTCGGCTGCGGGATCACGTCGTTCGCCGGGGGCACGGAGTACGTGTTCGGCAAGGACGCGGGCGACAGCGGCATCGTGCTGACGGACTACATCGGCTCGGCGGTCGACGTGAAGATTCCCTCGGAGCTGTTCGGCCTCAAGGTCGTCGGCATCGGCGAGGGCGCGTTCGTCGGCTCGAGCGTCACCGACGTCGCGCTCGGCGCGAACGTGCGCTTCGTCGACGAGGGCGCGTTCAGGGACGAGTCGAAGCTCAAGAAGCTGACGCTGAACGGAAAGCTCATGGAAATCGGGGCGAACGCGTTCCGGGGCTGCGAGAAGATCGCGGAGGTCGCGCTGCCGGAGTCGCTTCTGAAGCTGCACGACGGCGCGTTTGCGGGCACCGCGATCACGTCAGTCGAGATTCCGAAATACGTGATGCTGCTCGCCGCCGACGCGTTCGACGGGGCGCCTGTCAAGAGCATACTCGTCCACAACGACAACCCATATTACATCGCGATCGGCAACGCGCTCTACACGAAGGACACGCGCGAATTGATCCGCTACTTCGGCGACGCGGCGAGCTTCGAGCTCCCGAGCGGCACGAGGGCCGTGCGAGCCGGCGCGTTCAAGGGCAACAAGAGCGTCCGGGAGATCGTATTGTGCGACACGCTGACCTCGATTGGCGCGGAGGCGTTCGCGAACACGCTGCTCGAGAAGATCACCATCCCGGACAGCGTGACGGCGATTGCCGAGGACGCGTTCGCGGGCGTCGACGTGGACAAGCTGACCGCGACCCTCGAGAGCGACGCGAAAAAGCCCCACGAATACTGCGTTGCGAAGGGCATCGACGTGGTCATAAAGGCGGTCGTCAAGCCCACGGGCCTCGCGGTCGGCGGCCTCGTGCTCGGCGTCGGCGAGTCCGCCGCGGTCAAGCCCGTCGTCACCCCGGCCGGCGCGTCCACGGGCTTTACCTACCGGATTTCGAACACCGCCGTCGCGACGGTCGACCAACTGGGCGCCGTGCTCGCGAAGAAGGTCGGCGTCGCGATCCTGTACGTCGAGACCGACAACGGCATCGAGGCCGCGTGCGCGGTCGCGGTGCTGGCGGCGCCGACGAAGGTCTCCCTGAGCGCGTCGAAGCGGACGCTCGGCGTCGGCCAGGCGTGGCAGCTCGACTGGGCGCTGTCCGCGAACGCGGCCGGCGGCGTGACGCTGACCTCGAGCAACGAACTCGCCGCGACGGTCACCGCCGGCGGCAAGATCACGGCCGTCGCCCCGGGCGCAGCGACGATCACCGCGCGCACCTACAACGGAAAGACCGCGACCTGCGCGGTGACCGTCGTCGTCGAGCCGGACAAGCTGACGCTGCCGGTCTCCGCGGGCACGCTCGGCGTCGGCCAGCAATACGTGCTCGTCGGCACGCTCGACAACGGGCAGGGCAGCGAGGCGCTTGCGTTCAGGTCCGACAACCCGGCCGTCGCCTCGGTCAACGAGCAGGACGGCACGATCACCGCGAAGCGCATAGGCTTCGCGACGATCACGGCGACCGCCTACAACGCGGCGCTCGACGACCCCGACCTGATCAAGGCGTTCTCCGTCGCGGTCGTCGGCGCGCCGGCTTCGGTGCGCTTCGCGGCGAGCTCGCTCTCGCTCGCGATCGGCCAGACGTACCTTCTGCCGGGCATCGTGCCGACCGGCACCGCGGCGGGCATGACCTACAAGTCCAGCAAGGACAGCGTCGCGGGCGTCAGCGCGGCCGGCCTGATCTCGGCGAAGAAGACCGGAACCGCCTACATAACCGTCGCGACGCACAACGGAAAGACCGCGACCTGCAAGGTGACGGTCAAGAAGGCGCCCTCGTCGATCAAATTGAACGCCTCGAGCGTGCGGCTCGGCGTCGGGAACACGTTCCAGTTGAGCTACAAATTGACGAGCGGCACCGCGTCGACCGTCGGCTTCACGACGAGCAACGCGTCGGTCGCGACCGTCGCGCCGGACGGCCTCGTCACGTGCGCGGCGAGCTCCGGAAGCGCCGTCATCACCGCCCGGACGCACAACGGCAAGACCGCGAGATGCACGGTGTACGCGTACGCCGCGCCCGCGTCCGTGCGGCTCAACGACTGGTTCCTCGACCTGGGCGTCGGCCAGAGCTACCAGTTGAGCGGCGGCGTGTACGACGGCCTCGGGACCGACGTGCGCTCGATCACGACGCACTACAGGTTCTCCTCGAGCGATTCCTCGGTCGTCTCCGTGACGTCGGGCGGCAAGCTGCTCGCCAGGAAGGTCGGCTCGGCGGTCATCGAGCTCAAGACGTACAACGGGCTCTCGACCTCGTGCCTCGTGTCCGTCGCGAAGGCGCCCAGCCGCGTGACGATTCTGTATTTGGGCACGTCGGTCAACAACCGCACCGGCACGATGTACGTCGGGGGGACGCTGCAATTGACGGCGGAAGTGCCCGCGGGCGCCGGCGGCGGCTACGCGTTCGCCAGCAGCAACAGCCGCATCGCGAGCATCGACAAGTTCACCGGCCTCGTGACCGCGCACCGCAGGGGCACGGTGACGATCGGCGTCAAGACGTACAACGGAAAGACGGCGAAGTGCAAGATACGCGTGCTATAAGCCGAAGACAAGCGCGGGAACCCCAACGGGGCTCCCGCAATTTTTATGCGATTTGCTAAACCATCGGCCCCAGTATCGCGTCGGCGATCGGCTCGAGCCAGTCGCCCTCGAACAGCTCGACCATGCCCCGGTCGGTCGCGGCGGCGAGCTTCGGGTTCAGCGGCAGCCGCGCATGCGCCGGGATGAACAGCTCCGAGGCGATCTCCTCCGCGCGGCTCGGGCCGAACACATCGTGGACCTTTCCGCAGTTGTCGCACTGGAAGCCGGACATGTTCTCCACGAGGCCGAGCACCGGGATGTTCATCATCTCGGCCATGCGCGCGGCCTTTTTGACGATCATGCCGACGAGCTCCTGCGGCGAGGTGACGAGGATCACGCCGTCGACCGGCAGCGACTGGAACACCGTCAGCGGCACGTCGCCGGTTCCCGGCGGCATGTCGACGAACAGCACGTCGATATCTCCCCACTGGACGTCCGTCCAGAACTGCTTGACCGTCCCCGCGATGATCGGCCCGCGCCAGACGACCGGGTCGGTCTCGTCCTCGAGCAAGAGGTTCAGGCTCACGACCTCGATGCCGGTCCTCGTGCGCGCGGGGAGCAGCCCCTCGTCGGTTCCGGTCAACTGCCCGGACACGCCGAACGCCTTCGGGATCGAGGGCCCGGTGATGTCCGCGTCGAGTATCGCGACCGAGAGCCCGCGCCGCCGGGCGCTGACCGCGAGCAGCGACGTGACGAGCGACTTTCCGACGCCGCCCTTGCCGCTGATGACGCCGATCACCCTCCGGACGTTGCTCCTCGGGTTCGCCTCCGCGCGGAAGTCCGCCGTGCGGCTCTCGCAGCTCTTCGAACAGGACCCGCAGTCGTGCGTGCAGCTCTCGCTCATTTTCCGTCATCTCCTCCGCGTATTGTATCCTCGCCGACCGGATCCATCCCCATCAGCTCCGCCTTCATGCGCACCATCGGGTAGATGTCCTCGAGCGGCGCCGTGTCCTCCAGAACCGTCTTGATCCACTTGACGCCGTCGAAGATCGCGGCGGAGCGGTAGTGGACGTGCGCGGCGGGGGTAAACTTCTCCCAGTTTCGCTCGAATTCCTCGCGCTCGCGCGCGTCCAGGAGCAGGAGCAGGGACAGCTTCCCCTCGCGCAGGTGCGCGGAGCACAGCCGCTTCTCCGCCTCGAAGAACAGGCAGTCGAACGCGTCGCGCTGATCGCTGTAGCGCCAGCGTTCCTCCGCCTGATAGTTGGCGTGGATAAAGTCGCGAATCGCCTTCAGCGCCGGATACGCGCGCTCCCGGAGCAGCGCGTGCAGCTCCTCCTCGGTGGGCGCGACGTACACGAGCGTGTAGAGAAGCTCTCTTTCCATATTTTACCCTCCAAACGTAAAATTTATCGTACCACAACCGCCGTACATTGTCAATATATGTTGCACAGATGGGAAATTATCCATAAAATCTCTGTTGCCTCCGCGCAATATTGTGCGCCGGAGCGGCACAAAAAATCTGGACTTGCCGGCCGCGAAATGGTAGAATGGGAGGACAAGATTTGAAGGAGGAACCGCAATGGTCATCAATTCGATTTTCGATCCGTCGTTCAAAGCGTACGGCGCCGTGCACGCGGGCTTCGACACCAAAGAGCTTCTCGACGCGCTCGAAAAGACGCCCGCGCCGGAAAGCGTCGTCTACGAGCCGAGCGTTCCGGAGCTCGAGGCGCTGCCGGCGTTTCGGGAGTTCCGCGAGAAGCTGTTCGGCGGCATGCCGATACAGTTCGGCTACTGCAACGGCGAAAACCATCTGCTCAACTGCGTCGAGTACCACCGGGACAGCGAATTCGCGCTCGCCGCGACCGACCTGATCCTCTTGCTCGGAAAGCAGCAGGACATCGAGCCGGAGACCTTCCGCTACGACACCGCAAAGATCGAGGCGTTCATGGTGACGAAGGGCACGCTCTACGAGCTGTACGCGACGACTCTGCACTACGCGCCCATCGGCGCCGGCGGCAAGTTCCGCTGCCTGATCGTGCTGCCGCGGCACACGAACTTCCCGCTCGCGTTCGACCCCGGCAAGGTCGGCGAGGCGAAGCTCCTGACGCACGTGAACAAGTGGCTGATCGCGCACCCGGACAGCCCCGAGGCGAAGGGCGGCGCGCACGTAGGCCTCGCCGGGGAAAATATCGCGATCTGATCCGGGGGGCGCCGCACAATTTAACACATTTTATACGCGATTATGCGAAGAAGTGCTTGCTTTTTCCGCAAAATCGCGTATAATATGCGGCATGGATCGTATATTCATGCAAGGAGGTCGTTCCCGTGAAGGACGTCAGGAAGATCGTGCTGGCATATTCGGGAGGGCTTGACACGTCCGTCATCATCCCGTGGCTGAAGGAAAACTACGAGGGCTGCGAGGTCGTCGCGGTCGCCGCGGACGTGGGGCAGGGCTCGGAGCTCGAGGGGCTCGAGAAGAAGGCGCTCAAGACCGGCGCGTCGAAGCTCTACGTCGAGGATTTGGCGAAGGAGTTCGTCGAGGAATACATCTTCCCGACGTTGAAGGCCGGCGCGAAGTACGAAAACGAGTATTTGCTCGGAACGTCGTTCGCGCGCCCGATCATCGCCAAGCGCATCACCGAGATCGCGCTTTTGGAAAACGCGGACGCGATCGCGCACGGCTGCACCGGCAAGGGCAACGACCAGGTGCGCTTCGAGCTCGCGATCAAGGCGTTCGCGCCGCACATGCCGGTCATCGCGCCGTGGCGCACGTGGGAGCTCAAGAGCCGCGAGGACGAGATCGACTACGCCGAGGCGCACGACATCCCGCTGCGCATCAGCCGCGAGACGAACTACTCGAAGGACAAGAACCTCTGGCACCTGTCGCACGAGGGGCTCGACCTCGAGAGCCCGGCGAACGAGCCCAAGTACGCGAAGATCCTCGAGATGGGCGTGATGCCCGAGGCCGCGCCGGACGAGCCGGAGTACGTCGCGGTCGGCTTCGAGAAGGGCATCCCGGTGTCCGTCAACGGCGTTTCGATGGACGGCGTGTCCGTGATCCGGGCGCTGAACGAGATCGGCGGGCGCAACGGCGTCGGCATCCTCGACATGGTCGAAAACCGGCTCGTCGGCATGAAGAGCCGCGGCGTGTACGAGACGCCCGGCGGGTCGATCCTCTACAAGGCGCACGACATGCTCGAGCAGCTCTGCCTCGACAAGAACACGCTGCACGTGAAGCAGCGGCTCGCGCTCGAGTTCGCCGACCTCGTCTACAACGGCCTGTGGTTCACGCCGCTTCGCGAGGCGCTCTCGGCGTTCGTCGACAAGACGCAGGAGGCGGTCACAGGCGCCGTGAAGCTCAAGCTCTACAAGGGCAACATCATGGGCGCCGGCATGGAGAGCCCGAACTCGCTCTACGACGAGGGCATCGCGACCTTCGGCGAGGACGAGGGGGCCTACGACCAGAAGGACAGCGCCGGGTTCATCGCGCTGTACGGGCTGCCGATCGCGGTGCAGGCGATGAAGAAGCTCAAAAAATAACAACAACGCGCGGGCTGCCGGTGCCGGCGGCCCGTTTTCATGGAGGTTGTCATGAAGCTCTGGCAGGGAAGGCTCGAAGGAAATGTCGACGAGCGGCTGAACAAACTCAACCGGTCGATCGGCTTTGACGCCAGGATGTACCGGCAGGACATTCTCGGCTCCGTCGCGCACGCGAAGATGCTCGGGAAAATCGGCGTGCTGACGGGCGAGGAGTGCGATGCGATCGTCGGGGGGCTCAACGGCATCCTGAACGACCTCGAGGGCGGCGCGCTTTCGATCGACATGTCCGCCGAGGACATCCACACCTTCGTCGAGGCGGAGTTGACCGCGCGCATCGGGCGGCCCGGCAAGAAGCTGCACACCGCGCGCAGCCGCAACGACCAGGTCGCGCTCGATTTGCGGATGTACCTGGCCGACGAGATCGCCGCGCTGACCGGCCGCGCGAAAAACGCGGTCGGCGCTCTGATCGGCGTCGCGGAAAGACACCTCGAAACGGTCATGCCCGGCTACACGCACCTGCAGCGGGCGCAGCCGGTGACGCTCGCGCACCACCTGATGGCCTACGCGCAGATGCTGCTGCGGGACATGGACCGGCTCGCGGACTGCCGCCGCCGCACGATGGTCTCGCCTCTCGGGAGCGGCGCGCTCGCCGGCACCGGCTACCCGCTCGACCGGCATTTCGCCGCGGAGCAACTGGGCTTTCACTCGGTCAGCGAAAACAGCCTCGACGCCGTCGCCGACCGCGATTTCGCGCTGGAACTGCTGTCCGACCTGTCGATAATGCTCGCGCACCTGTCGCGCTTCGCGGAGGAGATCTGCCTGTGGTGCTCGTGGGAGTTTAAGTTCATGGCGCTCTCCGACCGCTTCTCGACCGGCTCGTCGATCATGCCGCAGAAGAAGAACCCCGACCTCGCCGAACTGATCCGCGGCAAGGCCGGCCGCGTGTACGGCGCGCTCGTTGCGCTGCTGACCGCGGTCAAGGGGCTGCCGCTCTCGTACAACAAGGATTTGCAGGAGGACAAGGAGGCGGTGTTCGACGCGCTCGACACGGCGAACCTGTGCCTCGACGTGCTGCCGCCGATGCTCGAGAGCGCCACGTTCTTCCCCGGCCGCATGCGCGAAGCCGCCGCCGCGGGGTTCCT
>Ga0123333_10003490_pt1 | contig 15235 bp, 15 predicted proteins | sample BioC12SIPDNA_3_FD_89957 | JGI IMG/M metagenome (GOLD analysis project Ga0123333, IMG submission 89957) | Anaerobic biogas reactor microbial communites from Washington, USA - Biogas_R2_B C12 SIP DNA | ecosystem: Engineered > Bioreactor > Anaerobic > Unclassified | place: Washington, USA... | reverse complement strand
TGATCGGCACCGAGGTCGAGGTCCTGGTCGACGAGCCCGGCGTCGGCCGCTCACACCGGGAGGCGCCGGAGATCGACGGCGTGGTCCACGTGCCCGACTCCCTCCCCGTCGGGGAGCTGGCGACGGTCACCGTCACCGGAGCCCTCGGTCCCGACCTGGAGGCCCGCTGATCGCGGCAGGAGGCCGGCCGATCGCGACCGGAGGCGCGCCGATAGCGGCTGGATGCGGGCCGATAACGGCCGACAGGGAAAATGTGACCTTCACCGGCCTCGACGGGTCAGAGCGGACGTGAGCGAGCGCCCCGACCCCGTCGTCCTGCCCCCGGACGACCGTTACGGACCCTCCGCGCTGGCCACGCCCGCCAACGCGGTGACCGTCATCCGCCTGATCTTCTCGCCGGCGCTGCTCGTGCTGATCGTGCGGGAGCCGTCGTCGTGGGGCGCGGTGGCGCTGTGGACCGTGCTCGCCTTCAGCGACGGCATCGACGGGGCGCTGGCCCGCCGCCACGGCACGACCCGCTCCGGGGCGTTCCTCGACCCGCTGGCCGACAAGGTGCTCGTGCTCGGGGCCCTGATCGCCCTGGTCGCCGCCGGCCGCTTCTCGTGGGTGCCCGTCGCCCTGATCGGCGCCCGGGAGCTGGCGATCTCGGCGTACCGCACTCACCTGGGCCGCTCGGGGCTGGCGGTGCCGGCCCGGCCGCTGGCGAAGGCCAAGACCGTCGTGCAGGAGTTCGCCGTCGCCGCCGCGCTGCTGCCGTGGACCACCGGCCACCCCGGTCTGGCCGAGGCGATCCTCTGGGTCGCGGTGGCGCTGACCCTCATCACCGGCGCGCAATACCTGCTCGACGGCCGCGACGCCGCCACCACCCTCGGCCACCGCCCCGCCGGCTGACCCGACCCCGCGGCCTCACCGCGCCCGACCCACACGAGGTGCCAGGAGCGTTAGCGGACAGCGAGCGTCGCCGCTAGACGGATTCCTCGCTGCGCTCGGAACTTGCGGTGCCGTGCTTGCTGGGTCGGCCTCGCCTATCGGCTCGGCCTCCAGGCACCTCGTGTGGTTGGACCGTTTGCGGGACGACCCGCGTCAGGCTTCGAGGTCGGCGATGGCCTCGCTGAGGGCGATGAGGCGGCGGGCGTTGTCGACGTGCATGTTCTCGATCATGCGGCCGTTGTGGGTGACGACGCCCTTGCCGGCGGCGATGCCCTCCTCGAAGGTGGCGATCAGCGCCCGGGCGTCGTCGACCGCCTCGGGGGCCGGCGCCCACACCCGGTTGGCCGGTTCGAGCTGGCTCGGGTGGATGAGGGTCTTGCCGTCGAAGCCCATCTGGCGGCCCTGGACGCACTCGGCCTCGAAGCCGTCGGGGTCCTTGATGTCGTTGTAGACGCCGTCGAGGATCACCTTGCCGGTGGCCCGGGCGGCGAGCAGGCACAGGCCGAGGCCGGTGAGCAGCGGGGCCCGACCGGGGACGTGCTCGGCGTGGAGCTCCTTGGCGAGGTCGTTGGTGCCCATCACCAGCACGGTCAGCCGCTCCGACGCGCCGGCGATGGCGGCGGCGTCGAGCATGGCCACCGGCGTCTCGACCATGGCCCAGATGGCGGTGTGGTCGGGGGCGCCGGCCTTCTCGAGGGCGGCCTCGATGGCGGCGACCTCGGCGACCGAGCCGACCTTGGGGACGACGACGGCGGCGGGCCCGGCGGCGGCCGCGGCGGCGACGTCGTCGGCGTGCCACTCGGTGTCGGCGCCGTTGACGCGGATCGTCAGCTCCCGGCGGCCGTACTCGCCGGACGCGACGGCGGCGGCGACCCGGTCGCGGGCCTCGGCCTTGGCGTCGGGGGCGACGGCGTCCTCGAGGTCGAAGATGATCGCGTCGGCGGGCAGGCCCTTGGCCTTCTCGAGGGCGCGCTCGTTGGCGCCGGGCATGTAGAGCACCGAGCGGCGGGGGCGGAGGTCGGCCACGTCAGGCCTCCGAACCGGCGAAGCCGTAGCGCTCGGCCAGCTCCGGGTCGCGCTCGGCCAGCTCCTTGGCCAGCGACAGGATCACGTGGCACTGCTTGACCGAGGCGTCGTCCTCCATCTTCCCGTCGAGCATCACCGCGCCGGTGCCGTCGCCCATCGCCTCGATCACCCGCTGGGCGTGGGCGACGTCGGCCGGGTCGGGCGAGAACACCTTCTTGGCGATGTCGATCTGCACCGGGTGGAGGCTCCACGCGCCGACGCAGCCGAGCAGGTAGGCGTTGCGGAACTGGTCCTCGCAGGCGACGACGTCCTTGATGTCGCCGAAGGGCCCGTAGAAGGGGAGGATCCCGTTGGCGGCGCAGGCGTCGACCATGCGGGCGATCGTGTAGTGCCACAGGTCCTGCTGGTAGACGGAGCGCTCGCCGTCGATGTCGCCGTCGGGCGGATCCTGGCGGACGAGGTAGCCGGGGTGGCCGCCGCCGACGCGGGTGGTCTTCATGCGGCGGTTCGCGGCCAGGTCGGCCGGTCCGAGCGAGAGGCCCTGCATGCGGGGGCTGGCGGCGCAGATCTCCTCGATGTTGGTCACGCCCCGGGCGGTCTCGAGGATGGCGTGGAGCATCAGCGGACGCGTGAGTCCGGCCCGCGCCTCGAGCTGGGCGAGGAGGCGGTCGACGTAGTGGATGTCCTCGGGGCCCTCGACCTTCGGGATCATGATGACGTCGAGTCGGTCGCCGATCTCGGTGACCGCGGCGGTGAGGTCGTCGAGCACCCACGGCGAGTCGAGGCTGTTGACGCGCGTCCAGAACTGCGCCGGGTTGGCGGCGTCCCACTCCTTGCCGACCTGGATCAGGCCCGCCCGGGCGGCCTCCTTGTCGGAGGCGGGCACGCCGTCCTCGAGGTTGGCGAGCAGGACGTCGACCTTGGCGGCCATGTCGGGGACCTTGGCGACCATCTTGGCGTTGGCCGCCGGGAAGAAGTGAATCATCCGCGACGGCCGGACCGGGATCTCCCGCAGCGGCTCGGGCGCTCCGAGGGCGAGGGGGCGGAAGAAGTCCTTCGGGCTGCGCACGGTGGCCTCCAGCGGCGGGATCGGGGTCGCTCCGGAACCTAGGACGCCCCGGCGCGGCACGAGAAACCCCGGCGGCCCGGGGGTGACCGGTAGCGTCGCCCGCCGTGGACCCGACCCCCGACGACCGCGCCGACCGCGGCCTGCCGCCGATGCCCGAGGGCCTCTGGGAGCAGCAGGCGTCGTGGTGGCAGGAGGGCTTCACCGACGGCGCCGACGTCGAGTACGTCGAGCAGATCATGCCGCTGGCCGCCCGGTGGCTCGACGGGATGGACCGGGTGCTCGACGTGGGCACCGGCGAGGGCCAGATCGCCCGCCAGTGCCGCGAGCGGGGGGCGAGCCTGGTCGTCGGCCTGGACCCGACCCGCAACCAGATCCGCGAGGCGGCCGCACGCGGCGGGGGACCGGCCTACGCGCTCGCCGGCGCGGCGGCCCTGCCGGTCGCCGACGCCTCCTTCGACGCCGTGGTCGCGTGCCTCGTCTTCGAGCACGTGGTCGCGGTCGACGACGCCCTCGCCGAGATCGCCCGGGTGCTGCGCCCCGGCGGGCGCTTCGCGTTCTTCCTCAACCACCCGCTGCTCCAGACGCCGAACAGCGGCTGGATCGACGACCACGTGCTCGACCCGCCCGAGCAGTACTGGCGGATCGGGCCGTACCTCGACGAGGACCTCACGCTCGAGGAGGTCGAGCTCGGGGTGCACATCCCGTTCGTGCACCGCCCCCTCGGCCGCTACGTCAACGCCCTGGCCGACCTGGGCCTGCTGGTGCGCCACATGGAGGAGCCGTCCCCGCCGCCGGGGTTCCTCGCCGCCGCCCCGCAGTACCCCCAGGGCGGCTCCTACCCGCGCCTCCTGGTCCTGATCACCGAGAAGGTGACCGGCCTGGCGCCCCTGTGACGCGGTGAGCGGACGATGAGCGCGGTCGGGCCGCCGGTGGCCGACACGCCGATGTGGCTCAGCCACCACTGGCCGGCGCAGTACGAGCGGTGCGCGGTGATCGCCGGAGGCCACGTCTGCCGCCGGTGCCTCTGGCTCTATCCGGTGGCGATCGTCTCGGCGATGGTCGCGGCGTGGGGCCCGTGGTGGCCTCGATCGTGGGACCCGGTGCTGATCCCGCTGCTGCCGTTCCCCGCGGTCGTGGAGTTCGTGCTCGACAACCTGCGGCTGGTCCGGTACTCGCCCGTGCGTCAGGTGGTGCTGACCGCCGTCGGCGCCGTCGCCGCCGGGGCGGGCTACGTTCGCTACCTCGACCGGCCCGGCGATCCGCTCGTGTGGGGCACCGTGGCCATCTGGGGCACGGTGTGCCTGGTGGCGGCGGTCGTCGGCCACCGGCGGAACCGGACCTGACCCGACCCGACCCTGAAACCCGACCCGGGAGAACACCGTGGACCCCATCCTGTTCGAGTGCGGCGCCGACGCCGCCGGCGCCCTGCACACCGCCAACGGCGCCCTCGCGTCGATCGGCTACGCGATCACGCCGGGCGCCGACGGGTGGAGCGCCCGGGCCGAGGTGGGTTCGGCGGCCGGTCGGCTGGTCGGCGGTGGCTTCGTGCGCCGCATGATCGTCGACGTCCAGGTCACCCAGGGCTCCCAGCCGGGGACGAGCCGGGTCGTCGTCACCCCGGCGATGTCGGGGTGGAGCGGCGGCGCGCTCGGCGTGTCGAAGGCGAAGAAGGAGATGCAGAACATCCACTCGACCGTCGGCCAGGCGCTCCACCAGGCGGGGCTGCTCGCCAGCTGAGCCCCCGTGGCCCCTTCCGTACACTTCGCGGCGTGACCGAGTTCGTCGTCATCACCGGCCTCTCGGGGGCCGGACGGTCCACCGTCGCCGGAGTGCTGGAGGACCGCGGCTGGTTCGTCATCGACAACCTGCCCACGTCGCTGCTCGGGAAGGTCGTCGAGCTGGCCCAGGCGCCCGGCGCCGCGCACGACCAGGTCGCGCTCGTCATGGGGCCGGGGGCGATCTTCGAGGACCCCGACTCCCTGCTCGCCCCGCTCCGCTCCGGCGGCGGCAACCTGCGGGTCGTCTTCCTCGACGCGTCGACCGACTCGCTCGTGCGTCGCTACGAGATGACCAAGCGTCGGCACCCCGTCGGCGGTCTGACCCTCGCCGAGTCGATCGAGCGGGAACGGCGCCTCGCCGAGCGCCTCCGCGAGGGCGCCGACATCGTGATCGACACCTCCGACCTGTCGGTGCACGACGTGCGCCAGCGGGTCGAGGACCTGATCGACACGACGCTGCCAGGAGGCATGGCTCTCACCGTCAGCTCGTTCGGCTACAAGCACGGCCTGCCGCCCGACGCCGACCTGGTGTTCGACTGCCGGTTCCTGCCCAACCCGCACTGGGTCGACGACCTCCGTCCCAAGACCGGCCTCGACGATGCGGTCCGCCACCACGCCCTCGACCACCCCGCCGCCGGACCCTTCCTCGATCGGGTCACCGAGCTGGTCACCATGCTCGTGCCCGAGTACGTCCGGGAGGGCAAGGCCTACCTGCACGTCGCGTTCGGGTGCACCGGGGGGCGCCACCGGTCGGTCGCGGTCGCCCAGGAGGTGGCCGCCCGCCTCGGCGCCGAGGGGTCCGAGCCCACCGTCACCCACCGGGACGTCGACCGGTGAGCCGCGCCCCACGCGTCGCCTGCGTCGGCGGAGGCCACGGGCTGGCGGCCACGCTCCGGGCGGTGCGCCCGTGGGCGGGCGAGGTGACCGCCGTGGTGTCGGTCGCGGACGACGGCGGGTCCAGCGGCCGCCTGCGCGACGACATGGGCATCGCCCCGCCCGGCGACCTGCGCCGCTGCCTGAGCGCGCTCGCCGACCCGGCCTCGGCGCTGGGAGCCGCGCTCGAGCACCGCTTCCGTGACGGCGACCTCAAGGAGCACGCCCTCGGCAACCTGCTGATCGCCGGGCTCGTCGACCACGGCCTCGACCTTCAGACCGCCCTGGCCGAGGTCGGCAGGCTCGTCGGCGCGGCGGGCCGGGTGCTGCCCGCGTCCAGCGTGCCGGTCACCCTCACCGGGCGGCGCGACGACGATGCCTGGGTCGAGGGCCAGGTCGAGGTGCAGGGTGCGTCGGGGGTGCGTCAGGTCGGCATCCGTCCGCTCGACGCCCCGTCGTCGCCGGCCGTGGTCGCCGCCATCGCGGCCGCCGACCTCGTCGTCCTCGGGCCCGGGTCGCTCTTCACCAGCGTGCTCGCCGCCGCGGTCGTGCCCGCGGTCGCCGAGGCCCTGGCCGCGACGTCCGCCACCCGCGTCCTGGTGATGAACCTGGGACCGCAGACGGGCGAGACCGCCGGGCTCGACCCCGACGAGCACCTCCGCATCGCCTGCGCCCACGGCCTGCCCGTCGACGTCGTGCTCGCCGACCCGCGGTTCGCGCCGACGGCCGCGCCCGGGCGCGTCGTGGTCGCCGAGGTCGGCGTCCCGGGACGGGCGGTGCACGACCCCGAGCGCCTCGGCGCCGCCCTCGCTCCGCTCGTCTCGTCCGGCTGACCCTCGGCTACGGTCGGCGCCGTCACCCGGTCGGGCGGTCGCGCCCCGACCCGCAACCAGAAGGAACCTCCACCCATCATGAGCATCCGTGTCGGCATCAACGGCTTCGGTCGGATCGGTCGTAACTTCTTCCGGGCGGTGAAGGCCTCCGGGGCCGACGTCGACTTCGTCGCGGCGAACGACCTCGGCTCGCTCGACACCATGGCCCACCTGCTCGCCCACGACACCGTGGCCGGCCGCTACCCGGGCACGATCAAGGTCGTCGACGACGGCATCGAGGTCGACGGCGACACGGTCAAGATCCTCGCCGAGCGCGACCCGGCGCAGCTCCCGTGGGGCGACCTCGGCGTCGACGTCGTCGTCGAGTCCACCGGCTTCTTCACGTCCCGCGAGAAGGCGGCCGCCCACGTCGAGGCCGGTGCCCCCCGGGTCATCGTGTCGGCCCCGGCCACCAACGCCGACGCCACGTTCGTGGTCGGCGTCAACGACGACACCTTCGATCCCGAGAACCACGTCGTCGTGTCGAACGCGTCGTGCACCACGAACTGCTTCGTCCCGATGATCAAGGTTCTCGACGACGCGTTCGGCGTCGAGCAGGGCCTGATGAACACGATCCACGCCTACACCGGCGACCAGCAGCTCGTCGACGGCCCGCACAGCGACCTGCGCCGGGCCCGCGCCGCCGCGGTGAACATCGTCCCCACGTCCACCGGCGCCGCCCGGGCCACCGGCCTGGTGCTCCAGGCGATGCAGGGCAAGCTCGACGGCACGTCGCTGCGGGTCCCGGTGCCCACCGGCTCGGTCACCGACTTCACCGGCCTGCTCAAGACCGCCGCGTCGGTCGAGGAGATCAACGCTGCGTTCAAGGCCGCCGCCGAGAGCGGACCGCTCGCCAAGGTGATCGACTACTCCGAGGAGCCGCTGGTCAGCAGCGACATCGTGCAGTCGCCCGCCTCGGTCACCTTCGACTCCGGCCTCACGATGAGCCAGGGCAACCTGGTCAAGGTGCTGGGCTGGTACGACAACGAGTGGGGCTACTCGAACCGCCTGGTCGACCTGGCCCTCATCGTCGGCGCCGCCAACAAGTAGGTGGCCGCCGCCGACGTCCCCACCCTCGAGGACCTGGAGGCCGGCCTCGGCGGGCTCGACGGCAAGCGGGTGCTGGTCCGGGCCGACCTCAACGTCCCGCTCCGCGACGGGCGCATCACCGACGACCTGCGGATCCGCGCCGCGCTGCCCACCCTGCGGTGGCTCACCGAGCGCGGGGCCCAGGTCACCGCGTGCTCCCACCTCGGGCGACCGAAGGGCGCGCCCGACCCGCAGTTCTCGATCGACCCGGTCCGGGCCCGCTTGGCCGAGCTCGCGCCCGAGGTCGAGGTGATGGAGAACCTGCGGTTCGACCCGGGGGAGACCGCCGACGACCCCGCGTTCGTCGCCCGGCTGGTCGAGGGCCGCGACGCCTACGTCAACGACGCGTTCGGCGCGTCGCACCGGGCCCACGCGTCGATCGTCGGTCCCCCCCGGTCCCTCCCGAGCGCGGCGGGGCGGCTGCTCGCACGCGAGGTCGAGGTCCTCCTCGGCTGCCGTGAGCACCCGCGGCGGCCGTTCGTCGGCATCCTCGGCGGGGCCAAGGTCAGCGACAAGCTCGGGGTGATCGACGCCCTGCTCGGCGTGTGCGACCGCTTGGTGATCGGCGGCGGGATGTGCTTCACGTTCCTCGCCGCCCAGGGCCACCGGGTCGGCTCCTCGCTGCTGGAGGAGGACCAGGTCGCCAACTGCCGGGCCCTGCTCGAATCGGGCGCCGCGATCCACCTGCCCACCGACGTGACCGCCCTCGGCCCCGGCGGCCGCATCGGCGACCCCGAGGCCGGCGGCGAGGTCCGCCAGGTCGGCGCCGACGTGCCCGAGGGCTGGATGGGCCTCGACATCGGCCCCGGCACCGCGGCCGAGTTCTCCGACGTGATCGCCGAGGCCGGCCAGGTGCTCTGGAACGGGCCGATGGGCGTGTTCGAGGACCCCCGCTTCGAGGCGGGCACCCGCACCGTCGCCGAGGCGGTCGCCGAGTGCCGCGGCTTCACCGTCGTCGGCGGCGGCGACAGCGCCGCCGCGGTGGCCCAGTTCGACCTGGCCGACCGCATCGACCACATCTCCACCGGGGGCGGGGCCAGCCTCGAGCTGATCGAGAACGGCGACCTCCCCGGCCTGGCCGCCCTGCGGGGCGACGCCACCGACTGACAGGAGCACCCCATGGCCGAGCGCACCCCGCTGATCAGCGGCAACTGGAAGATGCACCACAACCACTTCGAGGCCCTGGCCACGGTGCAGAAGCTGGCGTACCTGCTCGACGACCTCGACGGGGCGGTCGAGGTGTCGGTGCACCCGCCGTTCACCGACCTGCGGACGCTCCAGACCGCCATCGAGCAGGACCGCATGGAGATCGCCCTCGGCGCCCAGCACTGCCACTGGGAGGAGAAGGGCGCGTTCACCGGCGAGGTCGCCCCGGCGATGCTGGCCAAGCTGAACGTCCGCTACGTGATCGCCGGCCACTCCGAGCGGCGCGAGCTGTTCGGGGAGACCGACGAGTGGGTCAACCGCAAGGTCCTGGCGATCCTCGCCAACGGCATGACGCCGATCCTGTGCTGCGGCGAGACCCTCGACGAGCGCGAGGCCGGCGGCACCGCCGACAAGGTCTCCGGCCAGGTCCGGGCCGGCCTCGAGGGCGCCAGCCCCCAGCAGGTCGGGGCCCTGGTGATCGCCTACGAGCCGATCTGGGCGATCGGCACCGGCCGCACCGCGAGCGCCGAGGACGCCCAGGAGACCTGCGCCCTGGTCCGGGCCACCGTCGCCGAGGTCGCGGGCGCCGACGCCGCCTCGACCGTGCGGGTCCAGTACGGCGGGTCGGTCAAGCCGGCCAACGCGGCCGAGCTGATGGCGCAGCCCGACATCGACGGCGCCCTGGTCGGCGGCGCCTCGCTCGACGCCGAGGACTTCGCCCGGATCGTGCGCTACCGCGACTCCTGAGCCCGCTCCCCGGGCGGTCTCGCGGGCGTTCGACCTGCGGATGTGGTAGGGCGGGATCGGTGGTCGGGATGACCGCCGAACGGCCCGGTCCCGCTCACGTCGTACAGGCCTGTGGTACTTTCGCCGCCAGATCGCCGGTACGTGTGTCCCGCGACACAGGTGGGCGGTGATCGGTCCGGAGGACCATCCCCCAGACCATCCCTGGAACCCATTCAAGGAGACCCCCACATGGTCCGCAGTCGACGATTGCTCTCCCTCCTTGCCCTCTTGCTCGGCTTCACGCTGATCGCCGCCTCCTGCGGGAGCGACGACGACAGCGGTTCCGAGGGGGAGAACGGCACCGATGAGGAGACCGAAGTCCCCGAAGGTGGCGACCTCGTCCTCGGAGCCGAGCAGGAGCCCGACTGCGTCGACTGGATCTCCAGCTGCGCCGGCGCGAGCTGGGGCTACTGGACGATCAACGTCAACACCATGCCCCGCGCCTACGACGTCGTCGCCGACGGCGACGGCTGGGCCTACACCCCGAGCATCCTCCTCGACGGGGAGCCCGAGCTCGAGACCGACCCGCAGCAGGTCGTGACCTACCGCATCAGCGAGGACGCGGTGTGGAGCGACGGCGAGCCGATCACCTCCTCGGACTTCAAGTACACGTGGGAGCAGATCACCACGGGTGAGGACATCTACGACCCGACCGGGTACGTGAACATCGAGTCGGTCGACGACAGCGATCCCGCGGTCGCCGTGGTCACCTTCTCCGAGGTCTACGCCGGCTGGAAGGGCCTCTTCGGCGGCGGCTACGGCATCTACCCGTCGCACATCCTCGAGGGCGAGGACCGCAACGCCGCCATGGCCAACGGCTACGACTTCTCCGGCGGCCCGTGGATCCTGGAGGCCTGGAACAAGGGCTCGGAGATCGTCCTGGTCCCGAACGAGAACTACTGGGGCGAGCAGCCGAAGCTCGACTCGGTGACGTTCCAGATCATCACCGACACGTCCGCCGAGTTCTCGGCGTTCAGCTCGGGTTCGGTCGAGGCGATCTACCCGCAGCCGCAGCTCGACGTGGTCGACGCCATCAACGAGGGCATCGACGGCAACAGCAGCTTCTCCGCCGAGACCGGCAACATCGAGGCGCTGTGGATGAACAACGACGCCTTCCCGTTCGACAGCCTCGCCGTGCGGCAGGCCTTCGCCTACAGCCTCGACCGTGACGCCATCGTCGAGGCCCTGTTCGGCGGCCTGGGCATCACCGAGGCGTGGAACACCCTGAACCCGCCGATCCAGGAGGCCTTCACCGACCAGGAGGCGTTCGCCGACTACACCCTCGACCTCGAGCAGGTCGACACCCTCATGACCGGCGACGGTTGGGAGAAGAACGGCGACGGCATCTGGGAGAAGGACGGCGAGACCGCGACGATCGAGTTCATCACCACCTCGGGCAACGCCCGGCGTGAGCGGACCCAGGAGATCGTCATCGAGCAGGCCGGCGAGGCCGGGTTCGAGGTCACGACGAACAACCAGGAGGCCGGTACCTTCTTCGGGCAGCTCCTGCCCGACGGCGACTACCAGCTCGGGCTCTACGCCCAGGTGCTGACCACGCTCGATCCCTCGACCTGCAACCTGTTCTGCTCGCAGAACATCCCGTCGGAGGACAACGACTTCAGCGGTCAGAACTGGCAGCGCGTGAACGTGCCGGAGCTCGATCCGCTGCTCACCACGCTCGACAACAGCCTCGACGAGGCCGAGCGGGCCACGGCCGGCAAGGACGCCGACGGGGTCATGGCCGAGAACCTCATCTCGCTGCCGCTCGACCCGCTGCCCAACATCCTGCTGTGGAGCGACAACATCGTCGGCCCCGTCGCCGACAACCCGATCCTCGGGCCGTTCAGCAACATGAACGAGTGGGGTCTCGCCTGATCCGGCACCGGATCCCCACGTGATGTGACCCGACGGGGGGCTCGGCGCCAGCCGGGCCCCCCGTCGGCATCCGAGGCCCCGACCACGCGGGAGCGCGCCATTGTTCTTCTACGTCCTCCGCCGGCTGCTGATCTCGATCCCGGTCGTCCTGATCGCGTCGTTCCTGCTGTTCTGGTTCGTGCGCGAGACCTTCGACCCGACGGCCCGGCTGCGGACGTCGCGCGACCCCACGGTCATCCAGCGCGAGACCGAGCGCCTGGGCCTCGACAAGCCGATCCCCGTCCAGTATGGGAAGTGGCTGAAGGAGTTCGTCAAGGGCGACTGGGGAACGAGCAACCGCACCCGCGAGCCGGTCACCGACATGGTGCGCCGGGCGCTGTGGAACACCGTGCAGCTGATCTTCTGGGGGATCGTCGTGTCGGCCTTCCTCGCGGTGGCCGTCGGCGTCTTCTCGGCGGTACGCCAGTACACGATCCCCGACTACGTGCTCACCGGCCTCAGCTACATCGCCATAGCCATGCCCCCGTTCTGGTTCGGCCTGCTCGCGATCAACCTGGCCGCGTTCAAGATCCCCGAGTGGTTCGACCTCGACGAACGCCCGGTCGACTTCGTCGGCCTGCACTCGGCCCGCAAGTCGGGGTTCAACAAGGACTACCTGCGCCACCTGGTGCTGCCGGTGATGACCCTCAGCGTGCAGATCATCGGTAGCTGGAGCCGCTTCCAGCGCGCTGCCATGCTCGACGTGTTGAGCGCCGACTACATCCGCACCGCCCGGGCCAAGGGCGTCCCGCGGGGCAAGGTCATCTTCAAGCACGGCGTGCGCAACGCCCTGATCCCGTTGATCACCGTGATGGCCGTCGACATCGGCCTGCTGTTCGGTGGTCTGCTGGTCACCGAACAGATCTTCTCGATCGCCGGGATGGGCAAGATGTTCGTCGACGCCCTCCTCCAGGGCGACATCGCCGTGCTGGAGGCGTGGATGATCGTGGTGGCGATCTTCGTGATCGTGTTCAACCTGCTCGCCGACCTGATCTACAGCGTGCTCGACCCCCGGATCCGGCTCTCGTGACCGCCGTCGCCGCCGGCTCGGGGACCGGCGCCGCCGACCTCCCCGCGCCGCCCGAGGCGCCGCCGCGGAGCCAGTGGCAGCTCTTCCGCCGTCGCTTCCTGCACCACAAGCTGGCCGTGTTCGGCCTGATCGTCATCGTCATCCTGTACGTGCTGGTGTTCGGGGCGAGCTTCTGGGTGCCGAACGACCCGCTGGAGCAGGACGTGCTGCTCGGTACCCAGCCGCCGAGCGGCGAGCACTGGTTCGGCACCGACCAGCTCGGCCGCGACTACTTCGCCCGGGTCATCTACGCCGGTCAGATCTCGCTGAAGATCGGCCTCGCGGTGGCGATCATCTCGACGGTCGTGGGCGCCCTCGCCGGTGCGATCGCCGGCTTCTTCGGCGGCCTCGTCGACCAGATCCTGATGCGGGTCACCGACCTGTTCCTGATCGTGCCGGCCATCGCCATCCTCGCCATCGCGCTGAAGAAGTTCGGCGGCACCGACATCGTGATCATCCTCGTGCTGGCCGGCCTGGGCTGGATGAGCATCGCCCGGGTGGTCCGGGGTCAGGTGCTGTCGGTGAAGGAGAAGGAGTTCGTCGAGGCGGCGCGCGCCATCGGCGCATCGAACGGGCGCATCATCTTCCGTCACATCCTCCCGAACTGCATCGGGCCGATCGTGGTCAACGCCACCCTCGCCATCGCCATCGCCATCGTCACCGAGTCGACCCTGAGCTTCCTCGGCTTCGGCGTGCAGAAGCCCGACACGTCGTGGGGGAACATGCTCTACGACGCCAAGGGCAACGTGCGCTTCGACGAGCACCTCCTGTACTTCCCGGGCCTGTTCATCCTGATCACCGTGCTGTGCGTCAACTTCGTGGGCGACGGCCTGCGCGACGCCTTCGACCCGCAGTCGCGCCGATGACGAGCCCCTACGCCGACCCGGCCGAGACCGACGACCTGGGCCTGGCCGTCGACCCCGACGCGCCGGTGCTCGAGGTCGAGGACCTGCGCGTCGAGTTCGCCACCGACGACGGCCCGGTCACCGCCGTCGACGGCCTCAGCTTCAGGCTCCACCCCAACGAGACCCTCGGCATCGTCGGCGAGTCCGGCTCGGGCAAGAGCGTGACCTCGATGGCGATCCTCGGCCTGCTGCCGTCCACGGCGAGGGTGTCGGGCTCGATCCGCTACCGGGGCCAGGAGCTCGTCGGCCTGAAGGAGCGCCAGCTCCGGCCGCTTCGGGGCAACAAGATCGCCATGGTGTTCCAGGACGCCCTGGCCTCCCTGAACCCGGTTCACCGCGTCGGCGCCCAGATCGCCGAGGCGATCTCGGTTCACCGGTCCGACCTCACCGGCGCCGACCTCGACGCCCGGGTGGTCGAACTGCTCGACGTGGTCGGCATCCCCGATCCCGCCGCCCGGGCCCGGCAGTACCCCCACGAGTACTCCGGCGGCATGCGGCAGCGGGCGATGATCGCCATGGCGATCGCCAACGAACCCGACGTGCTGATCGCGGACGAGCCCACCACCGCCCTCGACGTGACCATCCAGGCCCAGGTGCTCGAGGTGATGGAGCGCATCCGCGACCGCACCGAGTCGTCGGTGATGATCATCACCCACGACCTCGGCGTGGTGGCCGGCGTCGCCGACCGGGTGATGGTCATGTACGCCGGTCGGACCTGCGAGGTCGCCGACGTCGAGAGCACGTTCTACGAGCCGGCCCATCCCTACACCCAGGGCCTCCTCGGGTCGCTGCCCCGGCTCGACTCCCGCTCGAGCGACCGCCTGGCGCGCATCGTCGGCAACCCGCCGTCGCTCCTGGCCCTGCCCCCGGGCTGTGCCTTCCACCCGCGATGCCCGCACGCGGAGGTGCCGGGGCGGTGCAGCGACGAGCGGCCCGAGCTGCGCGACCTGCCCGGCGGGCACCGGGTGGCCTGCCACCGCTCGGAGGAGATCGAGTGGCGGCCGCAGGAGGCCGAGGCGGAGGGCGCCGCCGTACACGACGTCGAGGAGGTCGAGTGACCGCGCCGTCGTCCGAGCCGTCCGCCCCGCCGTCGTCGGGTCCGTCGGCCGAACCGCTGCTGGCCGTACGCGGGCTCGTCAAGGAGTTCCCGATCCGCGCCGGGCTGTTCCGGCGCACCGTCGGTGCCGTGCAGGCGGTGTCGGGCGTCAGCTTCGACCTCCACCGGGGCGAGACGCTGGGCCTGGTGGGGGAGTCCGGGTGCGGCAAGTCCACCACCGGCCGGGCGGTGATGCGCCTGATCCCCGCCACCGCCGGATCGGTCGTGTTCGACGGCGTCGACGTGCAGCGCGCCGGGTCCTCCGCGCTCCGTGCGCTGCGACGCCGCATGCAGATCGTCTTCCAGGACCCGTACGCGTCGCTCAACCCGCGCATGACGGTGCAGGCGATCGTCAGCGAGCCGCTGCGCATCCACGGCGGCTGGAGCGACGGCGGCGCCGAGCGCGTCCGCGACCTGCTCGACCTGGTCGGGCTGCGCCCGGAGCACGCCAACCGGTTCCCGCACGAGTTCTCCGGCGGTCAGCGCCAGCGCATCGGCATCGCCCGGGCCCTCGCCCTCGACCCCGACCTGCTGGTGCTCGACGAGCCGGTGTCCGCGCTCGACGTGTCGATCCAGGCCGGCGTCGTCAACCTGCTCGAGGACATCCAGGACGAGCTGGGCCTCGCGTACCTGTTCATCGCCCACGACCTGTCGGTGGTGCGCCACATCTCCGACCGCGTCG
>Ga0123333_10003489_pt1 | contig 15236 bp, 11 predicted proteins | sample BioC12SIPDNA_3_FD_89957 | JGI IMG/M metagenome (GOLD analysis project Ga0123333, IMG submission 89957) | Anaerobic biogas reactor microbial communites from Washington, USA - Biogas_R2_B C12 SIP DNA | ecosystem: Engineered > Bioreactor > Anaerobic > Unclassified | place: Washington, USA... | reverse complement strand
GACGGGTTCATCCGCGTGACCGCCCACGCAGAAAACGGGCGAGTGATCTTCGAGATCATGGACAACGGCGACATCCCGGCCTCCAGGATCGAGGAGATGAACGCCGCGCTCCGGGACTACGGCAGCGCGCAGAATTTCGGCATCGGCATGCGCAACGTCGACAGCCGCATCCGGATGTTCTTCAAGGGCGACTACGGGCTCTCCTATCAGAAGCGCGGGGAGTTCACCGTCGCGCACATCGAGATTCCGGTGCTCGAGGAGGACCGCTATGTATAAGTTTCTCGTCGTCGAGGACGAGCCGTACGCGCGCAACTGCGTCCAGTCGATCCTGACCGAGCTCAACGGCGGCGGCGTCTACCTCGCCGAGAACGGCGCGGCGGCGCTCCATGCCGTCGAGCGCGAGGGGATCGACGCGGTGATCACCGACATACAGATGCCGGTGATGGACGGCATCGAGCTGATCCGGCAGTTGAACAAGAACCGCGAGCGCGTCGTCGTCGCGGTGTTGAGCGGGCACGACGAGTTCGCCTACGTGCAGGCCGCGGTCGAGTACTCCGCGCTCGACTACGTGCTCAAGCCCTTCGACCGCGACGCCGTCGCGAAGCTCTACTACAAGATGGTGCGCAAGCTCCGCGCGAAGACGAACCTCGATCAGGAGATCGCGAGCCTGATGCTGCGCTCGAGCAGGATACGGCCGTTCATCAAGCAGCGGTTCTTTCTCGACCTGATCGGCGGAAATGCCGACGGAGCGCGCATCGAGGAGATGCGCGACTACCTGAACCTCAACCTCTCCGACCGGCCTCTGCGCCTCTGCCTGATCGAGGTCGACGAGCGCGAATCGGAATTGCGCTCCGCCGACGGCCAGTCGAAGTTCTGCCTGTACAACATCTTGGAGGTCATCGGCCGCATCGCCGGCGAGTGGCCGTTTTCGGACTGCTTCGACGTCTCGAGCAACGCGCTTGCGGTCGTCTGGAGCCCGCCGGACGGCGCGCGCGACGCGGCGGAGCTGTTGGACAGCCTCGAGCTCCTCATCAACGAATTGAACTCGCTCTACGGGGTCGTTTTGAACGTCGCCCTGAGCGCCCCGGTCGCCGGCGCGCTCGAGGCGCAGCACGCCTACGAGGAGGCGCGCGCGGCGCTTCGGTACAAGCTGATCCACGGCTCCGGCCAGATCTTCGACGGCGCGCGGCTGAACCGCGGCGGCGCGGGCTACGAGAATCTGCCCGACGCGCGGCAGATCGTCGAGGCGGTGTGGCGCAACGCGCCGGAGGACGCGCTTCGCCTGCTCTCCGGCGCGTTTTCGGAGATCGGCCGAGACGCCGAGCGGTTCGGCGTCGCGACCGTCAACCTGTTTTTGCAGAAGATACTGACCGACTGCCTGATCATACTCGACCGGGAGTGCGGGGGCGTCGAGGAACTGAACCGCGGGATGGGCGTCAACTGCGTGGATTTCCGCGCGTCCGAGTGCTCGCGCGCCGAGGCGCGGGCGTTCTTCGAGCGTTTGATCCCGGAGATTTGCGCGGAGATTTCGCGCGACCGCTTAAACGAGCGCAAGAAGATCATACTGCGGGCAAAGCAGGTGATCGCGGAGAAGTACGGCACGCCGCTGGGCGTCGAGAGCCTCGCGAACGAATTTCACTTTTCCAAAAATTACTTCGGGCAGATGTTCAAGGCAGAGACCGGCATGAGCGTCAACGAGTACCTGAGCCTGCACCGCATACAGCGCGCGAAGGAATTGCTGCTCGAGAAGAAGTACAAGATGTACCAGATCGCGGAGATGGTCGGCTTCAGCGACCAGCAGTACTTCGCGAAGGTGTTCAAGCGCATCGTCGGCTGCATGCCGTCGGAGTACCAGCGTTGACGGCCCGCCATGCCACAAAATTGCGCCGCCCGGCCCTCCGCGCCCCCGGCCGCGGGCGGTTCGGCGGGGGCCGGAAGGTTAATATCGTCGTAATTTGACTTAAAATTGTCTATTGCATCTTCGGCGCTTCTGTACCAGAATGGAAGCAGCATTTGACCGGGAGTGGACAGCATGAACAATCGAAAACTGAAGGTCGCGATCATAAGCGCAGGCATGATCGCGAACGCCGCGCACATCCCCGCCTACCGGAACATGGCGGACGAGGTGGAGATCGCCGCGGTGTGCGATATAAACGCCGAGGCCGCGCGCCAGACGGCCGCGAGGCACGGCATCCCGGGCGTCTACGAGGACGCGGAGGAGATGCTCTCGCGCGAGAGGCCCGACCTCGTCAGCGTCTGCACGTCGAACGCGGCGCATCTGCCGATGGCGAAGCTCGCGCTCGAGCACGGCGCGAACGTGATCTGCGAAAAGCCGCTCGGCACGAGCTACCTCGACGCGCGCGAGGCGTACGATGTCGCCGGAAGGATGGACAAAATCCTTGTAGCGTGCCAGTCGGCGCGGTTCACGCCGGAGCACCTCGACGCGCACCAACTCGCGCGGGAGGGCGCGCTCGGAGACGTCTATTTCGCCGAGATCAGCCGCGTTCGGCGCAGGGGCGTGCCGACATGGGGGAACTTCCACCGGAAGGATATCAACCTCGGCGGCGCGTTCTGCGACATCGGCGTGCACGTGCTCGACGCGGCGCTGTGGATCATGGGAAACCCGAGGATGGCCTCGGTGACCGGCGTGTCCGGAAACCGGCTGACGCGCAAGGGCGAGTGCCTCGTCACGAGCCTTGCGGAAGCCGGCGCGCCGCTCGGCCGGTTCGGGGCGAAGTGCGCGTATGCGCCGGACGAGTTCGAGACCGAGGAGTTCGCCGCGGGCTCGGTGCGGTTTGAGAACGGCGCGATGCTGAACTTCAAGGTCGCGTGGGCGCTGAACCTGCCCAACAGCGCGTCGATGAGCATCGTCGGCGACCGCGCGGGGCTCCTCCTCCCGGAGTTCAAGCTGATCGCGACGATGGGAAAGTACCAGGCGGACGTCGAGCCGCGCCGCTTCAACGAGGAGCGAGCGTACCGCGACAAGCCGTTCAGCGGCCACTGGCACCTCGTCGAGAACGTCGTCAACCACCTGCGCGGGCGCGAGGAGCTTGTGATCCAGCCCGAGGAGACGCTCAACGTGACCGCCGTCATCGACGCGTTCTACCGCTCGGCGGAATTGAAGCGCGAGGTGGCGTTCAAAGAGATCGAGGCGCGCCCGTGAGCGGCAGACTCAAGGCCGTCGTCATCGGCGCGGCGCACGTGCACATACTCGAGGTGTGCAAGTACGTGAGCGACTGTGAGCACATGGAGCTCGCCGCCGTCGCGGACGCGGAGCCGTTTGACCCGTCGGACCTCGAGGGCGCGAAGCCCTACAGCCGGCGGTGGAATTTCGACTATGTCCGGCGCTACGGCGCGACCGTCTACGGGGACTACCGGCAGATGCTCGACGAGATAAGGCCCGACCTCGCGTTCATCACGACCGAGAACGCGAAGCACGTCGACGTGTTCTGCGAGGTCGCGAAGCGCGGCATCGCGGCGAGCATCGAAAAGCCGCTCGCGCGCGACTACCGGGAGGCGCTTCAAATCGCCAAGATCGCCAGGGAGACCGGCGCGGAGGCGTTCGTCAACTGGCCGATCGCGTGGCGGCAGTGGCTGTACCAGATGAAGGCCGCGCTCGATTCCGGGAAGATGGGGAAGCTGATCAAGGTCCGCCACCTCGCGGGGCAGACGGGCCCGGTCGGGCCGGGGGCCGTGCACCGGGGCAGCGGCGACACGCGCGCGGAGGACATGACGCCCGAGGAAAAGTCGAAGATGTGGTGGTATCGCGCGCATGCGGGCGGCGGCGCGTTTCTCGACATGTGCTGCTACGGCAGCATGGTGAGCGTGTGGTTCAGCTCTGAGCCGTGCCGCTCGGTCGCCGCGGTGGACGGCAACTTCGCGCACGGGTTCTCGGACGTCGAGGACAACGGCGCGATGCTCTTGCGGTTTCCGTCGAGCGTCGCCGTCGTCGAGGGCACGTGGACGACGCCCGCTTTGGCGCTGCCCGCGGGGCCGGAGATTTACTGCACCGGGGGCGCCATTCTGGGCGAGCGGCATGCGGGCGGCGTCCGCGTGAAGCTCGTCGGGCTTATGGGCGACATAACCTACCTCGACCCGCCGGAGACCGACCCCGCGCTCTCAAACATGGCGTGCGCGTTCTCCGCATACCGGCTCGACGGGCGCGAGATGCCGCGGATCGTCCGGCTCGACGAAAACCTGCGCGCGATGGCGGTGCTCGACGCGGGGCTGCGCGCGGCGAAGAGCGGGAAGGCCGAGCCCGTCGACGCGGCCGCGTGGGGGGTCTGACAATGGCGGGCGCGGTCATCGCCGACATCCAGCAGAGCTCCGTCCACGACGGGCCGGGCTTCCGCACGACCGTGTTCTTCAAGGGCTGCCAGATGCGCTGCCCGTGGTGCCACAACCCGGAGACGATATCCTTCGAGCCGGAAATGCTCCATTACCCCGAGAAGTGCATCGGCTGCGGAAAGTGCGATGAGGGCTGCTTCTCCGGCGCGAGGATCCCCTGCGGGCGGAGGATGTCCGTTGCCGACGTGTTCCGCGAGATCGAGCGGGACATGCCGTACTACGGCGCGGACGGCGGCGTGACGCTCTCGGGCGGCGAGCCGCTCTGCCAGCCGGCGTTCGCGCGGGAGTTGCTCGAGCGGTGCCGCGAGGCCGGCGTCGGCGCGGCGATCGAGACGAACTTGGGCGTGCCGTGGGAAATCGCCGAGCCGGTGCTCTCGCTCTGCTCGGTCGTCATGGCCGATCTCAAGCTCTGGGACGAGGCGGAGCACATGCGCTGGGTCGGCGCCTCGAACCGGCCCGTGAAGGAGAATCTGTCGCGAATCGCCGCGCTCGGCATGCCGCTGGTCCTGCGAACGCCGATCGTGCCGGGCGTCAACGCGACCCGGGAGCAGATCGCGCCGATCGCCGAATTCGCCGCGCGGCTCCCGAACCTCAGGTACTACGAGCTGCTCTCCTACCACCCGCTCGGGCTCTCGAAGCTCGCGGCGCTCGGGAGGGAGGCGCGGGAGTTCGAAAAGCCGACGCGGGAGATGATGGAATTGCTCGCGGGCGCGGCGACGGAAGCGGGCGTCAAAGTGGCCGTGAACGGCGTGCGCGCCGGAGGGAGAAAATGCTGACATATCCGGACAGAATTTCGAGCATGCGGGAGACGAAGCGGCTGCACACCTTGCAAAAGCGCGAGCAGCGCGGCTATTCCGACGAGGACGACTACGGCAACATCCCCGTGCCGGAGGACTTCCGATTCGCGCCCGAGCCCGGGGGCATCTACGGCTACGGGGGGCTGTCGAAGGCGTTCGCCGGCATGCTCGACCGCTATCCCGTGTACGTCGACCCGATGGAGATGCTCTGCGGGCGGTGGAGCAAGCTCCTGACCGACTACCGCATCGGCGCGCGCTGGGACGAGGCCCGCTTCCCGTACGACGACTTGAAGCCGCTCCAAAAGCTCTACAACATCACCAGCGGCATCGACAACGAGGCGCACTGCACGCCGGACTTTGCGATCGGGCTCGCGCTCGGCTTCGGCGGGCTGCTTGAAAAGGTGCGAAAGCACCGCGAAATGCACCCCGAGCGCCGGGAATACTACGACGCCGAGGAGCGCGTGCTGCTCGCCGTGCAAAAATGGATCGGCCGGCACATCGAGCGCATCCGGGGGCTGCTGGAGCGGGAGGAGCGCCCGGAAATCCGCGAAAGCCTTGCGGAGATGCTCGCGGCGAACGAGCACATCGTCGACCGCGCGCCGGAGACGTTCCTCGAGGCCTGCCAGTGGATCGCGCACTTCGCGAGCGCGTCGCGCGCGTACAACCGCGACGGCGCGGGCTGCCAGCTCGACGCGATGCTGACGCCGTACTACGAGCGAGACGTCGCGGCGGGAAGGCTCGACGACGAAAAGGCCGCGTTCATACTCGCGAACCTGCTCCTGATCGACACGCGCTATTACCAGCTCTCCGGCGTCGACGAACGCGGGCGCGACAGGACGTGCCGCCTTTCCTATCTGATCCTCGAGGCCGCGCACCTCCTGAACGGCTCGGCGAACCTGACCGTCCGCGTGCACAAAGACATCCCCGAGGACTTCCTGCGGACGGCGGTTTCCTACCTGTTCAACGACCGCAACGCCTGGCCGCGCTTCTGCGGCGACGAGGCGCTCGTCCGGGGCTACATGAAGAACCGCGGCGTCGACCTCGCGACCGCCAGAAACCGCATCGCGTCCGGCTGCAACTGGATGTGCGTGCCGGGGCGCGAGTACCCGATGAACGACACGGTCAAGATCAACGTCGCGCGCGTGTTCGAGGTCGCGTTCCACGACATGACGGACGCGGAGCCCTCGCCCTCGACCGCGCTTCTGATGGACTATTTCAAAAAGCACCTTTCGATTGCCGTCGACGTCGCCGCGCGGGGCGCGAACCTGCACATCGACCACGCGCACGAGGTGCAGCCGGAGTTGATGCTGAACCTCTTGACGCACGAGAGCGTCGAGAGCGGCCTCGACGTCAGTCAGTGCGCGGAGCTTTACACGGTCGGCGTCGACGGCGCGGGGCTCGCGGTCGCGGCGGACTCGTTCGCGGCGATTGAGCAGCGCGTCGAGCGCGAGGGGCGGCTTTCGTGGGAGGCCGTCCATGGGGCGCTTCACAGCGACTTCGCCGGAATCGACGGCGAGCGGACGCGGCTGATGCTTTCGTCGTCCGAGCGGTACTGCCAGGGCGGAAGCCTCGGGGACAAGTGGGCGCGGGCGATCACGGACGCGTTTGTCGAGCTGGTCCACAACCACCCGATGCCCGAGGGCAGGCAGCTCGTGCCGGGCTGGTTCTCGTGGTCGAGGACGATACTCTACGGGGAGGCCGTCGGCGCGACGCCGAACGGCCGCCGCGCGCGCGCGCCGATCTCGCACGGCGCGAACCCGGTGCCGGGCTTCCGGCGCGACGGCGCGGTCACGGCGCAGTCGAGCGGCATCGCGGCCGTGCAGCCGGGCTGCGGGAACGCCGCGCCCCTGCAGCTCGAGTTCGACCCGAAGCTGTCCTTGGAGGAGGGCGGCGCCGACCGCGTGCTGCAGCTGATCCGAAAGCACTTCGAGCTCGGCGGCACGCTGATCAACATCAACGTGCTCGACCAGGAAGTGCTGCTCGCCGCGAACGAAAACCCGGACCTGTTCCCGGAGCTCGTCGTGCGCGTGACCGGGTTCACCGCCTATTTCGCGTCGCTGTCGCCGAAGTTCCGGCAGCTCGTCGTCGACCGGTTCCTGAGCGGGTTTTGAGGCCCATCCGACGGCCTGCATAGGTTAAAAATGCGATACTCGGATGCGCCGACAGGACAATTTTGGCGCTTGCGGGAATGTGCGGATTGCACTATGATATTGCTGTGGATGTACAAATTGCCAGAGGTGATTGTGTGATTGAGGCGGTCGCTCTCACGAAGCGGTACGGCGCGAAACCGGCGCTTTCCGGCGTGAGCTTTTCCGTGGCCGCGAACGAGGTCGTCGGCCTTCTCGGGCTCAACGGCGCGGGCAAGACGACGACGATGAACATACTCGCGGGGTACTTGGGCGCGACGTCCGGCACGGTCAGGATCGCGGGGCACGACGTCGTCGAGGATTCGATGGAGGCTCGCAAGCTCGTCGGCTATCTTCCGGAGCAGCCGCCCCTATACCTCGACATGACGGTCGAGGAATACCTGCGGTTCGTGTTCAAGCTGTACAGGCTCGCAGGGTCGATGGCGCAGAGGATTTCGCGCGTCGCGGAATTGACCGGCATCGCGGACGTGCGCGGCCGGCTGATCCGCAACCTCTCGAAGGGATACCGGCAGCGCGTGGGCATCGCGCAGGCGGTGCTTCCGGAGCCGAAGGTCCTGATACTCGACGAGCCGACGGTCGGGCTCGACCCGACGCAGATCATCGAGATTCGCCAGTTGATCCGCGAGGTCGCGCGCGACACGACGGTGATCCTCTCCTCGCACATCCTGACCGAGGTGCAGGCGGTCTGCTCGCGGATACTGGTTTTGCACCATGGACGCCTCGTCGCGGACGACACCGGCGAGGGGCTCGCAGAGCGCATCCACGGGAAATCCCGCGTGACCGCGAGGGCGAGGGGCTCGGAGGAAGAGGTTCTCGCGGCGCTCCGGGGCATCCCCGGGCTCGCGCGGCTCGAGAGCCTCGGCTCCCGCGAGGTCGGCGCCTGCGACTTCGCCTGCGAGGGCGCGGAGGGGCGCGATCTGCGCGTAGACGTGTTCGATGCGCTCGCGGCCGCGAATCTGCCGCTTCTCTACACCTACGGAAGCGAATGCTCGCTGGAAGAAGTGTTTTTGCGCGTCATCGGGGCCGACGCGGGGGGAGAGCGATCATGAGCGCCGTATTCGCGCGGGAAATCCGCTCGTATTTCAAGTCGCCGCTGGGCTATGTGTTCGTCGGCGCGGTGTGCCTGTTTACGGGGCTGTACTTCTATGCCTACAACCTCTACGGCGGCGAGCCGACGCTTTCCAGGCTCTACGCGGTGCTGTTCTCGGTCGTGCTGTTCCTGATCCCGATCCTGACGATGCGGCTCATCAGCGAGGACATGCGCGCAAAGACCGACCAGCTTCTGATGACCGCGCCGGTCTCAAGCGCCGCGGTCGCGATGGGGAAGTATTTCGCGGCACTGACGGTGTACGCGGTCGCGATCTCGTCGACACTTCTGGACGCCTTTGTGCTCTCGCGGTTCGCGGACGTCGGCTGGGCGCAGGTCGCCGGGAATTTCGCGGGGCTTCTGCTGCTCGGCGGCGCACTGATCGCCGTGTGCCTGTTTCTGTCGTCCCTGACCGAGAGCCAATTGATCGCGGCGGTCGGGGGCTTTCTCGTGAGCATTCTCCTGATTTTGCTCGAGACGCTCGCGCCGCTCGTGTCGAACCCGCTATTGAAGCAGGTGTTCCGCTGGCTCAACTTCTCGACGCGCTACACGCCGTTCACCTACGGGGTGTTCGCGCTCGAGAACGCGGTGTTCTTCCTGAGCGTCGCCGCGCTGTTCGCAACGCTGACGGTCATGCGGCTCGAGCGAAGGAGGTGGAGCTGATGCGCGGCAGGAAGTGGTGGTTCGCCGCGGAGATCGCGCTCGTCGTGCTGCTCGTAGTCGCGGTCAACGTCGTCGCGGTCAAGCTCTCCGAGCGGTATCCGCTGAGCCTCGACCTCACGAAGGACAGCCGCTACGCGCTCTCGGACGAGACGAAGGCGCTGATCAAATCGCTCGACAGGGACGTCGACATCTTCGTGCTCGCGGCCGAGGATTCGTACGCGACGTCTACCTACACCGAGTACGCGGCGGAACTGCTCAAGCAATACCCGAAGTACGGGCGCGTGTCGGTGACGTACGTCGATTTCGCGCTGGACCCGACGTTCGCGGCGCGCTATCCGGAGCTGGCGCTGCCGGAAAACGGGCTGCTCGTCGCGTCGGAAAGCCGCGCGGAGGCGCTCGAAACGGCCGATCTGTTCGAGTATTCGTACGGCGCGGCAAACGAGATACAGGTGACCTCGGTCGCGGAGGCGAAGCTCGCGGAGGCGATCGCGTCGGTCGCGAGCGACAGCCGGATGAAGGCGCTCGTGCTGACCGGGAACGGCGCGCAGCCGGTCGAGGGCTTGCGGGAGCTTCTCGTGACGAACAATTTCGACGTCCAGGAGGCGCTGCTCGCGATGGGCGCGTTCGATTTGGGCGCGGACGTCGCGATACTCGCCGCGCCGACATCCGACCTGACCGCGGAGCAGATATCCTCGATCGAGGCGTTCCTCGAGGGCGGCGGGGAGTACGGGAAATCGCTGTTCTACGCCGCGGACGTGACGCAACCCGCGCTTCCGAACCTCGAGGCGCTGCTGCGCGAGTGGGGCGTCGCGGTCGACGACGGCGCGGTGTTCGAGACCTCGCCCGAGCGCACGTACCAGAGCCAGCCGTTCTTCGCGACCGTTGAGATGGCGGGCGGCGCGCTCGCGGCGGAGTTCGCGGACGAGCCCGCGCCGATCATCGCGCCGATGGCGAGGCCCTTGACGGTGCGCTTCCGGTTCCAGGAAGGCTATGCGACCGAGGCGCTGTTGCAGTTCTCGGAGACATCCGGCGTCCGGCCGTCCGACGCGCCGCAGGGGTTCACCGCGAAGGACTCGGCGCGCTCGGGGCCGATCCCGGCGCTCGTCAAATCGACGCTCTCGGTCAAGAACCGGGAGACCGGGGAAGAGCGAACGTCCAGCGTCTACGCGTGCGGCTCGGTGTCGCTGCTGGACGGCAAGGTCTTGAGCGGCAACGCGTTTTTGAACCGGCGCTATTTGCTCAAGCTGTTCGGCGAGCTCGGCGAAGGGCCGGATATCGCGAACCTCGTCGGCACGAAGCTGACCGGCGAAGCGGTGTCGCTCAACACATCGACGGCGAACGCGCTCGGCGTCGCGCTCGCGATCGCGCTGCCGGCCGCGCTGTTCGTCGCGGGCGTCGTGTATTTCCTCAGAAGGAGAAGGCTCTGATGTCCCGGCAGGCGAAGCGGGCGCTGATTCTCTTGATCGCGGTCGCCGCGCTGGGCGCGGCGGCGGCATTGCTCGCGCAGCCGAGGGAGGAAGCGCCGGCTCCGGCCGCGACGCCAGAACTTGTGTTTGGAACGGGCAAAGCGCGCTCCGTGTCGATCGAAAACGCGCTCGATGCCTTCGAGGTCTCGGACGGCGCCGTGACCGGCGTCCCGCCGGACATACTCGACGCGGAGAAGGTCCGGGAACTGCTCGAGCAGTTCGACGGATTGAAGCCGGCGAAATCGGTCGACGCGTCCGCGAAGGATTTATCGATCTACGGTCTCGAGTCCGCCGAGGCGACGGTTGCGGCGACCTATGAAAATGGCGAAACGCTGAAGCTCCTAATCGGCGACCGCGAGCGCGTGAGCGGAAACCACTACTTCCGCCTCGACGGGGAGCGCGCCGTGTATCTCATGTACTCCGGACAGGCGGAGCGGCTGCTCGCGAGGCGCGAGGACTACATCGGCCGCCTCGCGACGCCCTACTGCCGCGCGGCGAACGCGCTCGGGGCGGTGCTGGACATCGAGTTCACGCGTCCGGACGGGGGAATAGCAATCCGCTCGTGCGCGAACCCAAGCGACGAAATGAAGCGCGCAATGCTGTCCTTCGGCGCGGTCACGCACCTGGTCGAGGGGCCCGTGCTCCACGAGCTCGACCGCACGAACGCGATTCCGGTGTTCGAATCGCTGTTCGGCATCGAGGCGAGCGAGATCGTCGCCTACGGGCTCGACGAGGCGGGCATGGCGGCGTACGGGTTCGACCGCCCGGACATGATCGTCTCCTTCGGCATGAAGAACGGCGACCTGCCGGACACGCCCATCGAGCAATGGGCGCTCCGCGCGGTCGACGAGGGGAGCGGCACCGCGCTCATATCAACGGGCAACGGCGTCGTCTACCGCGTTCCGAGGCCCGCGTTCCTCGACGTGCGGTACGAAGAGCTCGCCTCGCGCTGGTTCTTCTCGCCGCTGATCGCGGATCTGAAGGCGCTTGTAATTGACGCGGACGGCGAGACATACGCCTACGAGCTCTCCGGCACGGCTTCGGAGCTTCTCGTCTCGAAAAACGGCCGCGCGCTCGACCCCGCCCGGTTCCGGGAGTTCTACAGCCTCACGGTCAGCGCGGCGTCCGACGGCGAGTACCTGGGCCTCTCGGCCCCGGCGGGCGAGCCGGCCCTGACCGTCCGGTACGTCTACCGCGACGAAGCGAAGCCCGACGATGTGCTTTCGCTCTACCCGACCGGCGGGCGCACGCTCGTCGCGTCGGCGAACGGCGCGGCGGAGTTCGCGATCCGCGAAAAATTCGCGTCCGCCGTCCGCGCCGCCGTCGCCGCGCTCGACGCGGGAGAACCGATCGCTCAGACGTGGTGACGTCCCGCGTCCTGAAGATAATAACTTGGAGGTCAGCAAGATGAAGGTCGGACTTTATTCCATTTCTTATTCGGGCACCTGGTACAGGGACAAGCCCGCCCTGACCGTCGAGGAGGTCATCGACCGCGCGAAGCTGTACGGCTACGACGGCGTCGAGATCGACTTGAAGCGCCCGCACGGCTCTCCGATCGACCTCGACGAGGCGCGCTGCGAGGCGATCCGCGCGTACGCGGACAGGCAGGGCATCGAAATCGCCGCCGTCGCCGCGAACAACAACTTCGCCTCGCCGATCCCGGAGCACATCGAGAACGAGCTTCTGATGGTCCGGGAGCAGATTCGCGTCGCGAAGCAGCTCGGCGCGCCGGTTCTCAGGCTGTTCGCCGCGTGGCGCGGCATCACGTTCCGCAACGGCATCGCGAGCTACGAGGTCGCGCGCCGCATGGACCACTTCTACGACAGCCTCGACTATGAGATTCGGCTTAGGATCGTCGATTGCCTGAAGGAGTGCGCGAAGTGGGCCGCGGACGCGGGCGTGATGCTGGCGCTGCAGAACCACGAGCCGGTCATCCGAAGCTACACGGACATGCTCGACTTCGTGCGCTGGGTCGGCTCCCCGCACCTCAAGTGCTGCCTCGACGCGCCGAACTGCGGGCTGACCGAGAGGACGCAGAGCGACGAGTACATCGCGCAAGCCGTCCATGACGTCGGCGATCTGCAGCTGCTCACGCACGCGAACGGCGAGCTCCGCGAGGAGGACGGAACGGTCGTGATGTTCCCGTACGAGGCGCACAACCCGATCTACCCGAACTACCGCGCGTTCATCCGGGCGCTCAAGAAGGTCGGCTACGAGGGCTACATCAACTTTGAGTTCTGCCACATGCCGTTCTACGACGGGAAGGTGCTCGGGTTCGATTACATAGACCGGCAGGTCGAGCTCGCGCAGCGGTATTTCCGAAAGCTGATTCAGGAGGCCTAGGATTCCAATGAAGCATGACCGCTTCGTGGACAATAAAAGGAGGAGGCATATCATGAAAAAGGCTCTGGCAACCCTGCTGGCGATCGCGCTGTTGGCCTGCGGCATCGCAAGCGCGGAGACCATCCGCGTCGCGTCTCACAACGCGATCGTGGAGGGCAACGCCTACCGCACCCAGTACGAGCTGGACATCCAGGCTGCCGCGGAGGCCGCGGCGGAGTACGGCTACGACGTATCCTATTCGTCCTTCGTGGCGAACAAGGACCCGTCGCTCGAGTCCCAGATGCTCGAGCAGAGCATCAACGAGGCCTATGACATCATCGTCATCGACCCCATCGCACCGACCGGGCTCGATCCGATCATCGAGAAGGCCAAGGACGCCGGCGTGATCTGGATCAACTGCGACTGCGAGTACTATTCCGACGAGATCATCAACGTCTGCCTGAACCAGTATCAGTGGGCGTACGACGGCGCGAAGTACGTCGCAGAGAAGGTCGGCAAGGGCGGCAAGGTGATCGTGTTCGACGCCATCGACGGAAACGCGGCGAACGAGCAGCGCGAACAGGCGTTCAACGACATCATCGCCGAGTACGAGCTCGAGGTCGTCAAGCGCGTGAACCACAACTGGGACGCGGCGCTCGCGCAGCAGCTGATGACCGAGATCATCAATTCCGGCGTCGAGTACGACGGAATCATCTGCTCGAACCAGGCGTACTTCATCTTCAACGCTTTGAACGAGGCGGGCGCCAAGTATCCGAAGGTCATTGCGGTCGACGACCACACCGGCTGGGCGCAGAACATGCTGACGATGAACAAGGATGCGGAGGTCATGCCCTACCTGTTCATCAGCAACACCCCGGGCGTCGGCGCGACCGGCCTCAACATCGCGCTGAACCTGCTGGCGGGCAAGGAGCTCCGCGACGACATCTACGGCAACCCCGACTACAACAGCATCTACATCGCCTCGACCTTCCAGTTCTCCTATGAGAACCAGGACGAGTACCGCGACTACATGATGGCGCTGAACACGAACAACAAGGCGACCTTCTGGCTGACGGTCGACGAGTGCCTCGAGCAGTTCTTCGTCGCCTGAGCAATCCTCAGAAATCCCGCGCGTGCTCGGCTTGTCTTTTTGCCCAAGGCGGGTCGTTCAAATCTTCGGTTTGAACGACCCGGTCGTGAAGCGACTTTGATTGCCTTTGGCAATCAAACCTCTGCTGTGTCGCCATCGGCTTGACGTAGCGCTGCTACGCCGGCGCCTCGGCTTCTTGCATTGAACGAAAACCCCACGCCGCTCCCACTTGGTATTTCTGGTCTTGCCCTGCCCAACCCCCCGCCTCCCGCCGGGCAACCGGCGGGGGGCCCCGGATATGAAAACAGCCTCCGCGCGTGTGCTGCGGAGTTTGCATACGCATGCCTGAACGACCGAAAAAGGGGATGTGCCCATGTTCGAAATGCGCGGAATCACGAAGGACTTCGACGCGGTCAAGGCGCTGAAGGGGGCGTCGCTGAGCGTCCGTCCGGGCGAGATACGGGCGCTGCTCGGCGCGAACGGCTCCGGAAAGTCGACGCTCGTCAAGGTGCTCGCGGGGCTTGTCAAGCCCGACGGCGGCGAGGTGTTCATCGACGGAAAGCCCGTGCGCATCCGCACCTCCCGCGACTCGAAGCAGCTCGGCATCGCGACGGCGTTCCAGGATTTGAGCCTGATTCCCACGATGACCGTGACCGACAACATCAAGCTCAACAAGGAGACCGTCGGGCGCGCGGGCCTCATCGACGTGAAGAAGGACCGCCGGGACGTCGAGGAACTGTTGAAGCTGTTCAAGGTTCGCTGCGATCTGGACGCCTACGCGCAGACGCTGATGCCCTCGACGCAGAGCATGCTCGAGGTCGCGAAGGCCGTCTACGCAAGGCCGCGGCTGCTTCTGCTGGACGAGGTGACGGCGACCCTGCACCACGACGAGATCGAGGTGCTGTTCGCGCTGCTTAGGAAGCTCCGCGACGAGGGCACGGCGATCGTCTACGTGACGCACCGCATGAAGGAGGTCGCCAAGCTCTGCGACAGCGCGACGATCATGCGAAACGGCGAGACGGTCGCGGAGCTCGACCGCGACGAGCTTTTCGACCTCGACGTCATCGTCTACCACATGACCGGCAAAGTCCCCGAGAAGGCGAAATCGTGCTCCGCGCCGCCGGCCGCCGCGGACGGCGGGGCGCTTCTCGAGGTCAGCGGCCTGAAGTACAGCCCGAAGGTGCGCGACCTGAGCCTCACCGCCCGCAAGGGCGAGATCATCGGCATCGGCGGGCTCGACGGGCAGGGCCAGTCGGAGTTCATACGGCTTCTCCTGGGCGAGTTCCAGCCCGAGGCGGGCACGATCCGCTACCGGGG
>Ga0123333_10003485_pt1 | contig 15241 bp, 13 predicted proteins | sample BioC12SIPDNA_3_FD_89957 | JGI IMG/M metagenome (GOLD analysis project Ga0123333, IMG submission 89957) | Anaerobic biogas reactor microbial communites from Washington, USA - Biogas_R2_B C12 SIP DNA | ecosystem: Engineered > Bioreactor > Anaerobic > Unclassified | place: Washington, USA... | reverse complement strand
GCCATTTACCTCCAGCAGGTCGAACCCGATGTCGGCCACCTTGTCCACGAACGGGTGGAAGTCTGCGTCCCAGTCGTGTGTCCAGTAGGCGTAATAAATCCCGATCTTGTTCACATTGTCCCTCCAATTGGTCAAATTAAAGACAGGCGCTCGAAAGCCGTACCAGCGGCGTGACGCGTGTCGCGGCGCGCCGTGCGTGCGGGCTCGTGGCAAGCGGCATGCGGCCCAGTTAAGCGCTTGCGCAACCGCTTAACGCATCATATACCCGCTCTCTGTGGCATGTCAAGCGACTGGGGACTGGGACTCTGGTCCAATTGTGTTGACTTTGCCCGGCGTTCCAATATATACTAAAGTCGAGTGGCATATACCACTCTATTCCAGATTAGTGTGGTCAATTACTGGACTTTGATCGAGCGCCAACGAGTATTAGGAGGAGATGCCTCTGAAACAATCCCCGATGTGACCTGAATCCAACCCTCACGACCAGTTAGAATAACTCCATGGAGATAAAAATGAAGCGTTATTTGCAGTGTTTGCTCATTGCCGCGCTGGTTCTGAGCCTGGTGGGGGTGGCTGGCCTCAATAAGCCCGCCCAAGCCCAGGAAGCTCCCACCGGCGTCTGGTTCGGCACGTGGCCATATGTACTCCCCCCTGAGCACAGTTTCAACGCGTATGTCACCAACGGCGGCCTGGAGACCAACCTCGGCGTCGGGTTCCGCAGCTATGTCGAGCTGCCTATGGCCTTTTACATGTGGGCCACCGGTGAGTATCTCCCCCTGCTCGCCGAATCCTGGGGCTTCTCGGACGATAGCTCGTACTACTGGACCAAGATCCGCGAAGATGCCACCTGGAGCAACGGCGATCCGGTGACCGCCGACGATGTGCTGGCGACTTACGCCATTGGCCGCATCATGAACTGGTCGGATTTCGCCTATATCGACCGGCTCGAAAAAGTGGACGAAAAGACCGTCAACTATATCTTCGTCGAAGGCCAGGGATCGCTGCTAGCGGAACGGTTCATCCTGAAAAACTACATCCGGGATGCCTATACCTATGGCGAGCTCGCGGCCAAGGCCCAGGAGCTCTACGACAGCGGCAAGACCAGCGAGGACGCGGAGTGGACCGCCCTGATCGACGAGATCAACGCCTTCCGTCCTGACGAGCTGCTCGCGTCCGGCCCGTACACCTACACGATGGACGACGTGGGCGACACCTACATGACGCTCCACTGGCAGCCCAACAGCATCTTCTCCGACAGCGTCAACTTCGGCGAAATCCGCATCTGGGCGGGCGAGACCGAGGCCACGACGCCCCTGGTGCTGAGCGGCGAAATCGGCCACGCCACCAACGTTTACCCGCCCTCGACCCTGGAAGCCTTTGCCGCGGCAGGCATCAACACCGTGGCCATCCCGCGCGGTTATGGCCCGGCGCTGCTGTTCCAGCACGATACCTATCCGTGGAACATCACCGAGGTGCGCCAGGCCTCAGCCCTGGTGATCGACCGCGAGGAAAACGCGTTCCTGACCAACGGCCTCGGCGCGACGGCGACCGTCTACATGGCCGGCCTGGCCGACTCGATGGTGCCGCTGTGGATGACTCAGGAGGCGATCGACCAACTCGACCGCTACGAGTTCGATCCTGACCGCGCGGCGGAGCTTCTGCAGAGCGTCGGCTTCGAGAAGAACGCGGACGGCAAATGGGCCGACGCGGACGGCAATGTCATCGCCGCCGAGTTCAAGTTCCCCGCCGAATTCACCGACTTCTCCGGCATGGCGCTGAACGCGACCGAACAGCTCAACGAGTTCGGTTTCGACATCACGGCCCGCGCCATCCCCTGGCAGCAGTGCGCCGACGATATCCGCAATGGCGACTTCGAGCTGTCGGTATGGTCGTGGTCGAGCCAGAGCCCGTTCCCGGCCCGCCAGTTCTACGGCCCGCTCCAGCGCTTCAACTACGTCGGTCTCACCCAGGGCCAAAAAGGCATGAACTTCCCGATGGAGTTCGAGTGGAAGGGCGAGCAGATCAACCTCGACCAGATGATCAACGACTCCAGCGCCGGGCTCGACATCGAGAAACAGATCGAGATTTCCAGCGAGGTCGCCCTGATCATCAACCAGTTGATGCCGTTCGTGCCGCTCAACGAGCTGATCAGCGTCGAGCCGTTCAACACCGACCTGATCGATGGCCTGCCTGCCCCGGACGATCCGATTCTCCAGAACCCGTCCAGCACCGATCACTTTGTCCTCTACTCGCTGCTGACGGGCGCGTTCAGTCCGAAATAAGCCAGACCTTCCGTACCGGATGGGCGGGGGAAATCTCCCGCCCAGTTTAGTTTCCTGAGCGCAGTGTGTGTTTCGAAGAGTCAGCTCGATCCAGGTTTCAACAGGATAGTCGCATGGAAGGTCCACCACCACATCGCCTCTACAATGGGGTCAAGCGTGTCGTCAACAGCTACATCTTTCGCGTCGTAATTCAGGGGATTCTGACCCTGTGGGCTGTCACCACGTTCACCTTCGTCTTGATCCGCCAGATGCCGGGTAACCCGATCCAGATCAAGATCGACCAACTCATGGACCAGCGCCAGTTATCCTATGACGACGCGCTCAAGAGCGCCGCCGGGCTATACGACTTCGACCCTGACGAGCCGGTGTTCCAGCAGTACATCAAATACATCGGCAAGCTAGCCCGGGGTGACCTCGGCAAATCGATCCTGTCCGCCGGGACGCCGGTCATCGACCAGATCCGGCGCTATTTGCCCTGGACCCTGTTCAGCGTGGGGTCCGGGCTGCTGATCAGTTTCACGCTAGGGGTGCTGCTCGGCATGGTGATGGCCTACTGGCGCGGCGGGATTCTCGACAACACGGTGACCGTCATCGCTTCGATCATGTACGGCGTGCCGGATTTCGTGATCGCGTTGCTGCTGTTGCTGGTCGCCGGGGTGCAGCTCGAATGGTTCATGGTCGGGGACGTGCTGGGCGGCATCAGCCAGGATGTCGAAGCTGGCTTCAACGTGCCGTACATCACCAGCCTGATCCAACACGCCGCCCTGCCCGTCTTGACCTATGTCTGGACGACGGTCGGCGGCTGGATTCTGACCATGAAAAGTAGCACGATCTCGACGCTGGGCGAAGACTACATCACGGTCGCCAAGGCGCGCGGCCTGCCCGAACGGCGCATCGTGCTGGCCTATGTCGGGCGTAACGCCATGCTGCCTCTGATCACGCGGCTGGCCATCAGCATCGGGTTCGTCGTCGGCGGCAGCGTCATCATCGAGTTCATCTTCCAGTATCCAGGCCTGGGCCGGCTGCTCTACACGGCCATCAACGGGCGCGACTACACCACCATGCAGGGCGTCTTTCTGGTCATTTCCGCGGCAGTGGTTGTCTCCAACATCCTGGCGGACCTGTTGTTCGGCGTGCTGGATCCACGCGTGAGGGTCGGAGGTCAGAAATAGTCATGGGTATCGATCACGCAATTGGGTTTGGCGCCGCCGCCACCCCGACCGGCCTGATCATCGGCATCGTGTGCGGCCTGATCCCGCTGGGGCTGGGGCTACGCAAAGGCTTTGTCCGTCCCGCGCTGCTCGGCTTTGCCGCGTGCGTTTTCGGCGGCGCGGCGGCAGGGATCTGGGGCGGCCTGCTGATGATCGTGCTGACCACCGCCGTGGTGATCTCGTATGCCTACGTCGATCGCCAGGACCCGTTCACCTCGCGCGCCTCGCTCGACCAGGTGAACTTCGAGGAGACCCGGTCCGATTTCTTCATCCGCCGGATGGCCGCGCTGGGGCGCACGACCCGGTCGGCCACCCACGCGTTGGTCCGCAACAAAGCGGGCTTCCTCGGTTTTCTGGGCCTGCTGTTCTTCTTCGTCATGACGGTGTTCGGCCCCCTGTTCATCGAGTACGACGGCGAATCGCATATGGAGCGGCGCAGGCCGGGCGCGTCGTCGCTGTACCAGGGTCCCAGCCGCGAGTTCCCGCTGGGCCTGGACTGGGCAGGGCGCGATGTGCTATCGCACGTGGTCTATGGCGGCAAGAATCTCATCCTGGTGTCGGCCGAAGCCGGGCTGCTCACCACGATCGTCGCCGTGGCGCTGGGCTCGCTGGCCGGTCTGCTGGGCGGCGTGGTCGATCAGCTCCTATCCGCCCTCTCGAACTTCATCCTGACGGTGCCATCGTTCCCGTTGCTGTTGGTGTTAGCCAGCGTCATCACCTTCGACAACATGACCTATCTGGCCCTGTTGTTTGCCGGCCTATACTGGCCGACGCTCATGCGGGCAGTGCGCGCCCAGGTGTTCAGCCTGCGCGAGCGCGACTATGTCCAGGCGGCGATGGCCCTTGATCTGGGCATGTTTCACATCATCTTCCGCGAAGTGCTGCCCAACATGATCAGCTACATCGTGGTCAACATGATCTTCACGATCCGCAGCGCCATGTACAACCTGGTGGGCCTGGTCTTCCTGGGCATGGTCCCCATCCAGGAGCCGGACTGGGGCGTCATGATCTACTTCGGGCGCGCCAAGGGGGCGATCTTCAACCCGCAAGCGGCCAGCATGCTGATCTCCCCGATCATCGCGATTGCGCTGTTCCAGTTGTTCCTGGTGCTGTTCACGCGCTCGCTCGAGGAGATCTTCAACCCGCGCCTGCGCCAGGGTCTGTAAGGGGCCGGAATGAGCCACAACAAAGTCGTTCTGAGCGTTCAGGATCTTTCGGTCAATTACCTGACCCAGCGCGGGCCGCTGAAAGCCGTCAGCCATGCGTCGTTCGACCTGCACAAGGGCGAAACGCTGGCACTGATGGGAGAGAGCGGCTGCGGCAAATCGACCTTGAACCTGGCCTTGATGCGCCTGCTGCCGGGCAACGCGCGTGTTCCCAGCGGCCAGATCATCTACACCCGGCGCGATGGCTCGACGGTCGATGTGCTCAAGATGGGCCAGGATCACCTGCGGCGGTTCCGCTGGTCCGAGTGCTCGATGGTCTTCCAGGCCGCGCTGAACTCGCTGAACCCGGTGCTCCGCGTGCGCGATATGTTCTACGACACGGCCCGCGCCCACGGCGAACACAACCAGCACAAGGTCCGCCGCCGGGCGCTGGACCTGTTCCGCAAAGTGCGGCTGGACCCGGAGCGCGTTTTCAATGCCTACCCGCACGAGCTGAGCGGCGGGATGCGCCAGCGCGTGCTGATCGCGCTGGCCCTGCTGCTCGATCCGCAGATCGTGATTCTGGACGAGCCGACGACCGCCGTCGATATTCTCACGCAACGCACCATCATCGACGTGCTGTTGTCGATCAAGGACGAGCTGAATTTCAGCATCATTTTCATCAGCCATGACCTGTCCGTGGCCGCCGAGATGGCCGACACGGTGGGCACCATGTACGCGGGCGAAATCGTGGAGATCGGCCCGGTGAACGACATGTTCTACCGGCCGCGCCACGCCTACACCCTGGGCCTGCTGGAAGCCATCCCGCGCCTCAGCGCCGGGGCTGAAGAACTGACCAGCATCCCCGGCAGCCCGCCCGATCTGGTCGAGCCGCCTTCCGGCTGCAAATTCCACGTGCGCTGCCCGTTTGCCACTGACATCTGCGCGCAAGAGGCGCCGCCGCTGGAGGCTGTGGGCGAGCGGCACAGCGCGGCGTGCTGGCACGCCGATCGGGTCCACGCCAAAGCGCTCGAATTCACAGGGGCGGAATCATGAGCCAGCCACTCGTCGAACTGCGCCACGTCGATCGCTCGTTCAAGCAGGGCCGCGTCATGATCCCGGTCCTGAAGGACATCAACCTGACCATCGCGCCGAATGAGATCGTGTGCCTGGTGGGCGAGAGCGGCTGCGGCAAAACGACCACCGGCAAGATCATCGTCGGCCTGCTGGGCCAGTCCGCCGGCGACGTGCTCTACCAGGGGCGCCCGGTGGACGACTACCGGGGGAAGGAACGGGCGGCCTACCGGCGCGCGTTGCAGATCGTCCACCAGGATCCGTTCGCCTCGCTGAACTCGGCGCACACCATCGGCCAGATCCTCAGCTACCCGCTCAAGCGCCACAAGATGGTCGCCAGCCGCGCCGAGCTGCGCCGCCGCATTTGGGAGCTGCTCACCCTGGTGGACCTGACGCCGCCCGGCGACGTGGTCAACAAGTACCCGCACCAGTTGAGCGGAGGCCAGCGCCAGCGCGTGAGCATCGCGCGCGCCCTGACAGTCGAGCCCAAGCTGATCGTGGCCGACGAGGCGGTGAGCATGGTCGATGTCAGCATCCGCGTGAGCCTGCTCAAGATGCTGCACCGCCTGCGGGATCAACTCAACGTCGCCATCGTGTTCATCACACACGATCTCGCGCTGGCCAAATATTTCGCGTGGGAGGGGCGGATCGGCGTGATGTACCTGGGGCGGATGGTCGAGCTTGGCCCCACCCCGGAGGTGATCGGCAACCCGGCGCATCCGTACACCCGCGCCCTGATCTCGGCCATTCCCGAAGCCGATCCCGAGGTGACGCGCCACAAACAGCGGATGGTTCTGCGCAGCGAGGATATCCCCAGCCTGACCGAGATCCCGCCGGGGTGTGCCTTCCATCCGCGCTGCCCGTTTTATGTGCCGGGCGTGTGCGATGCGCGGGTGCCGCCACTCGGGCAGGCGCCGGGCTTCCGGCACGACGTCGCCTGTTTGCCGCTGACACACGGGGACGGCCTGCGCGAATACCGGGCACCGGTGAGCGAGGAGCCATGATAAGGCGCGCATGAACGATCCCAAGATCGAGGCGCTGCGCGTTTTTTTTCGCATCGGGATGTTCATCGGCCTGTGCGGATTTTTGATGATCTTCGTGCAGCCGCGCGGCAGTCCCGAATTCGTGCTCAGCATTTGCAGCGCGCTCATCGGTGGGGTGCTCATGCTGGGCGTGGTGCTCGTTACGCGCCTGTCACGCTGAGGCTGGGCGGGCGATGCGCTTGATTCCCCAGGTTACCGAAGGGGTCATCCGACCATGAGAAAACACGATTCTCCTGTCCCGTTGTACGTTCAGATCAAAGACTATATCCGGCTGAACATTCAGAATGGAATCTACGCCGTCAACGAGCGCATTCCGTCTGAGCGCCAGTTGGCCGAGCAGTTCGGCGTCAACCGGCTGACCGTCAGCAAGGCCTTGAGCGAGCTCACCCAGGAGGGGCTGATTTATTCCAGCGTGGGCAAGGGCACCTATGTCAGCCCGGCCAAGATCGATCAGGCGCTCCAGTCGCTCACCAGCTTCACTGAAGACATGACCAGCCGGGGCCAGACAGCGTCGAGCAGGGTGCTGTACAGCGGGGTCGAGCCTGCCAACGAGGAAGTCGCCAAAGCCTTGTCGATCCTGACGGGAGTCGAGGTGGTCATCTTGCATCGCGTGCGCATGGCGGATGCGCTGCCGATTGCGCTGGAAAGGTCGCATATCATCTACGCGCTGTGCCCTGGCATCCTGGAGAAACACGACTTTAGCCGCGAGTCGCTCTACCAGGTGCTCCGCAAGGAATACCACCTGCGGCTGACCCACGCTCACCAGAGCATCGAGGCACAGACCGCCGGGGAGGACGAACAGGCCGCGCTCGAAGCCGAGCCGTGCACGCCGATCCTCCGCATTGCGCGCGTGACCTACAACGACAGCGAGCAGCCGATCGAGTACGTGCGCGCGTCCTACCGGGGCGATCGCTACAAATTCTACACCGTGCTGCGCCAGCTCGATTGAGAGGGAACAGGTTGAACGTGCTATCTGGCCTGGAAGTCCTGGCTAACGACGGTTTCAAGATGCTGGCTGGGCAGCGCGTGGGACTGATGACCAATCCGAGCGCCGTCGATCGCCAGCTCAACAGCGCCTACCGGATCTTCGCGGCGGCGCCCGAGGTGAACCTGACGGCGTTGTTCGCGCCGGAGCACGGCTTCGCGGGCGCCGCTCCCGACGCCGAGCAGATCGCCACGGGGACCGATCCCCGCACCGGCCTGCCGGTCTTCAGCCTGTATGGCGATACCTACCGCCCCACCGCCGCCATGCTGCAGGCGGTTGATGTGCTGGTGTGCGACATTCAAGACATCGGCGTGCGCTACTACACCTACACCTGGACGGTTTCGCACATCCTCGAGGCGGCGGGCGAGCACGGCGCCCGCGTGGTGATCCTCGATCGCCCCAATCCCCTCGGCGGCGCGGCCATCGATGGGCCCGTGCTGGAACCGGCGATGGCGTCGTTCGTCGGACGCTTCCCCGTTCCGGTGCGGCACGGCATGACGTTGGGCGAGCTGGCAGGGATGATCAACGCGACCTGGAACCCGGCGCCCGCCGATCTGGCCGTCGTCCCCTGCACGGGCTGGCGGCGCGATATGGCCTGGGACCAGACCGGCCTGCCCTGGGTGAGCCCGTCGCCTAACATGCCCACGCTGAGCACGCTGCACCACTATCCCGGCGCGTGCCTGGTCGAGGGGACGCAGCTCTCCGAGGGGCGCGGCACGGCGCTGCCGTTCGAGATTGTCGGCGCGCCCTGGATCGACTCGCTGGCGCTGGCCGACCGGCTCAACGGCGAAGCATGGGCGGCGGAGAGGGGCGCGCGCTTCCGGTCGCACACGTTCCAACCGTTTCACAGCAAGTGGGCCGGGAAGGTCTGCCACGGCGTGCAGGTGCACATCACCGACCCGGCGCGCTGGCGCCCGATTCACGTCTGGCTCGGCGTGATCATCACCCTGCGCGCCGAGTATCCCGGTCATTTTGCGTGGCTACCGGAGCACCCCGACACGGGCGTGCAGCACTTCGACCGGCTGATCGGCTCGCCCGGAGTGCGCCAGCAGATCGAAGCGGGCGTGGCGGCCAACCAGCCGCCCGGCGCCCTATTGGCGGACATCACAGCGGGCTGGGGCGAAGACTGTCGCGCCTTCGCGGAGGCGCGCCGCCCCTTTTTGCGCTTCGAGTGATGGGAGCAGGGCCAAGAGGCTGAACCGGCATGACCGAGGTTGTGATGGGCATCGACGGCGGGGGCAGCGGGGTCCGGGTGGTAATCGCGACGCCAGACCTGGCGATCTGCGGGCAGAGCGAAGGTCCCGCCGCCAACCCGAGCGTCATCGGGACGGACGCCGCCGCCGTCACAATCCAGGCGGCCATGCGCGCCGCGCTCGACGCGGCCGGGCTGGCCGCGGACCAGATCGCGGCGGTCGGGATCGGCGTGGCGGGCGCGGCGACCACACATTCCGCCGGCTGGTTGAGCCAGGTTGTCGCCGCGGTCATGCCCCAGGCGCGGATTGTCTCCAGCACCGATTACGAGATCGCGCTGGTCGGCGCGCTGGGGCGGCGCGAAGGCGTGCTGGTCCTTGCCGGGACCGGCAGCCTGGCTTACGGCGTCAACGCAGCCGGCCAGTCAGCGCTGGCTGGCGCCTGGGGATACCTGCTCGACGACGCGGGGAGCGGGTACTGGATCGGCATTCAGGCGCTGCAAGCCGTGGCGCGGGCGGCGGATGGGCGCGCCCCAACGACAGCGCTCACACCCGCGCTGTTGGGCACGCTCGGGCTGCACGACGCTCAGGACCTGGTCCCGTGGCTTTACCGGGCAGCCGCGCCGCGCACGCGCGAGATCGCGCGGCTGGCCCCGCTCGTGCTCGAAGCGGCGGAAGCGGGCGACCCGGTCGCCGAGGGGATCGTGTCGCGCGCCAGCGCCGAGCTGGCCCTGGCCGCCCGCACGATCATCCGCCGCCTGGACATGGACGCCCCGCCGATCGCGTTCGCGGGCGGGCTGCTGACCAACGACACGTTGTTGAGCCGGAGGCTGTGCGCGGCGCTCGGCCTGGACGCGGCGCCGGTGCCGCGCTACCCGCCGGTGATCGGCGCGGCGCTGCTGGCGCTGCTGTCCCGTTGAGCGCCTGTCGGGCAGCGTTCTAGATGAGTCAAACTGTGAGGTAGCGAGATGACACTCTCTCTTGAGGAAAAAATCGGGCAGATGCTCGTGGTGGGTTTCGAAGGGCTGGAGCCGCCCCAATACATCCTGGATTGGCTGGCCGAAGGGCGCATCGGTGGCGTGATCCTGTTCGCGCGGAACGTCGCGGGTCCGGCCCAGCTCGCCGCGCTGACCCAGGCCTGCCACGCGGCAGCGGCGCGCCCGCTGCTGATCGCCATCGACCAGGAGGGCGGCGTGGTGGCGCGGCTGCGCGGCGAGTTCACCGAGAGTCCGGGAGCGATGGCGCTCGGCGCCGCCGATTCCGAAGATCTGGCCGAGGAGGTAGCGGCGGTCCTGGGCGCCGAGATGCGCGCCCTGGGCATCAACTGGAATCTGGCGCCCGCGCTGGACCTCACCCACAACATCCACAACCCGTCGGTCGGGGTGCGCTCGTTGGGCGTCGATCCGGCGCGCGTCGCGCGGCTGGGCGTGGCCCAGGTGCGCGGCTTCCAGAAGGCCGGGGTCGCGGCGACCGCTAAACACTTCCCCGGCAAAGCCAACACGCCAATCGATCCGCACGTCAGCCTGCCGGTCATCGACGGCCCGCTGGACGATCTGTGGGAGACCGATCTCGTCCCGTTCCGCGCGGCCAGCGAGGCCGGCATCGCCGCCATCATGATCACGCATGTGCAGTTCACGGCGCTCGAGCCGCGCTACCCTTCCACGCTCTCGCCGCGCATCATCGACGGGCTGCTGCGCCGCGACATCGGCTACACGGGGCTGATCACCACCGATTGCATGGAAATGAAGGCGGTCACCAACGCCTACGGCCCCGGCGAGTCGGCGGTGCTGGCGGCGCTGGCGGGTGCGAGCACCATCCTGTTTTCGCACACGCGCGCCTATCAGGAAGCGGCCCACGACGCGCTGGTCGACGCTGCGCGGTCTGGACGGCTGCCCGAAGAGATGATCGCCCGCGCCGTCAGCGAGGTTACGGCAATGAAGGAACGATTCGCCACCAGCACCCCGCCGCCCGCGCTCGACCGGATACGTCATCCCGATCATCTGGCGATCACCGCCCGGGCCGCGCGCGCCGGGGTAGTGGCGATGCCCGGCGAGGGCGACTGGGCGCCGCTCGACGCGGCGAGGGGCCAGGCAGTGGGCCTGGTCGAGTTCGCCTCGGCGTTGGACTCCGAAGCGCTCGAATCCGGCGGACACACCGGCCTGGCGACTCTGTTCGCCGCGAGTCTGCCTGCCCTGCGGAGCGTCGCGCTCGATCCGAGCAGCGCCTCCGCGGAGGGGCTGGCTCAGGCGCATCGGCTGGCCGCTGAGTCGGACGTGTTGATCGTGGCGACGCGCAACGCCCACCTGTACCCGGCACAGCGCGACGCGGCGCAGGCTCTGATCGGCGCGGGCCGCCGGGTGATTCTGCTATGCCTGCGCAATCCGTACGATGCGGGCGTCCTGTCCGGCATGGCGGCCACGCTGTTCACCTGCGGCGACAGCGCGCCGTCGCTCCAGGCGGCGGTCGACGCCCTGCTGGGGCGCTTCGTGCCGGCGGGCCGGCTGCCCGTGCCGCTGGTCATGCCCGCCTGAGCGGCCGCCAGGAGCCAGTACCGCGCCCGGTTGGCGATCACCTGCCGTCTACCAGCGACTTTTCGACGCGCACCCAGGACGGCAGCGGCTCGAAGCCCAGCGCCAGATTCAACTGGTACATGGGATTCTTCGAATCGTTGGTCGTGAAAATCTCGTGCACGCCGCGCGCCTTCGCATAGCGGATGGTGTGCACCTTGAGCGCCGTGGCAATTCCCCGGCGGCGATACTCGCGCCGCGTGGTCGTCACGCCGGTCATGAACTGCACCGGCTCGGCCTCCGCGTTGATGCTGCCCTGGCTCTGGCCCACATAATGATCGCCATCCAGGGCAACGAACCACCCATCGGGGTCGCACTTCGGCGTGGTCAGCCGCCTGACGCACCACTCCTCGAACGCCGGGTAATGCTTCTCCCCGGTCGAGGGAATATCCTGGTTGACGGTCACATCCAGATCGTACAGCTTGCGCTGCCAGTCGGGATCGCGCCCCTGCAGGGCGCGCAGCGACACGATCTCGATGCCGGCGGCGCGCACGCGCTCCAGGTGAGCTTCGTAACGCGCATCATCGAAGCGGCTCACGTCCAGCCTGGACAGCTTCTCCTCCGCGACCGGCTTGAAGCCATAGTCGGCGAAAAAGCGCATGGCTTCCGGCTTGTCGTCCAGCATCCCGGACGTGATCGCGATCAGGTCCTGGTCGCGCAGCCGGTCGAGCACGTGCTGCAGCACCATCGGGCGGATATCCGGCGCGTCGTGAGCCGGGTGGACGAACATCCGGCATTCGTATTTCTGCGGATGGTAGAAGAACGGGCTCTGGAAGGTCTCGATGTAGGCGATCGGAGTGCCGTCGCGCTCTACGATCTCGCTGACGTGCGGAAAATCCGGGTTGCGCGTCTCGTCATCGTGCTTCCACTCAGCCAGCGACTCGGGCGGATCATCGAAGACCGCCGCCGTGATGGCAATCGCCAGGTAGTAATCATCGTCGGTGAAGGTGAAGGGACGGATGGTGAGCATGGCTCGATGTCCTGTTGGTGTGGTATCTGGCAAACGGCCCGATCGTTCGCGGCCTATTGTACACAAATTGGCGCGGCCGGGAATCGGCCAAAAGACTGATTCCGCCGAGACTGCGCCTGCGCCGCCGTTTGTCAAGGCTCGCCGATTGATCCACAATTTCTGGACAGCATGCGCCGTAAGCCCGTTTCGATCAGCCCCATCATGGGCGATTTCGCTGGGCTGAGTCCGGCCCTCGTGCGCGTTTTTTGAAAGAGTCCTCTTGCAGACAGCAGGGAGTAACGAACGATGGCTCAACAAACTGCCGATTTCATCATCATTGGCGGCGGGATCACCGGCGTCAGCGCCGCGTACCAGCTAGCTCAGCGCGGGCACCGCGTCACGCTGCTGGAGAGAAACTACCTGGCAGCGGGCGGGACCGGGCGCACCGTAGGGCTGATACGCACGCACTACTCCAACGAGATCACGGTGCAGATGGCCCTGCGCGCGCTGCACGTCTGGCGCGATTTCGACCAGGTGATAGGCGGGGACATCGGCTGGATGCCCGCCGGGGCGCTGTTCATCGTCGGCCCGCATGACCTGGAAGGGTTGCAGGCCAACATCGCCATGCAGCGGCAAGCCGGCGTCAACGTCGAGTTCCTGGACACGCAGGGCCTGCGGGCGCTCGCTCCTTACCTGAATGTCGAGGACGTCGGCGGCGGCGCGTATGAGCCGGATTCTGGCGTGGCCGATGGCGCCATGGCGACGAACGCTTATGCCGAGCGCGCCAAAGCCCTGGGCGCGACCATTTTGCAGGGCGTGGAAGTCGCCTCGATTTGCGCCGAAGGCGGGCGCGTGACCGGTGTGCAGACGACCGGCGGAATGTTCAGCGCGCCGGTGGTCATCAACGCGGCGGGCCCGTGGGGCGCGCGCCTGACCCAGACCGTCGCCGAGGTCGATATCCCGGTGGAGAACAGCCGCCACCAGGTCGCCGTGTTTCAGCGGCCAGAGAACCTCGCCGAGCCGCAGCACCCGTTCATCGGCGACTTCATCCAGGGGTTCTACATCCGTCCCGAAACCGGCCTGCTGACCCTCGCCGGATCGCTCGAAGCCTCGGAAGCCGCCAACAAGGTGGATCCGGATCACTTCTCCGAGTCGGTGGACATGGACTTCAACATCGACATGGCGGAGCGCACCGAGCACCGCGTCCCGGCCATGTGCGATGCCCAGATCCGCAAAGGCTGGGCCGGGCTGTACGATGTCACGCCGGACTGGCACCCGATCATCGGGCGGATCCCAGGCGTGGACGGTCTCATCTGCGCCTTCGGCTTCAGCGGCAGCGGCTTCAAGATGGCGCCGGTCATTGGCGAGATGATCGCCGATCTGGCGACCGGCGACCAGCAGTGCCCGATCGACTCGCACCCCTTCCGCCTGGAACGCTTTGCCGAGGGCGATCTGGTCGTCGGGCGCTACGCCTACAGCATCATCGGCTGACCGGCCCGCTCACAGGGCCACGTCCGTCCCCAGGCCGCGCTCCTCTGCGGCGGCGAGGACGCGCTGCGCAAAGGCCGCATCCTGCACGGCATTACCGACCGACTTGAAGAAGGTAATCTCGTGCGGGCTGGTGCGGCCTGCCTTCATTCCGGCGGCAATCTCGCCGATCTCGGCGTGCACGCTCTGCTCGGTGATCAGCCCCTGGTCGCGCGCGATGATCAGGTCGCCCGCCTCGGCCCAGGCGCTCGCCCGATGATCGACGACGAGGGTGGCCTCCGCGACCACATCCGCGGCGATCTCCTGCATATCGGGCGCAAACGATCCGATGCCGTTGATGTGGACCCCCGGCGCCAGATCGGCCAGATGCACGATCGGCGTCTTGCTGTTGGTGGCGGCGACGACCACCTGCGCCCCGTGCAGCGCTTCCGGCGCGGAGCGAGCCACGACGATCCGGGCCGCGTATCGCTCGCCCAACTCATGAGCCAGCGCCTCGGCACCGGCCAGGCTGAAAATGCGGATCTCGGTGATCGGGCGCACGGCGCACACCGCCGCGACTTGGGTGCGGGCCTGAACGCCCGCGCCAATCACCGCCAGCGTGGACGCGCCCGGCACGGCCAGCAGATCGGTCGCCAGCCCGGAGGCGGCGCCGGTGCGCTGCGCCGTCACCACCCCGCCATCCATCAGGGCCAGTGGCTGGCCCGTCTGGGCATCCGTCACCAGCACCACCGCGTGGATCGTCGGCAGACCCAGCGACGGGTTGCCCGCGCACACGGAGACGATCTTCACCGCGCTGATCGGCGCGTCGTCGAGCTGGGCGGGCATCGTCAACAGGACACCGCCGGGCGTTTCCAGCGCGCTGCGCAGTGGTACGCGCGCCCGGCCTGTCGACAGGGCGATGAAGCCCGCGCGCACGGCGTCGATGGCCGCGCGCATATCGACGGCGGCGCGCACATCGTCCGCTGTGAGGATTTTCATGGTGTGGCCTCTCCCTGTTCGGCGCGGCGGTCCGCCAAGCGGACTCCTTGCGCGCCGGGTCAAAACGAACAAGTAACCTGCAAGAGCATGACGCGCGCGCTCCCGGCTACCCGCCCAGGTACGCGCGCTGGACCTCCGGGCTTTCGACCAGTTCCTGGCTGAGCCCGGACAGCACCACATTGCCCGTTTCCAGCACATAACCGCGATTGGCGAGCTTCAGCGCCATGTGCGCGTTCTGCTCGACCAGCAGGATCGTCGTACCCTGCCGGTTGATCTCGCGCAGAATCTCGAAGATGTGCTGGACCAGGATCGGCGCCAGGCCCATCGAT
>Ga0123333_10003471_pt1 | contig 15272 bp, 11 predicted proteins | sample BioC12SIPDNA_3_FD_89957 | JGI IMG/M metagenome (GOLD analysis project Ga0123333, IMG submission 89957) | Anaerobic biogas reactor microbial communites from Washington, USA - Biogas_R2_B C12 SIP DNA | ecosystem: Engineered > Bioreactor > Anaerobic > Unclassified | place: Washington, USA... | reverse complement strand
TTGGCTGATGTCCAGAAGCTCTACCAGTTCGTTGACTGTATGGGGGCGCACTCGGAGCAAGTCCAAGATTTGCCGTCTTGTTGGGTTGGCTACCGCATCGAATGTCGTTATCATGTTTATAATATACCATATCAGTTATATAACTGTCAAGGAATATAAGATTAGAGCTGTGTTAGAAAATGGAGGGGGTCTCCCTGAATGCTGTGGGTAGAATGACGGCGATGAAACGACATTAGCCCGAACCGGTGACCATACCGTTCACGTTGAGCGCACCAACTTGACCTCACGGCACATGAATGGGCGTTTGGTGCGCAAAACGTTGGGCTTTTCTAAACGAGTGGAGATGCTGCGGGCCTCGTGCATTTGGGAAGATGTGGTTTACTACCTGACGCGCAGCGTCAAGACCTTGCGCATTGAAATCAATAACGGCAGCCAGCGCTGGCTACGCTATTCCCCTGCGCTGGCCGCCGATCTGGCTTGACCATATCTGGTCCATTCGAGAGGTGTTGACTCTTGTGCCAATACCTACCAACAGCTTTTAGGGAGAGGGGCTATTTTTCAGAGACTCTCAAACTAATCCTCTCTCTGTGCCCTCTGTGGCCTCTGTGGTAGGCTCTTTGCCCCGAATCTGGAACGCACCCGGCGAGTCCAAATGAAACGCGCGCACCGAATCGCGGGGTTATGCGTATTCTATCTGTGCGAAACACCGCGCGAAATTGCCTCATGGCATTTCTCAGCAGGGATGTTACAATACACTCGGTTTTTCCCAACCGACCACACGCTAACTCTGGTAAAGGGGGCGGCATCGACATGTTCATCCGCACACGAGCTCGCAAGATCCTCCGCGACGTCTGGGCCCGCAAAGGGCGCACGGCACTGGTGTCGACGGCCATCTTCATTGGCGTTGTCGGGACGATTGCGCTCTTCTCCATGAGCGACATCCTGATCACCCAGTTGGAGACTGACATCAAGCAAGAAGAACTGTCTATGCTCCAGGTATCCGTGACTGTTGAAGAAGGCGCCCGGCTGGACAATGCGGCGTACATGCGCATGCTCGAAGACTATCCGGGCGTGACCGACGTCGTGGCCGGTATCGAAGAGCGCCCGATCTACTTCAAGGTCAACGAGGATGACGAGCAGTTCGAGGACGGCGTCACCCAGTCGCTGGTCGTGCTCAACGAAGACCGCACCGGCCTGCTCAACGCGCCGATGGAGGCGCCCGCCCCGATCGAGCCCTTCCGCCTGCTAGAAGGCGGCGAGTGGCCCGCCCCCGGCCAGAACCAGCTCGCCATCGAGCAGCGCATGGCCGAAGAATACGATCTGGGCGTGGGCGACACGCTCTACGTGCGCGTCCTCAGCCCCTCGCGCGATCCGCAGCAGAACGGCGCGACCGGCACGGTCGAGGCCTGGACCATCACCGGGATCGTCTTCGATCCGTACGGTTTCACGCCCAAAGTTACCACCATCACCACCCTGCCGGACGCGGGTTACCTGACCGGCCTGGTGGGCCTGACCGATTTCTGGATGCGCTTCACCGACTTCGACATGGTCGAGGACCAGTCCGACGACATTCTGAACCTGATCGCCAACGACACAGCCTACATCCCGGCCTTCTCCGAGGTTCAGGATCCGGAGAACAACGCGCTGATCGCCAACGCCCGCCTGATCAGCAACCTGATGGCCTTCCTGGCCCTGGTGGCGCTGATCGTGTCCGGCTTCCTGGTGATCAACGTGATCTCGTCGCTGGTGGTGGAGCAGAAGCGGCAGATCGGCGTGATGAAGTCGATGGGCGCCACGCGCAAGGACAACTTCCTCATCTACTCCGGCATCGCCTTCGCCTATGGCCTGATCGGCGTGATTCCGGGCGTCATCCTGGGCATTCCGGCCGGCAACGCCGCGGCTCACGCCCTGGCGCCCCAGTTGAACACCGTGCTCGAAGGGTTCAAGACCTCGCCGGGCTCGATTGTGCTGGGAGTCGTCGTCGGCCTGCTGGTGCCGGTCTTGGCATCGCTCATTCCCGTGTTCAACGGCACGCGCGTCAAGATTCTCGACGCTATGACCGACCTGGGCATCGGCGCCCGCTATGGCACCGGCCCGATCGCCAAGCTGATCGCCAGGCTGCCGCTGCCAGTCACCATCCGGCAGGGCCTGAGCAACGTCAGCCTCAAGAAAAGCCGCCTGGCCTTCACCGTGATCACGCTGGCGGTGGCGGTGGGCGCGTTCATGGGCATTTACGCCATCTTCGCCTCGCTGACGTCGGGCATCCAGAGCTTCATCGACAGTTGGAACATGCAGATGCTGGTCGCCCCGCTCGAACCCCGCGACCCGGAGCAGGTCACGACCATCGTGCAGAACGCGCTGGGCGACGAGATCGAGACCTTCGAGTCCGGCTTCCAGATCCAGGTCGAGTTCGAGGGCTACGATCCGGAGATTTCAGCCTTTGGCCCGCCCGGCATCCTGGCCTATGGCTACGAAATCACCAGCGAGACGCCCGCCTTCACCTTCGAGATCGACGAAGGCGAGGGGCTGACGCCCGAAAACGCCGGGCGCGGCATCGTGCTCTCCAGCCTGCTGGCCGCTAATATGGACAAAACCGTCGGCGACCGCGTGGTGCTCAAGGTGCCGGGTCGCACCGCCGAATTGAACGTGGTGGGCATTTCCAACTTCCCGATCGAGCAGGTGTGGATGGACTGGCGGACGATCGCGGAACTGTCTGGCTCCACCCTGGATGTCATCACGTCGGACTCGCCGATTCCCGCCGGGACCATCCCGCCCGAAGCCCGAAACTTCATCAAGTACGCGACGCTGGTCGAGGTGGAAGACTTCGCCGCGGAAGGGCCGCTGCCGGGCGTGCTGGTGCTGGGCCTCACCCCCGCCCTGGGCAACCTGCTCACCTTCGACGAGGGCGGCTTCTTCGGCCAGGGCGAGGCGAACCCCGGCCAGTTGGAGGTCATTCTCTCGCGCGGGCTGGCCGAGGCGGGCGACTACGCGGTTGGCGACACGCTGGCGCTGACGTCGATCGCGAACCCGGGCGCGACGCAGGAGGCGCGCGTCGCGGGCATCTTCGCGCTGCCGCCGATGATGGCCGGCCAGGGCGCCCAGATCCCGGATCAGTTTATCGGCATGTTCTGGCGCGACCTGACGACGCTGGACGGGGCGCAGGTGGACACCGAGCCGCTGCCCGCCGGGTACTTCATCACCACGCCGGACGACGACGCCACGGTGGACGATATCGACAACCTGGCCGACCGGGTCAATGAGGTGTTCGTCGAGCAAGGCATCCCGAGCTTCACGCTCAACTTCGTGGAGCTGACCGAGCAGATCAGTAATGGCTTCTTCACCTTCCAGGCGATCCTGAGCGCGGTCGCCGGGCTGATCGCGCTGGTCGGGGCGCTGGGCCTGCTCACTACACTATCGATGAGCGTCTTCGAGCGCCAGAAGGAAATCGGCGTGATGCGCTCGATTGGCGCCAGCTCGCGCACGGTGGTCACGCAGTTCCTGACCGAAGGGCTGGTAGTGGGCGTCATCGCCTGGATCGTGGGCATCCCGTTGATGGTGCTGATCCAGCTCTTGCTGCTCAACATCACCGGCTTCAGCGAGATGTTCCCCTTCGAGCTGTCGCTGGAAGCGATCATCGTGGGGCTGGTGGGCATCCTGATCATCACCACCATCGCCAGCCTGTGGCCGTCGCTGGGCGCGGCGCGCAAGACGGTTTCGGACATCCTGCGCTACCAGTAAGCCTGTCCGCGGCCCCCTGCCCTAACCTCACACGCCTGACATCCTTCCCTCCTTATGGGGGGAAGGATTTTTGTTTTACGTGGTCACGCCCCGCCAACTTTGCGATGATCGGGCCAGACTGATATATCGAGCAGGTGCGTTTCATATCCGGGGTAAAAAGCCTACCACAGAGGACACAGCGAACATAGAGAGGGCATAATTTGAGAGTCCCGCCACATCTCCCCCTCTGTGATCTCGGTGTGCTCCGTGGTTTAGAACTCGCCCCAGATTTTGAGAGGCAACCGCCGCGCACCCGCGTTTGACGAAAGGATAGCATGTTCGTTATGGCCGACTTCCGCATTGAAACCGACTCCCTGGGCGAGGTCCAGGTGCCCGCTGGGGCGCTGTGGGGCGCTCAGACCCAACGCGCCGTGCACAACTTCCCGATCAGCGGCATGCGCCCCTACCCCGCGTTCATCTGGGCCCAGGCCGCCGTCAAGCGCGCCGCCGCCGAGGTCAACCTGGGGCTGGGGCTGTTCAAGGACCAGCGAGCTGGCGGCAGCACGATCAGCGGGGACGCGATCGCGGGGGCTATCATGCAGGCCGCCGACGAAGTGCTGGCCGGGCAGTGGAACGATCAGTTCGTCGTCGATCCGTTCCAGGCCGGGGCGGGCACCAGCCACAACATGAACACCAACGAAGTGATCGCCAACCGCGCCAACCAACTGCTCGGCTTCGCGATCACCGACCCTGAAAAACCGGTCCACCCCAACGATCACGTCAACATGGCGCAGTCCACCAACGACACGATCCCAACCGCGATCCGGCTCGGCGTGCTGTGGCGGCTGGACGAGCTAACCGGCGCCCTGGCGGCGCTGCAAGCCGCGCTCGAAGGGAAGGCCGCCGAGTTCGACGACGTGGTCAAGAGCGGGCGCACCCACCTGCAAGACGCGGTCCCGGTGCGGTTAGGGCAGGAATTCGGCGCGTATGCGAAAGCCGTCGAGCGCCACATCGAGAAGATCACGCTGGCGGCGGCGGGCCTGCGGCGGCTGGGCATCGGCGGGACGGCCACTGGCACCGGCCTCAACGCCCACCCGGACTATCACCCGCGCATGGTCGAGACGCTGGCGCGGATCACCGGGCTGGAGCTGCATACCAGCGACAACCTGTTCGAGTCCATGCAGTCGATGGGCGACGCGGTGTTCTTCTCCGGCGCGCTGCGGGCGCTGGCTCAGGACCTGACGCGCATCGCCAACGACTTCCGCCTGCTGAGCAGCGGCCCATCCACCGGCCTGGATGAGATCCGCCTGCCCGCCGTGCAGCCGGGCTCGAGCATCATGCCGGGCAAGGTCAACCCGGCGCTGGCCGAAATGCTCAACATGGCGATGTTCCACGTCATGGGGGGCGATCTGACGGTGCTGCTGGCGGGCCAGGCGGGCCAGCTCGAGCTGAACGTCATGATGCCGATCATCGCGCACAACCTGTTCGAGATGATGCACGTCACCATCGGCGCGGTGCGCGCCTTCACCGATAAGTGCGTGGTGGGCGTGGTGGCGAACCGGGACAAGGCGGAGGGCTGGCTGGCCAGGAACGCAATCCTGGTCACGGCGCTGAATCCGATCATCGGCTACGCGAAAGGCGCGGAGGTCGCCAAGCTGGCGATGGCCAGCAACCGCCCGGTCCTGGACGTGGTGGTCGAGCTGGGCTACCTCTCGCGCGAGGAAGCCGCCGCGGCGCTCGACGCGCGCAGCATGACCGGCGGCGGCATCACCGGCTAGGGGCGAGCGTGCATCACCGGAGCGGGCGATCGGCGCTCGCCCCCGTTCCCGCTCCCTCTCACGGGCCGACCATCTGCCCCTGGTTCATCCAGCCGCGCATCCCCATGCAGTCCACCTCGTACCAGTTCAGCGCCCCATCACTGCCGGCGCGCAAGATCGTCACCGGCGTGTTGGCGAAGCAGAACGCATTCGAGATCGACGTGGTCGACGGCGCGGTGTAGATCGTCTGCTGGAACGGCGCGGCGGGCAGTGTCACCTGATCGCCCTCGGCGAAGAACGGCTCGGCAGGCTCGCTCAGCGCCGAGGCCGGATCGAGCACGGATAACGGCACCTCGGCCACGCCCAGGAAGCCGCGCCAGGCGTTCTCCAGGTCCAGGAAGCTCTGGCCGGTGGCAGTTTCGAGCGCCTGCTCCAGCGCCACGCCGTGCTTCATCTCTTCGACGACGGCGCGGTAGGTGTCGATCCCGCCCTGGGTATCGACCAGCCAGCGCATGAACGACGCGCCCATGTCGTAGATCAGGTGCGTGCAGCCATCCTCCGCCGCGGTCAGCGCGCCGCCGCCGGGACCGTCACCATGGAAGCTGGGGAAATCCCCGCCGCGCAGCTCGGCCAGGTGGCTCAGGCGCTCGTGCACGGGGTACTCCGGGAACGTCTCGAAGAACGTGGCCTGTCCCTCGATCCACCACGTTGGCCCGTGCAGCACGCCCAGCTCCTGCTGGTAAAGGTGCGCGACCTCGTGGACGGTGGTTGAGGCCGCCTGGTTGATCTGGAACTCGACGGTGGGGTTTTGCGGGTTCCAGATGCAGTTCGCGCGGATGGCGGCAGGCTCCAGCGTGCGCACGCGCTGGATCGTGCTGCCGGCCTCGGATACGATCGTGCCGGTGAAACCGGTCTGCGTGTCGTCGATCGACTCGTCGCCCTTGTACTCGCTCCAGTCCGGCCCTGGCGCGAAGATCACGGCCATGGGGCGGTAGGGCAGCGGCTCGCCAAACCCGGCCAGGTAGGTTTCGCGGTTGCCCGCCATCGCGTCCAGCACGACGCGGCCCAGGTCTTCGGGCATCCCGTACCAGTAGACGACGATGTCCTCGCTCTCGGCCCGGAACCATTCGCGGCGCGCGTCATAGTACACGGCGTGGACCGGCTCGCTGTTGGCGTTGACCTCCTGGCGGGTGCGCACGCCCCAGTAGGCGTCGACCTCGTGCCAGGGCGGCAGGCCGCGCCCGCCGTAAGGCACGGCGATCCACTCGCCGGGGGCCGCGCCCGGCTCGGCGGCCACGCGCCCGCCCTTGCCGGTGGCGAAGGTGTAGAACAGCGTCACCCGGTCGATCTCGGCGCCTTCCGGCGGGGTGATCGTGGCGGTGAACTGCATCCCGCTAGGGTACAGCGAGCGGTAGGCCATATTCGTGAAGGTGAAGCCGTCGATGGCCTGGTCGGGGTAGGTCTGGGGCTCGTCCACCCCGCCGACGACGGTGACCGGGACCGCGCCGCCATCCTGCGCCACGGCAGCCGGGACCGCCGCCAGCGCCAGGACCAGCGCGAGCAGGATCGCGCAAAGGGATCGGGTAGAGTGTCGCAGCATCACGGCTCGCTCCTTGTGGTCCGGCTGATGTGGGTTTATGTGGGATAAGTGTAGCACATTTACGGGCGGCGCAGAGATGCACCTGAAGCACGAAGCGCACAGAGCGATCAAGAAACACGCCTGATCTCTGTGCGCCCTATGGTGAAACTCTGCGGTGAATCTGTTTCGAGCGACAGGCTACGACTGGAACGCTTCGTGCTCCTGGGTGTCGGAGTGGGCCGCGCGCCGTTCCTGGGTGCGCAGCTTGACCTCTTGCAGCTCCTGGCTGCGGCGCCGGGCCGCCGCCTCGAGCGTGGTGCTCTCGATCATCCCGTCGGTGAGGACCATCAGCCGGGGGACGTCGGTCAGGATCTCGCGGTCGTGGCTCACCACCAACACCGTCCGGCCCTGCTCGCGCAGCTCGTGGAAGATCTCGAACACGACGGCGGCGCTCATGCGGTCGAGGTTGCCGGTCGGCTCGTCGCCCACGACCAGCGGCGGATCGTTGGCCAGCGCGCGCGCAATCGCCACGCGCTGCTGCTGCCCGCCGGAGAGCATGTCCGGCGTTTTGTAGGCCTGGTCGGCGATGTCCAGCCGCTCGAGCAGGGCCATCGCCCGCTCGCGGCGTTCTTTTGGCTCGTAGACGTCGCAGAAATCCATGGGGACCATCACGTTTTCGAGTACGGTGAGGGTGGGCAGCAGTTGGAAAAACTGGAACACGATCCCGATGTTACGCCCGCGCCAGCGGGTCAGCTTGCGCTGCCCGGCCCGCACCACGTCCACGCCATCGACGGTGACCGCGCCCGCCGAGGGAACGTCGATGCCGGTGAGCATGTTCAGGAAGGTGGTCTTGCCGCTGCCCGACGGACCAAACAGGGCGATAAAATCCCCTTTATGAATATCCAGATCGATCCCGCGCAAAACATTGAGCGGCCCAGCAGGGGTATCGTAGGTTTTTACCAGGTTGCGGATTTCGATGAAAGGCTCGGCCACAGGCGTGTTCTCCTCACTAGTGAACCCCGTCCGGATTGAGTCGGGTGGCGCGCGGCGTGCTGCCGCACACGCCATACACTATACGCGACAGAGGCCAGAAAGTCGCACCGCGCGGGGGCGATCCGGCCAGCGTTGTGTCAGGGTGGCGTTAATCGCCTCATAGATATTACGCACGTGTGCGGGCAATTTACCACTGCGCCGCCCGCGCAGCCGGAGGGAACGGGCGCGTTCCAGATTCGGGGCAAAAAGCCTACCACAGAGAAAGGGGCATTTCGAGAGACTCTCTGAAATTCCCCTTCTGTGCACTCCGTGCGCCCGGTGGTTCAAAACTCGCCCCAGATTTGAAATTCACCCGGCAGAATCCGCCGTTGCCAACTTTTTTGTAGTAGTTTAAAATAAAACTACTATTTTCTTCTCAATTCGCCAGGAAAGGGCGCCCATGGATCTGCTGGCCGATCTCAGCGCGATTGGCTTCACCGAATACGAGGCGAAAGTCTACCTCGCCCTGCTGCAAGACCATCCCGCCACCGGCTACCAGCTCAGCAAGCAGGCCGGCGTCCCGCGCTCGATGGTCTACGAGGCGCTGGGCCGCCTGGACGTGCGCGGCGCCGTGCTCAAGGCCGAAGACACCAAAGCGACGCTCTACCGCCCCGTGCCGCCGGAGGCCCTGCTCGACCGGCTCAACGGCGAGCACCGCCGCCGCATGGACGCGCTGCGCCTGGGGCTGGAACAGCTCTACACCACGCGCGACGAAGGCCACCTGTGGACTTTCAGCGGCGAGGGGCCGGTGCTGGCCTATGCGCGCCAGATGATCGACAACGCCGCGCGCGAGGCCATGCTCGTGCTCACCGACGCCAACCTGCGCGTTCTGCGCGGCACGATCGTGGCGGCAGCCGGGCGCGGCGTGGCCATCGGCGCGCTGCTGACTGGCGCGGATCACCTGGACGTCGGCGACGTTGCCCACCACCCGCCGAACGAAAGCGAGCTTCACAAGCTGGCCAACAGCCTGGTGGTGGTCGTCGACGAGCAGGAAGTCCTGATCACCAGCTCGCAGCCGGCCCATACCGCCACCGTCACCACCAATTCCAACATGGTGCAGATCGGGCGCCAGTTCGTCTGGATGGAGTTGTTCGCCCACCGGATTTTCTCGCAGTTGGGCACTGATCTGCTGGCGAAGCTCAGCCCGGATGACCGGCGCGTGTTCGAGTCGGTGGCCTGGGGCAAGAATCCAGGAGACAACAAGTAACGATACAGCCACGGAGCGCGCGAGGCAGCCAGGGAAAAACGCTGCGCCCGCTGCATTCTGTGTGGTGGTACGCTCGTGCCGCATTTGACCGATCGAGGAAACCATGTCCGACACATCACTGCCGATACAACGCCGAACATCCAACACACCATCGCTCCGCCGGCCCGCATGGTGGGGTCCACAAGCCATCGAGCCGGCTTTCGTTTTGATCACCCTGGCCGCCATCGTCCTGAGCCTGATCGGGGAGTGGGCCGGCTGGCCCTGGCAGATCATCAGCGCGCTGGGGGCGATCGCGTATGCGGCCGGCGGCTATTTTGGCGTGCGCGCCAGCCTGGAAAGCCTCAAAGAGCGCCAGCTCAACATCGACTTCTTGATGGTCTTGGCGGCGCTGGGCGCCGCCGCCGTGGGCGAATGGCGCGACGGCGCGATCCTGCTGTTCCTGTTCTCGCTGAGCAACGTGCTGCAAGACTACGCCATCGGGCGCAGCCGCCGCGCGATCCAGGCGCTGTTCGCGCTGCACCCCGAAGAGGCCCATGTCAAGCGCGGCGAGACGGTCGAGACCGTCCCGGTGAGCGAGCTGGCTATCGGCCAGATCGTGCTGATCCGGCCCGGCGAGCGTATCCCGGTGGATGGCCAGGTCGTCGCGGGCGGGTCGAGCGTCGACCAGTCGCCGATCACCGGCGAGTCGATGCCGGTCGAGAAGGAGGTCGGCGACAAGGTATTCGCCGGGACGCTCAACCAACAGGGCGCGCTGGATGTGAGCGTCACCCAACTCGCCCAGGATTCGACGCTGTCGCGCATCATCAAAATGGTGGAAGAGGCCCAGGGACGCAAGGCCCCCACCCAGCGCTTTCTGGACGACTTCGAGCAGTATTACGCCCTGGGCGTGATCGGCGCGGCGCTGCTGGTGATGCTGGTCTCGTGGCTGGCGCTGGGTTGGACGTTCGATGACAGCTTCTACCGGGCGATGGTGCTGGTGGTGGTGGCGTCGCCGTGCGCCCTGGTGATCTCGGTGCCGGCGGCGTTCCTGTCGGCGATCGCGGCGGGGGCGCGGCGCGGCGTGATCTTCAAGGGCGGGGTCCACCTGGAGCAGATGGCCGAGATCAAGGCGGTGGCGTTCGACAAAACCGGCACGCTGACCGCCGGCAAGCCTGCCGTGACCGACATTCACACCTTCAACGGCTACAGCGAAGACGAGCTGCTGCGCGCCGCCGCGACGGTCGAGGCGCGCTCCGAGCACCCGCTCTCGCGGGCGGTGCGCCAGGCCGCCGCGAGCCGGGGACTGGCGCTGGGCGAGGTCGAGGAGTTCTCCGCCGACATGGGCCAGGGCGTGTCCGGCGTGGTGGATGGCGTGCTCGTGCGTGTGGGCAAGCGTCGCTACATCGAGGAATGCGCCGGGCATCCCCCGGCGGACCTGCTGGCGGTGCATGACCGGCTGGAAGCCGAGGGCAAGACCGTGCTGCTGGCGTGCAACAGCGGCGACTGGATGGGCCTGCTGGCCGTGGCAGACCAGCTCCGGCCCCAGTCCGCGACCATCGTCGACGAGCTGCACGCGGCGGGGATCAAGCGGGTGGTGATGCTGACGGGCGACAACGCCCGCGTGGGCGAGGCCATCGCCCAGCAGGCGCATATCGACCGGGTCCACGCCGAGCTGATGCCCGCCGACAAGGCGACGATTATGGAGCAGTTGGAGCGCGAGGTCGGGCCGGTGGCCATGGTGGGCGACGGGGTGAACGATGCCCCGGCGCTGGCGGCGTCCACGGTCGGGATCGCGATGGGCGCGGCGGGCACGGATGTCGCGCTCGAAACAGCGGACGTGGTGCTGATGGGCGACCGGTTGGAATCGATCCCCTACGCGCTCAAGCTCAGCCGCCGGGCGCGACGCGTCGTGTGGCAGAATATCACCTTCGCGCTGGCGGTGATCGCCGTGCTGGTGCTGAGCGTGTTCGTCATCGACCTGCCGCTGCCGGTGGGCGTGATCGGCCACGAGGGCAGCACGGTGATCGTGGTGCTCAACGGCCTGCGCCTGCTGATCGGCAGCGGGGAGTAAACGCGTTTCACCCTCCGCGTGCGCCGTGGCTGAGTTTTCTCCACGCGGCAAGTCACTCTATACTGAGGCCACAGCGGTCGCAGCGGGTCGACCGGAAAGGAGCTGCTCGTGCCAATTGCCGGGGATGTATCGCTGGGCGCGGACGTGCTGATCCCGCAGCCCGATCTGGTGAATCTCTACGGGTGCACGATCGGCGCGGCCACGCGCATCGGCCCGTTCGTGGAGATCCAGCGCGATGTGATCATCGGGGAGCGCTGCAAGATTTCGTCGCACAGTTTCATCTGTACGGGGGTGACCATCGAAGACGAGGTCTTCATCGGGCACGGCGTCATGTTCACCAACGACCGCTATCCCCGCTCCACCAACCAGGACGGCAGCCCGCAGACCGCCGCCGACTGGACGCTGATCCCTACATCCGTCCGGCGCGGGGCGTCGATCGGGACGCACGCCACCATCCTGCCCGGCGTGACGATCGGCGCGTGGGCGATGGTCGGGGCCGGCGCGGTGGTCACTCACGACGTGCCGGATTACGCGATTGTGGCCGGGGTGCCGGCTCGCCAGGTGGGGGATATACGCGAGTCAGCGGGGGGATAAGCGCTAAGGGCGGATCGCGCCCGTGTTTTTAAGCGTTTCTTTGTCAAACTTCAACGACACTCTAACACATTTCACGGCTAAAATCGGCTAGAATCAAGCTAACGTCCGCGCTGAAAGTGTCAGGAGTTGCTCGTGCCTGATCCCCAACGCTCCTCCAGCTTGACCCCCAGGACGGACCACCAGCAGAGCGGAGAGGACCGCTATCGAATCAGTCGCAAAGGCAGCTTATACAATATTCTTGGCCCCGAAGGACGGATTTTTTCGAAATACAAGAGCGCCAGCGTGGTCGGCCCGCGCTGGGAAGAACTGACTCACACCCCCTGGCCTTACGACAGCTCGGCCTATGAGTCCGGCTTGCGCCTGTGGGAGCTGGGCCTGATCGAGCGCAGCCAGGTGGGCCAGCGCCGCCCCTCGCTGGACGCAGCGCCCACCGACGCGCCGCCGCCCCGCCAGCCCGATCCGGTCCCTGAGCCGGAGCCGCCCGCCGAGGACAAACCGGTACCCCAGGCTCCGGTCATTGGCGCGCAGCTTGATCTGCTGTCGGCCGCTGCGCCGCAGCCGGACGAGACGTCCGCGCCCACCACCCCACTCCGCGAGCGCCCGCAGGCGTACCGGGTGATCCAGCCCGTCCCGCCGCCCGCCCTGCATCTGGCGCTGGCGCCGCCCCCGCTGGCCCTGCCCGCGCCGCGCATCGATCTCGCCCACCAGCGGGCGATGATCGCGTCGCTGCGCAAGGACCCGGCGCGGTTGTTCGAGCCCGCCATGCGCCACGCGCTGCAGACCGAGGTCGAGTATCACCTGCCGCTGGCCACGTGGGCCGCCTACCTGCTGCGCCTGCTGGATCGCTACGAGCGCCGCCAGCGCCGCCAGTCGGCCCGCCACCTGGACTGGCAGACGATCATGCACAAGCACATCGCCTGGCAGGAGCAGCGCCAGCGGGCCACCGCCCGCGCCTGATCCGCCAGCGAGGCGGCGAGGGGCTGCCTCAGCCCCCCAGCTCTTTCACCCGCTCGCGGACAATCTTCTCGATCAGGTCCCTGGACAGGGGGGCATCTGGCGTGAAGTGGATCGTCGCGCCCGACACTTTGACCCCCCGCAGATCGTCCGCCAGCGCCTTGACCAGCGGCGGGCTCATGGTGTGCAGCGCGCAGTGATTTTCGTGGGCGGATAGGCCGACGAGGTCCTTGCCCAGCCGGAAGATCGGGATGCCGTAGCTGACCCGCTCGGTGCAGTCCGGCGCGATCTCGCGCACGATGGTTCTCACCCGTTCCAGCGCCTGCCGGATGTCGTCCGGCAGGGCGGCGAGATACGCATCGATCTCCTGGGGGGCGTGCCGTGACGCGTCCGTTTTAGCCATCGTGGTGCGCCCTTTCCAATTCCGCGATATCTAGCTTCTGCATGGTTTGGCTCCTTGACGATTGCGCTGACGAGACCATGACGATCGAGCGGTGCCGGGCAGCGTGATGAGGCAGTCCCTGCCTAGCACATGTGTTCTGAATTATCTTTCAGACACGTCGAGAAGTCAAGCGATTGTACCAGGCATTGAAGGTCCGAGACGCTCACGCGCCGGGCTCGTCATCGGGGAACAACTGCTCGATGAACGCCGCGAACGGGTCATCGGGCGCGGGGCGCGGCGGCTCCGCGAACAGGCCGAACAGGCTGGCCGGGGTGCCAGGGCGGCTCTCGCCATCCACCCCCGCGATCCACTGCGCGGGCGGCAGCGTGTCCGGCGAAAACAGCGCGTCCATGCGCTGGAGCGCCGCGATCAGCCGCTCGTTGAACTTCTGGCAGGCGTAGAGGTCCACTCCCTGGGCGATCTCCTGCATGGCGCGGCGCATGTAGACATACGCGGCCAGCACTTTCGGGTGCGCTTCGGGTGGGAAATAGACGGCGATCTCATCGCGGGCCGCCAACAGCACCATCTGCTCGAACGATCCCCGGTCGTAGACGGACACCAGCGTGCGGAACGGGTACGGGTCGGGGAGCGGCGTGCCGTCCGGCGCGGGCGGGAGGCCCACCACGCCGCGCGGCTTGCTGCTCACCGGCAGGTCGAGCTGGCGCTTGATCCGGTTTTTGACCGGCTTCCAGGCCCCGGCGGCGAACTCGGTCACCCAGGCGTCGTCGTTGCCCATCATGGTGGCGAACCCGCTGAGGTACATCGCCATCTCGATCAGGGCGTCGATCAGCGTGTCGGCGTCGTCAGAAAAGATGAGCAGCGTGTCGGTGTCCAGATCGAAGGTGAATTTGTCGGCCAGGGCGAGCTGCCGGTAGAGATCGGCCTGCGTCTCGTCGAACAGCAGCAGGCCATCGTGCGGAAACAGCGCGATGATGCGCCGCAGGACGTCCAGCGTGTCGGGCGCGGGCGCGAGGTCAGCGACCAGCCGCTGAAGGGTGCCGCTCAGGTCGTCCGGGTCGAGCCGGATCAGGGAGTGGGTCATGCGGTGTGCCGGTCTTTCGGTGTGCGGGCCGCCCCCCGCGCCGGGTGGAGCGCCGCGCACTGCTCAGGATCTGCCCGTATTATACACGACTCCCCACCGGCCCAAAGTGGGAGATTGGACCCACAGCGGGCCGCATGCAACGCGCGCCAGCACAATGATGCCGGCGCGCGTTGTCTGGACTTTGGCGCATTGAAGAGACCGATGTCGAGAAGGCAGCGGTCTTTTTGCATGGGAAGCGATGAGAAGGAGCGAGAAAACAGGCTCAGGCAGGCGCGGAAGCGAAAGCGGCATGGCGGAGAGCGGCCAACAGGGCGGGATTTTCAGCCCAATCATCCGGGGAGAGGGAAGGAAGGGGGCGAAATTCGTGTGCGCCCCACAGAGCCGCGCGGTAGGCACGCCACAAGGTGTTGAGCGACCAGCGTCCCGAGCCGCGCCACCAGCGCGTGGGCACGGCAGGACCGCGACACAAGCCCCAGGCGCGATATCCAGCCAGCAGCAGCACGGCGTAAACCCAGGCCGACCACTGCACCGATGTGACCGCTGCGTGTGGGTTCCAACACTGCTTGTGACCCAGACCAAAGGTGGATTTCAACTCCCGGTGGCAGACTTCAATCTCCCAGCGCTGCCAGGCCCAGAAGAGCAGGGTATCCAGAGGTAAGGGCAATCTCCAGCGCCCCGCGTTATCCTGAACCGCATTGACCAGGAAGGGGAGCGGGATACGGCGGATGCGGCGGTTACCTTTGCCGCGCACGACGATGAGCATCAGCGGGCAGTCGGGGGCACCGCGCCGCAGAACGGGGCCACACACCTTGACTTGCACATGGCGCACCCGGCCCCGCACCATGAACTCGAGACGCTGCCAGCCCTTGCGCTGTTGCCAGAGTTGCTGTGGGGTCAG
>Ga0123333_10003470_pt1 | contig 15276 bp, 10 predicted proteins | sample BioC12SIPDNA_3_FD_89957 | JGI IMG/M metagenome (GOLD analysis project Ga0123333, IMG submission 89957) | Anaerobic biogas reactor microbial communites from Washington, USA - Biogas_R2_B C12 SIP DNA | ecosystem: Engineered > Bioreactor > Anaerobic > Unclassified | place: Washington, USA... | reverse complement strand
TGCACTACGTGCCGATGAACACCGCCTACTGGACGAACTGGCCGACGCAGGAAAACCCCTACGGCGTGCCGGCGATGTGGCTCCGCAATGGTGGCTTCCCGATCGCGGTGAATGTGAAGAAGGCCTAGGGAGGCACAGCACGTCGAGCTGGTGCTATCGCGCCAGTTGACCGTTGTGGGAGGCAAACTATAATCGGGCCTGACAGGCGGTTCCTGGCCTGTCAGGCCCGTGCATTCAAGGAGGATTCATGCACCGAAAAGCCTTCTTTTCCTATCTCCTGAGGCGTACTCTGCTCTTTCTGCTGGTGGTGTTTTCGGCGGTGACGATCAACTTCATCATCCCACGTTTCGCCCCCACCAACCCCGTCCGCGAGGCCATCCTGGCGAAGTATGGCTTGACGGCCGATCAGTCGGCGCTGAATGACCTGGTGGCCTACTACGAGGAGTACTTTGGCCTCAACGACCCCTTGATCGTGCAGTATTTCCGGTTCCTGCGGAACACGGTTCGCGGCGATCTGGGCTACTCGATCACCCAATTCCCACGGACGGTGCTGGACATGATCCGGGAGAAGGTGGTCTGGACAATGCAGCTTGTGCTGCCGTCGACGATCATCGCTGCGGTGCTGGGGGCGTTGCTGGGCGCGTTGTTTGCCTGGCCGCGCATGCCGAAGATCTACAACGCCACGGTGCCGTTGCTGATACTGTTTTCGGCGATCCCGGCGTTTCTGGCAGCGGTCGCCCTGATCTACGTGTTTGCCCACAAGCTGGACCTGTTGCCGCTCATGGGCGCCTATGACAACACCTTCGTGGCCCACGTCATCCCCGTATCGCAGTGGGCCTCGATTCCCGACTACACGCACTGGCCGACGCTGCAGCAGATCCTCAAGCACTCGGTCCTGCCGCTGGCGTCGCTGATCCTGGTGGGGCTGGGAGGCTGGGCGCTGGGGATGCGGGGGATGATGATCACGATCCACAACGAAGACTACATGAACTTTGCCGAGGCGAAGGGGCTCACCGACCGGCGGCTCTTCTCCTACACCCTGCGGAACGCCCTGCTTCCCATGGCGACCAGCCTGGGCTTGGCGCTCTCCAATGCGTTGACGGCGGGTATCCTGGTGGAGGCAATCTTCGCTTACCCTGGCATCGGAGGCCTGATCAACAGCGCGATCCGCGTGAACGACTTTCCGTTGATCTACGCGAACTCGCTGATCCTGATCGTGTTGCTGGCAGGCGCGACCTTCTTGCTGGATCTGGTCTACCCGCTGCTGGACCCGCGGATTTCGTATGAAGGGCGGTGAGACAATGACATCATCAGCAACGACGCAAAACGTGGTCGCCGCTGCGGTGCCCAAACCGCGTTCGCGGCTACACGGTATACTGCACTATCTGAAGCGCAATGTCAACCTGGCGATTGGATTCTCGATGCTGGCCATCTTGATCCTGTTTACGCTGGTGGGCGCTTTCATCGTGGACCTTGACGACGCATATCCGGGCGCCGTGCGGGCAGCGCGCCCGCCATCGGCCGAGCACCTCTTCGGGACCGATGGGCAGGGCCGTGATCTGTTCACTGTGGCGGTCGCGGGCACGTGGGTGACGCTGCAGATCGGGTTCATCGCCGCCGGCGTTGGGCTGACGGCGGGGGTGTTACTCGGTTTCATCTCGGCCTATTACGGCGGCACCATTGACACCATCATCCGGTGGGCGGTGGACGTCTTTATGACGATCCCCGGCTTCCTGATATTGATCGTGCTGGCCGCGATGCTCGGTGGGAAGGTCTCGACCGTGGGTACGGGCTTGATCATCTCGCTCTTCCTGTGGGCGGGGCCGGCGCGCGTGGTGCGCGCGCAGGTCCTGAGCTTGCGCGAGCGGCAGTTCGTGTTGATGGCCAAGCTATCCGGGTTGAGCAACATGGAGATCATCATCGAGGAGCTGATCCCCAACCTGCTCCCCTTCCTGGGGGCGCAGTTGGTGGGATCGGTGATGAGCGCCGTCTACTCCTCCTCGGGCTTGGCGATTCTGGGACTGGGAAACCTGCGCGAGCCGCAGTTGGGAACGACGCTCTACTGGATGCAGGGTCAGGGCGCGCTGGTGCGCGGGCTGTGGTGGTGGGTCGCGGTGCCCGTGGCTTTTCTCTGCTGGGCCTTCGTGATGCTCTACCTGATCTCGTCGGGTCTGGACGAGTTGGCGAACCCACGGTTGCGGAGGCGGGCGTGAACGAGAACAATGTTGCACTACGGGTCAAGGACCTTCACGTACACTACGACACCGAGGACGGCGTGGTCAAGGCCGTGAGCGGTGTGAGCTTCGACCTGCACGCCAACGAGCGAATGGGGCTTGTAGGGGAGTCGGGGTGTGGCAAGTCGACGATGGCGCTGGGGCTGATGCGGCTGATCAAGGAGCCAGGCGAGGTCGTGGCAGGCGAGGCGTGGTTGGGCGACAAGAACCTCTTCGCGCTGAGCTACGAGGAGATGCGGATGGCCCGCGGGCTGGAGATCGGCATGATTCCCCAGGGCGCGATGAACTCGCTGGTCCCGGTGATCCGTGTGAAGAACCAGATCATCGACGCGCTGGCGGACCACAAGTTGGGTCTGTCGAAGGAGCAACTCGAAGAGCGCGCGCTGGAAGCGCTGGACTCGGTCGAGCTGCCCCGCAAGGTCGCGGAGATGTATCCCCACGAGTTGAGCGGTGGGATGAAGCAGCGCGTGTGCGCCGCGATCTCGTTGGCGATGCGGCCGAAGGTCATCATCGCCGATGAGCCGACCAGCGCGCTGGACGTGATCACACAACGGCAGGTGATGGAGACGATTGGCCGGTTGCAGGAGCGCACCAACAGCGCCGTGATCTTGATCGGCCACGATATGGGGTTGCAGGCGCAGTTCGTGAACCGCGTTGCAGTGATGTATGCCGGGAAGCTCGTCGAGGTCGGAACGGTCAAAGAGATCTTCACCGACGCGCTGCATCCGTATACGCAGTTGCTCATCAGCAGCTTGCCGACACTCGGCAGCAAGGGCGTGTTCGTCTCGATCCCCGGCATCGCCCCGTCGCTCCTAGAGCTCCCGTCGGGATGCGTGTTCCACCCGCGCTGTCCCAAAGCGATGGCCATCTGCAACCAGGAGGAACCGGTGCTGCATTCCGATAGCAGTGGGCGCCGCGTATCCTGCCATCTCTACGGCAACGGGGGTATGAACTGATGACACACCTGCTGGAACTACGCAACGTCACAAAGGTCTTCGGCGAGGGGGCCAAGGCCACGGTCGCCGTGGACGAGGTATCGCTCTATCTGGAGAGCGACAAACCGAGCATCATCGCGGTGGCAGGGGAGAGCGGAAGCGGAAAGACGACGATGGGGATGACGGTTCTGGGCTTTCTGAGGCCCACGCGGGGCCAGATCCTCTACCGGGGGATCGACGTCGACAAGATGAATGCCGACCAGAGCATCACCTATCGTCGTGAGGTCCAGGCGGTTTTCCAGGATCCTTTTGCGTCCTATAATCCGTTCTACAAGGTCGACCGGCTGTTCGAGAAACCCATCGCCAAGTTCAAGTTGGCCTCGTCGCAGGGTGAGGCCCGAGAGCTGATCGAGGAAGCGCTCAACAAGGTGGGGCTGCGACCCAGGGAGATGTTGGGCCGGTTCCCGCACCAACTGAGCGGCGGTCAACGGCAGCGGCTGGTGGTCGCGAGGGCCATCTTGTTGAACCCGCAACTGCTGATCGCTGACGAACCGGTTTCGATGGTCGATGCCTCGCTGCGGGCCGGGATCCTGGAGAAGATCCGGCAGTTGCACGACGAGCTGGGAATCTCCGTGCTCTACATCACGCACGACCTGACAACGGCTTACCACATCAGTGACGGCATCATGGTCCTCTACCAGGGGTCGGTCGTGGAGGCCGGCGATGTCGACAAGGTGATCAAATCGCCGGTACATCCCTATACGCAGTTGCTGGTGGACTCGATCCCCTGGGCTGACCTCACCCTGAAGTGGGGTAAGCAGCCGATCATCGAGCCGACCGAGGAAGATCTGGCGCGGCTGGCGGCTGCGGGGACGGCGTGCTGCAAGTATGCGCCGCGCTGCCCGCAGGCTATGCCGCGGTGCTGGGAGAGCCGCCCGCCGTTGTTTCACGCCGACTCGGGGCGCGTTGCGGCGTGCTTCCTGTATGAGAGCGGAACCACGCTGGAGAAGGATGAACTGGGCGGCCTCTTCTCGGCTCTGAATAACGGGAGTTCGTAGAGGCCCACGGGCCGTGTGACATCGTTCGTAGTAGGGAGGTTACCGGGCATGGCGAAAAGGATCTGCTGGGGTTGGTTGGTCGTCGTTCTGCTGACCGGCATGCTTGCCGCCTGTGGTGGTGGCGGCGGCGATGGCGGGTCCGACGACGGGACCTATGGGGTGGGCGATTCGGCCACGGTGGGCGATGTGGTGATCACGCTGGACGAGGCATCGCTGGTCGTCTACCGGGTCGGCGCCACCTTCACGGTCGTGAACAACGGGAGTACGGACCTCGTTCTCGATCCCGAGACCAGTTTCGCGATTGTGGGCGATAGCACGGGCACCGAGGTGCCGCTCACGCTGGACCCCGTAAGCTGCGACAACTCGCTGACAGGCACCGTCCCTGCAGGCGGGACGCTGACAGGCGATCTCTGCTGGCGGTCGAACCCCTCAGATACCTGGCCACTCCTGGCGCAGATCACGTACGCCGGTGGCGAGACAGAATCGGGCCCGGCTGTGTGGACTGTGGAGGCAGAGGAGTAGTCGCGGGATCCTTCAAGACACGGTTGACAGACGGCGGCGCGGAGAAGGCGTCGCCGTCTGTCTGGGTTTGGAGCCGCGCCGGCAGGGATCTGCCGGCGCGCTTACGTGCTGGGACATTGAGGCTGGAGTTGTTGAGCGCCCGCAGGGTAGGTCGCGCTCCGGCGCGGTTGCGGGGAGGGTCATCCTGGTGCTTCGATGAAAGGGGACGTTATGGGCAGTAGCGCACGGTTGACGGCAGTGGCGCCGACGGTGTTTTTTGTGGGAACCGGCGAGGCGTTCCGGCAGGTGGTGCGGGTGCAGGCAGAGGGCGTGGGTTTGGCGGACCCGGCGAGGTTGAGGGTGACGGGGGCGGGCGTCGATGAGGTAGTGCGACTGGCGGCGGAGGCGGAGGCGTCAGGGGGGGCGACCTGGTATGCGGAGATCCCGGACATCCGCGTGGCGGCGCCGGTGACCTTCGAGCTGCGGGTCGACGGGGAGCCTGTGGACCGGCTGGAGGTGGCGTGGACGCCGACGCGGCACTGGGAGGTGCACCTGGTCCACTACGCGCACCACGACATGGGATACACCGATCTGCCGAGCAACGTGTTGCGAGAGTATGACGGATTCTACGACCGGGTGCTGGCGTTCTGTGAGGAAACCGAGACCTGGCCCGAAGAGGACGCGCGGTTCCGGTACCTGGTGGAGCAAGCCTGGTCGGTCGTGCACTACGTAGAGCACCGCCCGCCTGCGGTGGTGGAGCGGCTGATGCACTTCGTGCGCGAGGGGCGGGTGGAGATCACGGCGTTGTTCGGCAACCAGACGCTGGAGTTGTGCGGGCACGAGGAGCTCGCCCGGCTGCTCTATCCGGCGTTCGGTCTGGCGCGACGCTACGGGTTCGAGATCGTCTCCGCCGAGCACAACGACATCCCCGGGTTTCCGTGGGCGCTGGCGAGCGTGCTGCGCGGCGCCGGGATCCGCTATTTCTCGCCGGGGGTGCCGAGCTGGTACTACGGCGACGCACACCCGCTCTGGGACCCCGAGGCCTTTCTGCCGATGGACCGGCCCGCGGCGTGCTGGTGGGAAGGGCCCGATGGCGCGCGGGTGCTGCTGTGGTCGGACCTGCACGGGATTGGGGAGTGGCAGCCCTACGACGTGACCCAGGCGGAGGCCGAGCTGCCGGCGATGCTGGAAGGGCTGGCACAGCGGGACTACCTGTATGACATGGTGAGCTATACCCTGCGGGGCGGTCACCGCGATAACGCGCCGCCGACGCTGCGCTACGCGCACCTGGTGCGGGCGTGGAACGCGCGGTGGGCCTATCCGCGGCTGGTCAACGCGACGAATCGCACTTTCCTGGAGCGGTTCGAGCAGCGCTGGGGAGAGACGCTGCCGGTCTTCCGCGGTGACGTGCCGGGGACTGACTATCCCATCGCTGCAACGTGTACGCCGAAGGAGACAGCGGTCGATCGCCAGACGCACGACCGGCTGCGCGAAGCAGAGCTGCTGGCGACGCTGGCGGCAGAACTGGCGGGCGCGCCCTATCCGCGCGCCGTGCTGAACGAGGCGTGGCGCGAGACGTTCTACTACGATCTGCATTGCTGGGGCTTTCACGATCCGGGTGGGCCGGCACAGGATGCGCACTGGGCCGAGAAGGCCGTCCACGCCTACCGTGCCGCCGCGCTGGCGCACGACGTCGCGGTGAAGGCCGCGGCGACGCTCGCCGACAGGATCCTGGACGGGCATTCGGGCGACAGTGCGGCGCGGGCCGGCTACACGCTCGTCGTCCACAACACACTGGTCGACCGGCGGAACGACGTTGTGTGGGTGCCGCTACGGCCGTGGGACCCGTGCGCCTCGCCGATGTATGCGCTGGCGCCGGAGGGCGAGCGGCGCTGGCCCGCGCTGGTATCGGGCTCCGGGCCGGGGCGAGGCCTGCTCTATCCGCCGGCGACGCTGCTGGACGAGCCGTTTCAGCTCATCGATGCGGCGACGGGCGAGCCGGTTCCCTACCAGATTGTGACGCTCGACGACGCGCAGGCTGCGGCACCGTTTGCGCCGGAGCGGGCCGCGATGGCCCGGGTCGCCGAGCAGGTTCCGTGGCTCCGCACCTATGCGAGGGCCCTGGTCTTCGTGGCGCGTGACCTCCCGCCGGTGGGCTACCGGACCTATCGGATCGAGCCGTGCGAGACGTGGCCCGCATTCGAGAGCGCTTGCGCGGCCGGAGCCTGGGGCCTGGAGAACGACGCGTACCGGGTGGTCCTGGACGAGGAGACCGGAGCGTTGGCGGACGTGGTCGACCGGGCGACCGGGCGGGGCCTGTTCGATCGCGCAGCGCCGCACGCGCCCGGCGCGTTCATCGTGCGCGATGCGGGAACTGGCGAAGAGACGGTGGCACGGGTGACGGGGGCCGGGGTTGTGGCCGAAGGGCCGGTCTTCGCGCAGGTGCGGCTGACGGCTGAGGCGCCATGTTGTCCGCGGATCGTGGAGGAGATCACGGTCTATAGCGGCGTGCCGCGCGTTGACGTGGGGTTCCGCGTGTTGCGCGACGCAACGCCGATGAAGGAGCTCTACGTGGCGTTCCCCTTTGACGTGCCCGAGCCGCAATTCCGCTATGAGGCAGGGAACGCCGTGATCCGGCCGATCGTGGACCAGGTGCCGGGGTCGAGCACCGATGCGTACACGGTGCAGCATTGGGTGGCGGTAGAGGCGCCGCATGCTGCGCCCGCACGAGAGGGCGCAGCGGCGGGGCGGACCGTGGTGTGGACTGCGCTGGACACGCCCATTGCGGCGCTGGGGGGCCTGTGGCCGGGGTATGTGTCGGAGGCGCACCACGGCGTGGCAGGGCCCGGATATGGGCACCCGTTCCTGCAGCAGGACGAGCTGACGAAGGGCTACATCTACGCGCTGGTGAGCTACAACAACTTCCGGACCAACTTCATCAACGCGCGGCCTGATGAGGTTGTCGTGCGGTATGCGTTCGCGGCGCAGCGGGGCGGGGCGGAGGCGGCCTCGGCGTTTGGGTGGGGGGCACACAACCCACCACTGGTGATGTGGGCGCGGGCCGCGGACGGCGCAGGCGGTTTGCCGCCGGCTGCGTCCTGGTTGACCCTGGAGATGGCGGGCGCGGAGGGCGGTCCGGAGGCCCACGGTCCGCTCGGTGGCGGCGAGGCAGCCGGGGCCGCACCGGCGGCGCGGGGTGTGGCAGAACAGAGCGGCGCACTGGGTGCCCCGGGCGGGCGGGTGACGGCGATGCAGCAGGGCGTGGTGCTGCTGGCGCTCAAGCAGGCGGAGGACGGGCGGGGCCTGATCGCCCGGCTCTGGGAGACGGCAGGGCGGGCGGTCGACGTGACCGTGAGGCTGCCGCATCTCGGCATCACGGAGGCATTCGAGACCGACCTGGTGGAGCGGGACTTGCGGGCGCTGCCGTGCCGCGAGGGCGCAGTTCAAGTACGAATCAAGGCGTATACTATAGTCACGATAAGGGTGTGTTTGGAGGGCAATCGGCGATAGCGTAGGACGAAAGAAGGGAGGGCTCCAATGGCGGACAAGTTTCTGTCTCGCCCGGACGGCAAGCAGCGCATCCTGAGGCTCGACGTTTCTCCGGTGATGCCTGCGAATGAGTCGACGTTGGTCGTCACGGCGGAGGCGACGCGGCTGACGTACTTCGCGTCTGATCCGTCGGGGGTGTGGCAGTTTGCGACTCGCGAGCACGACGCGTTGGGAAGTGTCGCAGCAGGTCCAGACGACACGTTGACCTTTCCCTGGTCGCGGCGGAACGGCGTCGCCGCGTGGAAGGGGCTGGGCGTTGTTGCGTTCAAGCGCTCGATCCGCGGGCAGGTCGGGCTCTTCGTGGACGTTGTCGGCCTCGATGCGGGGATACCCGAGCTGAAGGCCGGCGAGCCGGTCGCGGTGCCGCTGGACCGGCTGGGCATTGTGGGCGTGGGGATCGATGTCTGGGCCCGCTTCGTGGAAGATGAGCTGCTGATCGTGACGCAGGGCTGGGTGCGCGGGCGCCTCGACCTGGTCGGACCGCAGCCGCCGGAGCCCAGGCTGCTTCTGTTGAGATGCCCGCTCGGCCAGGTGGCGCCGCAGGGCCTGGCGGACCCCGCCGTGTGGACGGTGCATGTTCTGGACCGCGGGGGATATGACCTCGACGTACGTGTCGAGCCGGGGCGCCTCTGGGCGGCGCACCGCCGCAGCGGCGCGGCGACCTCGCGCGAGGTGGAGCACTATGAGGATCAGGGCGATGTGATCGTCTGGATCGTCGACGATCCAGAAAACCCGTTCGACTTGAACCTGAACGCGCTTGTGGGCGAATACCCGCCGGTCGTGATCGTCTCCTTTGATTTCGCCTCAGGCCAGCCAGAGATCGAAGCCGACGATCTACCGGGGGTCGAGCGTCCCCAACTGCACTCGGTCGATCCGATCATCGTCACGGGAGACCGGCTGCACTACGTTGAAGTGCGTATCGAGCACGACGATCGCGGGCGCCGCTTCGTCCCGCGGGTCTACAATGCCTCGAAGTGGGTGATCTGGCGGTTCCGCGAGCGCTGGCTCACCGATACGATTGGTCACCCGCGGCACCAGCAGTGGCCGCTCAATCTGGAGGAGATCGCGGGATCGCAGTATATGGTCGAGGTGCAAGGAGAGCGCGTGTCGCTGGGCACGCTGGCCTCGCTACAGCCGGTAGTGCTCGCGGACATCCAGGAGACCGACAAAGGACGCATCCTGGCTTTCGTGATCGAGGATCCGCAATCCGGCGCTCTGGTGACGGACTTCTACCGGATGGGTGTGTTCACCGGCCCCGATGAGTCGCTCCGGTGGGAGGGGCGTAACGTGCTGGACATCGGACACGAGACGATCGTGCGCGCGCCCGATGATCAGGGCAACGAGACGCCTCATCCAGCAGAACACACGCAGTTCCTGCCGTTCTTCATGGAGGCAGAAGGCGCCATGGCGAGCGGCGACCTGGTGCGGGCGCGGTTTGGCGGCCCGCTGGGGCCCACCGCGACCCGCAACACGCTCGGCGGGCTGCTGGTAGGGGATCAGGACCTGCGCGTCGGCTTGCTGGCCTATGCAGGGATGGACGATGGCGGCGGCAGGGTGGTGTTCGCGCCGGGCGTGGATCCTCTGCCACCTCGGACGGGCGAGCCTTACAAGGTCTTTCCCCCGGAGATCGTGGTGGATCCGATCGCGCCAGGGCGCGCATGGGTGACGCTGCGCGCGGATGACTGGATCGATGCACATCTCCCGGGCTACTTCGTGCCGACAAACGATATGCTCCGCCGGGCACCGGTACCGAGCAACGTGCTCGAGATCCTGGGCCTGATGATGGCCGAGAGCATCCTGGTGCATTTCACACCGCGATCGATCGGCAGCGGCCTGCAGCTGCCGCTGGATGCCTTGCCGATCGCGAACCTGCTGACGCCAGGCACCAATGCGACGATCGAGGATGTCCAGCCGGAGGTCTTCGAGCTGGATCGGGATCGCGCGTCTGAGATTCAGGTGACGCTCGCGGGCCAGGCACCTCCGAGCCGGGTGTTTCGCAGCGACAGCGATGCTGCTTTCCCGGTCTCGTTCACCTTTGCGCCGGGCGTCGCACAGGCCGGTTTGGCGTTGACCTTCACCGCGGTGGCAACGCCGCCGGGTGGTGGGGCAGCCTTCGCGTGGACCTTCACGCCGCCGGAGGATATTCCCGGGTTCAATGTCTTGGCCTTGGAGGACCCTGCGCCCGAGGTGGTGTTCCCGATCGACGGCAACTGGACGGTGACACTGGTGGCTACGGCCGCCGACGGCACGACAAGCACGGTGAACCGGACGTTACGGGTGGCGCCCTCGCTGTGGACGCAGGTCTGGGAGCCGCAGCGCTCCATATCCAACGACACGGTGACCGTCGGCTCGACGACGCTGGCGATGTCGAAGTTCAGGATCGACTATGTGTTCAATGCGCAGGGCCGGCGCACGCTGGTGCGCGTTGGCTATCTCGATGAGCACCGCACCCAGTTGCGGTTCCTGCCGGGCGTGGACCAGCAGCAGGGCCGCATCGGGCTCAGGATGCCGTTCACCATCTCATCGGAGGATGCCGCCTTCACGGGTGCGTTGGGGGGGATTCTCAAGCTCAACCGAATGGACGTGGCCTTCAGCTATGAGCGCCGGTTCGCGCCGTCGATCTCGACGTCGGACAGGAGATCGTTCGACCTGACTGCGCGCAGGACCTACGCGCAACTGGACTCGGTGCCGGGCGCGCCGGTGACGCCGCGCCAGGCTGATGTGGAGACGATCCGCAAATCGGCTTTATCCCAGGAGCGGATCACGAGGACCACGCCAAGCGCCATCGCGGCGCGTCCGGTCGATCTGGGCGAACTGCGCCTCGATGACGTGCGGATGGACACGGACCTCTCGGATGGGGCGGGAACGGTCGTGAGCATCTTCAGCGTCATCGTCGCGCTGGGGTTAGCTGGGTTGTTCATAGGGCCGATCATCGCTGCGATCGCGGTGGCCTCGGGGCCGCTCGCGCCCGTCACGGTGCTCGTGACTCTGGCCCTGGTGGCCCTGGTCGCGATCGCGGTTGGGCTGGGTCTGGGTGCGTGGTTGCGAGGGCTGGCACGTGGTCTGCTCACGGATTTCGTCACGGGCGTGGCGCGCGGCGAGCTCTCCCGGCCTGAGAACCTGGCGTCGATTCGGGAGGGGCTGGATGCCGGCGGGATGATGACGTACGCAGGCGAGGGGCTCAGTGAGGCCATCGCGATCATGGCCTTGCGCCAGGCGCTTGACGACGGTCACGCCGTCGAGCCGCCGCACCACGACCAACCTGATCCCGAGGTACCGGGCGCGACGCTGAAGGCCAGCGGGCGCGAGCGCTTCCGCGAGCAGGCCTTTGAGACGATCGCGGTGGGCGAGGGGGTGTGCCGGGTTCTGCTGCGGATTCAGTGACAGGGGAGCGTTACCGGTGGCTGAGACCGGCGTCGCGACTTGTGTGTCCTAAGGGCGGAGAGCTGGGAGCGCCGGTGTGCCGCGGTTGCGTGGGTGAAAGATAGAAGCATAGTCGTACGGAAAGGGGACTGAATACTGCTCGAGAGACCTGACGTTGACGAAGCGCGCATTCCGGCGTGTCTTGGGGACGCGTATGGCCTGCGCGCCGTGGAGATCACGTTCCTGCCGGTGGGGGCGGACTCGAACACGGCTGCCTATCGCGCGGTTGACGACGCCGGGGTAGCCTACTTCGTGAAACTGCGGCTGAACGCCTTCGACGAGATGTCTGTGCTGGTGCCCGCGCTTCTCAGCGAGCGGGGTATCGCGCACATCCTGGCTCCCGTGCCGGCTGGGTCCGGGCAGCACTGGACCGGTCTGGACAGCCACACGGTCATCGTCTATCCTTTCGTGGATGGACGCGATGGCTACGAGGTCGCGATGACCGGGCGGCAATGGACCGAGTTGGGCACAACGCTCCGGAGGATGCACACGACCCCGTTGCCGCCCGAGCTGCGCCGGCGCGTCCGCCGCGAGACCTATGAGCCCCGCTGGCGCGAAGGCGTGCGCCGATCGCTGGCGTCGATCGACGACCCGGTCACCTATGACGGCGTCGCGACCAGGCTGGTGGCCTTCCTGCGCGCCAAGCGCGACGCGATCCTCGACCTCGTTGGGCGCGCCGAGCGGCTCGCTGCGGTGATGCAGGCGCATCCCCGGCCCTTCGTACTGTGTCATTCCGATCTCCACGCCGGGAACGTCTTGATCGACGCCGGCGGCGCCTTCTACATCATCGATTGGGACGACCCGATCCTGGCACCGAAGGAGCGCGACCTGATGTTCATCGGCGGCGCCCAAGGCCTCGGGAGGACCACGCCGGGCGAAGAGGAAGCCATGTTCTATCGTGGCTATGGGCCAACGGATGTGGACCAGGTGGCGCTGGCCTACTACCGTTACGAGCGGATCGTGGTCGACATCGCGATCTTCTGCGACGGGCTGTTGTCGTCGCCCTCAGGGGGCGACGACCGTGAGCAGTCGCTCAGGTACCTGATGGCGAACTTTGAGCCGGGCGGCACGATTGAGGTTGCCTACGCTCGAGACAGGACGGTGGGGCCTAGGTAGCTGCAAAGGGGTCGGGGGTCGATCCGGGTTCGAAGCCCGAAGTCGTACGTCGTGGGGGCGCAAGAGCAGGGAGGGCGCGGTGCGGAGCTGGCTGCCTGGGGCCTGGCTCCGACGGTGCCGGGCGGACCGCGGGCAGTGCATCCGGTGGCGGAGCGATCGTTAGCGTCGGCGTTCTGGCGTGCGGGAGGTGCAGCGATGGCAGGTCGGGCGGCTTTCGAACCGTGGTGGGCGGCGATGACCGTGTGGGTCGTGGTGAACCTGGTGAACGTTCTGCAGGCGGTGGGCTTTCTTTCGCGGCTGCGCTCGGGCAGCATGGCGGTCAACCACCTGCTGGGCTACGTGATGATCGCGCTGGCCATCCCGGCGGCGGTGGCACTGGTCGCCTTCGCGCGGGCGGGCGCGGGCTGGCTGCACTGGAGTGGCCCGGCGGTCTACCTCATCTTCATCGTGCTGATGGTGGTGGTGGACTATGCCTGGCCCGTGGAGTTCCGGTCGCCGGTGCGCGCCGGCATTCTTGTGCCTTACCTGGTGCTCTTCTTCGGCGCGATCCTGCTGATGGGCCTGCCGATGTTCCGGCTGGACCGGCGTCTGTGGCTTGTCACGGTGGTGAACACGGTCCTGTTGCTCGCATCGATGGGCGTGGCAATGCGACGGGGCGTTGGGTGAGGTGAGGGCCGTGGACCCGGGCGCGCCTCCCAACGATGTCCTGCGGGCCTTCGGCGGGACGGACGCGCCGGTGCGCATGGGCGGCGGACAGCGTCAAGCCTACCGGGCCGGGCAGGTGGTGCCCAAGCCGGCGCAGGATGACTGAGAGCGCTGCCGGTCAGGAGGGGCGATGAAGCTCACTCGGAAGACGCTGGCCAGGGTGCCAGGGTGGAGTGCCTCGGTCCTGATGGTCGTTGTGACCGTCTTCTGGACCTACTGGGGCATTGCGGAGATGTACCACGAGGGATGGTGGGGGGCGTGGACCAACCGTTTGCCCTACCTGGTGCCCATCGCGGTTACCCTGATTCCGGGGCTGGTGGCCTTCCGCTGGCCGCTCGTGGGCGGAGCGCTGATTGTGGTGATCGGCCTGTTCGCGGCCGTCTTCTTCGGCGGTGGCGTAACGGTGATCGGGCTCGCGATCGCGCTCACCGGCGGGGCCTTTGTCTTCGATGGGCTCATCAGGCGGCGCGCACCGTCACAGCCTGCGCCCGCTCCGATGCCCTGGTGGCGGCGCCATTGGCGGTACGTGCTGCTCCTGGGCGCGCCCCTGATTGTGGCCGTGGGGATCTCGGCGGCGACGCTGCCGATCGTGCTGGGGCGCGTGGACGATGGCGACCGCAGCGCCCGTCTGATTGAGGCGAACGGTGTGACCCTCATCTGGGCGCCCGAAGGGCCGGGCTGGAACTGGCTGCAGCCCTGGGGCGGCTATCCGTCGTGGCAGCGCATCGCGCTCTATGGCGTCCCGCCGCTGGGCCTGGATGACAAACCCGGCTACGGGCGACCGGTCGATGGAGCCGGCGAGGGGGTCTATAGCACCGCGGCGGACATGGCAGAGCGCAACCTCTGCCGGTACCTGAGCGCGGATGGAACCACGTTGCTGGACCAACCGCAGGACCTCTGGCGCATGCCCACCACCGACGAGGTGGTGCGCACGTTGGGACGGCATGGGATGAACGCCGGCTGCGTGTGGCGTGGCAATCTGGGACAGGCGGAGTGCGCGGTGCGGCCCGACAAGGAGTCGCCGCTCTGGGCTGCTGATCAGGCCCCCGTCTACTATTGGACGGCGGATGCCTACAGCGACGACCAAGGCTATTTCGTCGCGTACAACGGCATGGTCAACGCGACGTACAAGCTGGGCGGGAACCCGCGCCACGGCTACCGGTGTGTCCGCGAGCCTTGACGCCCGCACCAGAGCCGCGCACGCCAACCCAGCGCACGCACCAGGCGGAGGTCTGGGGTGTCTGGCGTGAACATCGGGCAGCGACGGTTACATAACCAGCGCATCACAGCGCCGATCGACGGTGGGCCTGCGGACGTGGTCGCGTGGCTGGGGGCGGTCCAGGCGCAGGACTATGAACCCGCGAAGTGGGGTGTGGGCATGCGCCTGAAGGGCGCCACCGACGCGGCCATCGAGCGGGCCTTCAACGCGGGGGAGATTCTGCGTACCCATGTGCTGCGGCCCACGTGGCATTTCGTCACGCCCAGCGACATCCGCTGGCTGCTGGCGCTCACGGCGCCGCGGGTGCACAGGGCGAACGGCTCGGTCTACCGGCGGACGGGGCTGGACGCAGCTCTGCTGCAGCGGACGACGGCGATTCTGGTCCAGGCTCTGCAGGGCGGACACTACCTGACGCGCAACGAACTGCGCGCCGCGGTGATCGACGCCGGTATTGCCGTCGATGACGGGCTGCGTATGGCTCATATCGTGATGTACGCCGAGCTGGAGGGCGTTGTCTGTAGCGGGCCACGACGAGG
>Ga0123333_10003469_pt1 | contig 15277 bp, 19 predicted proteins | sample BioC12SIPDNA_3_FD_89957 | JGI IMG/M metagenome (GOLD analysis project Ga0123333, IMG submission 89957) | Anaerobic biogas reactor microbial communites from Washington, USA - Biogas_R2_B C12 SIP DNA | ecosystem: Engineered > Bioreactor > Anaerobic > Unclassified | place: Washington, USA... | reverse complement strand
CCTTCCGCCTAAAGCCCGGCGAGTTTGGAAACGGAGGTGCTGCACATGTACGCAATCATCGCGACTGGCGGCAAACAGTATCGCGTCTCTGAGGGAGACATCATCTACATCGAAAAGCTGGATACAGAAGTGGAAGGCGAGGTCACCTTTCCCGTGCTCTTTTTGGGCGGGGAAAAGGTAGTGGCCGGCACCCCTCTGGTGGAGGGCGCCAGCGTCTCCGGCCGGGTGCTTCAGCATGGCCGGGGCCAGAAGATCGTCGTCTACAAGTTCAAGGCCAAGAAGAACTACCGCCGCAAGCAGGGCCATCGTCAACCCTTCACCAAGGTGGAAATCACCGGCATCACCGCCTGAGATGACTGAGATTCGCCTGCTCTACGCCGGAGATACCTTAAAGGGCTATCAGCTGTCCGGCCACACAGGGGCAGGCACCCAGGGCAACGATCTGGTCTGCGCCGCGGTTTCCTTCCTGGCCATCACCTGCGCCAACGCGCTTGAAACGGTGGCAGGGGCAAGCCCCCGGGTCAAGCAGGGAGACGGCGAACTGAGCGTCACCCTGGAAGGCCGGCAGATCAATCCCAAAGCCCTGGTCATCCTGGAGACTTTCCGCCAAGGGGCCAAGGACTTGACAGACGCCTACCCTGAAAATGTCCGCCTGTATGATCAGGCCTGATGAAGAAACGGAGGATATCCCATGCTGAAGCTTAATCTGCAATTATTTGCCCACAAAAAGGGCGTTGGTTCCAGCCGTAACGGCCGCGACAGCGCCAGCAAGCGCCTGGGCCCCAAGCGGGCTGACGGGCAGTTCGTGCTGGCCGGCAACATCCTGGTGCGCCAGCGCGGCACCCACATCCATCCCGGGCTTAACGTGGGCCGGGGCAAGGACGACACCCTGTTTGCCAAGACGGACGGCCTGGTGCGCTTTCATCACCTGGGCAAGTTCCGCAAACAGGTGAGCGTTGTGCCGGTGGAGGAGCAAACGGCCGTCTAAGCGCCCGCTGTTTGATTGAAAAGGGCCTTCGGGCTCTTTTCTTTTTTTATTTTGAGCTAAATTCTTTCATTTCTGTTAAGAAACGATGAATTTGGCCGACAGGGTCCTTTTTATCAGCGGATAAATGTTGTATACTGATATTATTATGACGGGATGAAAGGAAAGGGGAGCGCATGAACACCGCCGGACGCGTGGAGGCCTTTTTCTGGAATATTATAAACCGTCCGGTGCTCAAGGACTGGATTGACATCGCCATCCTGGCCTTTGTGCTTTATAAGGTGTTCATGCTTACCCGCCAGACCCGGGCCAGCCAGGTCTTAAAGGGCTTTGGCGTTTTGGTGGTGGTGTCCTGGCTTTCCGATCTGTTGGGGCTTAAGGCCTTAAACTGGCTGTTTATGAGCGTGCTTAATAACGGGGCCCTTGTGCTGATGATCCTCTTCCAGCCGGAATTGCGCCGGGCCCTTGAACAGCTGGGCCGGGGCGCCAAAATAGACAACATCGTGGACAGTCAGGACGAGGGCGACCGGATTGTCTTTGAGGTGTCCCAGGCGGTGCAGACCCTCTCCCACCGGCGGGTGGGCGCCCTGATTGTGTTTGAACAAAAAACCGGCCTCAGGGACCTGATTGAAACGGGCACCACCATTGACTCCAGGATATCCGGGCCGCTGCTTGTCAACATTTTTGAGCCCAACACCCCGCTGCATGACGGGGCCGTTATCATCCGGGGCAACCGGGTGATGGCGGCGGGCTGCGTGCTCAGCCTCAGTGAAAACAGCAGCCTGGGGCGTGATCTGGGCACCCGCCACCGGGCGGGCCTGGGGGTGACTGAAAGCACGGACGCCGTGGTGCTGATTGTTTCAGAAGAAACCGGCATCATCTCCATGGCTCAGGCGGGCAGGCTTACCCGCCATCTGGACGCGGAGGCCCTTGATGAGGTGCTCGGCGATATGTACAGAAGCGACCGGGTCAATCTCTTTGACTCAGTGCAGAGCCTGGCCCGCCGCTTCAAACGGAAAGGAGGGAGCAAGGATGAGCGAGTATCCTGAAGAAAAGGAAAAAGGCTGGCGGTACAACCTGAAGGCCTTTGGCGTTCGTCTCAGGCAATCCCTCCGCAGCAACTGGGGGCTGAAGGTGGTCAGCCTTTTGGCTGCCGTCGCCATCTGGGGCGGGCTGATCAGCCAGGATGCCACCCTCACCCGGGAGAAGGTCTTTAAGGACGTGCAGATCAACATCATCAACAACGACGCCCTGCAGCGCAGCGGCTTTATCGTCACCACGGACCTGTCCAAGCTTCCTGCCATCACCTTCCACGCAGAGGTGCCCCAGCGGGTGTATGACAGCGTCACCCCCGCCAACTTTAACGTGCGCCTGGACCTTTCCCGCATCAGCGAAACCGGGGAGGTCACCCTGCCCCTTCAAAGCACGGACACGGCCAGCTATGGCAGCGTCACCTGGCTGTCTGAAACCCAGGTCACCCTGCAGGTGGATGACTATATCACCCGCCGGCGCATCCCGGTGCAGCCCATCGCGTCAGCCAGTGCTGAGGCGCTGCCGGAGGACCTTTACGCCGGAAACGCGGGGATCGATCCCAGCACCGTGGTGATCTCCGGGCCCCGCAGCCTGGTGGAGGGCATCGCCCGGGTGGTGGCGGCCTATGACGTCTCAAGGCTCAACCCCATTGCGGGCACCCAGTATACCGCCGTGCCCTTTATCCTGACGGATGAAGACGGGGATGAAATCAAAAGCCCGCTGATCAGCGTTACCAGCGAAAACGTGCTGCTGGACACCCTTTTGGTGGAGCAGACCTTCTACCCCCGCAAAAGCGTGCCGGTCAACCTGACGGGCGCTGTCACCGGAGAGGTGGCGCCGGGCTATCGCATCGCCAGCATCACCGCCTCCCCGGCAGAGGTGTGGATCGCGGGCAGCGTCACAGCCCTTGACAGCATTCCCCTGGCGGACCTGACGGCTCCCGTGGATATCAGCGGCATGACGGAGACCATCATCCGCGCCGCCAAAGTTACAAGGCCTGTGGACGCGGTGTATATCAGCGAAAACGCGGTGTATATCACAGTTGAAATTCTGCCCGTCTCCCAGGCAGACACCAAGGCGCCATGAACGTTGTTGCAGACCGGTTGTTCAGCTTGCTGCTGGGGTGGACCCGGGGCCTGTTTAACAACATCTGGAACCTGGTCACCAATCACTCCACCGGCATCTCCAGCTTTCTGGAGCGTTTTTGGCTGCCGTTGATTGTGATTCTGCTGCTTGCCGGCACGGTGGCGGACTATGTGGTGTGGATTGTGCGCTGGCGGCCTCATTATGTATGGCGCAATTGGTTTATGCGCCGCAACCAAGAGAAACGCATGGAGGCCACCCACGCCTACATGGAGGACCTGGACCAGGTGCCCCTGGACCTGGAATACGGGATGATGGAGGATACCCCCTTCACCCCCATGCTGCCCCAGGAGGAGGCGGTGGACTATCTGGCGGAAGACGCCGCCGGCTATACCTACCAGGAGCCTTACCTGCCTGAAGAAAACTGGCAGCAGCCCCAGCTGTCGTATCCCCCGGCTCCCGCCGGGGAATACACCGGCGGGAGCGCAGAGCCCGCCCTCCCCTTTGCCGCCTGGACAGCAGAGCCTGAGGCGGCGCCGCAAGCCCCCTGGCAGGAGGAGCATCTCCCCTATATGCCCCAGGAATTGGCGGAGTACCCGGCGCCTGAGGAAAGCCCCATGGCCTATGCGCCCTTTGAGGCCCAGGCGCCTTTTTATGAGGCGCCTGCCGAGGCCCCGGCTGTTGAAGACAAGCCAGCAACCCGCAGGCGCAGGCGCGCCCAATCCAAGCACCAACGGCCCGCCGGGCTTCTTCACACGCTGCGGGAAACCCTGCTTGATACGGACCCCACTGAGCAGCTGGACAGCCTGCCGCCCCCCATCTCCCAGGAGGAGGCCTTCCACCAGCCCTATTACCCGGCGAACTACCGCTATCGTTCGGCCCCCGGCGAGGGAGAGGATCAGGGACAAGGATGATTCCCCTCCCGGCAGGATATATCGACCAGCTAAGGCCCCTGCTGGGGTCTTCGCTTTCTGATTTTCTGGCCTGCTACCAGGCCCCGGCCCGGCGCGGCATCCGCTTTTCCATAAGGCGGAGGCCGCCTTTTGTTTCGGGGCTGGACGCTGCCATCCCCTGGGCCAGGGCGGCCTGGACGCTTCAGGCGGACATGAGCCCCGGGCAGCACCCGCTGCATGAGGCCGGCGCCTATTATCTTCAGGAGCCCAGCGCCATGGCGGCGGCATCTGCCCTTGCGCCCAAACCCGGGGACCTGGTTCTGGACCTCTGCGCCGCCCCCGGCGGCAAAGCCAGCCAGATCGGCGACCAGCTCATGGGTCAAGGGGCCCTGGTGGCCAATGAAATAAACCCCGCCCGCGCCAGGGTGCTCAGCCGCAATTTAGAGCGCATGGGCATACTAAACGCCGCTGTCACCAACGAAAGCCCCGCCCGCCTGGCGGAAAAACTGCCCCAGGCCTTTGACAAAATCCTGGTGGACGCCCCCTGCTCCGGGGAAGGGATGTTCCGCCGGGAGCCGGAAAGCCGCCTCCAATGGCATCAGGAAAGCCCTCAGGGCTGCGCCCAGAGACAAAGGGAAGTATTAAAAAGCGCGGCCCAGATGCTGCGCCCCGGCGGGCAGATGGTCTACAGCACCTGCACCTTCAACGAGACGGAGAACGAGGGCGTCATCGCGCAGTTCTTAAAGGAGCATCCTGATTTTTATCTGCATCCCTTTGCCCTTCCAGGCCTACCGGAAGCGCCGGAGGGCCTGCTTCGCATATGGCCCCATCTGCATTCGGGCGAGGGGCATTTTGTGGCCCTGCTCAAACGGGAAGGGGCGGACAAACCACAAGCGCTCCCCAGGGAGAACAAAAGCCTCAAACACCTCAAGGCCCTGATGGATGACTGGGCTGATGCCCCTGCTTCTCCCAATCAGATCGCGGGAAAAACAGCGGTTTACCAAGCGTTTGAACTGCCTGATTTAAGGGGGCTGCGCGTGACGCGATCAGGCTATCCCCTCATAGACCTTAACGGCAGCAGACCAAAGCCCGCCCACGGCCTGGCCCTTATCAGCCAGCCCCGTCAAACGCTGCCCTTCAACGCGGAGGAAGCCCGCCTTTTTCAGCAAGGGCACCCTCTTTTAGCGCCTGATGGCCTCACCGGCTGGGCTGCCGCCTGCCTTGAAGGCTGGCCCTTAGGCTGGGGCAAAGCCACCGGGGGCATCCTGAAAAACCATTATCCAAAGGGCCTGCGCCGTCCGCTTTAATCCTGTCCGAACAGTTGGCAGTTGATCTCCCCTTGATCGTTCACCTGCACCAGGGCGTATTCCCCCTGGCGAAGTGCTCCGGGATTTAAGAAATAGATGCCCTCCTGGTATTCCAGCAATTGGTGATGGGTGTGGCCGAAGATGGCCAGCTGTGCCCCCACCTCCCGGGCCCGGATTTGAAGAGCGCCCAGGCCCTGCTTCACCCGCAGCCGGTGGCCGTGGCAGAGATAGATCATCACGCCCTGAACGGGAAAGGTCATCTCCTCCGGAACATCCGGTGGCGCGCCCAGATCGCAGTTGCCCCGCACCGCCCGCACCTGATAATCCTCATAGCGCAGGTCCAGGGCCTCATACACCCCGTCCCCCGCAAACAAAACCATATCCGGCCGGCCGCCCTTGGCGGCCCTTTTCATCATGCGGCTCACCTCCCGGGCCTTTCCGTGGGAATCACTGAACACCAGGAGCTTCATGCCAGCGCTTCTTTCAGCTGCGCCAGCGCCCGGGCCCGGTGGCTTACCTTGTTTTTTTCTTCTTTTCCCATCTGGGCAAAGGTCTGGCCCCCTTCATACTCAAACAGCGGGTCATAGCCAAAGCCCCCCTCCCCCCGGGGTTCTTGGGTGATCACCCCGGGACAGATCCCTTCAAAAAACCGGGTGGGGCCAAAGGGAGAAGCCAGGGCCAGCGCTGTGACAAATTGGGCCCGCCTGTCCTTAATCCCTGCCAGGTTTTTCAGCAAAAGCGCGTTGTTGGCCGCATCGTCCCCGTGCCCTCCCGCATAACGGGCGGAGTACAGGCCCGGCGCATTGCCCAGGGCCAGCACCTCCAGGCCGCTGTCATCCCCCAGGGCGAAGAAACCGGTCGCGTCCCGAAGGGCTTCCGCCTTTAAGGCCGCGTTTTCCGCATAGCTTTGCCCCGTCTCCTGAATCTCCCCGGTGAACCCGGCCTCCTGCATGGAGATCACCCGGAATCTTGGGCCTAAAATCTGGCTTAATTCCTGAATTTTGTGGGCGTTGGCGCTGGCTAACACCAGCGTTTGCGGCTGCATCACCACCCAGGCCCTACTCATAAGCGCCTGGCGCTGGCTTTCCATCAGCTGCCGGATGCCCGCCTGGGCCAAAGCCATCATTTCCTCAAGCTTGGCAGCGGGAAAGGCCTTTCCTTCGCCAGTGCCCTGGATTTCAATGATCTCCCCCAGTTCATTCAGCACAAAGTTCATGTCCGCCTCCGCCTGGCTGTCCTCCGGATAGTCCAGGTCCAAAATCGCCTCTCCCTTCACAATGCCGCAGCTGACCGCCGCCACCTGGTGATGAAGTGGGGATTCCTTCAGCAGGTTTTTTTTAATCATGCCCTCCACCGCCAGGGCCAGGGCCACAAAGCCGCCGGTGATGGCGGCGGTGCGGGTGCCCCCGTCCGCCTCCAGCACATCGCAGTCAATGTGGATGGTGTATTCCCCCAGGCGGCCCAAATCCACCGCCTGGCGGAGGCTGCGGCCAATCAGCCGGCTGATTTCCACGCCCCGGCTGTCTTTTTTCAGGCCATCCCGCCCTTTTCTCCTGCCGGTGGAGGCGGGCAGCATGGCATATTCTGCCGTCAGCCAGCCCTGGCCCTTCCCCTTTAAAAAGGGCGGAACCCCCGCTTCCACCGAGGCGGTGACGATCACCCGGGTGCCACCGGTTTCCATCAGGCAGCTGCCGGCAGCCGTCCCCACAAAATCAGGGGTGATCCGCACCCGGCGAAGCGCCTGGGCTGTGCGTCCGTTTGCTCTTTCCATTTCGCTCTCCTATCAAAAAAAGCGCCCTGACCATAATGTCCCGGGCGCATTTGAGGCCAAAACAAGCGCTTAGTTCAGCAGCTCGCCCTCGTTCTCAATGGATACCTCTTCCACCCCGCGGATGGCCCAGCGGGCGAAAACCATTTCCACATCCTCCTTGCCCACGGACAAGGTGATGGTGTCCTCCCTGAGGGATCGGATGGTGCCGTAGATGCCGCCGATGGTGGTGATGCGGTCGCCCACCTTGAGGTTGGCCAGCATGTCCTTGACCTTCTTGTCCTTCTTGCGCTGGGGACGAATCATCAGGAAATAGAAGACCGCGACGATGAGGATCATCGGCAGGAACATCTGGAGGGTGGCGGCAAGGCCCGCGGGCTCGGCAGCAGCGCCATCCGCGGCCGCGGCGGCGCCTTCAGCAACCTCAGCCAGGGCAGTGGGCAGGGAGAACAACCAATCGAACATCTTTTTCATCCTTTCAACCAGGTCTGAATTTTCTGCATTGTACCAAGAAAGACGTCCTGGTGCAAGCGATATACAAAACTTGTTTACAGCCCGAAAAAGCTTTATACTGGGGCGCAGCACACAGGGAGGATATCACATGGCAACGCTACTGATCGTCATCTATCTGTCCTTTATCAGCCTGGGGCTGCCTGATTCCATGCTGGGGGCCGCCTGGCCTGCTATTGCCCTTGAAATGGGCCTGGAAGCGGCGGATCTGGGGCTGGTGAGCATGATCGTCACCCTGGGCACGGTCATCTCCTCCCTGCTGTCCGTGCGGCTTATCAAGGGGCTTGGCACCGGGCGGGTGATGATCCTCTCGGTTTTATTGACCGCGGTGGTGCTGCTGCTCTTCTCCTTTGCGAAAAGCTATCTGGTGCTCTGCCTTTTAGCGCTCCCCCTGGGCCTTGGCGGCGGCTCGGTGGACGCGGCGCTCAACGGCTTTGTGGCCCGCAACTATAAGGCCAGCCACATGAACTGGCTGCACTGCATGTGGGGCGTGGGCGCCACCATCAGCCCTTTGATCATGGGGAAAAGCCTCGCCGGAAGCGCCGGCTGGCCGGGCGGTTATAAGACGGTGGCGCTGCTTCAGGGCAGCCTGTTTGTTATTTTGCTCCTGTCCCTGCCCTTATGGCGGCGGGCGGAGAAAACCGATCCCCTGTCTTCAAACCAGGGGGAGCATATCGGCAATGGCCGCGCCCTGCGCACGCCGGGGCTGATCACCGCCATGGCGGCCTTTGCCTGTTTTGTGGGCTTTGAGGCCATCGCGGGCGTCTGGGCGGCCAGTTTTCTGGAGGGGCGCAAGGGCTTTGACCCTGCCGCCGCCGCCTCATTGGCCTCCCTTTATTACCTGGGCACCACCCTGGGCCGCGCGGTAAGCGGGCTGATCGCCATCAAGGTGGACAGCAAGCGGCTGATCCGCTGGGGCTGCCTTCTGGCCACCCTGGGGGCCCTGCTTTTGGCCCTGCCCCTGCCCCCCGCTTTTTCTCTGGCGGCCTATGTCCTTTTGGGCATTGGCAACGCCCCTATCTACCCCGCGATGATCCACCTGACGCCCCTGCGCTTTGGCGTAGCGGTCTCCCAGGCGGCCATGGGCCTCCAGATGGCCGCCGCCTATACCGGCTCCACCCTGCTGCCGCCTTTAACCGGGGTGCTGGTGCGCTTTACTTCCCTGGACGTGGTGCCCTATATCGTGCTGGCGCTTATCCTCCTGGGCTATTTCCTAAGCCAGCTGATCGACAAGCAGACAAAGGTCACTCAGGCTGGGGCGTCTGGCTTGTAAAGGCGAGCACCTCAGGGTGGCTGAACACCTCCTCAGGCGTTCCTTCACAGCGTACCACCCCATCCTGCATATACACCACCCGGTCGGCCACCTCCCGGGCAAAAGCCATCTCGTGGGTGACCACCAGCATGGTGCGGTTCTCCTCCGCCAGCCCTTTGATCACCCTGAGCACCTCCTGGGTAAGGAGGGGGTCCAGGGCGCTGGTGGGCTCGTCAAAACAAAGCATCTGCGGGTCCATGGCCAGGGCCCTGGCGATGGCCACCCGCTGCTGCTGTCCGCCGGAGAGCATATAGGGGTATTCGCTGGCCTTATCGCTAAGGCCCACCTTGCCCAGCACCTGAAGCGCATAATCCCGGGCCTCCTGCCTGCCCCGTTTCAGCACCCGCTCCTGGGCCTCCGTCACGTTTTTTAGCACTGTAAAATGGGGAAAAAGGTTAAAGCTTTGAAACACAAAGCCCATTTTAAGGATGATGCGCCGCAGCGCCGTTTTCTCCGCATAGCCTTGGGCCTGGGTGTCCACCAGCGTCTCCCCGCCCACGATGATCCTGCCCTCATCCACCCGCTCCAGGTCGATCAGGCAGCGCAGCAGGGTGCTTTTGCCTGAGCCGGAGGGGCCGATCACCGCCACCACCTCCCCCTGGTTCACCTTCAGGGAAACGCCCCTTAAAACCTTGTTATCCGCGTATCGCTTATAGATATTTTCAACACTTAACATATCGCTATCCCTGATAATACGCGAAATAGCGGTTCGCGCGGTCAAACAGGAAGGAGATCACGGCGTTGATGATCAGATAAATGGCCCCCGCGATGAACAGGGGTTCCAGGGAGCCCACCGTGCTGGCGGCGTTGCGCGCCACCCGGTAGAGCTCCACCATGCCAACGGCAGTCACCAGGGCGGTATCCTTCACCAGGGTAATAACCTCGTTGCTCACGGGCAGCACAATCCGCTTGATTAACTGGGGCAGAATGATGCGCACAAAGGCCTGGCCGCGGGTGAAGCCCAGCACATGGGCGGCCTCCCGCTGGCCCTCAGGCACCGCCTGAACGCCGCCCCGGTAGATCTCCGCGAAGTAGGCGGCGTAGTTCATCACAAAGGCGATGACCACCGCGGTCAAGCGCTCAAAGGCGGTGCCAAAGATCATCGGCAGCACGAAATACACCGTGAACACCTGGAGAATCAGGGGGGTTCCCCGCATCACCAGAATGAAAAGCTGCACCGGATAGCGCACCGCCTTGTTGCGGCTCATGCGCATCAGCGCCAAAACCAGCCCCAAGGGCAGGGAAAAAAGCAGGGTATAGCCAAAAAGGCTCATGGTAACGCCCAGCCCCTGCCACAGCTGCGCCAACAGACTCGCCAGGCGGTCTGGGTTATTGAGATATTTCATGGGATAAAACCTTTTTCCAAAAAACGGGAGGGAGCACAAACGCTCCCTCCCGTTTTCTTATTCTTTATTTTGCCTCGCTGATGATGGTGATGTCCGTGCCGAACCAGTCCTCGCTGATTTTAGCCAGGGTGCCGTCCGCCTGCATCTCAAGCAGCAGCGCGTTCACCTTTTCACTCAAGGCCAGGTCGCCCTTGCGAAAGCCAATGCCGTACTCCTCAGGCGCCAGGGATTCATCAAGGACGGTGAAGGGATAGTCGTTGACGGCCATATAGTAATTGGCCACAATCACATCCACCAGCACCGTGTCCAGGCCGCCCTGGTTTAAATCCATCAGCGCCGTCATGTTTTCGTCAAATGGCACCACCTCGCCCAGGGAAGCCTTGAAGGCTTCCGCAGCGTCCAGCGCGTCATTGGCGCTGGAGCCGGCCTGGATGCCCAGCTTTTTGCCCGCCAGGTCCGCCAGGCTTGCATAACCATCCGCGGTGCGAACCACCAAAACCTGATCGTTTCTTAAATACGGCAGGGAGATTTGCATGTTCTCCAGCCGCTCAGGGGTGATGGTCATACCGTTCCAGATGCAGTCGATATGATGGGCGTCAAGTTCCATTTCTTTTGCAGCCCAGTCGATTGGCTGAGTAACAAGTTCCACGCCCAGGCGTTTGCAGACTTCCCTGGCGAGATCGATATCAAATCCCACGATTTCACCGGTGTCAGCGTCGACGTAGCCCATGGGCGGGAAGCTGGCGTCCAGCCCAAGGATGAGTTTGCCCTTGTCCAGGATGTCTGTAAGCGATGTGTCCTCTTGCGCGATAGCGGATGAGAACAGGCTTGAAAGCATCACCATGGAAAGGATGAGTATCAGGCACCGTTTCATGACCATACCCTCTTTCTTCCGTATTTCGGCCTGTGCCGATGCCGCATCATAGCACACTTCATCCGGAAATAACAACAAAAAATCAATAATGATGCATTAATTCTGTTTTATTATTCAACCAGGCCCGTTTCATCCTCGCCATAGACCAAAATGCCCTCAGCCAAAAGCCGGGCGGCAAAAAGACCGTCCCCCGCCGTCAGCCTGCCGGAAAAAGAGCCGTCATACACCTGGCCCTTGCCGCAGGAGGGGCTGCGGCGCTTGAGAACCGCCGCTTCACAGCCGCACAGGCGAAAAGCCGTCAGGGCCTGCTCCGCCCCCCGGGAAAAGACCTCCGTCAGGTCCTCCCCCTTAATATTCATCACCCGGCCATCTTTTATTTCACTGGGCGGCCGCGGGGTGGAAAGCCCCGCCAGCTGCTCCGGGCACACCGGAATCAGGGTATGCCGCTCCCTAAGCGCCAGCACCCCCGCATGCGCCCTGGCCTGTCCGTCAAATCGGGTGCACAGCCCCAAAAGGCAGGCGCTTACCAGCAAACGCATCAGGCGATCTCCAGGGCGATCTCCATCATCTGGGTGAAGGTCTCCCGAACCTCCTGGCTGCTGACGCTCTCCCCCGTCTCCGGTTTGTCCGAGATGGTCAGAAGCGACAGCGCCCTCTTCCCCGCCCGGGCGGCGTTTAAATAAAGCCCGTAGGCCTCCATCTCCACCGCCAGCACCCCTAATTTTTTCAGGCTGTCCATGGGGCCGGGCCGGCTTTCATCATAGAAAGCATCGGAGGAATACACCGGGCCCACCCTCATGGGCACACCCAGCCTTTCCGCCGTTTCATAGGCCTTCTTAAGCAGTCCAAAGTCAGCACAGGGGGCCAGGTTTCCCCTGAAGCCAAACTGAGCGCCATAGTTTGAGTTGCTGTAAGCGCTCATCCCTGCCACCAGGTCACGGATTTTAAGCGTAGGATCAATGGCGCCGGCGCTGCCCACCCGGATGATCTGCTCCACCCCATAAAAGTTGAACAGCTCGTGGGAATAGATGCCCATGGTGGGGATGCCCATGCCGGAGGCCATCACGGATACCCGCTTGCCCTGATACTCCCCCGTATAGCCCTGGATGCCCCGGACATCGTTGACCAGTTTGGCGTTTTCAAGATAGGTCTGGGCGATAAAGCGCGCGCGCAGCGGGTCGCCCGGCATCAAAACAGTGGGCGCGAAATCCCCTTGTTTGGCGCTGTTATGCAAGGTGGGCGTCTGGTTCATAGTGCTTCCTCCTTTTCCTTGTTGAAACTGCCCTTCTTCCGGGAATAGACCCCGGTTCTAAGCTCTCTCACAAAGGCCTCCAGGTCCGGAAGCCCGGGCTGCGCCAGCACCTCCGTCACCGCCTGTTCCCTGTCATAGGGCAGGGTGACAAAGGTGATGTCAAGGGGGGCGGGGCCGTCCCCCGGCTCTCCCTCCAGCAGGGCGTACTGTATAAGCGGCACCCCCATGGCGTTGCCCACGGAGCCGATGTTGACAACTTGGCCGGACAAGGTGCGCATCCCCTGGCGGTGGCAATCGCCATAGATCAAAAGGTCGGTGTCTTCCCCCAAAAAAGGCAGCCAGATGTCCCTTGAATCCTGAATGTAATACAGCTTCTCCATCACCGGGCGGCCATGAATCAGGCGAATCCGGCGCCCCGAAAGCGTCACCCGCTTTTCAAGGGGAAAGTTAAGCAGCGCCGCCATGCGCGCCTCGCCCAGCTGTTCATAATAAAATCCGTCCCGCTTAAACTGCCGAAGCCCAATGCCTTCATCCCAGTTTCCCCGCAGAATGAACTCGCATCGCCTGATGGCCCAGTCAAAGGTGAGGTGTGAGTTGGGCCCCTTGCCCACCACATCCCCCAGGCACCAAACCGTATCCACACCGCGGCGGTTTAAGTCCTCCTCCAGGGCGTTCACGGCCGTCATGTTGCCGTGCAGATCGCTGACCAGAGCTATTTTCACCGCCGCTGCTCCGCCACGCCGGCCAGCCAGTGGAACAAAGCCTGCTGGTCCGTGCGCTCTTCCGCCAGGTTCTCAGGGTGCCATTGAAGGGCCAGGCCGGGATAGCCGCTTTCAAACTCCACCGCCTCAATCACCCCGTCTTCGCTGCGGGCTGAGATGCGCAGGCCCTCCCCCACGCGCTCAATGGCCTGATGGTGGCGGGAGTTGACGGAAAAAGCGTTCACCCCCGTGATCCGGCGCAGCAAGGTGTCCTCCTCCAGCTTTACCTCGTGGGCGCTTCGCTCTTTGCTTTGGTGGCGCTCTGCGGGAAAGCCCAGCTGGGCGGCCAGATCCTGATACAAGGTGCCGCCCATGGCCACGTTGATCAGCTGCAAACCCCGGCAAATGCCCAGGATGGGCTTCCCTGCCTTGATCGCAGCCCGGGCCAGCAGCAGATCCACCTCGTCCCGCTCCGGGTGAATATTGCCGCAGCCGGGGTGTTTCTCCTGGCCGTAAATCACCGGGTCAAAGTCCGGGCCGCCGGTAAAGATGATGGCGTCCACGCTTCTTACCATGGCGTCAATAAAGCCCTCATACTGGGCGTGTCCCAGGGGCAGAATCGGGAAAATCAGAGGCAGCGCTCCCGCGCGCAAAACCGCGGAGATATAGTCCGGCGGCATGCCCTCCCGGCTGGTGGTGGTGTCCTGGCTGGTGCTAAGTCCGATCTTGACCATGTGGCCTCCCTGGTTTGTCGTATTGCCAAACCGCAGTATAGCACAAGTAGCAAGATGAAGGAATTTTAATTTGTTCACTAATATCGGGTATGATATAATTCGCTTAGCAAAACCCGTCCTTCGGGTCGTTTTGTGAGAAAGGGAGGCAGCATGACCCAGAAAAAAAAGCGAAACCCCAACCCGGTAAAGGGTTTTTTCTCAGGGCTTTTGGCAGGCGGGCTCTCGCTTTTGGGGTATTCCCTGATTTTTCCCTTTCACCGCTGGCATCACTACCTCATTGGCGGGGCTTTGGCGGTGCTCATCGGGCGCGTCGCCAACATCATGTTCTCCGGCCTGGACACCTCCACCAAAGCCCGCTCCATGGACGATCTGCCCGTCACCGGCAACAGCGCCGTGGATCAGCTGATCTCCCGGGGGCAGGAGATGCTCACCACCATCCGCCAGGAGGACGAGATGATCCCCGATCCGGTGCTGAGTGAGAAAATCGTGCAGCTGGACAAAATCGCCACCCGCATCTTCCAGGCGGTCATCGACCAGCCGGAAAAGGCCCCCCAAATCAGGCGCTTTATGGATTATTACCTGCCCACCACCCTTAAGATGCTCACCGGCTACCGGAAGCTTCAGCAAAGCGGCGTGGCAGGCCAAAACGCGAAGGCCACCAAGGCGCGCATTACCTCCGCCATGGACGTGGTGCTCAGCGCCTTTAACAAACAATTAGAAACCCTGTATCAAAACGATATGCTGGACATCTCCACCGACATCGACGTGCTGGAGGCCATGCTCAAGCAGGACAGCCTGCTTGCCAGTGACTTTGACATCAACCCCGGGACCAATAGCCAGGCCGCCGCTCAGGCGCAGCAAAAGAAGGAGGGCTAACCATGTCCGAAGAAATCAAAGACTCCAACAATCAGGCGCAAGCCGCACAGGAGACCGCCCAGGCGGCAGCCCAGGCCGTGGACAGCGTGGAGGAGGCCGCGGGCCAGCCGCTGCCTGAATTGGTGCTTGTCACCCAGGACGCTGACCGGGAAAAGGTGGAAGCGGTCATCGAACAGCTGGAGCTGGCCCAGAAGGAAAGCCCCCAGGCGCCGGATGTGCAGGCCAAGCTGGCCCAGGATCTGGACAGCGCCCTCTCCCCCGAGGAGCGCAGGGCGGTGGACGATTTCGCCCAGCGGATTGATCTTAACAATCCCCAGCATGTGATGCTCTATGGCGCGGAGGCGCAAAAGAAGGTTTCCAACTTCGCGGATTCCATCCTGGTGGAGGTGAAAAACACCGACGCGGGGGATGTGGGCGACAACCTGACCAAGCTGATTGGCGAACTGAAGACCTTTGAGTCCTCCGCCGAAAAGCCAAAGGGCCTGCGCGCCCTGTTCTCCTCCGCTGAAAAGCACATCGCCCAGGTGCAGGCCCGCTTTGATGACGTGGCGGGCAATGTGTCAAACATCGCAGGCACCCTGGAAACCCACCAGGTGCAGCTGCT
>Ga0123333_10003464_pt1 | contig 15292 bp, 10 predicted proteins | sample BioC12SIPDNA_3_FD_89957 | JGI IMG/M metagenome (GOLD analysis project Ga0123333, IMG submission 89957) | Anaerobic biogas reactor microbial communites from Washington, USA - Biogas_R2_B C12 SIP DNA | ecosystem: Engineered > Bioreactor > Anaerobic > Unclassified | place: Washington, USA... | reverse complement strand
GGGTGAGCTGATGAGAGCGGTCCGTACGTGGCAGCGACTCCGCCAGCGCAGCCAGATACTGTCCGCTTCCAGCAGCCATCTGTTCCCAGAACCAACCATTGACGACAATTCGCATATGATTCCCGGAGAGAATAGTCGATCCGAAACGATATGTCAACCGATTCGCAACATCAGGTCTGCACCCCGGCGCAGCAGCCATGCCCGTACGGTCTGCCGCGGCGGCTGATAGACTCCGAGATCGTAGCAGTTGCTCGCGATGATACGTTCATTCTCAGCCAGGGCCAGCTCCAGTTGTGACGGACACGCCGCCAGGGTCACGGCAAAGGAGCCCACCAGCTGGGCAGCAAGCGGGCGGATCACCAGGTCGCCAACTGCCAGGACGACCTCACCGTCCAACGCCGCCTTGACCGCGCATCCCTCGAAGCTTTGGGGCCCGTCGTTGACCCACCAGATTTCCGCCTCGAACTTCTCGCCGGGCCGCCACGCACGCCAATCGAACATGGCGGCAATCAGCAGCGGCTGGTACGATCGGCAGAGCATCGCGTATGCGCCCTTTGGACGCCCATGCCGGTCCACCACTGCCCAGGTCACCGCGGGCCACGGCTCATTGAATTGCCAAAACGCGACGCCGCCACATGGACTTCGGTGCCCCGAGCCCTCCCTCCTCAGGCGACTGGCCTCGATTCCCCTTTGGAGTCCTGCTGCCTGGGCGCGTTGCGTGGCCCCAATTGTGGCCACCAAGTCACGCTCGTCCAGCGGCCCGCTGTAATAGCGGATCTTGGCGGCCTGCAGCTTGCGTTGAGCCCAACGCGCATCGTCCAGCGATCGGGGCGCGCTTCCCTCAAAAAAAGTCCGAACGGTATCCGCATGCGGCAGCGCCTGCAGGCCGAACTCGCTCATAAACGGCGCCCTGACCCGGCCGAGAGATTCCCAGGGCGCCAGGCCGTGCCACACATCCCACTGGTGCACGTCGCCCTGCGAAGGCGAGGCAGAAATCCAGGGTCGCGTCCCATCCTCGGCCCCAATCACCTGCTCAATAATACGCAGCGGGAGCCGTTCACGTCGCGGATTGACCTCATTGCCGCCGCACCAGGCGATCAGGGAAGGACGTCCGCGCAGCGCAGCCACGATGCCCCGGGCTTCGGAAGCGAGCGCGCCGAGGTACTGCTCATCGCGGGGATAGTGGTCCAAGAACGCACAGGCGAGCGGGAACTCCTGCATGGCCATGATGCCCCGGCGGTCACACTGCTCCCAGAACGCGGCCTTCTCGCGGATGCCGCCTCCCCAAACGCGCAGGAAGTTGATGCCTGCATCCCGTGCGAGGCCGGCCATGCGCGCGTAATTACTGGGGCTCACACGGCCGGGCAGGATATCTCCGGGAACCCAGTTGGCGCCACGCAGAAACACGGGACGACCATTGACGATGAAGCGCCATGGATGCCCGTTCGCCAGCCGGTCGCGTGACACGGAGCGAACCCCCGCCCTGATCTCGATTTCGTCCAGGGGACCGGACTCGTCGCAGATGCGGATGATGATCCGGTAGAGGTGAGGATGGCCCTGGTCCCACGGCCACCAGCGTCGCGCGGCGGGCATATCGACGGTGAATGACTGGATCACCTCATCTGTCAGGGCATACGGACCTGCCGTTGCCCCATCGCCATCGCCTCCGGCATCGCAGATCGCCAGGTCCAGCCAGGGCGCAGCCTCTTGCACTCGCTGAACCCGCACCCGGATGTGCCAGCGGACCGGCGTCGGATCGCCGGATTCGGACAGTGGTTCAGCCCAGGCCCAGGCGTCGGCGAGGTAGGCACGCCGGCAGCGCACCAATCGGATATCGTCCCAGATGCCGGTGCTCAGGACGCGCGGAGAGAAGTCCCAACCAAAGCCAAACTGCGCCTTCGGTGTTGCCATCCGGTCGGGAAAGTACTCGGTGGCCATGCCACGCCTGCACAACAGGCCGCGCACCACGCGACGTGATCGGGAATCCGTCGGGAGCGGCAGCGCTCCGCCGCCCCAAATCCGAATCGCCAGCTCGTGCGGACCGGCTCCGTTCAGGTGCGGCGAGAGGACTATCGATTGCCGGGCGAACATGCCGGCATTCTGCGCAAGGCATGCCCCATCGAGCCAGACGCTACTGGCGTAATCGATGCCGTCTGCCTCCAGCACGACTGTCGTGTCGCTGCCGGCTGCTTCGAGCGTAGTGCGATACCACCAATCGTAATCATCGACCCATGCACTCTGTGCGATGCCCTCCGGTGTGTCCAGAGAGGTGATGCGACCGGCTGCCAGGAGGTCTGCGCGGATATCGCCCGGAACGCGTGCGGGCAGCCACGAGGCAACCGTTGAACGGTCGTCGACGGGCTGGAGCATGAATGGTTGGCGGTCGACCTGGCCCACCTGCCAACCAGCGGATGCAAGATCGAGAATGTCACGCGCCATGTGAGACCGGCATGATAGCACAGCGAAAGGAAGCACAGGAAAACGGAAGAGAGATGCCTTGGGAGCGGACGTGCGGTGTGCTATACTGGCCGCAAGAATGCCAACTGGAGTATCCTTTGTACGATCTTGATCTCCCGACCCTTCTGGCGAAACTCGTCATTCTGCTGGTCGGGTTTCCGATTCATGAACTGGCACACGCCTGGGTGGCGCACAAGCTCGGCGACAACACTGCGAAATACCAGGGCCGGTTGACGCTCAATCCGCTCAAGCACCTTGATCCCCTGGGATCGCTGTTGCTGCTTGTCAGCGTCATCGGTTGGGCTAAGCCTGTGCCCGTCAATCCATACAACCTGCGCTATGGACCCCGCGTCGGCCATGCGATCGTCTCGGCGGCCGGCCCGCTGAGCAACCTGCTGATGGCCGCGCTCATCGCAGTTCCCTGGCGGCTGGGGCTCTTTGCGGATGCTTCACCGGGAGTCGTGCGCTTCGCGATCATCTTTGTCGGTGTGAACGTCGCACTCTTCCTCTTCAATCTCATCCCGCTGGCGCCGCTGGACGGAAACAGCGTGCTCAGCGGAGTCGTTGGAGAGAGCGCAGCGCGTATGCTGCGGCCATTGCAGGCTTATGGCCCTCTCATCCTGATGGGCCTGTTCATGTTGAGCTGGGTGTCGCCGCAGCTTAACATCCTTGGTCGCTACCTGGGACAAGGCGTCACCAGCGTCTCCAGGTTTCTGCTGGGCATCCAGTGAGTGCCATTCTGCCGCGCCGCGCCGCCTATCGCGTTCAGCAGTTCGGCCGGGCGCTCCTGGCTGCCTGGCGCGCGCCGGATCAGGCGGAGCTTGTAGAAGCGCGGCGCTGGCTGCCGGCGTCAGGCTGGCAGCTATTTGCAGAGATGCCGCGGCCGGAGCAGCGACACGCGCTGAACGTGTGGCATTCGTTGAAATCAGCGGGGTATGAGCAATCCGAGCTGGCGCAGGCGGCGCTCCTGCACGATGTCGCCAAATATCGCGGGGGCGTCAAGCTGTTTCACCGGGTGGCCGTCGTCCTGATCAAGGCCTTTGCGCCCGGTATATGGCAGCAATTGAAGGAGCTGGCCGAACCGTCACGCACAGATTGGCGTTACCCGCTCTGGGCGCATGCCAACCACCCAGCGGGCAGCGCAGCCCTCGCCGCAGCCGCCGGCTGCTCACCCGAGGCCGTCGACCTGATCCGCCGGCACCAGGAAGTTCTGGCGCCTTCACAATCCCACACCCCGGCTGAAACACTCCTCGCAGCGTTGCAGGCCGCGGATGATGAGAACTAGAAAGAGCACACCATGCCTGACAAACTAAATGTTGGAATCGTGGGCCTCGGCCTCGTTGGTGCATCCGCCGGTCTGGCGCTGCACAGGTTTCCGGAAAAAGTGACCGTGGTCGGTCATGACCGCAGCCCTGAGGTCGCGAGCACTGCGAAGAGGCTCGGCGCGGTGGATCGCACAGAATGGAACCTGATCAGCACGGTGGCAAAGGCAGACCGGATCATTCTGGCGCTGCCGCTCGAGGAGATGCGCGACACCTTGGACGCGATCAAGCAGGATCTGCGACCGGGCTGCGTCATCATCGATACCGCGAACGTAAAGGGACCGGTGATGGAGTGGGCGGCCGAATTGCTGCCGCCTGAAGTCCACTTCGTCGGCGGCCATCCTATCGTACTGACAGATCGCCTGGATGTTGATGGCGCGCGGGCCAACCTTTTCGAGAACAGGCTCTTCTGCCTCACGCCAGACAACCGCACCGATGACACCGCCGTTCGCCTGGCCGCGGATGTCATCGAAGCCATGGGCGCCAAGCCCTTCTTCATGGACGCGCAGGAACACGATGGCCTGGCTGCCGCGGTGGAGCATCTGCCCTCGCTTCTCGCCGCTGCCCTCCTGACAGTCACCTCCCGTAGCGCCGGGTGGCAGGACATGCGGAAGCTTGCAGGCAACCAGTACTATGCCAGCACACTGATGCTGTCGGGATCAGGGAAGGATGCCATTGCGGGGCCGCGGGCAAATCGAGAGCATGTCGTTCATTGGCTGGATGCCCTGATCGAAGAGCTGTCAGCGTATCGGGAGCAGTTGCTGGCCGAAGAGCCCACGGATCTCGTAGCAGATATCGATCGCGGCCTGGCTGCCGGGCACGGTTGGCTGGCTGCCAGCCTGAGCGGCAACTGGGATGCCGAAGGGCCGCGGCCGGAAGTTCCCACCGCTGGCTCAGCGTTCCGCGATATGTTCTTCGGAGGCCTGGGCAGGCACCGCGAAAGAACAAAACAAGGCGAACAGAAAGCGCGAAAATAGGAAGGCGGGTCGGGCGCTCGCTAGTAAACCATCTCGCCGCGGACGAATGCCGAGGTCCGCGGATCCTTCGGGTGTTCGAAGAAGGCCTCGGTCTTCTCGACCTCGACGATTCTGCCGTCAAGAATCAGGGCGATGCGGTGCGCCAGCCGTCGCGCCTGAAAAACGTTGTGCGTGACCAGGACCACTGTCGTACCTTGCTCCTCGTTCAGTCGACGCACTGCATCTTCGATGACCCCGACATTGTAGGGATCGAGGTTGGCAGTCGGCTCATCGAGCAGCAAGACGTCGGGCCGGATGACCATCGCGCGAGCCAATGCGACGCGTTGTGCCTCGCCGCCTGAAAGGGTGCGTGCCGGCTGCCCTTCCAGCGCAGCCAGGCCCACCTTCTCCAGGGCTGAACGCACCTCTCCTGCACTATCGCGCTGACCTCGCAGGCGCAAGCCGAATTCAACATTCGCCCTGACCGAGCGATTGAGAAGAATGGGGCGTTGCGCCACCGTTGTCACGCTGCGGCGAATCTCCAGTGAAACATCCTTATCTGCTTCGAACTGCTCGCCCCGGAAGCTGATGGCGCCTGCACTCGGAGGCTCCAGAAAATTGAGCAGGCGCAGCAGAGTGCTCTTCCCGGAACCACTCGGACCCACGATGGCCAGGATCTCTCCAGGGTGGATGTCCAGCCGGTCGATTCCAAGGACCTGCCGGCCGCCATAGACTTTGGTCAGGTTTTGGACGTAGTAAGAGGGGTTCATGTCCAGATTCATTCGCTGAAAGCCCTTCCCTGCATGCGCAACATGGCCACGTTGATCACAAACGTGATTGCAAGCAGGATGGCGCCTAGCGCGAGCGCCAGGTCGAAGTTACCCTGGCGCGTCTCGAGCACGATGGCCGTTGTCAAAACACGAGTCCGGCCTTCGATGTTGCCACCCACGAGCATGACCGCACCGACTTCGGAGATGATGCCTCCGAAACCAGCAATGATCGAAACGATCACGCCGACGCGCGCCTCCAGCAGCACCGTCAGCGTCGTCTGCCAGTCTGTCGCACCGAGCGATCGCACCTGCTGGCGCAGGCCAGGGTCGACGCCCATGACGGCAGCCATGGTGAATCCGGCGACCAACGGAAAGGCGATGATGCACTGGGCGATGACCATCGCGCCGGGCGTAAACAGGTCCGGGACCAGGGGCGAATCGAGCCGGCCGAGCGGGCCACTGCGCGAGAGCAGCAGGTATACAAAAAGCCCCACAACCACCGGCGGAAATCCCATGCCGGTGTACATGAGCGCGACCAGCGCACGGCGGCCCAAGAAACGGCCCAGCCCCAACACGGCGCCCAGCGGAATACCGATCAGCGTGCTAAACGCAAGTGCAATGCCCGATACCCGCAGCGATAGCAGAACGATCTCAAAAAGACCTGAATCGCCACCGAAAATCAAACGGAAAGCTTCAATAATGTCCCTCTTGCCCGCGCAGAAGCGCGTATGATTGTACTGGTGTGATTATAGTTGCGCATGGGCTTCTGTCAAAACCCTTGCGTTGCGGCATATTGACACTCCCATGAAGAAGGGTACAATGACCGCATGACGATAGGGCGCCGCCTTCGACGCGCCAGAACGGCGCCTGGTGGGCAGGCAGCGCTGGATGAGCTTGCCCAGCTGGTGCAGACCTCAGAGACTGCTGCACCGGCCCTCGATCGCGGCCGCTATCTGCGCGTTGCCTCCTTTTTTGCCCGCGTTTTTCTTTCATTCATTGCCTGGGACCTGATACTGGGGAGACTGCCCGGCTTCCGCACCTATGCGCGCGCCACAAGAAAGTCACGCTGGCGCACACATGCGCAGCGTTTTCGCGCGCTTGCGCTGCATTATGGCGGAGTCCTGATCAAGCTCGGCCAGTTTCTCAGCATTCGCGTGGACGTCCTGCCATCGGAGGTCACCGCAGAGCTGCGCGGCCTCCAGGATGAAGTGCCAGCAGAGACGATGGACGACATGCGGACCGTCATCGAAGGAGAATTCAAGCGACCGGTCGAAGAGGTCTTTGCCTGGTTCTCTCCGGTTCCCCAGGCTGCAGCATCGTTGGCTCAGGTGCACCAGGCGCGGTTACACAACGGGGAGGAAGTGGTGGTCAAAGTGCAGCGACCACGGATCGAGTTGCTCGTTGAGACCGATCTGGCAGCGCTGCGGCTAGCGGCCAACTGGCTCAAGCTTTACCGGCCGGTCACCCGCCACGCAGACCTCGACAGGCTGTATGAGGAATTCGCACGCACCACGCGCAAGGAACTGGATTTCGTCGCAGAAGGACGCCACGCAGACCGCTTTGCCAGCGATTTCAGCCAGGATCGCGGCATCTACATCGCGGATGTCTTCTGGGAGTACACCTCACGACGCGTCCTAACCCTGGAGAACGTTGCCAGCATCAAGATCGACGACCTGGAGGCGATCGAGGCGGCCGGCATCAGGCGGTCCGAGGTCGCGCGCCGGCTGTATGATGTCTACCTCGAACAGATCTTCGTCCACAGTTTTGTCCATGCCGATCCGCATCCAGGCAACTTGTTCGTGCACCCTCTGGATCCCGATCCTGGCGCTCCACCCGGTGCATCCCGGCCATTCTGGCTCATCTTTGTTGACTTCGGAATGATTGCCGAGATCCCCGAGAACATGCGCGGCGCCATGCGGGATGTGGCCATTGCGGTGGGCACCCGCGATGCGCGGCGGATGGTCCAGGCGTACTATGATGCCGGAGTACTGCTGCCTGGAGCGGACCGGCAGCGAATCGTGGAACTACACGAAGACTTGTTCGCGCGTTTCGGCGGCGTGCGGATGGGGCAACTGAGCGACATCGCCATGCAGCAGGCCGAGTCCCTGGTGCGCGAGTATGGCGACCTGGTCTTCCAGATGCCGTTCCAGTTCCCAACGGATGTGCTTTTTGCCATACGAGCGGTTGCCATCCTCTCCGGCATGGCAACCACCCTGGATCCCCACTTCGACCCATGGGCCGCGACCCTGCCCTTCGCCGAGCGACTGGCCTCTGCCCAGATCACGCGTGACTGGCGCGCCATCCTCGATGAGCTGGGCAAGCTGGTGCAGTTGGCGCTCGTGCTGCCGGCGCGGCTGGACCGGCTTCTGTCTGCGGCAGAGCGCGGGGAGTTGGCGCAACCGGCCTCGCTGGCTCCGGATGCTGCGAAAGCCGTGCGCCGTGTCGAACGCGCGGTGAACAGGCTCACCTGGGCGATCCTGGCCACAGGCCTGTTGATCTCGGGGGTGATCCTGCACGCGGCAGACGGCTCTACAACGATCACGACCGGGCTTTTCGTCGCCGCAGCAGCCGCCTTCCTCTGGAGCCTGACGCGGCGGTGATTTGTTGCGGATAAATCAACAGCCAATGACGCGCGCGTCGCTCCACATCCTTCCGTGCATAGAGCATCGGATGGTACTGTCCCTTGAACCATGCCTCGATCTGATCGTCGTAGTGCGGGCTGTCGGGCCGGCCAGAATTGCCCGGCGCCAACAGGCCATAGCACTTCGATAGGTCAGATAAATCGGCGATGAACTTGAACGGTGGACCGACGACCGCGGTGCTTGCTTCCACGGTCAGCCCCGCGCCGGTTGCCCAGATGGTATTGCCGTCGCCCCCGATCGGGTACGGGCCGCGATTGTAGTGTCGCGCCAGGGCCGCCAAACGACCGGCCACATGCGCGAAGGTCAGCATGTGCAGCCGTCCCCACGCCCAATTACGATAGTCCGGGGCCTGAGGTTCGCCCAGCCGGTCTCGCAGGTAGTCATAGGTTCGCCGCAACGCCACACGCATCACATCGTCGCGCCTCTCATCGCCGCCCAGGTCAAACCAGTGCCAGTCCGGCCGTTCGAGCGCAGCGTACATCCACTCCCACAAGCGATGTGAGAAGAAAGTGGCATCCTGGATGCCTGGCGTGGGTCCCACCCCCAGGACACGCGCGGAAAGGGTATGCCCGGCGCAGTCTGGCTGCCGCCCCGCGTCGAGCTTCGCCTGCATTACTACTTTTTGCAGCAGCAAGCCGAACACCTCGCACACGGCTGTTGCCGGGCTGTCGATCGACAGACGGCCATCCCACTGGCTGACCAGGGTCACCAGGCCCTGCAGTGCAGAATCGTCCACTTCGAGGTCAGCCAGACGCCGCGCGAGCCGGTTCAGGGAGGGAGAAAACTGGTCCAGGTGCATCCGGCGCATGTCAGTGACATCCATCGGCGAGGCGGCCTCGATCAAGGCAAGGATGCGCTCGGCCCGGTCGCCCATCCCGTATTCACGACCCAGAAAGTGAGGGTAGCTGTCGTCGACTACCCTGTTGTTAGCGGAAATCACGTAACCGCAGGCCGGGTTCGCCTGGTGGGGCAATTCATCGTACGGGATATAGCCGGCCCATTCATGCTCGCCCGTCCAACCCGGCACGGGCACCCGGCCATCGCCCCTTGCACGGATAGGCACACGACCGGGATAGCTGTACCCGATATCGCCCTGTGTGTCCGCATAGACAACATTCTGCACCGGCGCCACCCAGCCGCGCAGCGCCTCCCGAAACTCGGCACAGGTCCGGCTGCGATTCATCACACGCAAGGCCTCGACCATCGCTGCAGGATCGAGGGAGGTCCATCGCAGTGCAAGAGGCTGTTCGGGCAGGCCATCAGGCCCTGGACCCGCAGCCAGGCCGGGGGCTAACTCATTGATGACCGGACCGTGGCGGGTCACGATCACCTCCTGAACCACGGACGGGCCGCCTTTGACCCGTATCTCTTCCCGGCGCACCTCCGCATCGAGCCACTCACCGGCGAACTCGAACTGCACGCCATCAGGAGTGCGGCGCAAATGCTCGATATAGAGGTCCTGCACGTCGGGGTAACCGTTGGTGAAGCCCCAGGCCACCCGCCCATTATGACCCGCCACCACGTAAGGTATGCCAGGGAAGGTGACGCCGGTGACGTCAAGTGCGCCGGTCTCCCCGGTCGCCACCAGGTGATTCTCGTACCAGATGGCGGGTGCGCTGAGCGGCAGATGCATGTCATTGACAAGAAGCGGTCTGCCGGTGGCAGTACGGGAGCCGGCGAGGACCCAGTTGTTGCTGCCCGGCAAGCCTCTCCCTGACGGGAGGTCAGGACCAGCTTTTTTGGCGCTGGACGGCTGCACGCCCCGGTCATCTTCATCTGCCGCGCTTGGCGCCGCGTACGCCGCGAACTCCTGCCGCAAGCGAGCGTCTTGTCCGGGGCTGCGCTCAGCGAGTTGACCGCCCAGGCCAGGCATGACGGTTGGCCATGTGGCAAACGGCGGCGGTGGCTCCAGCTCAGCAGCGCGCTCGGGCCCCAACTCGGCAATGAGACGCGCGCGCAGCAATTCCGTCTCCCAGTTGATGGAAAGGCCCCACGAGATCATTTTCGCCCAGCACAGTGAATCTGCCAGTGTCCACGGCTCAGGTTGATACCGCAGCAGTGTGAATTCAACCGGGAGTGGCTGCTGCGCAATGCTCGCGTTGACACCAGCCGCATATGCCGCCAACTCGGCCCGGCTCTCCTCGCCGAGCAGGCTCACTTCCGCTGCGGCAACGCCATACATACCGAGGATACGAAGACTGCGGTCGTTCTGGAGCGCGGCATCTCCCAGCACCTCGGCCAGCCGGCCGGCAACCACTCGCCGTTGAAAGTCCATCTGCCAGAGCCGGTCCTGCGCATGGACGAAACCTTGTGCGAAGAAGAGGTCATGCGCGTTGCGTGCGTAGATGTGGGGAACACCCCACGGGTCGCGTAAGATTTCGACCCATTCGTACAGCCCGCCCAGGCGCAGGCGCCCGGCAGCTTTCGGCCGCCGGGTGCGCTCGAGGGTGGTCAGCGTGACGTGCAACGCGGTGGTAACCGTTCGATTCAACGAAGATCCTCCATGCCACTTCTAGCGCCTGGTCAACTCCCTGGCAATGATCACGCGCTGAATCTGGCTCGTCCCCTCATAGATCTGGTAGATCTTGGCGTCCCGCATCAGCTTCTCGACCGGGTATTCGACGCTGACCCCGTAGCCTCCAAAGATCTGAACCGCGTCGGTGGTGGTCCTCATGCATGCGTCGGCCGCGAAGGCCTTTGCCATTGCCGCTTCCTTCACATTGGCAGAACCGCGATCGACCAACCAGGCCGAGTGACGCACCAGGTGTTCGGCGGCCTCGACATTCATAGCCATATCCGCCAGCATAAAGCCCACGCCCTGGTGTGCGACGATGGGCTTGCCGAAGGATTTCCGTTCCATCGCGTATCGGGTGGCTTCATCAAGGGCGCGGCGAGCAACACCGACCGCAGCCGCGGCCACGGGTGGCCGGGAACGGTCGAACACCTTCATAGCGATCGCAAAGCCGTCGCCTTCGTTCCCCACGCGGTTCTCCAAAGGCACGCGCACATCTTCCATGACGATCTCGCCCGCCCACGCTGCGTGTTGGCCCATCTTTTTCATTGGCTTGCCCAACGTGACACCTTGCGAATCCCGATCCACGATGAAGGCACTGATGCCGCGATGCCTCGCCCCCGGGTCAGTTTTGGCGAAAATTACGAAGAAGCTGGCAACCGGCGCGTTCGTGATCCAGGTCTTTGTGCCGTTGAGGAGATACTCATCGCCCTGCCTGGTGGCTGACGTGAGGATGCCGGACACATCCGATCCTGCAGCAGGTTCCGTCAGGGCATAGGCTGCCAACTCTCCGCCCTGCGTGAGCCTCGGCAGGTATCGCTGTCTCTGGTCCTCAGTCCCCACCAGGATTAGCGGCCAGGCCGCCACGTTGTTCAACATCAGCGCAGTCTGAATGCCGGAGCAGGCCCAGGCGAGCTCTTCGTTGATGATACACTCTTCAAGGACTCCGAAACCAGGGCCGCCATAGCGCTCGGGGACGTTTGAACTGATCAGCCCGACCTTGTGGGCCTTCTTGATGATGGGCCAGGGGTATTCATCGTTGCGGTCGTAGAGCTCGGCGACGGGCAGGATTTCCTTCTTGGCGAAGCTCCGGGCCAGGTCCCGGATCATCTCCTGTTCTTCGGTCAGCGTGTAGTCCAGCATGGCATTGCTCCGTTCGACACACAGTCGCGGTTGCGGCCGATAGCAGCCTTTGCAGCCAGTTTAGCATTCCGGCCCCACCATGTCAACGAGAATAAAAAAGCCCCGAGCAAAACTCGGGGCTCAATCCAGAGGTGTTGTGGCCTAGAAATTCTTCTGGAAGATCACGTTGAAGGAATTATGGAACAGGGTGTTGCCACCTCCGCCCGAGCTGCACTCAGCCTCATCGGTGAAGTTCGAGTGAAGCGGCTGCGCGATCTGGCTGTTCCCGGGATTCACCCCATCGCCGCTCACATAGACGCTATACTCGGCCATCTTCCACATCAGGAACTCCGCCTGACCCGGCCCCTTGGAGCCCGACACCTGCTTATCCAACACGTTGCCAGGCTGTCCGTGCGGTGTCTGCACCAGCATAACACCATCGACCGGATTGCCTGCTGCGTCCACTACCTTGACAAAGATGTTGTGCATGCCGCGATTCTCGCAAGGGGTAAGCCGGCGAGATTCAATCACGGTGAACTGCGTGCTCGGCTTGGGTGCAGCGGCTACCGCAGCCTGAACTGCAGGCGCAGGCGCTGCAGCGGCAACTACCCTGACCGGAACGCGCGTCGGCACTGGTGTGGCGGTCGGCGGCACCGGCGTAGCGGTCGGCGGCACCGGCGTGTCGGTTGGGACCGGCGTCTCCGTGGGTGTTGCAGTTGGCGTAAATGTAGCGGTCGGAATAGGCGTCTCGGTCGGCCAAGGCGTGTAGGTTGCTGTCACATCCACCGGCAGATCCGCGGCGAGCGCCACACGAACGGCACGTTCCTGGAACCCAGCAGCGATAGGCGCCGAGCGGCTCACGCCCGTGTTCTGTGCGACCAGCGAGTTGATCACCGCAATCGCGGCCGCGCCGAGCACCCAGAGCAAGAGCACGATCACAGCAATCAGGCGCACCTTGGCGCCCGTGCTGCTTTGGCTCCACCAGGAGGGCCGCGCTTCAGCCGCACGATGAAGACCGGTAAGCGCCCCTGGCACCGCCGAAGGAGCCACGGCAGGCGATGGCGCCGCGGGAGCAACCGCCGACATAGAAGGGATAGCAGAAGCCACAACCGGTGCAGGTGCCATAACAGCAGCGGCAGAACGAAGATTGCGCTCGCGCAGGCGGCGGCTCATCATCCGGCTGAGGTTCAACGCCAGGGACGGATAATGCAAAGCCAATTGCTCGAAATCGTTCCGGCCGAGCGACCAGCCGATTACGTCGGTCAGCGCTGTAGTGGTCGTGCTGCGGGGCTCTCCGGTCAGGAAGGCGCCCTCGCCAAAGACTTCGCTGGCACCGACTGTCGCAAGAACGCCCACTGCGTTGCTGACCTGAACCTGGCCCTGGTCAACGAGGTAGAGCGTCTCCCCCTCCGTACCTTGGCGGTAAACGGTCTGACCGGCGTCCCAGTGCTCGGGACGCAGATGCGCAGCCACATCGTGCAACTCGTGAGGCTGCAATCCGTGCATCAGCTCGAGCTTACGCAGGTGCCGCTCAAGCGCCTGATCCTCGCTCACCCCCAATGCGACCTTGAGTGCCCGTGCGATGGCGGGATTCTGCTCGAAGATGGCTTTCAGGTCCGCATCACGCAAGGCCCACAGTGATAGATCGGACGCTGCCTCCGCGGAGACGCTGTAGCTCCGGCCGAGGACCATATCGGTTTCACCCAGCAGCGAGCCTGCGCCCACATTGCTGAGCACACCGAGCTGGTCGCTGAGCAGGCGAGCCCAGCCGGAACGGATCAGGTAAAGGGCTGAAGCGGGTCGCCCCTGCAGGTACACGATCTCGCCGGCAAGGCGAGTCTCGGGAACCATTCGGTCTGCGATCAGGGAACGCTGCTCCTCGGTCAGAACCGAGAAAAGCGGCGTGTTCTCCATCATAGATTCTTTCACTAACTATTCTCCCTTGCTTCCTGCCGCAGCTAGTACGCGCGGCGGAAAGTGACTGTCCAAGAATGATGACCAGAACAACCGTTCGATCTTAGGAACGCATCGCAAGTTCCATCCTCTGTGCAGAAACCTGCTCCCAAGAGGACTTCGCGAGGGATATCGCCTGAAGTGGTAGAAAGTCCTGCCACATAATCGCTAGTCACGTTCTGACCGTTCACATCGCGGATAATCGAAATCTCCTGACCTCCACCAAGAACAAACTCAGCTTCGCCCGGGACTCCCTTATGTCCAGTGACAATCTCTTCTTTGGCCTCACCCAAATGCGCTTTGACAGTGACGCCGTTGAGTGGACTACCCCCGGCGTCGAGCACGCGCACGTGCAGTTCGCGCCTGTAGCCACAATTCACGGAAGAACCACTATGGAAGCCACCAATTTCCTCTACAGTCCACAAGTGCTTCTCGACAACGCTGAATGTCGGTCCTGCCGGCGCGGCGGGAGGCGCAGTCGGTTGGGGCGCGGCAGTCGGTTGCGGAGCCGCAGTTGGCGGCGGGGGAATATTCTTTGCCACAGCAACTGTGTCGATCGCGCCCAGAACGCGGACCACCGTGCCGGCAACCCATGCCTGGCTTGCGCCTGCAGACTCAATCTGCCACCAATCACCACTTGCGTTGCGGCCGATGATCGGCATTTCCTGGCCCCCGCGCAACTGGCCGATCACAGGGTAGGCCCTGCCTGGACCACTACGCAGGTTTACATTGCTGTCTGCTATGACGTGCGGTTCCTGCGGCTCGGGCGTCGAGCTGGCAGTAGGCGGCGGCTCGGTGGCAGTAGGCGCCGGTGTCGCGGTCTCAACGCGCGTGGGCGACGGAGGGACAGGCGAAGACGGTTCAGCCGTCGCGACCACCACTGTCGGAGCCTCCGTTGGCGGGACCACGTCCTGTGTTGGGGCAGGAACCACTGTCGGCGAGAGATAGGCCGTGCGCTTCTGACTCCGCGCTCCCAGAATCTCGGCAAGTGAGGCAGTGGCCTCAATTTCCTCGCGAGCGCGACCCGCGGCGATGTCCGCCTCGGCCAGGGACACAAGCAACTGGCCCGGGTTGGCCAGATTCAGCCTGTCCAGACCGGCCTGCGCCTGCTCCAGGTCACCCGTACGGTCATACTCTGCAGCAATCTGTCGCAGGGATGCCTCCCGAGCTGTTGCAGAACCTGAACCGCCCCCAGATGAAGAACATGCAGCAACGAAAATGATGATAACCAGGGGCAGAAGAAAGGAGCTCAAACCAAATGACCGCAAGCCCATCGGGCCGCGGCTGAAGCTTCGATGTTCTGACATATGACTTTCGTACTGAGATTCTGGGTTCTGCTCCCTCGCCGTCTCGTGACTCATGAGAGACGGATCGGGCGCTCCGCCCAAAGCATCATGCATTTGATCAAGATTCCCATGTGCTTGTTTGGGATGCAGGCTTTGCCTGGTACGCGACAAGGCTGCTATAATGGCTCCACATGGGCGGCAGCGGGCCCCGCATTCGAATGAGATAAAGTGATCTGCGAGGATTCCGCCAAAAGTGCCGAAGGTGGGAATCG
>Ga0123333_10003460_pt1 | contig 15312 bp, 7 predicted proteins | sample BioC12SIPDNA_3_FD_89957 | JGI IMG/M metagenome (GOLD analysis project Ga0123333, IMG submission 89957) | Anaerobic biogas reactor microbial communites from Washington, USA - Biogas_R2_B C12 SIP DNA | ecosystem: Engineered > Bioreactor > Anaerobic > Unclassified | place: Washington, USA... | reverse complement strand
TAATGTCAAAGCATACATTCCGATTCCCGTCGTGCTGAGCAGCCGGGGATGGGGCTTGCTGATGAATACCACCTGGCGGAATACGATCGACGCAGGCAAGACGGATCCGGACCGGCTCCTTTGCACCGCCGGGCGGAGCGATCTGGACTATTATCTCTTCTCCGGTTCGGATTATCGCAGCCTTTTGGACACGTACACGTCGCTGAGCGGGCGGCCCTCGCTGTTGCCGATCTGGGGCTACGCGTTTACCTACGTGGCGAACGAGAACATCGACGCGTTCCAGATGATGAACGAAGCGCTGACGTTCCGACGCGAACGGATGCCGTGCGACGTCATCGGCCTGGAACCGGGATGGATGTCGAAGAACTACGATGCCAGCACGGAAAAAGCCTGGCACCCCCAACGATTTCCGGTCCCGAAATGGGTATCAAAGGGGCCGCACACGTTTCTCGGAGCGCTGAAGCGGAAAGGTTTCAAGCTCAGCCTCTGGCTCTGCTGCGACTACGACTTGAGCGTTTACGAGGAGCAGCAAATCGCCGGAATAAGGCCGGCCGAACGATCGCGTGCCGATGCGGCCGTGCTGGCTGATGCGGACGATTTCGAGAAGGACGAACACCTCAATAAGCCGGCGGACGCGAAGAAGGAGAATGCCGTCAAAGACGATTCGCCGCAGGTGCAAGAGCCCTGGTTCGAACATCTCAAGAAGTTCGTCGATCAGGGTGTCTCGGCTTTCAAGCTGGACGGGGCGTACCAGGTTATCGAACATCCGGAACGTGCCTGGGCCAACGGCGTGACCGACGAGGAAATGCACAATCTCTACCCCGTGATCTATGCCAAACAAATGGCCCGTGGATTCGAGGGCCACGCCCGTCGCCGTGCGATGGTGTACTCGGCCGGCGGTTACGCGGGTGTTCAACAGTTTGTCGCGAGTTGGGCGGGCGATACCGGCGGCGGTCCGAAGCCGTTGGCGTCGATGCTCAATCTCGGCTTCTCCGGCCACTCCAATCACTCCTGCGACATGGATGTCTTTACCATGGAGGGAATTCACTTCGGATTCCTGCAGACCTGGGCGCAGGAGAACAACTGGGCCTACTGGCGGCAGCCGTGGTTCTTGGAGGACGAGCCAATGGCCGCCTTCCGCCAATACGCGCAACTTCGCTACAAGCTGCTCCCCTATCTCTACTCGACGGCGGCAGAGGCCGCCGCCACCGGATATCCCGTGATGCGGGCCATGCCGCTGGCCTATCCCGAGGATCCCGCCTGGGATACCGCGATGAGCCAATACATGCTGGGCGACTTCCTGTTGGTATCGGTGTTCTCGGATGAAGTCCGACTGCCAGAAGGCGTCTGGATCGACTTCTGGAGCGGACGGCGGACGGACGGGCCGACGACGATTCCTGTCCGGGTCACGCCGACGCAAGGCGGCGCGCTGATGGTCAAGAGTGGAGCGATTCTTCCCACCTGGCCGGAACGCGACCACGTCGAAAAAGGATGGTCTGCCGAGGTGGGACTCCTCGTTTATCCGGCGGCGAAGAGCAGCTTTACTCTCTACGAAGACGACGGCGAAAGCCTCGGGTATCGCAAGGGCGAGTTTGCCCGAACGCCACTGACCTGTGAAACGGCCGGGCGGATCATCACGCTGACCATCGGCGGACGAGAAGGCAGATTTCCCGGCATGCCGCCAACCCGCGACTTCACCGCGACGGTCCACCTGCCGGGGCATCCGAAGACGGTCAGACTCGACGGCGCCGGTGTGGCGGAATATGAGTGGAACGAAGCGACTTCCGCCGCCACGATCAAGGTTCCGGCATGCGGCGAGTTGCCGCGAGTGATGACGTTTGAATGTCAACCGCCGGGCCGGTCGTGACCGGGGCGCTGGGTGCAACCCGGTGGTAACGCCCGCCCTCGTGGACCATTTCCTATCACACATCCCTGCCGCACTTCGTGCATCGAGTTCCGAGACGAAAATGAGCTTTCTGATCGATCACAAGGCGTCCTTTGTTCTGATTTCCGCGGTCTTGCTACAGGTTCTGCCCTCTCCTGCAATGGCACAAGAGAACCTGCTGGCCAACCCCGGTTTCGAATCGCTCTCCGATGGATTCTTTCCAGCGTGGAACGAGGGCCGGTCCGCGCTGGTCGGAAAGGTTTTGTTCACCGACAGCAAGGAAGCTCCCCAAGGCAGCCATTGCCTCCGGATGATCGGAACGCCAGGCACGTGGACTACATGTGCGGCGAAGGTGCTCACCGTACAGCCCGAGACCGACTATTGGATCACCTGGTCGTTCAAAGGGAAGCAGCCGGCCAGCAGCCGAACCTACCTGTTCCTGCAGACGAACCTCGCGCAACGGGTATTTCCTCACACGGACCAGAATGGTGACTTCGGCTGGACGCATAATCTGGTCAAGTATCGCACCGCGCCGGGCGAGACCACGATCAGCCCCGTGCTGACGATGCAGACGGCGCACGAACCGCCGGGGACGTCGTGGTGGGATGAGATCGGCGTCTGGCAAAAACTCCCGCCGGAACTCGAAGCCGAGTACCGCCGGCAGCACCCGTGGGACGATGTCCGCGACGAAACCGCACGCCGTCATGCCGCAACCGACACATGCCTTGTCTGGGGCGATTATCCGGAAGCAAGGATCTACCCGACGACCGCGCCGCCGGACGATGGCACCCCGGCAGCCATCGAGCTTGCCGCGGCGGGCCGGGGCCATGCGATCCACCAACTGGTCGTCACACCGAAGCGTTCGATGCAGTCCGTCACGCTTCGATTCCGCCAGCCGACCGGACCGGGGCCGATGCCTCCGGCGAGTCTGGGCTATCGCGCGGTTCGCTGCGTGCCGGTCCAGCAGGTCCGCAACAAGGCCTTTCCTCTCGGTCCCACGCCCGACCCACTGGTCCCGCTAGATCAGCCGGAGCCGGTCCGTCTGGGTGAGAACACGATCTTCTGGATCGAATGGGCACCGCCGGCTGAGAGCAAACCGGGAGACTACTTGACGCGCATCGAGGTTCTCGGCGACGGTCGCGTGCTGGCTGAAGTGCCAATGCGGTTGCGCCGTTGGGCCTTCGATCTGCCGGAGATCCCCCATTTCCGCTCGATGGTGCTGGTGCCAGGCGCAGCAATCCGCCAGTTCTATCCCAGGCTCTCCGAAGAGGAGGCACTTCAGATGGCTTGGCAGCCGCTCGGCGACCATCGCCTCAGCGGTTTCAATATCGCGCTTTGGCCGACGGTGCGTCGCAAGGAGGGCAAGCTCGAAATCGACTGGACGCGGTTCGACCGCCTCGTGGCGGCCGCCAAACAACAGCGGGCTACCGCGATCACGCTCGGGCCCATGCTCGGTGGCGGTGCGGGGCAAGGCTGGAAACCGCACCCATTTGCCGGCCTCACGCCGCTGGCCGATTCGCAGTTCGATTCGCTGTACGTCGACATGAACCGCCGGATGGCCCAACGCCTCCGCCAGGCCGGCTTGCTCGAGCGGGCCTATGTATACCCGTACGACGAGCCCGAGCCCGATTACATGGACAAAATCGCCCGTCTCTGCGATCTGATCCATCAAGGTGATCCTGAACTCAAATGCCTGATGACGGTTGCCCCTCAGATCGCCGAGCCGCTGTGGGGCAAGGTCGATGCCTGGATCGTGCCGTCGGGCAGCATAAGACGCGAGGTGATCGACGAGCGCCGGGCGGCGGGCGACGAGATCTGGATCTACAACATGACGGCGGCCATCGAAGAGTCGCCGCTGGACCATCGGCTTTACATGTGGCGGGCGTTGGGGCTCGACGCGGCCGGCGCACTGTTGTGGAACTGTTGCTGGTGGCACAAAATCGACCCCTGGGAGAACCCGACTGCCGCTTCCTATTCCGTCGGGCGAAACCAGGAAAGCCTCTATCACTATCAGGCGGGCCAGGCATCGCTCTTCTACCCCGACCCGGCGGGCAAAGCACCGCTCGTGCCGGCCCTTCGTCTGCCGTTGATCCGCCAGGGCGTGGAAGACTTCGATCTTCTCACGGAATTGTTGCAGGCCTGGCAAGAAGGGCTCGCGGAGCTTTTACCAGAGGCACGCCGGCACGAGACACTCTCCCAAGCTCGCCAGGCGCTGCTGGCTCCGGTGCTCCTCGGCGCGGCTACCGCGACGACAAGCCCGGCGCGGACCGATGCGGTTCGGAGGCTAGCCGGCAGCGAGTTGGAAGTCGCCCGAACCCGGCCGGTCGTCATCGCCTACCCGACTCGCGTCGAAGGACGATTCGCCACGGCGGGTTGGGTGGAACCAGGCGCCACGCTGATCCGCAACGGCACAAGCGTGCCGGTCGACGCCGACGGCTGTTTTGCCGTTGTGCTCTCTCAAGAGGAACTCGCCGACGGCCTCTGTTGGACGGCGCAACGAGGACCGGACCGCAAGACATGGGAGTGGCCGGGAATCCGATAGGGGCTGCGCAGCACGTATCGCGAGTGCGAATATCGCCCTCGATGTAGGCCGGGTGGGCAAAGCCCTCCAGCGGGACTCGCAATCCGAGCGTTTCACCAACTGCGACGAAGGCAACGCGTGGTTGGATCTCGAGCGAGGAAGGGCGACGAACTGCCCACCTGACGGCTTCAATGCGACAGCACAACCATGGAGTAGATGTCGAGCTTCGGAACCGTCACGCGGGTTTTTCCATCGGCGGTCACGACGGCGAGCGCAACGTTCTGCGGTAACGCCGCGGCCTTGGAGAACATGCCTTTCACGGTCAACGTCACGTTGTGAATCGGCACGACTTCAGCGCGGAATGCGCCGAAGTTCTCGGGATTCGGCGGGGCCGCGCGCCCAAATGACGAATTGTCGTTGACCAGATGCACGACCAGATTGTCGCCTTTCTGAAAGCAGACGGTTTGAACCGCCATGGGTGCGTCGGTTTCGACGAGCGGCGGCACGGTTGCGGCCCATCGCACGGAACGCTCGATGACGAGCCTCGTGATCGGATGGTTGTAGGTGAAATAGGCATGGCCGATGTCGGCCGGTAAGTATGCCGCCCGCCCGTCGCCCAACGCGCGGGTGTGCAGCAGACTGTATCCCGGGCCGGGGCCGCCCAGTGGAACCGAATCCACGCCCGAAGCGGGCGTCGTCTTCACAACGGCCGCTTTCCGTGTGGTACTGTCCCGGAAGATGTTGATCGACGGTTTCCGCTCGCGCGAGCCTTGCGACGGGTCGCCGCCTTCGGTGACCTGGGGGACGTTCACGATCTCGTGCGTCTGATCGGTGCGAAGGTACCAACTCCCTTCTTCGTGAACGTCTCCTTGCTTCACCGCCAGGAGGTCTTCGAGGGCCGCCCGCGAGCGGCGGGTGCCGTTCTCATCGAACATTCCGGTTTGGAGCGTTGCGACCAACCCGCCGCCGCGTTGGACATAATCGGCAAGGGCGACGGCCTGTGCGTCGCTCAGGCAGGCGCTATTCGGCAGAAGGACGGAGGCGTATCGGCTGAGCACCTCGGCATTCTCGATGTCGTCGTCCGTGACGAAGGCGACGGGGAGGTGCGTTTCAAGCAGGCTTTGGAAGATTCCGAAGAGGTTCATGAGATAGGCGTTGCGGGTGTCCTCGCCGCGGGCGTTTGCGTACCAGTGGAGCGTGTTTTCGCTGAAGTGAAGCGCCGCGTACGGAACGAGGGAGGCGCCGGACAGGTACGGCTCGCAGGCCTTCACGTGGTCCCAAACCTGCTTCATGAATTGCCAGTTGCCGCCGGTGACCACGGCCGGAGCGACGCCGTTGGCAAACATGCTGTAAGAAAGGGCTTCGTGATTGACCTGCGTGTAGAATCCGTTGAGGTGCCACATCTGGCCGTAGCCGGGCGCCGTGCGGCAGTGCAGGAAGAGGCTCTGCCAGGCGCTCTGCAACGGCCAGGCGGAGGGGCGGTGCTGGAAGGCTCCGTGCGAGACCTCCCAGCCCATCTCCTCCAGAAGTCCGTCGGCGCACTGCCCGGCGCGGCTGCTGAGATACTCCCGGCCGTCGAAGATCCAGCCGACGGTCTGATTCCAGATGCAGGCGATCTCCGGAGCCACGGCGTGCAGGGCCTCGGTGACGTCGAGCATGACCTCTTCGCGGGTCCAGGTCTGGAAATCGATCCAGCGCTGCCAGGTGAGATTGCGATCGTCCGCCTTCCGCGGCGGCTCGACGCCGAACTTCTCCTTGAACGCCTGCACCGTGAAGGGTGAGTAGTCGCCGCCGCTCGGCGCGGTGAAGAGCATGTCGACCATGATTCCGTCGATGCCGTATTGACGGGCCACGTTCACCCATCGCTCGATGTAGGCGGCCCGGTACGGTGAGTGCCAGGATCCGAATCCGGCGCCGTAGGGCTTACCCTTGGCGTCCTGCTGGCGCCACTCGGGGTTGTCGACGAGGAGCGGATCCAGGGTGCGAAACGCTCCGTCGTAAATGACGACCTTCAGGCCTTCGGCGCGGCCCGCGTCGACGAATTCCTTGACCCACGAGTAGTCGTCTTTCTTGTAACCGGCCGGGTGCTTAAACGCCGTGTCGTAGTTATTGCGGAACGCGAACGCTTTCAGCTTGCCATCGAGAGTGCCGGCGGGCATTTCGCCGACGCCGACGAGACAATTCGCGCCCGTCGCGGCGGCCATCTTCGCCCAGGACTGCGGTGTGTTGGACTTGTCCCATTCAAAATGGGCGTAGGCGGGCCGCAAAGCGCCGTCCGTGAGCCACTTGGGCCGCCGGGTAATGCGGCGGTCGTGCCGCAGTTCGGGTAGGAGAACTCCCTTAGGGGCCTCCTTGGCCTGGCGAACCCGGGCCAGGAAGTCGTCGCCGGGAGTGAAGTCTTTTTGGCGGGTAAGCAGAAAGCAGTCCGGCCGCAGGGCGCCACGGCCGAGAACCAGCGCGTTTTCGCCCTGCTTCAAGTCCACCGTGCCGAGGTTCCGCCATTGATAACCGCCCTTGTCGGTCAAACCTTCCATGGTAGTCGTCGCAGGAACCGGAGCAGTTGCAAGGTCGGATTCGGAGCGTGCGTCGACGCCGAATTGTAGGTTGACATCGCCCGGCGCCGCGCACCGCATCCAGACGTGGTACGGACCCGACTGCGGGATCTCGAGCCGATAGCTGAGTGCCCCCGGCTTGTACATTCCGATGAGCACGGCGCCGCCGCTGGCCGCGGTTTCCTCAAGCTTGGTGCCGAATCCGTCGTCGCCGTACCAGGGGCGTCCGTTGTAATCTTCGGCCTCGAAGAAGATGCCGTCGGCTAATTCGATTTGGGGCGCGGCGTGTGCGATGGCAAGGCGGAGCAGGAGGAGCACCGATGGGACGAACAGACAGGGCATTCCACGGTGCGCACGGGCGTATCGGCGGCGGTCCGGGGTGTTCACGGTTTGAGATTTCCTTGTCGGTGAATGGTGGAGGGATAAGCGGTCGCCGGTGATCCGCAGACGTATGCGTTACAACTCGAACCGGATCAGTCCCTGGTAGCCGGCCGGGACCAGAACGAAGCCGTCGCCTAGATACGGCACATCGGGGTTGCCGCTGAGCTGGAAGGTCCGGATCAGCTTGGGCGCTTCCAGGTCGCTGATGTCGACCAGCGTCACCTCCCCTCCTATCCGGTTGCAGGCGGCAAGGACGTTTCCTCGCACCGCCGGCTTGCCGCGAAAGGTGGGACCGCCCGCGATTCGATAGACGGGCAAGTCGGTCGGATAGTCGCCGCTGTGCAGCGGCCTGTAATACGAATATCCTCCGTCGTGCGTTACGAGTGCGTACGGCCCGCAGGCGCAGTAGCCACCGGATTCCATGTCGGGCATGACGCCGGTGGGGTCGGGCAAGTCTTTCGGCTCGGCGCCGCCGAAGTCCATCATAAAGGTGCGGCCGGCGCACCAGGTGCCACAAAGGTAACGGCCGTCGATAAACCCGTTGCAGAGCTGCCGATAGTAGGCCAGCCCGCCCCAGCCTCGCACGAATTTCGCCCGCGTGAGGCTGCCTCCGCCGGAAAGGTCGACGACCTCGTAGGTGCTGCCGCCCACATGGGCGACCGCGAAACGGCCGTTCGGCGCAACGCGAACCTGCTTGACCACGCGGCCGGCATCATACGCGGCCACTCTTTCCAAATGCGCACCGTCCACCTTGTAGCAGACCAACCCGTCCCGGCCTTGGGCCGCATAGAGATTCGGACCGCAGGCCTGTACGTCCATGGCGAATCCGGCGGTCGGCATCTTTTTCAACAAGTTCAGATCCTCGTCGAGAATGTGAATGCCCGCCGCTCCACATGCCGCGTAGATCAATCCGTCCTGCTCCACGGCCGCGTAGACCTGCCCGCCCGGCCGATAGGTCTTCAGAGACTTGAGGCCGTATTGGTCCAGCGACTTGAAGTCGTGAAAGTCGCCGCTGGCCGACAGCTTGACCTCGCCACCGTGCCGATGCGAGGTTGCCCTGACCAACGTGTCGTTCTTGTAGATGTGCAGATCCGTGAAGAGGCCGGTGAAATAGAGATAGCCGTCCAACGTCTCCAGGCCGCACACCGGGCTGTAGGAGACTTTGGCCGGGTCGAAGGGCAGGACAACGGGACGGAGCCCCGATTTATCCACCGTGGAAAGGGACCGAAAGCCCGGTTGGCCCGGATAGCGCGGAACCCGAATCTGGGCCATTTCCTTGGGAGCCTTCGGGTCGGAGACGTCCAAAATGAAGACGCCGTTGTGCGTGTGATAGAGATAGGCGTACGGCAGCGACAGCTTCACGCGCCAGGAGTCCGGCCATCCGTAATAATACCGCCATGCGAACTGGACACGGGAGAGCTGTTTTGGGTTCGCGGGATCGGACACGTCGAAGAGATCCATCCCGTTGCCGCTCCCATACCGCGGATCGTCCAGCGTGCGCGCGGCGCCCGGTTGATGATGGCCAAACACGGCGTAGAGGACGCCGTTTTTCACGCACAAGCCATCGCCGCGACCATGGAGCCGGATCGTGGCCACCTGCTTCGGAGCGGCCGGATTGCGGACGTCGCAAACGGCGACCCGCTTCTCATCCCAGGCGCCGACATAAAGGTAGCCGTCGGAGACCACGCACGACTGCGATTCGCCGACCCGGACAACCGACACGTGCCGCAGGCGGGCGGGATCGCGGATGTCTACGATCTCCACGCCGAACCAGCGCTGTGCGACAAACGCGTAATGACCTTCAATGGCGATCCCCGTTGCAAATTCGAGGGTATCGTAGTGCGACAATAGTCTCGGAGCCGTCCGGTCGCCGATGTCGACAACGAACAACCCATCCTCGCGAGCCGTGATGTAGGCGACATTCTCACCAACGGCAATCTGTCGAAGATTGCCGACGTCTTCGAGTTTGCCGACGACAACCGGGCAAGCCGGATCCTTCGCGGACAGAATCACCAGGTTCCTGTCCTGCAGCACATACAGGTGGTCGCCTTGACGGACGACATCCATGCCGGGACCGATGCCGGCGTCGGCGGTGGGGTGTTGCTCGTTTTCGAACTTGATCGACACCGTGGGGAACGCGTCGCCCCCGGCGGCACGGATCGCCGGCAGAGACAGGATTAACAAAACGAGTGGCTTCATGGCGTCGAAGGGAATCGGGGGGAGGTTTTGCATCGTGACTTCACCGCGAGTGAGTTTCCGAACCATTTTCTTGATGCAGTTCTTTCGTGAGCGATGCCTACTCGAGCCTCGCGTTGGCCCATACGGCGTGATCGCAGTGAATAGTGTCGCCTCCGTCGGTGGTCCGCAGACGGAGGCGATCGGCGCCGGCGATAGGTACGTCCACCTCCTGCGTCTGGCCGAGACGCAGGAGTTTGCTTTCGAATGCGGTTTGCCATTCGCCCTGGCGATACAGCTCGACGACAAACGTTGCAGAGCCGTTGTTGTGGACCTTCATGGCATCCTCGATGCCTACGACGGCACGGAAGCGAGATGCCTGATTCAAGCCTCCATCGAGTAGGTAGGTTACGCTCCCCTTTCCCCCGGTGCCGCCGGGGCCGGTCGCCTCGGGGCAGATCATCACGCCGCGCTGGTAGCTGCGGCCGGCGAGTTGGATCGTCGCGCCGCTGTAGTTGGCGTCGTGTTTCAGGCCTCCGTGGGCAAATGCTTCGAGGTCGGGAAGCTGGCTGAGATACACCGCGGATCCGTTGCCGAGCCGTCCGGCGGTGAACGCGGCAGAAACGACCGCCGAGCGTTCTGCGTCGGCCCCGGCGCCGGCAAACGAAGCGGCTTTGAGGACCGTGGTCGACTCGATTGCGACCGGTCCGGTGTAGCGCGGCGAGGCGGGCGTCGGATCGGTTCCGTCGAGCGCGTAGCGGAGCACCGCCTCGCCGCCACGGCTGGAGGGGACGAGTTCTACGTCCAGCCTGCCTATGAACAACCGTGAGCCGGGGCGAATCGCCGGAGCGCGAGGCGGAAGCGTCTTGCGATACTCGTCGATTTGCAGCCCGATCTGCTCGAGCGGGATCGGCTCGAAGCCAAGACCCCAGGCAGGCGAATCCGCCGCCAGTCGGAAGTCTTCGGCCTCGACGTCGACGAAGCCGGGGTTGCCTTCGCGGATCACGTTCCCGGCCTTGCCGAGCGCTTCCGCGACCGCTGTATCGCCGTTGCGGTACTGAGACGACTTCCCGTCGCCGTCCAGCGAGCCGGTGAAAACGACCTCGTCGGCGACCAGGTTCTGTTCGATCCGAACGTGGTCGCGGGTCACCCACGGATGGAGTTTTACAAAGTGCCCGCCGTAGCTCACATTGCGGCGAACGACGTTGTCCTTGGGCAACTGCCGCTGGCGGACCTCTTGCTCGCCTTTGGCGAAGTCGGCCGCCAGTCCTTGGAGGACCGGGTAGCGGGTGCGGTACGGCGGCTGGTCGTAGGCGACCTCGGCCAGGCGTTCGACCATCCGCCACGGGCCACCGGGCTTGAAGTACTGCGCATCGGTCCACACGATCACTTCGACCGCGGGCTGGCAGCGGACGAAGACGTTGTTCTCCACGACCACTCCGCGGCCGCTGTCGTAAAAGACGGCCCGCTCGCAGTCGTCGAAGACGTTGCCATAGATATGAGACCCGCCGACGGGCAGATCCATGTAGAGGGTCATGGCGCCGACGTGAACGCGAGGGGGCGGGTGGATGTCGTGGAAGTAGTTGTAGCGGAACACCTGCCCCATGTACGTCCAGTCCATGGCCGAGTAGATCACACCGACGTCGCCGGTCTCCAGGCCGGTGCGGGTGAACTCGCAATACTCGACCACGTGATCGTTGCCGCCGTAGCCGATCGCCGCGTGGGGCGCATCGTGGATGGAGCAGTGGCTCACGCGGTGGCCGACGCCCGCAAGCTGCACTGCGGGGCGATACGTGCGGAATACGCGGGCATAGTCGTGGAAGTGGCAGTTGTCGACGACGTGGCCCCCGGACGAGAGCGTTCGGCGGTCGCCTCCGCTCAAGCTGACGCCGCCTGCCCCCGTTTCATAGAAATCGCAGCTCCGCACCCCATTCTGCTTTCCACCCTCGATGGATACGGCGGTGTTGCCGATGTTGCGGATGGTGCAGCCGGCGACCTCGTTCCGCTCGCCGCCGTTGATCACCACGGCACAGCCGCGGGAGCACTCGAGCGTAAGCCCGCGGAGTTGGACGTTTCGGCATCGCGCAAGCTCGATCATCGGGTTCTGCATCTCGGCGAACCAGGCCTCCTCGGTATCGGTGCCTTCGGGAAACCAGAGGTAGAGCATGCCTTTCTGGCGATCGAGGTACCACTCGCCGGGTTCCTCGAGTTCTTCAAGGACATTGAGGAAGTAGTACCGCCCATCCTTGCTGTACCCGTAGGCGCCCTGTTCGACCGGCCAGACCTCTTTGGCCGCCGTGTCGAGCTTCGCGATATGGAAGTACTCCTCGCGGTAGTCGACAGTCCAGTAGCCGCAAAGCCAGAGATCGTCGGTCGGTTTCCAGCGCGAGGGACGGTCGTCGTCGTAGACGAATCGTCCGTAGTGCCGGCCCCAGGGCATGCCGCCGTGGAGGACGGGGTTCCGGCCGCGATACATGCCGCGGAACTCCAATTCTCCCTGCTGGGGCACGTCGGCGATGCGGAGAAAGCCTTCGTTTGGGTAGCGTGCCAGTTGCATGTAGCGATTGTCCACAAACAACTCGGCTCGCCGGTTGCCCGGCCTCACCTCGCCGAAATCCCTGACGCCGGCGGATCGTAGATCGGTCTGTCGGACGTGCGGCCGTGCTTCGGGGGCCAGCCGCTCCCGCACCGCGGCGTCGCTGGCCGGCTGCCAGTCCGTCAGCTTCACGCCGCCGACCAGCCGAACGCTCTCTCCGGGCGACGCTTGCCAGATGACCGGCGACTGCTGGGTGCCGGAGTCTTCCTCGCCCAGGGTAAACGTTTCGGAGATGCGGTACACACCGCCCGCGATGTGGACCCGGATGGGGCCGTCGCCGAGTTTGCCGGCCTTCCGCTGGGCACGGACGAGGTCGCGGGCACGCGGCAAGGTTGCCAGCGGAGCCTCCTTGGTTCCCGGGTTCGCGTCGTCTCCTCGAGGCGAAACGTAGAAGTCGGCTGCGGTGGCCAGTGGAACAAGGCAAAGCAGCAGGGCGAGCGGGAAAGTATGCGTCATTTGAGTTCCCTCCGTTTTAGCTTCCCAGTCTCGTGTACACATGCGGCCAGGTAAATATAGATACGAGGGAGAGTCCCGATACCTGTCTTTCCGAAGATGCCGTTTGCATTTTCTCGGGATTTCTCGGCGGCGGCAAGTCATGCGCGGTATTCGGTTGCGGGGGCGCCAAGAAGCTTGAGGATTCGGCGTTGGAGGTCGGAGAGTTGGGTGACGAAGACGGTCGGGGTATGAGAGTCGTCGCTGAGTGTGTGACGATAGATGTCGTCGAACAGGTCGATCACGCGGCGAGCGGTCGGCCGGCGGCAAGGGCGCTGCTCGGGGTACAAAGGCAGGCTCTCCAACTCCTCGCGCTGCATCGCTTGACCGTGCCGGCGAAATACTGCACCTTCGGTTGCGGATGCATTTTGGCGAGGATTACCGGCGCACCTGCGATCCACTGCACGTCCAAGGCGGGCGTCTTGGGCAAATGGTGGAAGAAGGGCCGAATCTTGAACGGTTGCGGCGGCTGGTCGGGGCCGTTCAGCCTGGTCGCACATGTGCAGTGCGTGGCAAAGTAATGGCTGCGGCCTTCATCGCGTCGTCGGGCGTGATCGAATCGAACAAATCGTTGTACTGTCCGGCCGGGATGCAGACGACCTCGGTGCCCAGCGTGCCGTAGGTTGAACGGCTCATTTCCGGGTAATCGCCGATACGAAGCACGCGGCTCTGGGCGAGCATCTTCTTGGCATGTACGGCCCTGAGCGCCCGCTCGATTTCCTCCCAGTTCTCGATCGAGTGGATGAAATGCACCCCCTCTCCTCGAGGTTTTGGGATAGGCTCATAATGCTGCTCCTCGCTGACTGCGGGTAAAATACGGTTCACTTCAGTGCGGTCACCGGATATCGTCGCAAGTCAGGCGGTTGCAGGCAACCTCCGCCCGTTCTGCCGGTTCATGGCGCGCTCCTCGCCCGCCATCGACATCGCTCCCACCGCGTTAAAGCTTGCCAAGGACAATGCCGACAAGGCCGGCGCCGAAGTTCGCTGGATCCAGGCCGATGTGCTCAGCCCGCTAGAAATTGGCCCCTTCGACTTCATCTTCGACCGGGGCTGTTACCACGGCGTCCGCAGGCAGAACGCCACAGGGTACGTCGGGGCCGTCCGGCGGCTGTCGCATCTCGGAACCAGGATCCTGATCATCGCGGGCAACGCCAACGAGACCCGCTCCGGCGGTCCGCCGCGAGTCAGCGAGGCTGAAATCCGCCAGGATTTTGCCGATGGATTCACGATCCTCTCCCTGCGGGAAACGCGGTTCGATACGGCGGGCGGAGAGGCCAAAGGGGCTTTGGCTTGGGCGATCTTGCTTCAACGGAAGTAGCCGTAGAGCTGGGGAGGAAAACCAAGCTGTCTTGCCTAAGCTTTCTGGCTGTGCCAACAATCCTGGGTTGACATGGTCTGTGCTGGCCAGAGGCAGACTTGCGAAGAAAGCGAAAGAAGCGAAGAAAGCTCGGGCAGTAGGAGGTTTTTTTCGCTTTCTCCGCTTAATTCGCAAAGCATCCCAATGCTGGAACCTCTGACGGGCGACGTCCTCGCCGCCGCCACCCCGAAGAGCGCTCGCTGGCTCGAATTCCAGGCCACTTGGATCGCCCGCAGTAGGCACCCGCGCCCCTTATCGGCGTGGCTGGACTTTTTGACCTTTTGACCATGGGCTCGACACGCACATCGAACTACACGATCAGACGGCGGCGATCGAGTCGCTGCCGGGGCCGCCGACTGCCAAGGAAGATGGTGGGGAGGGGCGGCGGAGGTTGACGGGGGTGAGCAGTGGCAGCGACGTCCGGGCCCTGTTCGCTGCTCATCCCCTTACGAAGAGGGCTTGGCTTAGTGCTACGAAAGACCCTCACGGAGGCAGCCTAACGACTTCAGCATCGTCGTACCAAATGGCTCCTCCGCTACCTTCACCATGAAGGAGGATCCGGAGCCATCTCGCCAAGTCCGGAGCGGTTGCTACCAGCGACAAACGTTGCCACCCTGCGTCGGAAGCCAATGCATCGCTTTTCATGGTGAGAAGGGGCTGGTAGTCGGTATCCGTTTCATCAGTTACTCCTCCTGAAACGTTCACTGACAAGGTCGAATCACAGCCGACTTATGGTGTTTGCGTCGCCGGCTTCTCCAGTTGCTGGTACAGTTCCACGGCCTTGCCAATGATCTTATCTTCGATCCCGGGAGCATAGGAGGGCGCTTCGTAACCTCCCTCGGCCAAGACTCGCTCGCTGGGGATATAGCCAAAATAGCCGTTGGAATAACCGGCGACCCAGACGATCGCCGGCGGACGGCGCAACTCGCGTTTCAACCGTAGCGAGTAGTCGACCACAACCTCGCTGGCCAGGGTCACAAGCGTGACGTCGCCGCCAATGCACATGACCTGCACCGGATAGTGCCGCTGCTCCTTCATTGCATCGGCCCAGGGTAGATCCACGTACTCCAAAGCACAGCGGATCGATCCATGCAAAGGCCGCGGATTGGCGAACAACGCCGCTTCCACGCCCGTGGCCAGGCTCCGGCCATGTTTTTGGGCCAACTCGACCGTGGAGCGAGGGTAGGGGTTCTGATCGGCGCCGCAGCCCATCACGAACATGGCGGTCGTGCCCGGATGGTCCGTTTCGAGATACTCTTGGGCAAAACCGGCGTAGTCGCCGCAGAACTGGAAGAACTGCAGCGTCGTGTTGTGGCAGGCATAGCCGAAGAGTACGGCCCGCTGGGTTCCGGC
>Ga0123333_10003459_pt1 | contig 15314 bp, 16 predicted proteins | sample BioC12SIPDNA_3_FD_89957 | JGI IMG/M metagenome (GOLD analysis project Ga0123333, IMG submission 89957) | Anaerobic biogas reactor microbial communites from Washington, USA - Biogas_R2_B C12 SIP DNA | ecosystem: Engineered > Bioreactor > Anaerobic > Unclassified | place: Washington, USA... | reverse complement strand
GCGCTCGGTCGGCGGGGAGGCGCTCGGTCGGGAGGTGAGAGCCGCGGCCAGGGAGGGGCGGGATAGCCTCGGGGGATGACCACAGATGCCACCACCGTGCCCTCCCCGCAGGACGAGGTCGTCCAGATCTGCCAGGACCTGATCCGGATCGATACGAGCAACTACGGCGACGGGAGCGGCCCGGGGGAGCGGGTAGCCGCGGAGTACATCATGGGGCTGCTGACCGAGGTCGGGCTCGACCCGCAGCTGACCGAGTCCGACCCGGGCCGGGCCAGCGTCGTGGTCCGCACGCCGGGCCGGGACTCAAGCCGGCCCGGACTGGTACTGCACGGCCACACCGACGTGGTCCCCGCGGCCGCGGAGGACTGGCAGGTCGACCCGTTCGCCGCCGTGGAGAAGGACGGCTGCATCTGGGGACGCGGGGCCGTCGACATGAAGGACATGGACGCCATGCTGCTGGCCAACCTGCGGCACCTGGCCCGCAGCGGGCAGCAGCCGCCACGGGACATCGTGTGGGCCTTCTTCGCCGACGAGGAGGCCGGCGGCGTCAAGGGTGCCGGTCACGTCGTCGAGAAGCACCCGGAGTGGTTCGAGGGCTGCACCGAGGCGATCAGCGAGGTTGGGGGCTTCTCGATCACCCTGGACGGGAAGGCCACGGGTGCCCCTGAGCGCGCCTACCTCCTGCAGACCGCCGAGAAGGGCATCGCCTGGCTGCGGCTGCACGCCCACGGCCGGGCCGGGCACGGCTCGGTGCCTAACCCCGACAACGCCCTCGTGCGCCTGGCGGGGGCGATCACCCGGATCAGCGCCCACCCGTGGCCCCGCACCTACATCGCCTCGGTCCGCGAGCTCTTCGACGGCATCGCCGGCATCACCGGCGAGTCCTGGGCCGAGGACGACCTCGAGGGGATGCTGTCCCGCATCGGCGGAGCCCGCGGATTCGTCGAGGGCACCCTGCGCGACACGGCCAACTTCACCATGCTCGACTCCGGCTACAAGCACAACGTCATCCCGCAGACCGCCTCGGCATCCCTGGACTGCCGCTTCCTGCCCGGCCACGAGGACGAGCTGCTGGACACCATCCGTGAGCTGGCCGGTGAGCACGTCGAGGTCGAGATCGTCCACAAGGACGTCGCGCTCGAGGCGTCCTCGAGCGGTGAGCTGGTCGAGTCGATGAAGCGGGCGCTGCTCAAGGAGGACCCCGGCGCGCACGTACTGCCCTACTGCCTGTCCGGCGGCACCGACAACAAGCACCTGTCCCGGCTGGGGATCGAGGGCTACGGCTTCGCCCCGCTCCTGCTGCCCCCCGACCTGGACTTCGTCGGTATGTTCCACGGCATCGACGAGCGGGTCCCGGTGGAGGCCCTCACCTTCGGCACCCGCGTGCTGCAGCGGCTGATCGAGGACTGCTGACCGGACCGGACGGGCGGGCGACGGACGTGGTATGCCGGGCGCCCGGCATACTCCCTGCTCTCACGCTGTGCGCTGGACGCGGATGATGCGGCGCCGGAGCACCGCCTTGCGGACCCCACCGAGGTAGAGGCTGAGCCGCCACAGCTCCCAGTGGCCGTACTCCGCGTGCTCGGCCAGCGACTGCCGCACGGCCGCGCGCGACTCGTCGCGGCCGAACGTCAGCATGCGGTACTCGTACTCACCCATCGGGACAGATACTGCGCAGAGCGGCGCCAGAAATCAACTGTGGGTGCGGCGCGGCGGACGACGGCGCGAATAGCCAGCGCGCCGGAGGGGGAAGTTCGCTACCGTCATGCCATGACGTCAGACCCGCGGGCCGCGCTGTCCACCTTCGTCGCCGCCCTCGAGACCCACCTGGAGCTGTCCGCCGTGCGCCGCGGGGAGAACGACCCCGCCGTCGTCACGGCCTACAACAAGGTCGCCGACGCCTTCGTGGCCTACGACGACGCCCTGCTCGACGCCTACGGCGAGGTGACCCCGCTGGACGTGTACTCCGACGAGGAGGACGAGGACGTCGACGAGGCCAGCATCATCGAGGAGGGCGACTACGAAGACTTCGATGAGGGTGACGATGACGACCAGGACGGGGACGACGACCTGGACGACGACATCGCCGAGGAGGGTCGGGGCGGGCGTGGCTATCTCGGGCTCGACGACGAGGAGTACGACCTCGACGACGGCGATGACGATGACGGGGACGATGACGGCGATGACGACGGCGGCGATGACGGGGACGAGGACCGTGACGAGCGGGACGGGGCCTGAGGGGTGCGTCTCGGCCTGAGCTGCGGCTGGTGGGGACTCGGCAACGACGAGGAGCACCTGGCGCTCGTCCAGCGCGCCGAGGAGCTGGGGGTCCACGTCGTGTGGGCCTCGGAGGCCTACGGCACGGACGCCGTGACGGTGCTCGCGTGGATCGGTGCCCGCACCTCCCGGATCCGTCTCGGGGCCGGCGTGCTGCAGATCCCCGGGCGCACGCCCGCGATGACGGCGATGACCGCGGCCGGTCTGAACTCCCTGTCGGGCGGACGCTTCGACCTGGGCCTGGGCGTGAGCGGGCCGCAGGTCTCGGAGGGGTGGCACGGCGTGCGCTTCGCCAAGCCGCTGGAACGCACCAGGGAGTATGTCGAGATCGTCCGGTTGGCCCTGGGCCGGCAGCGGGTGGAGTTCCACGGCAGGCACTACGAGCTGCCGCTGCCCGACGGACCGGGCAAGGCGCTGCGCACGACGGCCGCGCCGTCCCCGCACCGGGTCCCGATCTACCTGGCGGCGGTCGGCCCGAAGAACCTCGAGCTCGCCGGTGAGATCGCCGACGGATGGTTGGGGCTGTTCCTCAGCCCCGAGTTCACCGGTGAGCAGGTGGCCTCGATCCGCGCCGGGCTGGCCCGCTCGGAGGACCCGGACCGGCCCTTCGACCTGGACGCCACGGTGCCGCTCAGCGTGCAGGACGACGTGTCGGCCGCCGCGGACGTGGTCCGCCCCTACACCGCGCTGTACGTGGGCGGGATGGGCTCTCGGACCCAGAACTTCTACAACGCCCTCGCCGTCCGGATGGGCTACGAGGAGGCCGCCGGCCAGGTCCAGGACCTCTACCTGGCCGGCAACCACCGGGACGCGGCAGCGGCGGTGCCGCAGCAGTTCATCGACGACACCTGCCTGCTGGGTCCGCGGGACCGGATCGCCGAGCGCCTGCAGCGCTACGCAGACGCCGGGATGTCCACGGTCACCCTCGCGCCGTACGGCCGGACCATCGAGGAGCGCATCGCCGCGCTGGAGACCGGCGTGGCCGCCGCGGAGCAGGCCGGCATCCTCTCCTGATGGGGGTCGTCGTCCTGGTCCGGCACGGGCGCACCGCGGCCAACGCCGACGGCGTGCTCGCCGGGTGGACGCCCGGCGTGCGGCTCGACGGCCGTGGGGAGGAGCAGGCCGAGCGCGTCGGACTCCGGCTGGCCCCCACCCCCCTGGCTGCCGTGGTGAGCAGTCCGCTCGAACGGTGCCGGCAGACCGCCGAGGCGATCCTGGCGGCACAGCAGGGGAGCGCCGCCGACCACACCGAGGACGACCTCGGAGAGTGCCGCTACGGAGCCTGGACCGGGCGCCCGCTCAAGGACCTCGCGCGCGAGCCGCTCTGGCGTGAGGTCCAGGAGAGGCCGAGCACCGTCCGGTTCCCGGACCACGCGCACTTCGAGGCCGAGTCGATCACCCAGATGGCGGAGCGCGCGGTCCGGGCCGTCACCCGCTGGGACGAGCAGGTCGTGGCGCGGCACGGTCCCGGCGCGGTCTGGGCCGCGGTGAGCCACGGCGACGTGATCAAGGCCCTGCTCAGCTGGTGCCTGGGAAGTCCGCTGGACGCGTTCCAGCGGATCGTGGTCGACCCGGGGTCGGTGAGCATCGTGCGGCTGGCACCCCGTCAGCCCTTCGTGCTGCGGGTCAACGACACCGGCGGGGACCCGGTGGATCTCACGGCCCTGTCCGCTGCCCTGGCCGCCGAGGCCCCTGGGGGTGGGGCCGCGGACGCAGCGGTCGGTGGCGGCGCCGGCTCGGACGCAGCGGTCGGCGGCGGCGCCGGCACCGATTAGGGTCACTGCTATGCCAGTGCACGAGTTCGACCCACCGGAGCGGTTCATCGCCGCCGCTGTGGGACCGCCCGGCCAGCGCACCTTCTTCCTGCAGGTCAGCGGCGAGGGGCGCCGCATGACAGTGTCGCTGGAGAAGGAGCAGGTCAAGATCCTGGGGGAGCGGCTGGCGGACCTGCTGGACCAGGTGGCCGGCGTCGACGGAGCGCCGGAGGCGGCGGAGGGTCTGTCCGACAACGCCCCGCTCGACACCCCGATCGAGGACGACTTCCGGGTCCAGGGTCTCAGCCTCGCCTGGAACCCGAGCACGCGACGGGTGGTCATCGAGGCCCACGAGGTCGCGCCGCCGGATGAGGGGGAGGAGGAGCTCCCGTCCGCCGAAGCCGCCATGATCGGGCACATCCGCGTCGTGCTCCCACCGCCGATGGCCCGTGCCTTCGCGCTGCGGTGCGCCGCCGCGCTTGAGGGCGGGCGACCCAACTGTCCGTTCTGCGGCCAGCCGCTCGACCCGGGTGGGCACATCTGTCCGCGGGCCAACGGCTTCCGCAGATGAGCGCTCCCGCCGCGGTCGAGACGCTGCTCCGGACCGCTGCGCTGGAGGTCGAGGGCGTGCTGCCCGACGCCTCCAACCTCACCGCCAGGGTCCTGCTGACCGACGAGGACGGGGTCCCGACCGGCGAGCGGGCGCTCTACAAGCCGGTCCGCGGGGAGGCACCGCTCCGGGACTTCCCGACCGGCACGCTGGGACGCCGGGAGGTGGCCGCCTACCACCTCAGCACCGCCGGTGGTTGGGACCTGGTCCCCGCGACCGTCTGGAGGGATGGCCCGTTGGGGCCGGGCTCGGTGCAACGCTGGGTGGACTGGGAGTCCGCGGGCCGGGCACCGGGGGACGGCCTGCTCGACGTCTTCGAGGGCACCGGGGTGCCCGACGGCTGGCTGGCCGTGGTCCGCGGCGAGGACGGGCGGGGCAACCCGGTCACCGTCGCGCACCGCGACTCCGACGACCTGGCCTCGCTCGCGGTCCTGGACCTCGTCCTGAACAACGCCGACCGCAAGGGCGCCCACCTGCTGACCGATGCCTCCGGGCGGTTGTGGGCCGTCGACCACGGGCTCACGCTGCACACCGAGGAGAAGCTGCGCACGGTGCTCTGGGGGTGGGGTGGGGAACGGATCCCGACCGCGGACCAGGAACGGCTGGAGCGGCTCCTTGCCCACCTGGACGACGGCGCGGAGACCGTCACGGAGCTGATCAGCTCCGCGGAGGTGGGTGCGCTGCGCCGCCGCGTGGAGACGCTGCTGCACGAGCCGGTCTTCCCGCACCCGCCGAACGACCGCTACGGGCTGCCGTGGCCCCTCTGGTGAACGGGCCGGCCGCGACCGGGGGACCGCCTCGGCGCCGCGCCCTCGCCGTGCCCGGTGGTCCGGGTCCCCGCGGTCGGACATTAGGCTCCCATCCGTGAGGACGTGGACTGACGCAGGTGTGCCCCAGATCGCCGGACCCGGGCGGGGCGGACCGCTGCGGGTGCACGACACGGCGACCGGAACCGTCCGGGAGGTGCACCCCGAGGGGGGACGCGCGCGGCTGTACGTGTGCGGGATCACGCCCTACGACGCCACGCACATGGGACACGCGGCGACCTACGTCACCTTCGACCTGCTCATCCGGGTGTGGCTGGACGCGGGCCTCGACGTCACCTACGTGCAGAACGTGACCGACATCGACGAGCCGCTGCTCGAGCGCGCCACCCGGGACGGGGTGGACTGGCAGGACCTGGCCGCCGGGCAGATCTCCCTGTTCCAGGAGGACATGGAGGCCCTCAACGTCCTGGCGCCGGAGCACTACGTCGGCGCCATCGAGGGGATCCCGGACGACGTCGAGGCGGTGCGGCACCTGCTCGCCGAGGGCACGGCATACTCCCTGCCCGCCGAGGACGGCAGGGGAGAGGACGTCTACCTCGACCTGGCCACCCAACCCTCCTTCGGTGCCGTCTCCGGCTGGAGCCGGGAGGAGATGTTCGAGGTCTTCGCCGAGCGCGGCGGCGACCCCGACCGTCCGGGCAAGCGGGACCGGCTGGACCCGCTGCTGTGGCGCGCCCACCGGGAGGGTGAGCCCCACTGGCCGGGAGGGCCTCTGGGGGAGGGCCGACCCGGCTGGCACATCGAGTGCACGACGATCGCCCTGCGCTACCTCGGCGAGTCCTTCGACGTGCAGGGCGGCGGCACCGACCTGATCTTCCCGCACCACGAGATGAGCGCCGTCCAGGCGCAGGCGCTCACCGGGGCGCCGTTCGCCGGTGCCTACGTCCACCAGGCGATGGTCGGGCTGGACGGGGAGAAGATGAGCAAGTCCAAGGGCAACCTCGTGCTCGTCTCGGCGCTGCGCCGCGAAGGAGTGGACCCGATGGCGATCCGGCTGGCTCTGCTGAGCCAGCACTACCGGACCCCGTGGGACTGGACCCAGCGGATCCTGGAGGAGGCCGTGGAGCGGCTCGCCGCCTGGCGTGCGGTCGTCGGGGGTCAGGCTGTCGCAGGTGGGGCCGGTGCGGACTCGGCTGACGGAGGCGTCAACGGCGCACCCGGCGCCGAGGGGTCGCTCGTCACCGAGCTGCGGACCGCCCTGGCCACGGACCTGGACTCTCCGGCAGCACTGCGCGCCGTGGATGCGTGGGCGGCCGCCGGAGGCCCCGGCGACCGGGCGGCCGTCGCCGTCGCGGTCGAGGCGCTGCTCGGCGTCAGGCTGTGACGCGGGTGCGACGCACGCTGCTGGTCACCAACGACTTCCCCCCGCGCCACGGTGGCATCCAGAGCTACCTCCACAACTTCGCGGCCACCCTGCCCGCTGGCGATCTCACCGTCTTCGCCTCCAGCTACCACCAGGCCGACATGGCCGGCTTCGACGCCGCCCAGCCCTACGAGGTGGTCAGGTCGCGGCACACCATGATGGTGCCGACCCCGGACGTGGTCCGCCAGGCGGCCGATCTCGTGCGGACACACCGGATCGAGACGGTCTGGTTCGGCGCCGCCGCCCCACTGGGCCTCATGGCCCCGGCGCTGCGGCGCGCCGGGGCCGAGCGCGTCATCGCGTCCACGCACGGCCACGAGGTCGGGTGGTGGATGTCGCCCGGGACTCGCCAGGCGCTCCGCCGGATCGCGGGCGGTGCGGACGTGATGACCTACGTCAGCCAGTACACCCGGCGCCGCCTCGACGGAGCCTTCAGCCGGGCCGGGGCGACGGCCCACCTGCCTTCGGGGGTGGATGCCGAGGAGTTCCGGCCCGACGAGGGGGCACGGGCCGAGCTGCGCGAGCGCTACGGCCTGGGCGATCGGCCGGTCGTGCTCTGCCTGTCGCGGCTGGTGCCCCGGAAGGGTGCTGACTCGTTGATCCGCGCGATGCCGCGGATCCGGCAGGCCGTGCCGGGAGCCGTCCTGGTGATCGCCGGGGAAGGCTCGTACGAGAAGAAGCTGCGCACCCTCGTCAGCCAGCACGGGCTCGGCAGCGACGTGCTCTTCACCGGGCGCGTGGCCTCAGGGGAGATCGCGGCCCACTACGCGATGCCGGACCTGTTCGCCATGCCGTGCCGGACCCGTGGCGGGGGGCTGGACGTGGAGGGCCTGGGCGTCGTCTACCTGGAGGCCGCCGCCGCCGGTGTCCCGGTGATCGCCGGGACCTCCGGGGGCGCGCCCGAGACCGTCCTGGACGGCCGGACCGGGTTGGTCGTGGACGGCCGGGACGTGGCCCGGCTCGCCGAGGCGGTGAGCGGCGTCCTCGGGGACCCCGACCGGGCCGCCCGGATGGGCGCCGCCGGCCGGCGCTGGGTGCAGGACAGCTGGGGCTGGGAGCACCTGGGCGCGCGGCTGCGTGGGCTCATCGACGGTGAACCGGCCGCCGAGGATGGCCACGCCGGCGCAGGGGGTCGTGAGGCGACCGCAGGGGACGACGCGGGCGTCTAGCGGTCGACCGCCGCTATCCGGCCTCGTGCCCCCCGCGGCGCCTGAGGTACTTCTCGAACTCGCGCGCGATGGCGTCGCCGCTGGCCTCCGGCAGGTCGGCCGTGTCCTGGGCGTCCTCCAGCGCCTCGACATACTCCGCGACCTCGGAGTCGGAGGCGGCGAGCTCGTCCACGCCACGCTCCCAGGCGCGAGCCTGCTCGGTCAGGTCGCCGTCGTCGATGACGCAGCCCAGCAGCTCCTCGAGCCGGCCCACGAGGGCCAGCGTCGCCTTCGGCGAGGGCGGACCACCGGCATAGTGTGGCACCGCCGCCCAGACCGACAGGCCGGGCAGCTCCGTCTGGTGCGCCTGGTCCATGAGCACGCCGACGATCCCGCTCGGCCCCTCGTAGGTGCTGCGCTCGACGTCGTGCACCTCGCGCAGACCAGGGTCCTCCGAGGTGACGGAGACCGGGATCGGGCGGCTGTGCGGCACGTCGGCCAGCAGGGCTCCGAGGGACACCAGGAGGGTGGCGCCATGGTCCAGCGCCAGGGTGAGCAGCTCGTCGACGTAGCTGCGCCAACGGATCGACGGCTCGATGCCGAGGACGAGGATGACGTCCCGGCCCAGCGGCGTGTCGCGGGCCAGGAGCACCCGGGTGGTCGGCCAGGTGAGCTGGCGGGTGCCGTTCACGAGGGCGACCCGCGGCCGGTTGACCTGGAAGTCGTAGTAGTCCTCCGGGTCCATCACCGCCATCAGCTCGGCGTCCCAGGCCTGCACCAGGTGCTCCACCGCTCGCGTGGCGCTCTCACCTGCGTCGTTCCAGCCCTCGAAGGCCGCGATGACGATCGGGTCGTTCAGGTCGCCAACGTCTCCCACGTCGATCATGTTCAGCCTCCGGTCGGACGGTTAGGCGTCAGCCTACGAGTCCCGGCCGGGAATCTCGCGCACCCGGGGTCCCCGCCGTGTGGGAGAGCTGTCGCCGCGGCTCGTTAGGATCGGCCGGGTGACCGATCCCCGACCCCCTCGTTCCTGGCCCGTGGCACTGCCCGCTGCGGTCCTCTGGGACATGGACGGCACCCTGATCGACACCGAGCCCTACTGGATGGCGGAGGAGGGTGAGCTGGTGGCGCGGGCCGGCGGCACCTGGACCCAGGAGGATGCGGTCGAGCTGGTCGGCAACAGCCTGCTGCGCTCCGCGGAGATCATCCTGGCGCGCACCCCCGTGACCGGGACCCCGGAGCGCGTCGTCCAGATCCTGCTGGACGGGGTGGTGACCCGCACCCGGGCGAGTATGCCGTGGCGGCCGGGGGCCCGGGAGCTGTTGCTGGAGTGCGCCGACCTTGGGGTGCCGTGTGCCCTGGTCACCATGTCGTATGCCGCGCTGGCGGACGTGCTGCTGGAGGATCTGCCGGTGGGCACCTTCGCCGCCGTCGTCACCGGCGACCAGGTCGCCCACGGAAAACCCTCTCCGGACCCCTATCTGCTGGCGGCCGAACGCCTCGGCGTCGACCCGCGGGACTGCCTGGCGCTGGAGGACTCACCCACCGGCGTGCGCTCGGCGACGGCCGCGGGTGTGCCGACCATCGGCATACCCCACGTGGTGCCGATCCCGGACGTGGCGGGGATGGTGAAGGTCCCCGGGCTGGCGGGCCTGGGCCTCCATGATCTCGCCGAGCTCGCCGCCGACCTGCGCTGACGTGCCACGCCGGGCGCTCGAGCCACAGACGGACCTCGCGCCGCGGCCGGTGGCTTGAGCCACAGACGGACCCGCAGCGTGAGGCGTGCCTACTCCGCGGCGTCGTCGGCGGGACCGGTCTGTCCGGTGGCGCTGGGGTCGAGCGCCCGGCTGCGGGCATCCTCCGGCAGCGGTGGGGGAGTGCCGCCGAAGGCCGGGCACAGCGCCTGGTGGGCGCACCAGGCGCACAACCGGCTCCGCCGCGGCCTCCAGTCGCCCGTCGTGGCGGCCGTCTCGATCGCGGCCCACAGCGCCCGGACCTTGCGCTCGGTCGCGCGCAGGTCCTGCTCGTCGGGCGCGTAGCGGAGCACCTCGCCGTCCCGGAGGTAGACCAGCTGCAGCAGGGTGGGAACCACCCCGCGGGTGCGCCACAGCACCAGGGCGTAGAACTTCATCTGGAACAGCGCCTTGCCCTCCCACTGTTCCGAGGGTGAGCGGCCGGTCTTGTAGTCGACGACGCGGAGGCGACCGTCGGGCGCGACGTCCAGACGGTCCACGTAGCCGCGCAGGACCAGTCCGTCGACTTCCGCCTCGACATACAGCTCGCGCTCGGCCGGCTCGAGCCGGCGGGGGTCCTCGAGGGTGAACCAGGTGCGCACGAAGCCGGCTGCCTCCTCGAGCCAGGCCCGCTCCCGGTCGGCGTCGGTCTCCGCGACGATGGCCTCACCCGGGCTCGTCGCCCCGGCGACGGGCCCCGTCAGGAGCGAGGCGAGCTCGGGCTCCTCCTCCACCAGACGCGCCCACTCGCCCGGCAGCAGGGCGACCGTCGCCTCCGGCGTGCGTTCGGGGGCCGGGAGGTCGAAGACCCGCTCGAGGGCGGCGTGCACCAGGGTGCCCCGCGCCGCCGCGGCGCTCGGCGGCTCGGGCAGCCGGTCGATCACCCGGAAGCGGTAGAGCAACGGGCACTGCATGAAGTCCGAGGCCCGACTGGGTGACAGGGCTGGGGTCATGATGAGCACCCTAGGCAACGCCACTGACAGCGGTACGGCCGCGCCCCGTGCCGGGCGGTGTGCTCGGCAGCGCGGGTGGTGCCCTCGCGCGGTTAGGGTTGCTCCATGACCGCGCCCCCCAAGGCGCCCGGGTGGCGTATCGGCCGACTCGCCGGTGCGCCCGTCTACATCGGTCGCAGCTGGTTCCTGGTCGCCGGTGTGATCGTCCTGCTCTTCGGTCCCGTGGTGCAGCGGACCCTGCCGGACCTGGGGGCCTGGGCGTATGTCGTGGCCGGCGCCTTCGCGGTCCTGCTGCTGGTGTCGGTGCTCGTGCACGAAGCGGCTCACGCCCTGGTGGGCCAGGCCTGCGGCTACTCCGTCAACCGGGTGGTCGCCGACTTCTGGGGCGGTCACACGGCCTACGACAGCCGGGACAGCACGGCCGGGCGCAGCGCGCTCGTGGCCATCGCCGGTCCGCTGGCCAACGCCGTGCTGGCCGGCCTGGGGTGGTTGTGGCTCCAGCAGACCGACAGCGGGATCGGCTACCTGCTGGCCGCGGGCTTCACCTATGCCAACGGCTTCGTCGCCGCCTTCAACCTGCTCCCGGGGCTGCCGCTGGACGGCGGCTACCTGGTCGACTCGCTGGTCTGGAAGATCACCGGCAGCAGGGGCGCGGGGATGATCGTGGCCGGCTGGAGCGGCCGGCTCATGGTGCTGGTGGCGGCCTGGTGGCTGATCGGCCGGCCCCTCGCTGCGGGCCGGCAGCCGGGCCCCACCAGTCTGCTCTGGCTGCTGGTCATCGGAGGGTTCCTGTGGTTCGGCGCCAGTGAGGCGATCAAGGTGGGGCGCGCCCGGCGACGGTTGGAGACCGTCAAGGTCGGGCAGTACCTGTCCGCCGTATCGGTCGTGCCGGCCACGGCGCTGCTCACCGAGCTGCCGCCGCCGACCGGGCAGCTCGTCGTGGGTGCCGATGAAGCGGGTCGACCGCTGGGTGTGCTGGACCCCGCCGCACTCCGCAGCGTGCCGCGGGAGGCGTGGACCTCCACGCCGGTGAGTGCCGTGCTGCAGCACCTGCCGGAGAGGTGGGTCGTCAGCGGGACCCCGGAGGACGACATGACCGACGTGGTGATCGCGATGCAGACCGACAACCTGTCGATGGTCGCCGTGCAAGGACCCGACGGGCAGGTTCACGGCGTGGTGCGCTCCGCCGATCTCTGAGGTCCCTCACCGGGGCAGCGACTGCTCCAGCTCCATGACGGCCGCCGTGCGCGAGGACACCCCGAGCAGCGCGTAGATGTTCTGCAGGTGGGTGCGCACGGTCCCCTCGGAGATACCGAGCGCTCGGCCGATGGAGTAGTTGGTGTGGCCGTCACGCACGAGCCCCAGCACGTCGCGCTGCCGCCCCGTGAGCCGGCCGACCCCGCTGCCCGAGAGGCGTTGGCGCTCGGCCTCGGCCTTCAGGTAGGCCGCGTGCAGGTGAGGGCGCAGTAGTTCTAGGAGCAGCACGTCGTTCTCGTCGAAGTCGCGGCCCCCCTCGCGCCAGGCGAGCAGCCGCAGCGTCTGGCCGGGCCCGCCGTCGGGCCAGACCGTCATGACCTCGTGCGCGTCGTCCGGGAACAGCTCGGACATCGGGTTCGCCAGCCAGTCCCTGCGGGTGGTCACGTCGGACTGGCGAAGGACCTGCGTCAGGTCGGTGGCCCGGTCCGGCCAAGAACAGTCGGCTCCCCAGTAGTGCTGCCAGAACCAGGCTTCGTCCTCGTCGGGCTCCGGCTCCGGCCACTCTCCGCTGCCGTCCTCGGTGGCCGCCTGGCCAAAGCGGTGGCGAGCCTTGCGGCTGTCCATCGCGTTGAAGGCGAGCGCGTCACACCCCAGCGCGGTGCGTAATCGCTCGAGCAGGACGAGCGGCAGGCCCACCCCGGGGCCCTCGGCGTGGAGCACTTCGTGGAGTTCCCAGAGGGCGTCGACGGAGGCGGCGCGTGCGGTCACGGACATGGGAACCTCCCTTCCCAGGCCCACCAGTGTGGCCCACATCACAGGCGAGCGCCAGGGGTTTCCCAGCCTCACGGCCTACGCAGATCTGCGTATGGCGACCCCAGGCCGGGATTCGGCAGGCTGGCACGGGTCCGACACAACCGTGAGAGGAACGATCATGAACAGTTCACGGCCCGGCAGCAGGCTCGCTCGCCTGGGTGCCGTCCTCGCCTCGGTCGCGCTGGTGACCAGCGCTTCCACCGGGATCGCGACGGCGCAGGAGCCCGACCCCCCGTTCTGGATCGAGATGCCGCCGGTGGCGGGACCGACCGAGGTCGCCCCCAACCGCACGGTGCTCGTCGCCCGGATCAACATCCCACCCGGTGGCTACGTCGACTGGCACCGCCACCCGGGGATGACCAGTGTCACGGTCGAGGGAGACGGCACGTTCACCCTCATGTCGATGAACTGCACCTCCACCGAGTACACCGCGGGGGAGAGCTTCAACCCGCCGCTCAGCTGGCACACGGCCCGCAACTTCTCCGACGAGCACGTGGTCGGCGTGGCCACCTTCGTCTTCCGGGGCGACAAGCCGACCATCATGGCCAAGCCCAGGCTCGATGCCAACCTCGACCGGCGGTGCGGCCTGGAGGAGTGACCCTGCGCCGAGCGCGTCGTGCCGAGGGGCCGGGGCCACTTAGACTCCTCGGCGTGACCGAGCCACAGCCCGCCCCGCAGCCCTCCGCACCGGACCCGACTGGCGCCATACTGCGTCGTGGTCCGTTCCGCGAAGGTGACCGGGTCCAGCTCACCGACCCCCGCGGCCGCCTGCACACCATCGCCCTGGAGGCCGGGAAGCAGTTCCACACCCACCGCGGGCACATCCGGCATGACGACCTCATCGGCGCGCCGGACGGCACCGTCGTGGCGCACAGCTCCGGTCAGGACTACCTCGCGCTGCGTCCGCTCCTGTCCGACTACGTGCTGTCGATGCCGCGCGGTGCGCAGGTGGTCTATCCCAAGGACGCCGGGCAGATCGTCACGATGGCCGACATCTTCCCCGGGGCCCGGGTGGTCGAGGCCGGCGTCGGCTCCGGCGCGCTGAGCCTGTCCCTGCTGCGCGCGGTGGGGGACCGCGGGCGGCTCTACAGCTTCGAGCGCCGCGAGGACTTCGCCGACATCGCGCGGGGCAACGCCCGGATCTTCTTCGGGGCCGACCACCCGGCGTGGACCGTCACCGTCGGCGACCTCGTGGAGATGCTGCCGCAGACCGTCGAGCCGGGCAGCATCGACCGGGTGGTGCTGGACATGCTGGCGCCCTGGGACTGCCTGGAGGTGGTCGGTGAGGCCCTGGCCCCGGGTGGCGTGCTGATCTGCTATGTCGCCACCGCGACCCAGCTCTCCCGGGTGGCCGAGGCGGCCCGCGACGCGGGCGGATGGACCGAGCCGCAGGCCTGGGAGTCCATGGTCCGCGGTTGGCACCTCGAGGGGCTGTCCGTGCGCCCGGAGCACCGCATGCACGGGCACACCGGCTTCCTGCTCACCACGCGGCGGCTCGCGCCCGGTGCCACAGCACCGACGCGCCGCACCAGGCCGGCCCACGGCGCCTACGGCGAGGACTACACGCCGCCCGCCGAGGAGTGGACCCCCGAGGACGTGGGGGAGCGCGTCATCTCCGACAAGCGGGTCCGCCGCACGCTGCGCGACCTCGACCGCGACGTCGAGCGGACCTCCGACGCACGGGCTGGGGATGAACGCGGAGATCTGCCTCCCGGCGATTAGGCTGGAGTGACCCCACGCAGAGGAGTCACCGTGACCGAGGAGCCCCAGGACCGTCCCGCCGTCGCCGGGCACGCCCGCGTCCGTCTGCTCGAGCAGCGCATCCTGCACCTGGAGACCCGGCTGGGCAACGTCACCGGGCAGAACGACAAGCTCACCGACACGCTGCGCCAGGCACGCGCCCAGATCGTCCGGCTCCGCGAGGACCTAGACTCGATGGGCGAGCCCCCGCTGAGCTATGCCACCGTCCTGCAGCGGCACGACGACAACCGGGTCGAGATCTCCTTCGCGGGTCGCAAGATCCAGGTGCGCGCCATCTCCGACGTGCCCGTCGAGGAGCTCACGGCGGGTCGCGAGGTGCTCCTCAACGAGGCGCAGACCATCGTCGGCGTGGCCGACTTCGAGCGCACCGGTGAGGTCGTCACGGTCAAGGAGCTGCTCGAGGACGGGCGGATCCTGGTCCTGGTGCGCGGTGACGAGGAGCGAGTATGCCGTGCGGCCGGCTCCCTGCAGCCGCCCTTCCGGGTGGGTGACGGGCTGCTGATGGATGGCCGGGCCGGCTTCGTCTACGAGCGGATCCAGATGTCCGAGGTCAGTGACCTGGTGCTGGAGGAGGTGCCGGACATCTCCTACGAGGACATCGGTGGGCTGGCCCGGCAGATCGAGATGATCAAGGACTCGGTCGAGCTGCCGTTCCTGCACACCGAGCTCTACGAGGAGCACCAGCTGCGCCCGCCCAAGGGGGTCCTGCTCTACGGCCCGCCCGGGTGCGGCAAGACCCTGATCGCCAAGGCCGTCGCCGCCTCGCTGGCCCGGCACTCCGCCGAGCGCGCCGGGCGCAAGGACGCCAGCAGCTACTTCCTCAACATCAAGGGCCCCGAGCTGCTCAACAAGTACGTCGGCGAGACCGAGCGGCACAT
>Ga0123333_10003458_pt1 | contig 15314 bp, 11 predicted proteins | sample BioC12SIPDNA_3_FD_89957 | JGI IMG/M metagenome (GOLD analysis project Ga0123333, IMG submission 89957) | Anaerobic biogas reactor microbial communites from Washington, USA - Biogas_R2_B C12 SIP DNA | ecosystem: Engineered > Bioreactor > Anaerobic > Unclassified | place: Washington, USA... | reverse complement strand
TCATCTGCCTCTTGGCCCTCATCGTCCTGATCGTGGTCCTTGCTCTGACATGTGGCGGCGAGGAAGAGCCGGCCGTCACCAGCACCAGCACCACTCTAGGGACCGACACCACCTTACTGTCGAGCACCTTCACAGCGGAGCTGACAGGCGACGAGGCGGTGCCGAAGGTGACGACCACGGCAACCGCGACTCTCGCTCTGGACTACGACGCGGAGACAGAGGTGATCTCGTACGTCTTGACGGTCACACGCGCTCTGACCTTCCCCAGCAACGCCTTCATCTACGCGGGCGAGCCCGGCTCCCCGGATGGGGCGGCGGTCTACACTCTCTTTGCCGGCCCGATGGAAGAAGGGTCCTTCACCGGCGAGCTCGCGGAGGGCACCATCGTGGAACAGGACCTCACCGGCCCACTGCGGGGCAAGACCATCAGAGACCTCATCACGCTGCTCGAGGAGGGCGGTGCGTACGTCAGCATCGGTAACAAGTCGCACCCCGTCGACGCTATCCGAGGCCAGATCGGTCCCGAGTAGCAGGCGTCGGCTCCTCTCCACCGCGCGAAGTGGAGGCCGCCCGCCGTTCCTGGCGCATGCGCCTGCGCGCCCGCCGGGTCACCCGCATGAAGCTCACAAAGTGCGTCCACGGCTTGATATCGCTGACTTCCGTCCCGTAGATCGTCTTGACGGGGACCCAGGCCAACTCATAGCCCCTCCCCACACACAGGGCGATCTCCTCCACCTCGAATGCAAAGCCCTGTTCGGGACTGGAGAGTGATGCCTCGGCGACGCGTCGGCTGCGTAACCGGTATCCCGACTGGTTGTCCGGGATCCTCCGGCCCAGGGCCCTGGAGAACAGCCAGCGACTGACCGTGTTGGTGAACCACCTCACCGGTGGCATCCGGTCATAGTCGCGAGTGCCGACCACCAGGTCGGCGCCCGTGGTTTCCCATGCCTCGATAAGGGCCGGCGCCTCAGCGGCATCGTGCTGGCCGTCGGCGTCCAGGGTCAGGATGGCGTTCCATTCCACTTCCGCAGGCAGGGCCGGGTCTACGGCCTCCGCCTCCCGTCCGGAGCCCAGCGCCGCGCGGAAGCCGGCTTTCAGCGCCGCGCCCTTGCCGCGGTTGGGCCTGAGGGAAAGGACGCGCGCGCCTGCGGCGCGCGCCACCTCGCCCGTCTTGTCGCTCGAACCGTCGTCCACCACCAAGACCGGCAGTCCCTGGGCGACGAGAGCCCGCACCACCGCGGCCACCCGAGGCTCTTCATCATGAGCGGGGACGATGACCAGGATGGAGCCTTCCTCGCTCACGGTGACACCCCCGGGGAACGCCGCGGGCCGCGCAGAGCAAGCACCACGGCGGCCAGCGCCTCATCCCTGTCCTCCTCCAGTTCGCTGAGCGTCTTGCCTCCGATCTCGTCCTCAAGACCTGAGGCGAGCAGGTCGGCCGTGTCCGCCGGGAAGGTGGTCCAGTCGGCGAGGTCGCGGAGCATGCCCTCCTTGGTCTTGGTGAGGTGAGCGACATGCCCGCGGATGCCGGCCCGGCCGCCACCCAGATGGTAGATCAGATGAGGGCCCATGACCGCCCAGCGCAGACCGGGACCGGAGCTGATGGCCCTGTCCACCTCCTCCACGGTGGCGACACCCGACCGCACCAACTCGATCGCCTCGCGCCACAGCGCGGCGGACATGCGATTAGCTATGTAGCCAGGCACGTCCCCGTTGACTATCACCGGCTCCTTGCCCACTCCCAGGTAGAACTCCCGCGCGCGTTCCAGCGCCGCCGGGTCCGTCGAACGACCCGGCGCCAACTCCACGAGAGGGATGAGATGGGGCGGGTTGTAGGGGTGAGCGGCCAGAGTCCGCCCGGGAAGGTACGAGGCCTGCTGTATGGAGGTGATCGAGAGCCCCGAGGAGCTCGTGGCGATGAGAGCGTCGTCCGGAGCGGCCCTGCTCGCATCGGCGAACACGGCGCGCTTGAGCACCACGTCGTCGGGAACACACTCCTGCACCAAGAATACTCCGGTGACCGCGTCCTCGAGCGACGGCACGGCCACCGGAGGAGTGACGCGTTCGTCCCCGGTCCCCGTATCCACGAGTCCCTTCGCCACCAGGAACCGAGCGGCCTTCGTGGCGCGCTCCAGCGCCGCCTCGGCTGCCTCGAGCCTGACGTCGTAGAGCCGCACCGGGTGACCGTGAGCAGCGAACAGGCCGGCCCAGCAGGCTCCGGTGTTGCCTGCGCCGATCACGGCGATAGTCTGACACCTGACTGAGTCCCGCGCGTTCGTCAAGGCCCTCTCCTTCCACGTTCGGCAGGGCGATACCCGGCTCCCATCATGCTAGCAACCTACCGGTGGTGACGGGTGGACGTACTCCTATTGACATAATGGCCATAGCTGTGATTAAATTCACAGCAGATAAGTAAGAACCAGAAAGGTTGTGCACGAATGGGCGATGCGGCGCGTAAGAGGGCCCGCAAGATCTCGCTTCGCACGGTGGAGCGTCTGAGCGTCTACCGTCGCATGCTCGAGGAGTTGAGCCGGGAAGGCGTCCAGTCCATCCACTCCGGCCGGCTGGCCGAGCTGGTCGAGGTCACTCCCGCGCAGTTGAGGCGCGACCTTGCCGCCTTCGGGAGCTTTGGCAATGTCGCGCGCGGCTACGACGTCCGTCGCACGGCCGAGACGATCAGCGAGATCATCGGGACCCACGAGGTACAGAGCATCGCCCTTGTCGGCGTCGGCAACCTGGGGCGGGCCCTGCTTTCGTACGGCGGTTTCGAAGAACGCGGCTTCCACATCTCGGTCACTTTCGACTCGGATCCCCAGAAGACGGGACGGACGTTCGCGGGCCGACGCTGCCACTCCCTCGACGAGATGGAGACCGTGCTTCGGGATGGCGACGTGCGGATACTCATCCTGGCGACCAAGCCCGAGGGGCTCCAGGAGATCGTCGACCGCGCCGCGGCCGCGGGAGTCCGTGGCTTCTTGAACTTCGTCCCCAAGATGACGGCGACACCGGCGGGTTGCTTCATTGAAGCCATCGACATATCGGCCAAGCTCGAGAAGCTGTCCTTCTTGAGCCGACAAGACTACGACCGGACGGTAGAAAGACCACCGGAGATCGGAGGAGGAGCCATGCAGGACAAGAGAATACTCGTAGTTGATGACGACCGCGACCTAGTGGCATCCATAGAGGCCTTCCTCTCGGCCCGCGGTTTCTTGGTGTCCACCGCAAACAACGGCAAGGAAGCGTACGCGAGCATCGTCAAGGAGAGGCCCGACCTGATCATCCTCGACGTGATGATGGACTACGAAGAGGAGGGCATGGTGCTGGCCGGCGCGCTCAAGACCGACGGGCCGACCAGGGACATCCCCATCCTGATGCTCTCAGGATTCAACGTACAGCAAGACGTCCGGGACAAGGTGATCGCCTCCCTCATGGGTCAGGATCTCCCAGCGGAGACGTTCATGCAGAAGCCGGTGCGGCTGGCCGATCTGGCCGAGCGCATCGAGTCGCTGTTGGGTGGCGGCGAGTTGGAGCGCTCCCCCTGGCCTCCCGAGAAAGGATGACCGTGAGCTCTGTCCAAACACTACTGACCCGCCGGAATGACCTCTCCAGGGAGCAACTGATCCCCCTGCTGCAGCAGATCCAGGAGAAGGACGGTTTCTTGTCGCAGACCGCCATGAGCGAGTTGGCGCTGGCCTTGGACACGCCGGTCGCGAGGATCTACGGAGTCGCCACCTTCTACAATCAGTTCCGCTTCGCCCCGTTGGGCGAGCATGTTATCGAAGTCTGCCGCGGAACGGCATGCCACGTCAAGCAGAGCCTGACCATTGCCCAGCACCTGCAACGCAGGCTCAAGCTACGCCCGGACGGCAATTCCGCGGACGGACGCTTTAGCGTCCTGTCGGTCGCCTGCCTGGGCGCCTGCTCCATCGCCCCCGTGATCAAGCTGGATGGCGAGTTCTACGGTCACCTGACCGTCGAGAAGCTCGATGCCCTCCTGGACGCTCTCGAAGAGGCGGAAGCCCCGGCAGGCGAGCCCACCGAAGGGAGCCTGCCGTGAACCGGAGCCTACTCATCGAGCCCTGCTGCGGGCGCTGCACCCACTCTCCGGGAGCGCCCTGCCCCGACCTGGTGGCCTGCCTTCAGACGGGTCCCCTCTGCCATGAAGACGCGGCCTGTCACGCCCTGCGGGAGGACCGCCTGGGACGCGTCCTCCGGGGCGGCGAAGGCACCGTCCTCTTCGTTGGCGCCGGCACGTGCGGCCGCGCGAACGGGGCTCTACATATCATCGAGAAGATCCGCGACTACACGGAGGCGCGCGCGCTTCCGGTGGACATCGTTGAAGTAGGTTGCGTCGGCTACTGCCAGCGCGAGGTTTTCGTGGACCTCCGCGACGGCGACGGGTTGCGACTCTCCTATTGCGATCTCAGCCCGGACAACGTCCAGGAGTTCCTCGAGACCGTGTTCGAGCGGAAGGACCTGCGCAACCGCTTTCTCTACGGCCGCTATGGCGACGCGCCCGGTTTCGAGGACGTGCCGCCGCTGGCCGACACGCCCTTCTTCGCCGGCCAGACGCGAGTCGTACTGGACAACTGTGGCCTGATCGACCCCGCCTCTCTCGACTCCGCCCTGGCCGCCGGCGGCTTCGCCGCCGCGGCGCGCGCGCTCACGACGATGACCCGCGAGGAAGTGTGTCAACTGGTCATCGACTCGGGGCTGCGTGGGCGAGGGGGAGCGGGTTTCCCCACCGGCCGGAAGTGGAAGGTCGCGCTTACCACGCCCGCCACCCAGAAGTACCTCATCTGCAACGCCGACGAAGGCGATCCGGGAGCCTTCATGGACCGAGCCATCCTGGAAGGCGACCCCTTCAGGGTGGTGGAAGGCATGCTCATAGCCGCATACGCCATCGGGGCCACCAGGGGTTACGTCTACTGCCGCGCTGAGTACCCCCTGGCCATCCAACGCCTGCGGGATGCGATAGCCCAATGTCACGCGGCCGGCCTGCTCGGGACCAACATCCTCGGCAGCCTGACCGACTTCGATATCACGATCAAGCGGGGCGCCGGAGCCTTCGTCTGCGGCGAGGAGACCGCCATCCTGGCCAGCGTCGAGGGGGGACGCGGGATGCCCCGGCCGCGACCGCCGTACCCGGCGGTCGCCGGACTGCACGGCATGCCGACGGTGCTGAACAATGTCGAGACCTTGGCCAACGTGCCGGGCATCGTCCGCAAAGGTCCGGCCTGGTTCCAGGATCTTGGCCTCGGCGACGCCGCAGGCACGAAGGTCTTCGCCCTCAGCGGACGCGTACAGAACACCGGGCTCGTCGAGGTCCCGGTGGGCGTCCCCCTGCGGGAGATCGTCTACGGCATCGGTGGGGGAGCACCCGAGGGGCACCAGATCAAAGCGGTGCAGATCGGAGGCCCGAGCGGCGGTTGCATCCCCGAGCAGCATCTCGATGTTCCCACGGACTACGGCAAGCTACAGGAGTTGGGCGCCATGATGGGCTCCGGCGGCATGGTCGTCATGGACGAACGCAGTTGTATGGTCGACGTCGCCAAGTACTTCATGGAGTTCATCCGCAACGAGTCGTGCGGCAAGTGCACTCCCTGCCGGGAGGGCACCACGAGGATGCACGAGATCCTCACCGCGTTGACCGAGCGGCCGGTGGGCGACGAGATACGCCGCCTCGAGCGCTTCCGCGGCCTGCTGCACCTGGAGGAACTGGCTCAGACCATCAAAGACACCTCGCTGTGCGGCCTGGGCCAGTCAGCCGCGAACCCGGTCCTTTCGACCCTGCGCTTCTTCCGCGACGAGTACGAGGCGCACATCATGGAAGACCGTTGCCCGGCCGGAGTGTGCCAGGGCCTCCGCACATACGTAGTCGATAACGCCACCTGCATCGGCTGCGGAGTCTGCAAGAAGCAGTGCCCCAGCGGAGCGATAGTCGGAGAGCGCAAGAACGCCCACTACATCATCGTCGATAAGTGCATCGGCTGTGGGGCCTGTGTCGACGCCTGTCCCAAGCAGTCCATCTCCCTCGTAGCCTGAGAGGTCACCGTGAGCATCAACATCAACGGAAGAGAAGTCGAGTTCAACCCAGGCGAGACGGTCCTCCAGATCGCCAAGCGAGCCGGCATCGACATCCCCCATCTCTGCTCGCTCGACTGGTCGCCTTCCCCCACGGCCTCCTGCCGTCTCTGCATCGTCGAGGTGGAGGGGTCTCCCAAGCTGCAGACCAGTTGCACCTTGACGGCGGTGGACGGGATGGTGGTCCACACCCACACTCCGCGCATCCTGAAGGCCAGGCGCACCATCGTCGAGCTCATGGTGGCCAACCACCCGCAGGATTGCCTCGTCTGCCACCGCTCGGGCACCTGTGAACTGGCCGATCTGGCCCGCGAACTGGGCGCCCGGCCCAAGCATTACGTGGGGATGAAGAAGGATCACTTGCTGGACATCTCCTCAGCGGCGATCTGGCGCGATCCCAACAAGTGCGTGCTCTGCGGGCGGTGCGTGACGATGTGCTACGACATCCAGGGCGTGGGAGCCATAGACTTCATAGGCCGGGGCTTCCGCACCCAGGTGGGCCCTGGTTTCTACGCCGGCATCAACGTCTCGGGCTGCACATACTGCGGCCAGTGCGTGAGGGTATGCCCCACAGGCGCCCTGATGGAGCACAACCACGTCGACGCCGTCGTCGCGGCGCTCGGCGACCCGGACGCCGTGGTCGTGGCGCAGATCGCCCCCGCGGTGCCGGCGACTCTCGCCGCCGGGCGGAGCAAACCACCAAGCGTCCAGGTCATGCTGGAGCACCTGGCGGCGGCCTTCAAGCGCATCGGTTTCGCCGCTGTGTTCGATACCGCCTTCTCCGCCGACGTCACTATCATGGAGGAGGCCACGGAGTTTGTGGAGCGACTGCAGGGCAACGGGCCGCTGCCCATGTTCACGAGCTGCTCGCCTGCCTGGATCAACTACGTCGAGTTGCACAGACCCGACCTCATCCCCCACCTTTCCACCTGCAAGTCGCCCCAGCAGATGGCCGGTTCGCTGATCAAAGAGATCTACCCCGCGTACGCCGGGCTGGAGGGCAAACGCCTCGTCCTCGTCTCTGTCATGCCCTGCACGGCTAAGAAGTACGAGGCACAGGACCTCGGCGACGTGGACTACGTGCTCACCACACGAGAGCTCGGCGCGCTCTGGGATCGCTTCGGCATCGACCTCGACACGTTCGTGGAACGCGCTCCGTTGGATCCGCCGTTCGCCGAGGCAACGGGAGCGGCCCGCCTCTTCGCAAGCACGGGCGGCGTCATGGAGGCGGCGGTGAGAACGGCCGCCGCGTTGGTGGACGGCAAGGAGCTCGCCGGTCCCTTGACCGAGGCGCGAGGCCTGGACGGCGTAAAACGCTTCACGGTGGAAGTGGGCGGTAAGAGCCTGGACCTGGCGGTCGTCAACGGATTGGGACGGCTCCGCCCAGTGCTGGAAGAGGCTCTGCCCGATCTGCACTTTGTCGAAGTGATGTCCTGCCCCGGCGGTTGCGCGGGCGGTGGCGGCCAGCCATACGGGACGGAGGCAGCCGATCTGCTCAAGCGGCTGGAACGCGTCTACGACGCGGACGCGAGGTCCGAGGTCCGCTCCTCACACGAGAACAGGAGCGTGGCCGCTCTATACGAGGAATACCTGGGACGGCCCCTGGGCGAGGTCTCCCACCGGCTGCTGCACCGCTCGTACACCGACCGGAGCGCAGCAGTTCACGCGAGCGAGGAGACGGTCGCGGTCGGCGCGCACGGCTCCGGCTCCGACGACTGACGGGAGCACGATGGAAGGCATCATCAGCACTATCAAGCAGAACTGCCGCCGCTGCTACACCTGCGTGCGCGACTGCCCTGCCAAGGCCATCCGCATCGAGGATGGCCAGGCCTCAGTGGTGGCCGAACGGTGCATCAGTTGCGGCAACTGCACCAAGGTCTGCTCGCAGGGTGCGAAAGCGTACTCGAGCGGCCTGGAGGGGACCTTGGCCATCCTGGATCGAGGTAGTGCCGCTGCTCTGGTCGCCCCGTCCTTTCCTGTCGCTTCTGACATACCCCCGGCTCGGTTGCTGGGGGCTCTGCGCCGGCTGGGCTTCACCCGCGTGGTGGAGGTGGCCTATGGAGCCGATCTGGTCAACCAGGCGTGCCACGAGTACCTCCGCGAGCACCCCACGGGCATCCATATCGGGAGCGCCTGCCCGGCAGTGGTGGAGTACGTGCGCAAGTACCACCCAGAGCTGACCGACCGGATCATCCCTGTCGTCTCTCCCATGGCGGCCACTGCCTTGGCAGTCAAGAAGAGATACGGCGAGGACGTCCGCTGTGTATTCATCGGGCCGTGCGTCGCCAAGAAGGCCGAGATCCTTGACAGCCAGATAGAAGGCGCGGTCGACGAGGTCCTCACCTTCGCCGAACTCGAAAGGGCGTTCGCCGCTCGAGGCATAGACCCGGCCGCCGCCCCCGAAAGCGACTTCGATCCGCCCCATGCCGGCCTGGCTCGTATCTACCCCATCCCCGGCGGTCTTCTGGAGAGCGCCGGCATCGGCGAGGGCATTCTCGACTCACGGCTCATCGTGGTCAGCGGAAAGGACGAGACCATCGAGGCGCTGGCGGGACTCCCGGAGGATCCGGGCGACCAGACTCTGCTCGTGGAGGCCCTCATGTGCAACGGCTGTTACTCGGGACCGGGCGTGGAGAGCAGCGAGCCCGGCACTCTGCGCAGGCGCAGGGTCGCCGAGTTTGCGGCCGGCAGCCTCCGACGCCAGGACGAAGGCACGCTCCCCGCCTTCGAACCCGACGCGACTCCAATCCCTCTATCCCGCCGGTTCGAGCCGAACGACCAGCGCGCCGATGGGCCCACCGAGGAGGAGATCCGCGAGATCCTCAGCCGGACCAACAAGTTCTTCCCGGAGGACGAGCTGAACTGTGGCGCCTGCGGGTATCCCACCTGCCGCGCGAAGGCGAAAGCGGTGTACGAGGGCATGGCGGAGGAGACCATGTGCCTGCCCTTCATCATCGACCAGTCGGAGCGGGTCTGCGAAGAACTGAACGTTCCCTGGAACAACCTCCGCGACGTGCATCGCCATCTCGTCAACAGCGAGAAGCTGGCCTCCATGGGCCAGATGGCCGCGGGCGTGGCACACGAACTCAACAACCCCCTGAGTACGATCTTGCTTTACGCGCACATCCTGCAGCGCAAGCTCAAGGACCGCGGAGACCTGGACCATGACCTCAAGCTGATGGCCGAGGAGTCCGACCGCTGCAAGAAGATCATCGGCAACCTTCTCGACTTCGCCCGCCAGAGCCGGGTCCGTATCGAGACAACCCCGGTCGAGGAACTCGTCCGGACGGCCGTCGACGCAGCGACCGCCGGCGTGTCGGAAGAGAAGGCCCGAGGGATCGACATTGTGGTCGACGTCACCCCAGGGCTGGAGGCCGACCTCGATCGAGACCAGATGACCCAGGTACTGGTCAACATCATCAAGAACGCCCTGGAAGCGATGGAAGGCCGCCCGGGCACTGTGCGTGTGTCGGCTCACAGAGCGAAGGAAGCCGACAGGGTCCGTTTCAGCGTGTCCGACCAGGGAGCCGGCATCCCCGACGGAGCCAAGGACAAGGTGTTCCAACCATTCTTCACCACGAAGAGCATCGGCAAGGGGACCGGGCTCGGCCTGCCCATCTCGTACGGCATCGTCAAGATGCACAACGGCAATGTCTGGTTCGAGTCGGAACCGGACACCGGCACGACCTTCCACGTCGAGATACCCGCGACCCGCTCCGGCGGTGAAAGGAGTGACCAATGAGCTCCCAGTGGAGCATCCTCTTCGTAGACGACGACCGGGACTTCCTGGATGCCCAAGCCGCGTACTTCGGCAGTCGCGGCCACACGGTCCATACGGCGGAGAGCAGCCGCGAGGCGCTCGATCTCTTGGAGACCACCATCCCGGACATCATCTTCCTGGACCTGATGATGGAGCACTACGACAGCGGGTTCCGCCTCGCCTACCAGATCCGCAAACACGAACATCTGGACAGAACGCCCGTGGTCCTGTTGACCGGCGTGGCGAGGGAGACGGGGGAACGGTTCGACCAGGAGGGTGAGGGGCTGCCCCGCTGGTCGCGCCTGGACCGCTTCATCGATAAGCCGGTCACGGGCAAGCAGTTGCTGAGTGTAGCCGAGGAGCTCCTGGCCGCCAAGGGCGACCGGGAAGCCTAGCCGCCGAGACGGAGGAGGGTCACCATGGCGACCGCGCGCATCCTGGTCATTGACGACGAGTACGGGGTGCGTTCAGGCATCCGTCAGATCCTCGAGATGGAGGGGTATGAGGTCGACGAGGCAGCCACAGGTACGGAGGCCCTGACGCTGCTGCACGGTGGCGAGTACGATGTGGTCTTCCTCGATTACCGGCTGCCCGACATCGATGGTCTGACCATCCTACAGGTGATCAAGCAGGATGCGCTCCAGCTGATGACCTGCATGATCACCGCCTACGCCAACATCGACACGGCCATCGCGGCCACCAGGCAGGGTGTCGACTTCTTCCTGCCCAAACCTTTCCTGCCTGATGACCTGCTGGGCGTGGCCGAGACCCTGGTCCGGCACAAGCAGGCCCGCACAGAGGCCGAACGGCTGCGCAAAGAGCATGAGGCCGGTCTCCTTGCCTTGGCCGAGGAGAAGACCCAGACCCACTCCCTGATCTCCTCGCTCCGTGATGCCGTCCTGGTCGTGAACAGGGATGGCGACGTGGTACTGGTCAACCGCGCAATGGCCGCGATACTGGACCTGCCGGAGTTCGAGGCGGTCCACCGTCCGGCCGCCGACCTTCTGGGCGAAAGCCCCTTGGCGCCGCTCGTCGAGCAACTCGCGGCCCCCCAGAAGGACCGCACGATCGGCCAACTCTCCCTGGGAGAGCGGAGCTACATGACGAGCATCGTCACGTTCAGGGACGATGACGGGCAGGCCCTGGGGCGGATCCTCACTCTCTCCGACATCTCGCAGGTCCGCCGTCTGGCCATGGAGAAGGAGCGTTTCATCAGGACCATGGTCCATGAGCTGAAGTCTCCGCTCGGGGCCGTGCGCAGCTTGATCGAGGTAGCGACCGACAAGAGCCTGGGCGACAACCTCGACGGCTACCTGCCGATGCTCCAGCGGGCCGAGGGGCGCATCGACAACCTTGTTCAGTTGATCGGCGACCTCCTGTCGCTCTCCCGAAGCGAGCAGGCGGAAAGCCAGGGTGAGCCCGAACTGCTCGAGATTGAGCCCGCGGTCACCGGGGCGCTGCGTCTTCAGGCCGAGAAGATGGCCGCCAAGGGAATCGCCGCCCACGCAGATCTCGAAGCCGGGTTGCCGCTGGTCCTGGTCTCTTCGGACGACCTCGACCTGATCATGTCCAATCTCGTCGGCAACGCCGTGAAGTACAACAAGGATGGCGGCAGTGTCGAGGTGCGGGCCCGGCACGTCGGTGAGTGGGTGCGGATCGACGTCAAGGACACCGGCATCGGTATCGCCGAAGAGAACCTCGGTCTGGTGCTCACGGAGTTCTTCCGCGAGAAGAGACCGGAGACGCGCGACGTGGAAGGCAGCGGACTGGGCCTGTCCATCGTGAAACGTCTCGTCGAACGGGCGGGTGGGCGTCTGGAGCTCGCCAGCACCCAGGGCGAAGGCTCCACCTTCTCCGTGCTGCTGCCCGCTTAGGGCTCCTCGAGCTCGTCCCGTCCGCCGGGCTCGTCGAGTTCGCCGGGCTCGTCGAGTTCGCCGGGCTCGTCGAGTTCGTCAAGGGGCGCTGCGCGCCCCTTCTTTCGCGAGGGCCACCACCAGCTCGCCCTGCCCAGGTAAGCCATGACAGAGGGAAGCAACACGAGCCGGACCAGCACCGTGTCGGCGATTATCGCGAGCGCGATGCCCAGGCCCAGCACCTTCGTCGTGGAGATGCTGGTGAAGGCGAAGGCGCCCGTGACGATCACCACCAGGAGCGCGGCGCTCACGATAATCCGGCCGCTGCGCAACAGGCCGATGGCGACGGCTTCCTGCGGGTCGCCGCTCCGGTGCCAGCGCTCGTGCATGCGGGTCAGCATGAAGACGGCGTAGTCCATGGTTATCCCGAACAGTATGCAGACCATGAGCACGCGGTTCACGGCGTCGACGGCCCCCGTGGCGGTGAAGCGGAGGAAACTCGCGAAGGTATCGCCCTGGAAGATGAGCACGAGGATCCCCAGGCTCATGGCGAGCGTGGCCAGGTTGACCACCACGGCCAGCACAGGCAGCACGACGCTGCGCAGTAGCAGAGCGAAAACGATGAGGCTCGTGAACACCACCCACACGATCACCCAGGGGAACCAGGTGTTGAGCTCCTCGGTGAAGTCATAGCTGAAGGCCGCCTCGCCTCCCACGTGCGACGAATATCCCGAAGGGGGTTCTGTGTCCAGTAGCCGCCCGACCAGTTCGTCCGTCTGTATGGTGCCGAGGCCGTCCTCAGCAACCACCCGGTAGAGCAGCGCGCCGGGCGCCACGGTCGACTTGATCAACTGCTTAAACTGCTCCAACTGCTCTCGCGTGATGGTCATCCCGGAATCCAGGGTTATGCCCTCGTCGGGGACCACGAAGCCGTCGGGGTCGTTCAGCAGTCCCTCGAACTGAGGCCATAGCGCCGCCATAGCTGCGGGGTCGTCGAGCCCGGTGATGGTGAAGGGGCTCTGCACCGAGGCCACCCCCTCCAGGGAGGCGATCTGCCGGCCGTACATGAAGAAGGCGGCGGCGCGAGCCATATCGATCGTCTGCTCGCCCTCCCACGTGAGCAACACCAGAGTGGGTGAGAGCTGCTGCCGGTCGAACTCCTCGTCCAGGATCGTGAGGCCTTGGCGTGCTTCGGCCTCGGTGGGCAAGGCGGAGGCTGAGGTCATCTGTGTCTTCATGGTGATGGCGGGCGCGGCCAATAGGGCGATGAGCACCACGGCTATCAGGATGGATACCCAGGGGCGCCGCAGGATCGTGCGTGCCCAGCCCTTCCAGAGACGGCTGTCATGTGCCCCGTGGAGCCTGATCACCGGGATGGAGTCGATTCGGCGGCCGAGAACGGCCAGGATCGCGGGCATGAAGGTTACCGTGGCCGCCACCGAGAAGAAGACCACCAGAGCCCCGCCGATACCGAGCGAACGGAGGCCGGGCGACGGGAAGAAGATGAGACCCACCACGCCCACCATCACCGCGGCGCCGCTGTAGAAGATGGAGCGCCCCGCACGGGCGGTGGTCACCACCACGGCTTCCTTGACCGAGGCCCCCCTGTGCAGCTCCTCCCGGAAGCGCCAGACCATGAAGAGCGCGTAGTCGATCGCCACCGCCAGTCCCAGGAGGGTCGCGACGTTCATGGAGAAGATCGACATGCTCGTCGCCCGGGCGATAAGGTACATCCAGCCGAGGGTGACTGTCACGGCGAGGCCCCCGGTGATGACCGGCATGGCGGCCGCCACCAGGCTCCCGAACACGAAGATGAGGGCGATGAGCGCGACCGGCAACCCGTACACCTCCACCCTCTGCAGATCGCGGAAGGAGTACGAAGAGATGTCGGCATAGACGGCCGGCTCGCCGGTCACATACGTCTCGAGGGCGACGCTCCTGAGGGCGCGCCTGATGCTCTTCAGGTGGGTCTGCACCTCCTGCTCGGAGGTGGAGAAGCTGAGCACCGCGACCGAACTGTGCCCGTCTTTCGACAGCATCAACTCGCTGCCGGTGCTGGAGTAGGTCTGGATGCTGTCCAGATAAGGGATCCCCGCCTTCCGCAGCTCGTCGAGCGACGCCTGCTCGGCTGCTTGGAACAGCTCGCTGGTAGCTTCCAGAGTGTCGCTCTTGAACACCACCACCAGGGTGGTGGGGCCCTGCGCGAACTTCTCCTCGATGAGGGCGCCCGCCACCTGCCCGGGGGCCTCCGGATTGGAGAAGCCTCCGGTCAGGACGTTCTCCAGGAACGGCGTCGCCGCGACGCTGACACCGAACATCACGATCCAGATGCCGATGACCAGCCATCTGAACCTATATGCGAACCTGCCGATGGCTTCGAACATGCCTTGTGTGCCCCTACTGTGTTTTGGACGACATCAACATCCCGACGAACGCCTCGAGCGCTTTCCTGGAATCGGCCGAGACCTGCTCGGCTACATCGGTCAGGTCTATGGCGCTGATGGACACCATCCCATGGACCAGAGCCCAGCAGAGGTAGGCCAGCTCAGCCGGTGAGAGGGCCAGGTCGGACCGGAAGACCCCCTGTTCCAGACCCTCCCTGAGAGGCTCGCTGATGAGCCGCACCGCCCCCAACCCGACAGCCGTGCCGCTTGACGAAGGCAGCCCCTCCTGAGAGGTGGCGAGCAATATACACCGCAGATCCATAGGGTTATCACGACCGAAATCCATGTAGGCCATGCCCAGCTCGACCACCCGCTGAGGTACCGGCAGCTCGGTCGGCACACGCCGCAGATAGGCGTCGAGCCGTTCGAAGGACTCCGCGAAGAGGGCTGCCACGAGCTCGTCCCGGCTGGAGAAATACGTGTAGAGCGCGGCCGGACTGAAGTCGGCCCGCCGCGCCACCTGCCGGAGGCTCAACGCCTCGGGACCCACCTCCAGCATCAGCTCCCGGGCCGCCACGAGGATCTCCTCCCGGGTGTCGAGCCGTCTACGATCGCGTCTGGAGAGCCTCGGCTCGGGCTGCATTCTCGGCTCCGCGTCCAGTCTCGAGTCCGTCCCTTCTCTTCCGAACACTTCTCGTTCAGTGAACGATAGACGTTGTTGTGAACACTGTTCGGTGGGCATCTTACCCGGCCGGCTCGGTGAATGCAAGACCGCCCCAGGCGATAGACTAAGCGCATGCACGGGATCCCCAGACCTTCGTCCTTTCTCGACACAAGCGCCGCCGCCTCCCTCCGTCCAGCGTATGTTCTACTGGCCAACTTCCTGGCCACCTGGACGGCGGCCTTCACCACCACTTCCATCAACATAGCCCTGCCGTCCATCCAGACCGAGTTCCACCTGGGAGCCATGGCGCTCGGGTGGCTGACGCTCGGATACGTGCTCGCCTCGGCGGTGCTTCTTCTCCCGCTGGGCAAGGTCGGAGATCGCTACGGGCGGCGTCTCCTCTACCTGGGCGGGTTCGTCCTGTTCGCCCTCAGTTCGGTCGCGCTCGTTTTCGCGGATTCGTTCGCCCCCCTCTTGGTCCTGCGCGTCACCCAAGGTATCGGCGCATCCGCCATGTTCTGTACCGCTATGGCCATGGTCACTCTCGCCTACCCTCCACAGCGGCGCGG
>Ga0123333_10003455_pt1 | contig 15320 bp, 15 predicted proteins | sample BioC12SIPDNA_3_FD_89957 | JGI IMG/M metagenome (GOLD analysis project Ga0123333, IMG submission 89957) | Anaerobic biogas reactor microbial communites from Washington, USA - Biogas_R2_B C12 SIP DNA | ecosystem: Engineered > Bioreactor > Anaerobic > Unclassified | place: Washington, USA... | reverse complement strand
CTTAAAAAACTATTCATTCAAGCCATTTCCCTCAAGCCGTCCGAACATCACATGAATGAGGGCTGGGGAAAGGACAACCTGCGCAAAATGAGCCAGATAGGCGGTTGAACTCGGCCGTCCCCGGATCATTCGGCCCGATAAACATCCGCATCGTTGTAACGATTCCCTCCTGAATCCTTCCTTTTTTTCTTCCTTTCGGATAACGGTGAATCCCCGTTGTGCTATGTGTAATATAATCATTTGATTTGATTAAAGAAATGTTTCATTTTTGTCTTTACCGCAACGGGAAAAAGATGTAGTACTGTACCCGTTCTGTTTGGTGCGATTGACACATTCATTGGAAGGAATTTTAATTACAGTCATGCGATGCGGAACATTCAAGGAGTCAGGCCTTTGCAGAAACGACCAGATCCAATTGCTGGAGGCTGACCTGAAGGGTCATATCAGGAAAGAGGAGGCCGGATACAGCGGAAAACGCCAGGGAGAGGGCAGTCTGTGGCATCATCTTGTCCGGGTGGCGCATTTAGCCGAAAAGCTCGGCCGAAGTGAAGGGCTTGATCCCGCAGTCTGCAGACTCGCTGGTCTCTTTCACGACGCCGGCAAATTCTCAGACGGAACGTATCATCAAGGTGATCGGCCGGAAGAGGAACGCTCCGTGGAACTTCTGATCGAGTATGCGGGAAGGTACGGTTTGAATCAACAGATTGTGGACGACATCAGCCGGTCCTTCGGGCAGCTGTACCGGGACGAAGCGCATCCATCCGCCTTGACGCGGGTGCTGTTTGATGCCGACAATCTGGACAAACTTGGAAGCCTCGGGATCGCCAACTATTTTGTCAAGTCAGGCCTCAAGGGAAACGGCATATCCCCGGACTCGCTTTATCGTTTAACGGCGGAACTCACCTACGCACGGCACGCACCGGCATGTATGGCCACCCCGGCTGGATATGAACTGGCCAGCCGCAAGGCGCCGGAAACCTATCAGTTCATCCTGAACCTGCTGAAATCGCTTCGAGACGATGGCATTTTCAACTTTAGCGTCGAAGCGGTCACCTTCGACCATCTCATCCTCGATGTCGTATCACCGTCCGAATGCGAGTGCCGCGCTGACCTTCAGCGCCGTCTCTGGAAAGTCAAAGGCGTCAAATGCCTTGAGATCCATGTGGAGCATTTCTGCCCGCATTGTGAGTCGCGGCATGAGATTCGATTTTGCACCCCGAAGCTCAGGGCGCGGCGGCCAGAGGGCGATGTGGCCGTTTAGCCGCAGGTCACATACGTTCCCCCATCACAATCTGTTTCTGAAAAAGGGGGACTCTCCCCCCTCCGGCGGAGTCCGAAGCAACCGTTCCCTTCCCCCGCTGTCCGAAAAGAGATCAATGGTGATCGACAAAAATGAGCTTTCCGGTATCAAACCCCACAGACGAGGCTTTGGCGATCAGGGCCTCTATGGTCTCCTTCTTCAACGTCGGGGTTCTGGCCAGAATCCAGAGGTACGATTTGTCCGGGCCGCTTACAAGGGCGTACCGGTAGTGCTCATGGTCAAGATCAAAAATGACATAGGAGCCGTAAAAGGGACCAAAGAATGAAACTTTCAGGTAGCCCTGATCCGATCCCTTAACGAAATAAGCCCTCCCCACGGCTTCTTTCCAGGAATGTTCCCTCCCGGAGTACCCGCGGTTTAATACCCTGACGCCTCCGTCATGGCGCAGACTGTACTCTGCCGTTACCCTGGTCAACCCCCGCTCAAAGGGATGATCCAGCCGTGCAATTTCATACCAGGTCCCCAGGTACCGATCCAACTGGAAGTTTTCAACGGGTTTCACGTTTTCGGGAATACCGACACATCCCATCAGGAGGATGGTCAAAACCAGGGCCAAGAATTTCATCGCTCCCCCGGCGGCCTTTTGAGCCTGGCCGGGCATTGAACGGCTGGATTCAAGGTGGATTTGAACGGTGATCCGCTCCTTCGTCTCGCGTTGACCCTGAGAGGGGATATGATTCTTCATCGGATTTCTCCTTCATTTTGAAGCCGGATTGGGGTAACGATCGATGTCCTATGCCTTCCGCCTTCGGAAATGGGCGTTCCAGGTCTGATTCACTCAGGCCAGTTCTTGCCCGGTTTTGCCCAGTCGTACCTGTCAAAGGTCCCGGTGCGGTAATCGTAGGTGGCTTCCAATGTGAGGAATTCCTCGTCATCGCTGAGATCGACCCCCGCCCAGTGCGTCTGCTTTTTCCCGGGATGAAAACCCATTTCCGGCTCAAGTCTGTCGGGAAGATCATCCCCGTCGAGATCCTGGTGTTCTTTCCATCCGTCGGGCCAGAAGGTGTGGAAATGATTGAAATGGGTAAACTCATGCATAACGGCGACAGCGAAGGTGTCGATATGCGTGTAACTGAAGTAGTTTCTTTCTGAAAGCGTTGAAGGTTTCGAGCGCTTGACCGCCGGCAGCTCCGCATAGAATGTTTTAGGAATCCAGGTATTTGTTTTCAGGTTGCATACGTTGATGGTTTTGTAGCCGGAATAATAGGGATTGAACTGGCCTATGACCCCCCTCTGGCGGCAAGAGCACTTTTCATGGGGAATTCCTGTGCAGTGATATCCGATTCGGACATTCTGTCCAAAGGGTCTCGCCGCCGGGGTCTGTTTCCAGTAATAAAACCAGTTGGGGTGCTTTCCCTCCGGATTGTTGTTTTCATCCCTGGGATAGAAGATCCGCACTTCCCGCGTCGCCTCTTTTCTGCACGAATCCACTTTCAGGGTCGCCTTGACGGTCTTTCTGCCGAATTCGTTGTTGTCCTCGGGCAGCCCTTCATAGACCACGGTGAACTTTCGCCCCTTTGGCGCCTGCAGTGTCGAGGCAGGAAAAACGGTGCGGCGGGATCCTTCTATTTCCGGGATCGTCCATTCGATGAAATCCGCATAGTGCGCCGGCACTGTTTTCGCCTCAAGCTCCAGGGTCAGCCTGTTGGAATGTTCGCCGAAGACATGCCTGTCCTTGTCCCTGGGGCTGATAACGAGGAGCTCCACGGATTTCATCTCCTGGCACTCCTCGGCGGGCTCCCCCTGGACCCTGAGATACAGCGTCATCGTGGAACCGTGGCTGCAGCCGGGAGAGGGGCCCATCGGCCTGCCGATATCCCGGCGCAAAGTAAGCTCACCCTGTTCAAGCCATTGTTCAAATTCTGATTGGCTCAGCGTCCATGAGGCACGGGAGCATCCCGCTTTCAGATTCGTCCGGCCATCATCTCCCAGGAAGATTGCCGCAGGCGCTTCGGCCACGATGGTGATCCGGCCATCTTCCTCCGTTTCCGCACTGACTACGCCGGAATGGAATTGCGGGTAACGTTCGCCCCCGGAGATTTCATAGCCGGAGAAGTGGGTCCAGCCCGTGCAGGACGATGGTGAGTATGACCCCCGGCGCACACACTTTTTGCCGCCCATGCCCGACACATCGATCTTCGTTGACAGGGATTGAATCTCATACGCCTTTTGCCCATCGAACCTTCCTCTTGCCGGATCGTAGGTGTGCCCGACGATCAGGTTGCCGACAAATCGCTCTTTGATCGTGTAAAACAGGTCTGTCCGCACTTCATTGGAGAAGAGCTCTTTTTCTCCGCCATGGACGACGAGATACCCTTCCACGGCAACAGCCTCGGGAAGCTGAGGCTTTTCTGTGCCCGGAGGAAGAAGACTCATCCTGTTCTTCATCTGGAGGAACTGGCTGTTGATGACCTCGCGACGGCGCAAGACCTCTTCCTCCGGCGATTCCGCCGGCCGGATGGGCATGGTGCTCGTACCCGTTATTCCAGCGGCTCCCCGGTTCGCCCCGCCCATGAGCTGCAAGGTTTCGCGGTATGCCTCCATCAGCTTATTCAGGTCCGTTGTTCCTTCCAGCTGCTGTTCAAGCTGTCTTGCCCTCTGATCGATATCCGCCGGTGGCTGAGCGAACACCGCAAAGCAGAACAGGGAGAGGACCATTGTTCCGATTATCGAACAGAAGAGGGATGTTCTCAAGAGACTAAACGACATGATGCGCATATCCGTTCTCCGGGGCAAACAGGTGAAATTTCCGGGCCGCATAGGAGATGGCGGCCTCGGTTGGCGCGGATCGATTCGACGGGGGACTGCGGGGCAGCCCCGACTGGCAAACAGCCCGATGGCGGAGCCGGTCCCCGAGATTTTTTCATTATCAAGATTGATGCCTGATGGCCATCGGGCACCGGTGCAGAGATTAATTCCTTGAAAGATTGATTTCAACCATATATTCAAGCGGTCTGCATCATTCCTTATGGTGCGGGACGGGTGCGGCGGTAAATGGTCATTTCACGGAAAGTGACAGCGAGGGCAACCAGCGGAATTCAAGGAGGCCTGCTGAACAGGAGGCGGGTTTGAGGGAAAGGTTCTGCCAGGGGCATCGGGGGAAGAGGAGATGAAAGACGAGAAGCCAAGGGTTCTTCTTTTTACGGGAAGCGGCAAAGGGAAAACGACGGCGGCCCTGGGGATGGCCATCCGGGCCAGCGGCCACGGAATGAAGGTGAGCATTGTCCAGTTCATCAAGTCTGATTCAAAAACAGGGGAAGTGGCCGCCGTGAGGTATCTTCCCGGGGTGGAGCTGATCCAGACGGGGCTCGGTTTTGTCCTGCCCGAGGACGGCCCCGCATTCTTCCAGCACCGCGAGGCGGCGCAGCGGGGGCTTCAGCTGGCTGAAGAAGTGATCCGGTCGGGGTTGATCGATCTGGTCATCCTCGATGAAATCTGCAACGCCGTGGCCCTGAAGCTTCTGTCGGAGGAAGGGGTGATTGCGGTTCTCCGGCAGGCCGGCCCCCGCCAGATCATTGTCCTGACAGGGCGGGACGCCCCGGAGTCGTTTGTGGCCCTGGCCGATACGGTTACCGTCATGGAGGCGCACAAGCATGCCCTGGCGTCGGGGCGACCGGCACAAAAAGGCGTTGAGTATTGAGGCTCAGGGCCTTATCAGGCGGCCCGCCGAGGTCAGGACGTCGGCGATTTCGTACATGTTGGAAATCGTTCCCACGGCGAGCCGGTCGGTGAGACTGAAAAAGTTCAAGCAGGTGCCGCAGACCAGCATTTCCACGCCGGCTTGGGCCAGCTCTCTGATGTCCTCTAGGACATCGGAGCCGTTTACCGTCAGTTTGACCCCGGAATTGTAAAAGATGATTTTATCGGGAAGCGTGTCGAGCTCCTGCAGGGTATGGAAAAAGCCCCGCATCAGGAGCCGGCCCAGTTCGTCATCGCCCTGTCCCATGGTCTCGGAAGGAATCAGAATGACAGAGGGCGCGCAAACGGCGGTGCCGACCGCCTCCTGCCGGGCCGCACCGTCCGGGATGTCCTTGGGGGCGGCATGTTTCTGCGCGGCGTCAAGGCCGCTCTCCCGGGTCAGAGTGAGAGTCCACGTTCGGTCCTGCTCGTCCGTCACGGTCACCCGGCAGCCCTGGGACTTCGCCAGGCGCTTCACATTTTCCACGGCGGCCATGTTGTCCACCCGGACGGTCAGTTCCGCGGAGTGCTCCAGGGCCTTTTTGGCGAGGATGACAGGCTGCGGGCAGGCCAGTCCCCGCGCATCAATCATTTCCGGCATGGGCTAGCCATCTCCTTTTCAGGTTTTCCGCCGGACCCGGGATGCCAATCGGCCGACGGCCTCAAGGGCGGCAGACACCTCGTCCTCCGTATTGAAGGCTCCGAGGCTGAACCTGGTGGTTCCCACGGGAAAGGTTCCGATGGTCTTATGGGCCGACGGTGCGCATTGGAGCCCGGGGCGGGACATGATGTTCTCCTCTTCATCCAGGGCGAGGGAGATTTCCGCTGGCGAGAGCCCCTGGATCGTGAAGGAAACGACGGCAATCCGGCGGGACGGATCACCCGGTCCATAAACGGTGACTCCCGGCATCTCTTCCAGGCCATGGAGCAGACGTTCCGCCAGCCGGATTTCCTCTGCCCGGATCTGCGGTACGCCGCGATTCAGAACGAAACGGACCCCCGCTTCCAGGCCGGCCAGGCCGACGGCATTGGGCGTGCCGGACTCGAATTTGTCGGGAAGAAAGTCCGGCTGTTCCTCGAACTCGGAACGGCTTCCCGTTCCACCCACCATGAGCGGACGGATCTTTTCTTCCAGTCCCTTCCGGATATAGAGCCCGCCGGTGCCCTGCGGGCCGTAAAGGGATTTGTGCCCCGTAAAGGCGAGGAGGTCAATGCCCAGATCCTCTACATCGACGGGATAGGATCCTGCTGTCTGGGCGGCGTCGACGCAAAAGATCAAGCCGTGTTCGCGGGCAATCGTTCCGACTTCCTTCAAGGGCATGAGCGTCCCGGTGACGTTGGAGGCAGAGGTCAGATAAATGGCGCGGGTGCCGGGGCGTATGCTCCGCGATAGGTCCGCCGGGTCCAGCTCGCCCGAAGGGGAGCAGGCAAGGACGCTCAGTTCCACTCCCTCCCTTTCGAGAGTCCGCAGCGGCCTCATGACCGAGTTGTGTTCCATGCTGGATGTGATGGCGTGGTCGCCTGGATGAAGCAGTCCCCGGATTGCCAGGTTCAGCGCCTCCGTGGCGTTTTTTGTAAACACCACCTGCAGGTCATCTTCAATGCCGAAAAGCTCTGCCACGCCTGCCCGGGCATCCATGATGATCCGTGCCGCGTCCAGGGAGAGCCGGTGTCCCGAACGGCCTGGATTCGCCCCGATATTGAGGAGGTAGTGCTCCATGGCCCTGAGGGTTTCCGCCGGTTTGGGCCAGGATGTGGCGGCATTGTCGAAATAGATGATGCTGTGCGGGGCCATCGGAACCTTTCTCGAAACCGTCTGGCCTTGCCGGGCCGGGCGGTTTGAATCGTTTCACCGCATTGAAAATGTCTGCTCCTGGAAACGGCCGATACGATAGGGAACCTGATTGCAGAAGTCAAATGACGATTTGTTATGGAAGCCCCCTTTACATTCCATTCGGGAAAGGACAGGGGGAGTTGGGTATTGACGAAGAGGGGAAAAAGCTCTTAGATAAACAGGACCGAATCGAAAGCCGACGAAGGAGAGAACCGATATGATGAACACAAGGGGGAGCGGTATTCTGCTGCATGTGACGTCTTTGCCTTCACCCTGCGGCATCGGCGATCTCGGGCCCGGGGCCTGCCGCTTTGTCGATTTTCTGGCCGATGCCGGCCAGAGATTCTGGGAGATTCTTCCCCTCTCGCCCACGCTAGGCAGTTACGGCCATTCCCCTTACAGCAGCTTTTCCGCCTTTGCCGGAAATCCTCTGCTGATCAGCCCGGAGCTCCTCTGCCGTGAAGGTCTGCTGAACCGGGTGGAGCTTGAGGAGATGCCGGTTTTTCCCGGAAACGTTGTCGATTACGGCAGGGCGGCAGCCTGCAAAGAAAAGCTCCTGTCACTGGCCTTTGAGCGCTTTCGGGGCAGGGGGCGGCCGTGGCGCGGAAGCTGGATCGACTTCACGGAACAGCAGGCCTCCTGGCTCGAAGATTATGCCCTTTTTGCTGCGCTGAAAGGGGAATTCCCCTCCGGGACCTGGGCGATGTGGCCGCCGGAACTTCGGGATCGAAAACCGGCGGCGCTCTCCAGGATGCGCCGGAAGTTGGCCCTCCCCCTGGCCAGGGAAAAATTTGTTCAATATATCTTTGACCGGCAGTGGTCTTCCCTCAGGGAGTACTGCCGTCAGAAAGGACTTCAAGTCATCGGCGATCTTCCCATCTACATGGCTTATGACAGCGCCGATGTCTGGGCGAATCCGGAACTCTTTTTTCTCGGGAAGGACAAAAAGCCTCTGGCGGTGGGCGGCGTACCCCCCGATCTCTTCTGCAAAACGGGACAGCTCTGGGGGAATCCCGTTTACCGATGGGATGTCTTGAAAGAAAGCGGCTATTGCTGGTGGAAGGAGCGTTTTCGCCAGGCGTTCCGGAATTATGATTGGCTGAGAATCGATCATTTCCGGGGATTTGTCGCCTATTGGGAGGTGCCGGCCGGTGCCGTAACGGCGGAAAGCGGCCAGTGGAAGAAAGCGCCGGCCGATGATTTTTTCCGTCAGCTCTATTCCGACTTCCCCTGTCTGCTGATCATTGCCGAGGATCTGGGGGAGGAATCCGCAGAGGTTTGGAAAATCATGGATCGCTACGATATTCCGGGAATGCGCCCCCTGCTGTTCGCCTTTGGCGATTCGCTGCCCGATCACCCCTGTGCGCCCCACAACATTGCTGAACATACCGTTGTCTATACGGGAACGCATGATCTCAACACGGTTCGGGGCTGGTTCTGCCGGGAAGCGACGCGTCAGGACAGGAAGCGGCTTTACCGCTATCTGGGGAGTCGCACATCCGCTTCGAGGGTGCCCTGGGATTTGATCCGGCTGGCCATGTTGAGCGTGGCAAGGCTGGCGGTTTTTCCCCTGCAGGATGTCCTCGGGCTTGACGAAACCGCACGAATGAACCGCCCGGGCACGGTTCATGGGAACTGGCAATGGCGCGTTCAGCAGGAAGACCTCGGGCCGCCCATTGTGGAGCGGCTTCGTGAACTGACGGAGATCTATGGCCGACTTTGAAGGAAAGCCCGTGATGACCTGAGACACCGGTCGGATCGAAGGGTCAAGGCGGGCGGTCAAGCGTCGGCTGCAGCTGCTCGAGAGGCGTCCCGCCATGAAAAGACATTGACAAGGCCCATGAGTACATAATATGCAATACATCCTGAGAAAGATTTTCAATTGAAAACAACAAGGAGGCGTCATATGAACGTTTGCAGTAAGGGTAAAATGGGGCTGATCGCTTGTGCCCTGTTTTTTGCGTTGTTTTATCTTCTGTCGTCGGTTGCCGAGGCGCGCGTCGGTGGAGGACGGTCTTTCGGCAGCCGGGGGTCCCGCTCCTTCAGCAGTTCTCCTAGTTCTCCAAGCTCTCCGTCCCGCTCTTACAACACGCCTTCCCGTCCGTCTCCCTCTGCGGCCCCGCAGTCGCAGCCGGGAGGCTTCATGAGAAGCATGGCCGGCGGCCTTCTTGGCGGAATGGCCGGGGCGCTGCTTTTCAGCAGTCTCGGTTTCGGCCATGGCGCAGGCGGTTTTGGCGGCGGGATCGGCCTGATGGATATTCTGCTGCTGGGGGCGATTCTCTACGGGATCTACTGGTTTATCAAGAGGCGGCGGCAGGCGGCGACCGCCATGAATGCCCCGATGGCTTACGGCAGCCCGGACAACAGGGATGCCTTCAATACGGACTCCTATGCCCCGCCGATCCGGGACATTCCCCCGGCCGGTTACGAAGCCGGTGACGGACTGAGCGCCATTCGGCGGGAAGATCATTCCTTCGATGAGAAGCGCTTCAAGGATTCCGTTCTGGATAATTTTTTTTCGATCCAGGGCGCCTGGGCAAACCGGGATATGTCCGGTGTCCGGAACTTGCTGACCGATGACATGTACAAAACGATTCAGCAGGACGCTGATGAGCTGCGGGCGAAGCACAGGATCAACAAGCTCGACAACATCGCGGTCCGTTCCGTGGAGATTACGGAATCCTGGCAGGAGGGCGGCAGAGATTTCATCACGGTCAGATTTTATGCAAACCTGCTGGATTACACGGTGGACGAGATCTCCGGCGAGGTTCTGGCCGGGAGCAGGAAGGACCCTGTGAAATTTGTGGAGTTCTGGACATTTGCCCGGCCGTCGGGCAACAACCCCTGGCGGCTTTCCGCTATTCAGCAGGAAAGCTAGCCGGAAAAAAGACGGCCAGCCAGATCGTCTCCTGCTCCGGGTCGGTCCACTCCACCCGGTGCCGGGTATGCGCCGGGATCAGGAGCGAATCGCCCGGTTTCAGGGTTACGAGATCGTCCGGTCCCGAAAAGCTCAGACAGGCTTTGCCCCGGAGGAGCAGGACCCATTCCTGCTCCTCCGAATCATACTGGAACCCGGGGGGAGAGGCCTGTCCCCGGGAAATGATCCGCTCTATCCTCACGCCGGGCATGTTCAGCAGGCTTGTGAATTGCTCTTCCGCGAGGCTGTCGGGGACCCCTTCAAAAAGATTCAACACCTTCCTGTTCATCGTCATTCCCGAAATTCAAACATGACCTTTTCATAAGGCTCAAACATCATCATGTACAGGTCCATGACATAGCGGTCCGTCATGCCCGAGATGTAATCCGCCAGGATCCTCCGTTTTCCCGAGGAGTCCGGCGCCTCGTCAAAGCGGATTTTGAACGTCCGGGGCAGCATTTCCGGGCATCGTTCCAGGTGGCGGAAAATCCGCCGGATGATGAGTTTGCCCTTTTCATTCATGATGCACACCTGCGGTTTCCGATAGACATTTTCAAAGAGATAGCTCTTGAGGGCGTCAAAGTTTTCCCAGACTCCGGCAGGGGCGGCCACAATATCTTCCAGGAAATTTCTGGCCTCTTCGACGGATGAAATCCCGTGCTGCTCGATATTTCGAGAAGTCTGTCGAATGACGGCAATGTTGGCCTCCTCGATCAGGGTGCGGACCAGGATCCGGGACTGGAGGATGGTATCGGCTTGGAGAATATCCGGGTATCTTGAACGGCAGCGTTCAAAAACGCGCCTCACCAGGGGGTTTTCCATGTTGCGCAGATCTTTGAGGCGCAGATAGCCGGCATTGAGGGCGTCTTCGAGGTCGTGGGCGCAGTAGGCCAGGGGATCGGCGATATTGACGACCTGTGTTTCCAGGGATGATTTGGGGAAGCGGTGAAATTCCGGAGGGGCGTCGGGGTGATCGTGAGTTGTGTTATGACGGGCGATTCCCTCGCGGGTTTCGAAGCAGAGGTTCAGGCCGTCGTAACGCTGATAACGCTTTTCCAGAAAATCCACGACCCGCAGACTCTGGAGATTGTGTTCGAACCCCCCGTCGTCCTTAAGAAGCTCGTTAAGGGTTTCCTCGCCGGCATGGCCGAAGGGAGGATGGCCGAGATCGTGGGCAAGGGCGATGGCTTCACAGAGGTCTTCATTGAGCCGCAGAGCCCGGGCGAAGGTCCGGGCGTGCTGGGCTACTTCCAGCGTGTGGGTCAGGCGCGTCCGGTAAAAATCTCCTTCGTTGATCAGAAAAACCTGTGTTTTGTGCTGAAGATCCTTAAATACCTTCGAGTAAAGAATCCGGTCCCTGTCCCGCTGAAAACAGGTGCGATAGTCGTCGGGCTCGTTGCCGTGCAGCGTTCGGCCAATGCTGTACGCGCTTTTTGTGGCGTAGGGGGCTAGCCTTTTTTCTTCTGTCGTTTCAATGAATTCCCGTGCTGTCATGCGATAGGGTGACCTTTTGTCGTTTCTTGAGGAAAAGTTTATACGCCGCCTGACGCTTTTGCAAGCGATACCTTGGAAAGGCTCTGTCCCGGAAAGGGTCATCGGTGCCGCCTTGAAAATTCAGGGGAACAAAATCGATGTGGGTCGTCTATCCATCGTTGGTATGAAATAAGCATTTAGAATCCTGGTGATACAAATTTTTTTGAACGATGATCCTTTCTCGGGTGGGAGAAAGGATCGACAGCGATATGAAATCCTTCTGCTTCCTGGTGACATCTTCGATTTGCCGAGTTAATCCGCTGTTCTTATCCGTCTTCTCAAAAACCATGGGGATCTTTTCAGGGATTGCAGGGATTTCAGGGAGAGCAGGATCATGAGGTACTTTTTTGGCGTACTGTGTTTGATTTTATGTCTTGGCACAAATGCTGTTGCCGCATCGAATGAAGAAGCGGCAATCGTTAAAAATTGTTCGGGGACCGCATTCATTGTCCGGCAGCAGAGGACGCTTACGGTTAAGAAAAGCGAGCGGATTTATTCCGGCGACCTGCTTCGAACCGGTCGAGATGGAACGCTGGGGATCATCTTTAAGGACAATACCATTCTTTCCCTCGGACCCCGCAGTGAACTGCTGATTGAAGAATTTCATTTTGACCCATCCCGGGGAAAACTTTCGATCGTGACCCGGATGCTCAAGGGCACTGCCGCCTACGTCTCCGGCGTCATCGCCAGGTTGTCCCCTCAATCGGTGCGCTTTGAAACACCCTCGGCCACCATCGGAATTCGGGGGACCAAGTTCCTGGTGAAGGTCGAAGACGGTGGAGAAGAAGAATGAAACGCGCGGCAGTGAAGGCGACTTCATGGGTCATGCTTCTCTTTCTGGGGGCCTGCGCGGTCCCGGAGGTCAAAACAGAGGCTGTTCCTGTTCCTGACGCAGGCAGAACGCAAGTGGTTCTTATGCCCGACCAGGACGGAAAGGTTGGAGAAGTCACCGTCAGAAATAGAGGCGGTTCCCGGAAAATCAATCAAGCCGGGCAGATGGCGGAAGCAAAGAATGGGACCAGTGCCATTTCAACGCAGGCCCCCCTGGCCGAGGGGGATATTAACAAAGTGTTCGGCGCCGCTCTCGCCGCACTGCCGAAAAAGCCGGTCATCTTTATCCTTTATTTTAAAACCGATTCCACCGAACTGACGGAGGCGTCGCAAACAACGCTTTCCTCTGTCCATGCTGCCATCAGTGACAGGCAGTCGCAGGACATCAGCGTTATCGGCCATACGGATAGAACGGGTGAAAAGAGTTATAACGTTGCCCTTTCCCGCAGTCGGGCCTTGAAGATCAAAAAATTCCTCATTTCAAAAAGCGTAAATCCCTCCATCATCGAGGTCGATTATCACGGAGAAGCCGATCCCCTGATTAAAACCCCGGACGGGGTGGCGGAGCCTCGCAATCGAAGGGTTGAAGTGACCGTCCGATAATCCCGGATAAGGGAGAGCGTTCCAGTATTCTTTGACGGACCGGGGACGACCGGAGACATCGGCACCAATCTTTCTCCTCGCTGTTGAAACCCTCACCAAGTGTCCATCCGATTCCCATCTGAAGAGGATCCTGGCGTTCAGTGCCCTGCGGACGGGTGTCCAACCCGGAATGATTCCGTCCTGACCAGCTGCGGAATCTCCCTCTTCGTTTCGCCGCAGGCATCCCATCCTGCTGGCCGTCCTGTCCTCAACGTTTTTCTTCTTCCTGACGACACATTTCGGAACGCCGGCGTTCAAACCTACAATATTGTGGAGGGTTGTCCCGGAATTGTCCCAAATTTGTTCCTTTATGGGCCTGCAGTGGCGCTGCCGTGGAAATAAAAAGAATGATATCATGATCTTATCTTTAAGGCACGACATTCGCTGAATAGAGAGTCACGGTTTCCGGAACCATGTTCAGATACAAGAATCAAGAAATATTCTGGAGGAGGCATCATGAAAACGTTTTTAACAGTCAGAGGATTCTTCGTGATCAGCTTGTTGCTGTCCGGTCTTTTCCTGCTCTCCGCGACGCCGCTGTGTGCCGAGGAGGAAAAGCCCACGGGAGATTTTTCCCTGTCGGCATTGTCCGGGTATATATGGCGGGGGCAGGAACTCAGCCGGGACAGCATCGTCGTTCAGCCTTCCATGACCATGGGCTACAAGGGGTTTTCCGTTAATGTCTGGGGGAACCTCGACACGGACCCCTATGTGGCGGACTCCGACGATGACAGCACAAACTGGACGGAAACGGATGTGACCCTGTCCTATACAAAGACTCTCGGACTCTTCAATCTCGGTGGAGGTTACATCTACTACGCTCTTGCCGGGTCCAATGAGAATGGGACGGATGTTCATGATTCCCAGGAGATTTACGTTTCCGTGGGTCTGAATACGCTCCTTTCGCCGACATTGACGGTCTACAAGGAAATCAGCTATTACCACCAGTGGTACTTCCTGCTGGGAATCTCCCATACCATCGAGTTGAACAATCGGGTCTCATTGAAACTTGCGGCCTCGGCCAGTTACCTGCACAGCGAAGATGAGGAGACCTATCCCGAATATAACGGAGATGCCGAACCCACCAGTGGTAAATTCAGCAATCTGCATGACGGGACCTTAACCGCCAGCCTGCCCGTCAAGGCGACTCGGTATGTCACGGTAATACCCATGATTTCCTATGTCTTTCCCCTTTCGGACGATGCAAAGGACGAAATGAAGGGAAGGGGGATACAGGGTGAAAAACCGTCCGACCGCGACAGTTCCTTCCTTTACGGCGGTGTGACCCTGAGCTTCACCTTTTGATGAAGATCCGCCGGGAAGGGGGGTATGCCGGCGGAGATCATCCTTTTTAAAAAATATGCCTAAAAATGCTTGACCTGTCTATCGCTTTACAGTTTAGGATAGCTTTCTCTCCGGCCGGAAGAAATAGCGTCATGGAGGATGGAAAAGATGAAGGGAGCTGTAACGATAGCGGAATGGATAGACCGCTTCCGAGCGGTAGGGCTTGACGAACTGGCGATGCGGAAGTGGCACCGCCTCTTTGAAGAAGAGAACCCCGAAGGTCATCAGAGGTTCCTGGAATGGCTCGGCGCTTCGCCGGAGCAGATCGCTGATATCCGAAAAATGTAACCCGGAGTCAACCGCCCCGGTCCTCAGCCGGACCGGGGCGGAACCCTTGATGAGGGCCCATGTACCTGATTCGTGAACTTGCTGGAATTTTTGGCCTTTCCCGAAGCACCCTGCTTTACTATGACCGGGTCGGACTCCTTTCCCCTTCGGCACGATCCGAAAAGGGGTACCGTCTTTACTCCGATGCCGACCGGGATCGTTTGTCGGCGATCTGTTCCTTCCGAGAGGCTGGTTTAAGCCTGGAGGATATTCGGAAGATCATCTCTTCCCGGAAGAGCGACACGACGGAGATCCTTCTTCGGCGCCTTTCGGCTCTGAGCGGGGAGATCCAGGAGTTCCAGGCCAAGAGACGCATGCTGGCCGGCATGCTGAAAGCCCGTGCGCCGGGAGACATCCCTTCCTCCGTCGACAAGAACCTCTTCGTCGGGATGCTGAAGGCCGCTGGACTGGATGATGCGGCGATGCGGCGGTTTCACAGGGCCTTCGAAGAACGCGAGCCGGAGGCGCACCATGCCTTTCTTCTTTCCCTGGACCTTCCGGAAAAAGAGGTGCTCCGAATCCGCAGATGGGCCGCAGGCCTGTCCCGGGAAAGGCGGATGGGTTAGTTCAGCCCCCCTTCTCCCATCCCGTTAGACGTCTCCTTTCTCCCCGCTGTGAGAGATTTTCTTCCTGACGTGATGATTTCTCCCGCGTCTTCCTGATGGATTGATCCCCCTCTTTTTTTTTGAACTCCGACTAAGGCTTTGAGGCCGGTTACGCACAAACGGAAACGGCCACAGCCAAAGCTTCAGAACCTTCTCCCTTCCCGGGCGCTCGAGCCGCCAGGATGACTGTTTCGTCCCTCGTCCCTTTCGGGCAAGCATGACCAAGGCATCCGAGGCAAGATTGCGGCGCTTTTCCTAGGCCATATCTGAACGATGGCGCCATTTCTT
>Ga0123333_10003451_pt1 | contig 15330 bp, 9 predicted proteins | sample BioC12SIPDNA_3_FD_89957 | JGI IMG/M metagenome (GOLD analysis project Ga0123333, IMG submission 89957) | Anaerobic biogas reactor microbial communites from Washington, USA - Biogas_R2_B C12 SIP DNA | ecosystem: Engineered > Bioreactor > Anaerobic > Unclassified | place: Washington, USA... | reverse complement strand
GGCCGACCTGGAACTCGGCGTCTGCGGAGCGGTCGGCGACCATCCGAGCCGCCTCGCGCGACAGCACCGCGTGCGCGCGCTCCAGGGCGGTGGCCGAGGCGTCGTAGAGTTTGACGCGCACCCCCTGCCGCAGATGAACCAGCGCGATGCCTGTTCCCATTATCCCGGCACCGCAGATCCCCACGGCGCTGACCGACTGGGGGACACCTTCCACCCGCCCGGCCGGCCTGTGGTTCCTGGCCCGCTCAGTCAACCGAATCACGTGCGACTCGGCCGCAGTCACCGCCTCGCCCGTCGGCGTGGAAAACGCGTTACAGAGTGATGAATCAGCGTCTGGCATACGTCCCTTGCCCGCAGGTGCAGCGAACGCCCCCGCAGTCTGCACCGGAGGGGACTATCAGTCCCCTGCTTTAACCGCTGAGCTACGGCCCCCAAAGCACTTCGCGGGGCCGCTGCATCCTCTCGCGCATCCCCACCACCCCCGCCGATTATAACAGCCCCATGGTACTCCCGCGACAAGACACCCCGGAGGCCGAGCCGAAACACCGAAACACACAGAAGTATGGGGAGTTGCTTTAACTCTCCAGTTGCGTAATCCGCGCGACATGTGTGTGAAAAGCAGCCGCGGCCGGGCATCAGGGGCCCAGTCGGCCCGGCCGGCAATGTGCAACTCGCGGCGGGCTCGGACAGCGCAGGCTGGAGTCAGAGTGTCTGTTTCAGATCCGCGCATGCTACCGCCATGCTGCGGTTCGGAAACCCCACGGGATCCTCAGGCCGGGCAGAACTCGGTATACTTTTCGGCGGAGCTGGTTGGGCTTGGCCCCCGGAACGGAGCGGTGTGTCGTTGTGCATTGTCGTTGTGCATTACGGATCAGGAGTCTTGTCCCATGAACCGCCTGGCTGCGATGTTATTGGCGATCCTGCTCGCGTGTGGTATAGCGGCGGGTGTCACTCTCCGCGGCGCCGTGGCCGAGGATGCCCCTCCACCGCCGACTGTGAAGTTGATCATCGATTACAGAGACGGCGTCCAGAAGCATTTTACCGCGCTGCCCTGGAAAGCCGGCATGACGGTGCTCGACGCGCTGCAGGCGGCGGGCAGGCATCCGCGCGGGATCAAAATCGGGCTGCGCGGTAAGGGGGCGACCTCCTTCGTGACGCAGATTGACGACGTGGAGAACGAAGGGCGCGGTCAGAATTGGGTGTTTCGCGTCAATGGCGAACTGGCTCGCAAGAGCTGCGGTGCCTTGGAGGTGAAAGCCGCTGATACCATCTTGTGGACCTTTGGCGAATACCGATAAAATTGCAGTGTTCGGCTCCTTTTCCTGATTCCACGACCGACTGACGGGATGTAGCAATGACAGGCAAGAGCAATATCGACGGAACAACACGACACAGTGGCCAGTGGATGCCTGACCGGCGCTCGGGCGCTCAGGGCGGGGGGTGGGCCTGTCAAGCGATCATGTTCGCCCTGCTGGTCATTGGCGGTGTGGCGGTGCGATTGGCCGGCCATGAGCTGCCCAACTTCGCACCCGTCGCCGCGCTGGCGTTGTTCGCCGGGTACTTCTTCCGTTCGGCTCTGGTGGCGATTTGCGTGCCGCTGAGCGTGATGGCGATCAGCGACCTGTTCCTGGGCGGATACGACTGGGGAATAATGGTCCTGGTCTACGGCATGCTGATGTTCCCGATCCTGCTGCGCGGTTGGCTGCGGCGGACCTTCGTGCTGGGAACCGGCCGCTTCGCCGGCCGTTTCGCTTCCCTGATCGGCCTGCTCTCCTGTTCACTGCTGTCGTCAGTTCTGTTCTTCCTCGTCACGAATTTCGGCGTGTGGCTGGGTTTCCCGACATACGAGACCAGTTGGTCGGGATTGGCTGAATGCTACGCGGCAGCGATTCCGTTCTTCCGCTACACGCTGGCCGGCGACCTGTTCTTCGCGGTCGTCCTGTTCGGCAGCTATGCTCTGGCGCTTGCGTTGGCCCCGGCGCAACAACCGGCGACCGAAGCCAACTAGGCAGCCGTCGGCCACGGATGCCAATTGGGGCGAAGCCAATCGGTACATTTTGACAAGACAATTGCGAAAGGGCCGTCACGCGGTGGCGGCCCTTTTCTGTCGGTTGTGATTCGGTAGCCCGATTGCGATTCGGTGGCCAGCGATCCGGCGATCCGTGATTTGGTCGTCAGATTTGGTCGTCAGCGGCCCGCCAAGGACGGCACTCAGTTCGTCTTGGCCGGTTGGCTGGTGTCGGCCGGTGCTCCCGGCGCGGCGTCGGCCGGTACAGCACCTCCAGGCAGCGCTTCGTCGGCCGCCGGCTTGTCGGCGGCAACGGCCTCTTTCGGCAGCAGGGCTTCGAGAGCGCGGGTCTTGTCGCGCACTTCCTTGAGCAGATCGGGTAGCCCCTGCTTGTGCTTGTCGGTCGCCACCACGATGGCATCGAGGGCCTGTACGATCTTGGTGATCTCCCCCTTCTGCTGATCGTCTGCCGCCAGCGATCCAACCGCGCCCAGAACCTTCTCATCCCGACCGCGCACCCCCTGCAGCACACAGTCCAGCGGTTGCTTCAGACGCCGGCGAACGCGTTTAATGAGCGCGTCCATGTCGGCGCTGGTCGACCGGCCGGTGGACATGGTACCGGGATAGCCACCGAGCCCATCCGTGCTGCGGGGATCGGAACCCACTGCGCCCCCCGGCATTCCCGGCATTCCCGGCATGCCAGGCATCCCGGTCATCGCAGGCGCACTGGAGTCGCTACCGGGCATTCCTGGCATCCCGGGCATTCCTGGCATCCCGGGCATTCCTGGCATCCCGGGCATTCCTGGCATGCTGGGCATCCCAGGCATTCCTGGCATCCCAGGCATGCCACCGCCCCCTCCGGTGCGCGTGCCGCCCGACATTTCCTCCTCGAGCGTTTTCTGTTCTTCTTTGGCGCGTGTATCCTCAGCGCGGCAGGCGAACGCGGCGAGCGCCGCCAGCTGCTGGGCCGTGCGCACGGCGTCGATGCCGGTCACGTCCGTATAGACGAGGCTCCCGAGTGCCTGCGCGGCGGTGCAGCGCAGCGACAGTGGTTCATCTGCATCGTTGGCGATGCGTATCAGACTCTCGAAGATGGTGCGGTTATCCCCGACGGCGCCCAGCGTACCCAGCACATCGGCGGCGCGACGCCGCAACCAGGTGTGGCCGTCCGGAGTGCGGCCGGCGGGCGGCGTCTTTTCATCGAGCAGCGTCTGCATGAGCGCAGCCACTTCCGCTCTGCGCCCATCCGGAATCGGCTGATCACCAGGCCGCTGCCGCACGAGGAACAAGTGCCGCTCGATACCCACGATCGCGGCCAACCGGACGGCGTCGATCTGGTCCGGTTTCTTGAACTCGTCCACCATGAAGTCAAACGCCTGGGGCAGGCGGACAGCCGGATAGCGCACGCCGCCCACCAGGCGTGCATCGGTCTGATTAAGTTGCCCCACGACCAGCATGGCATTGAAACGCACGGTGGGATGATAGTTTGGATCGCTGGCCCGGCGCGTCGCTTCAGGATAGGCGACTTCCATCAACAGATACTGGCGTAACCGGGGATCGGCCGCCTGTTCCATGTCTTTGGCGAGCATCTCGCGTTTCTCGAACACGTCGCCGAGCAGCTCCTCGGTGGCCATGGAAGGGAACAGGTAATTCCGGTACCAGTTTTCCAGCTGCGGCCGGTTCTCGTCAAAGCTCATCCGCCCGAAAACAACTTGATCCTTCAGATTTTTCTGTGTGACCACGGTCCGCGCATCGGCGAACTCCGGACCGATGGTATCCCAGGTGTACGACGGGGCGTCCTCCGCTGCAGCCTGAGCCCAGGCCGGCCGCGCCAGCCCGGCCACTGCCAGCCCGGCGGTCGACAGTACGATCCCAGTCACACGGAGCCAACGACAAATCTTCGACATGAACCACGCCTCCCTCGGATCGCGTCAATCAGACCTCATTGCGGGGCTGCTGACGGGATTGCGATCGAGATGACACGAATTTCGCAGAGCGACCCGCCTACGTCCCTCATCTAGACTACTCGTCGAATGCTGCAATTGTCAACTTGGTGACACTTGGCGATCTGGCAGGGCGGCTGTGCCGGCACGCCCGCCGCGGCCCGATTTGACGCGCCTCCGGCCACCCGTATGCTCGGAGCCCCGTGTTGGGTTCCCGATCGGCGTCCGGCAGGAACCCGCGCCGGCGGTACTGGGCAGTTCGCTCGCGGCGTGGGCAAAGTGGCGGTGCGGGCTCTGTGGACAGGAATGGTCATGCGGATTGTGCAGGGCGACTTCCATGACGCTGCTCTACGATGACCCCATCTTCCTGAAAGATGCAGGGGCGGCAGGACCGTCCCGCGCCGTAACCGCCACTCACTTCGTGGCAATGGGAATCACGCCGTCCCAGTCGGGGGGCGGCATGCGATTGTGCTGCGCGATGAACACCGTGAGATAATCCTTGACGCGATCATCGGCGGGCACCTGGTGCAGCCAGTGGAAGGCATCGTCCCAGTCGCGAGCCTGAAGCGCATCGAGAGCGTGTTCGTACGCGGCGATATGCTGATCACTCATCTGAGGGAAATCGCCGACCGGTGGCAGCAGCTCGCTCACTTCGACAGCCGCTTCCAAGCCGTAAGGGCGCACCTTGGCAACGCGCCGCACGCGAGCCACGTCGGGCGAGACCTCGGTGCGCACCCGACGGGCGGTCTGCTCGTCGATCAGCAGTGGTGCGCGGAGCACCTTGGTCATGGCTTCCAGCCGTGACGCGAGGTTGACCACCGGGCCGAACACGGTGACTTTCACCTGGTCGACCGTGCCGATCTTGCCGGCCACAGCCGGTCCGGTCGCCACACCGATCCCCACGCGGAAGTCGGTCAACGGATGCTCATCGCGCAGCGCCACTTCGCCGAACGCGGCTCGGATGCTCAGCGCCGCACGGCAGGCGCGTTCCACGGCGTCGGGTTGTTCGATAGGCCACCCCCAGAACCCCATCGCCGCATCGCCGTGAAAATCGCCCACCACCCCCCCCTGCTCGAGAATACAGTGGGTCATCACGCCCAGCGCCCGGCTGACCCGGTTGAGCAGCCCCAGCAGGTCCCCGGCTCCTTGTTCCGAGCGGCGGGAGAATCCGCGCAGGTCACAGAACAGCACGGACACCTCCGCCTCGCGCGGCGCCAACACCTGGTTGGGATCCTGGCCGGCCAGTGCCTCGAGCACCACCGGCGAGAAGAACGGGCGCAACGATGATTGGCGGTGCTCGAGCAGACGCACCTCGCGCAGATTGTGGAGAGTGGTCGCGGCGAGCTCGGCGAATTTCAGCTCGTCCTGCAGCTCTTCCGGCCCACGACTCTGCGCCGCCAGTCGGGCCTGCGGGTCCAGGCGGCCGGTCATGTAGATCGCCCAGCCCGGGCAGGCTTCTCCCAGGACGGGCGTACAGAACGCCCAGTCCAGGTCCTCCTGGTCCGCGAACGTGGCCGTCGTTTGGGCCCGCGCCCGGTTCCAGATGCTCACGACGCTCTTGCCACTCTCCACCGCACTGCGAATCAGGCGGCCGCTGGGTGAGAACGAACCGGCATAGTCGCTCCGCCGGTCCCAGTGCAGGACCTCGATCGCGTCTTCCGGCGCGTCTCCTTCCCGCACGGCCACAATCGCTGCCGCCGTGGCGCGCGGAGTGCCGGTCAGCAGCAGGCTGATCAGGCGCACGAAGAGTTCCTCGTCGTTGGTGGCTCCGGAGATCACTTCCGGCAGACGGCTCAGGACCTCGATCCGCTGGTCCGCATTGCGATAGCTGACACTCTGCAGATACGCCGGACTGAACGCCTGCTCGTTCGTCGCCGGCGGCGAATCGACACTAATGTTGACCCGCTCGTCAGAAATCGAGAAGGTGGTTCCACCGATCACAAAGTGCTCGCCGGTCCGCACCGCGAACGCGTGCTGCTGGCGGCCGCGGAAGAACACCGGGTTGCGGGCCGATTCCAGCCGCACGACCTGCAGGTAGTCGCTGTTCCACACCAGCTGCGCGTGCCGCCGCGAGATCTGCGAATCCCAGGGGACTTCCCAGCCACTGCCGGCCCGCCCCAGCACGACAGGCAGGTGGGGAATCAACGTCCGTCTCCAACGATGTCGGGGGTCCGCCCCCTGGGCGATTAGATCTGGCATGATTCGGATCGCTCACACGCGCGGCCGTCACGTCCGTCGGCCCAAACGGATCCGATACCGGGCGCTGACCCGATTGAGCAGCGCCCGTTCGTCGGCCGTCAGGCTGTCCATGCCGTGAGCATGAAGTCTCGTGAGAATGGCGTCAACCTGCCGCTCTTCCTCCGCCTCGATTTCTTCCCGGTGTACGGGATCTGGCCTGTTCTCCAGGTCTGCGTCCCAGTCGGCATCCGGAGCTGACGGCGCGCACAACGGAACCTCGGCCGCCACAACCGGACCGGACTCCACCGCAGGTGGCTCCGTACCGCGCACGCCCAACTCCTCCTCCCAGGCACAGATGGCGATGTCGTCCAGCTCGCGCCGCGCGCTGACCAGCAGCAGGATCGCCAGCAACACCAGCGCCGCCCAGACAGGAAACGGCGTGTCGGATTGGCTCGGCGCGGCGTAATACTTGGCCAGCACGACGGCCACCAGCCCCACCGCGATCGCCAACACAACCGCGACGCGGCAGACCCACTCGGCCACCCGCCGCTCGTCCCACTGCGGCCGGGCCCAACGCAACGCGGCGTGCAACATCCGCCGACCATCAAACGGATGCGCGGGCAGGACGTTGAGCACGAACAACAGCCAGTTGATCCACAGGCCGATGGCCAGCAACTGTAGCGTCAACGCCAGCGTGCCGGCCGGCTGAAAAGGGTTCCACAGCGATGGCAGGTCGATGTCCGCGGCGGGCCACACCAGGATGACCGCCAGACACAACAGCGCCAGAACCAGGTTGACCAGCGGACCCACGGCGAGAATCGCCAGTTCCTTGTGCGCAGCAACACGCAGACGCCACGGCGGCAGCCCGCCAAGCGGACCAATCGTAATGGCCGTCGGCCGAATCCCCACGCGACGCGCTGCCAGGTAGTGCCCCAACTCGTGCAGCACGACACTGGCAAACAAGATGGCCACCGTCGCCGCCGTAATCCCCAGCAACTTGCCACCCGCCATCCACCAGGCCGTCACACTCAATACATCAGGAATGGCAAAGTAAAACGTCGCCGCCGCAAACACCAGAAAAAAGACGTGCAGCCGTACAGCCACGCCACCCAACTGCCCCAGACGAATGCTCCATTGAAAGGGGTCACGCATGACGCTTGCCCCCCAGACTCTGGCTCACCGGAATTCCCATGGACCACCGCACCATCGCGCTTCCGACCCACCCACGCACGCACGCACTCGACTCGCTACGTTCCTCAGCCCACTATGACTCAAACCCATTATGCCTCAAACCCACTATACCCCAGGCCCACTATCCTATGTGCCCCGGCTGCCCCCTTCAGTCCTATTCTACGACGGGACGCGGCCCGAGTTCATCTCGCGAGCCCCCCAACACTCCGCGCCTCCGCACCGGCATGGGGGTTCTGGCATGGGGATTGCTCCAGAAACAATCATCGAGGCTGATCGCATCGGGGCCTTGGCACGGCAGCCCACCACCGAGGTGCACGATGCGGAAAGACACCTTCGTGACGACGAAAAGCCACGTTTTAGCTGACAGAACAATACGTTCAGGGTATTCTGAATACTTTCTAGTCTCCACTTCGCTTCACTTCTCTCTCTGTGGGACAGCATCACCGTGATGAAACAGTCGAACCGCCGCTCGCGCCGTCGTACCCTTGGCCAACTGCGGGACCTCTTGTTTGGAACCACCCGCCCGGTGGGACGCCCGCGCTGTTTGGCGCCCGTCTGCCTGGAACCACTCGAGGGCCGTCTGATGCTGGCTGGCGACCTGGGCATTGACAGCCATCTGCCGGGGGAAGCCTGGGACGACGGCACGGGAACCTGGGGGCAGCCGTCGAGCGGGTTGCCGGAGTCGGGAGCTGAGGGGGAGGGCACGGAGGCTCCGGACCTGGTGGCATTTGCCCAGGCGTTGACGGCAAGCGGCGTGAAGTTCTACAGCGCCGTCTGGTGTCCCGGCTGCAACACACAGAAGGCACTGTTCGAGGATGGGGGCGACTTCCTGCCCTATATCGAGGTGACCAATCCCGACCGGACGCTCAACGCGATCGGGATCGCGGCCAACATCACGTCTTTTCCCACGTGGGAGTTCCCCGATGGGTCGCGCGAGACCGGCGTCTTGTCGCTCGCGACGATTGCGGACCGTGCGGGCGTGGCCATTCCCACGTCGGCCGATCCATTCATCGCACCGATTGCGGATCGGACAGTATATGGAGGCTCACCGCTGCACATCGGCCTCAACGGCTACGACCCGAATGGTGGTCCATTGACATACACGGTAACGAGCAGCAATCCGACGCTGGTCAGCGGCACGATACTGACCGGCAACCGGAGTGCCCGGATCACGGTGAGTGGTTGGGGGGACATGGTGTTCCAGCTCTTTGAGAGTCAGGTGCCGAACGCCACCGGGCGGTTCATTACCTTGGCCGAGTCCGGGTTCTACGATGCGGCCAACAACGATCCTCCGATTACCGTGCACCGGGTCGTCGACAACTTCGTGCTGCAATTCGGCGATCCGACGGGCACGGGCGGCGGAGGCTCGTCGCTCGGCCCCTTTGACGATGATTTCCACCCGGACCTGCAGCACAACACTGCCGGGGCCCTGTCCTGGGCCAAGGCGGGCGACGACACGAATAATTCACAGGTATTTGTGACCGATGTCCCGATCCGGTACCTGGACTTCAATCACTCGTACTTCGGCCAGCTCACCGAGGGGGAGTCGGTACGCAACGGCATCACGGCCACGGCCACAAACAGCAGCGACAAGCCGATCGTGCCGATCAACATCGAATCGGTGACGATCTTCGAGGATCATGAGAACGGCATGCTGGTCCTCAAGGCGGCCGAAGACGCCTCGGGCGACGCCGACATCACGGTCACGGTCACCGACGCGGACGGGAACCAGTATGTCGAGACGTTCCATGTCACGGTCAGCCCCGACCCGTACAATAGCGGCCCGTATCTGGAGGACATCCCGGCGATCGCGACGACCGTCAACACTCCGGCGACGTTCACGATCTCGGCGATCGATGTCGAAGGGGACCCAGTCCTCTTCAGCGGTGTCAAGGCGGGCAACGTGAACTACACGTTTTCGGTCGACAGCCAGACCGGGCAAGTGACCGTCACGCCGCCGACCGACTATGTGGGCACCATGCAGATCCTGCTGCGGGTGGCGGCGGCCAACGGTTCCGACACGACCGATCCCTACGATTCGCAACTGGTGTCGATCACCGTGGCCCCGGCAGCTCCCGCGGCGGTGGACCTGGTGGCCGCCAGCGATTCGGGCTTTTCCAGCACCGACAACATCACCAACCAGACCAGCCTCGCCTTTGAGGTAACTGGGGTCACAAGCGGTGCCCAGGTGCGTCTGTATCACGGCATGACGTCGATCGGGGAAGCGACGGCCAGCGGCACCAGCGTGACGATCACAACATCCAGCCTGTCCGACCTGGCCGACGGCACCTACACGCTGTATGCCACGCAGACGGTCAGCGACCTGGAGAGCGATGCGTCCGCGCCGCTCAGCATCACGCTCGACCGGACCGCCCCCGCCGCCTTCACCTCCACACCCCCCACGACAGCCACCGTCGGCGTGCCGATGATCTACGACGCCCAGCATCCGGAAGAGGGCAGCGTGGGCACGGTCTACTCGCTCAGCGCAGCGCCGGCCGGCATCTCCATCGACCCGGCCACCGGTGTGCTGACCTGGACCCCTACCGCCGCCCAGGCGGGCGTCCAGACGTTCGCGATCGTCATCAGCGACGTGGCCGGCAATACCCAGACACAGGATCTGAGCCTGACGGTGGCGGCCGATGCGCTGATGCAGTTCCGGCTGGAAGTGACCGACACCAGTGGCACTCCGATCTCGTCGATCAACGTCGGCGAGGACTTCCAGCTCAACGTCTACGTGCAGGACCTGCGTGCCGTGCCGTACGGCGTGTTTGCGGCGTTCCTCGACGTGGTCTACAGCAGTCAGTATGTGGCGGTCAACGGCTCACTCACCTACGGTTCGGAGTACTCGACTCAGCCGCTGGGAAGCGTGGCCACGCCCGGCTTGATTGACGAGGCCGGCGCCGTGGCCGGACTCACTGAACTCAACGGCGGCGAGTACCTGCTGTGGAGCCTGCCGATGACGGCCACCCACGCCGGCACCGCCTTGTTCACGGCCGACCCGAGCGACATTCTGCCGTCCAACGAGGTGCTGTTGTTCCGCGACGAAGCCGGCCTGGCCAGTGAACACATAAGCTACGGATCGACACTGCTGACCGTCCAGCCGGGCTTCGTCGCCAACGACGATACATTCTCGGTGGACGAAGACAGCCCCGGCACGGTGCTCGACGTGCTGGCCAACGACCAGGTCGTGTCCGGTTCACCCGGCAATCTCACCATCACGGCCGTCGGCACGACCAGTCACGGCGGCAGCGTGACGATCGCCCAGGACGGCAAGTCGGTGACGTACACTCCAGCACCCGATTTCTTCGGCGACGAGACGTTCTCGTACACGGTCAGCGACGGAACGGGCGACCGGACGGCCCAGGTGGTTGTCCAGGTAGCAGCCGTCAATGACGATCCGACGGCTGTCGACGACACGTTCACCGTCACCGAAAACGCCGTCGGCGTCACCCTGGACGTGCTGGCCAACGACCTGATCGCACCGGACATCGACGAGACCCTGATCGTCGTCAGCTTCAGCAATGTGTCGGCGGGAGGCACACTCTCGATCCCGGCCGCCAAAGACTGCCTGCTCTACACCCCGGCCGCCAACTTCTCCGGCGTTGAGACGTTCACCTACACGATCAGCGACGGCCATGGCGGCACCGCTACGGCGACCGTCTCTGTCACCGTGACGGAAGCCTATGACCCGCCACTGGCGCAAGACGACCTCTTCGAGGTCATGGAAGACAGTACCGACAATACGCTCGACGTGCTGAACAACGACAGCGCGCAGGGGGATACGACCGAAACACTCACCATCATCGCCACGACCACTCCGGACCGGGGGGGCACCGTCACGATTGCGCCCGATGGCAAGAGTCTCATCTACACGCCGGCGGCTGACTTCTTCGGCATCGAACGGTTGCAGTACACGATCAGTGACGGGAATGGCGGGACAGCACAGGCGACTGCAGTGATCACCGTGACGGCCGTCAACGACCCGCCGACGGCCGGCAATGACGCGGTCACCGTCTCCAAGAACTCGACCGCCAACACCCTGGACGTGCTGGCCAATGACAGCTCGGATCCGGACGGCCCGGAGACGCTGACCATCACCGCCGTCGGCACGACGTCAGCCGGCGGTACCGTGTCGATTGCCAACGGCGGCACATCGCTTACCTATACGCCGGCCGCCGGCTACGTGGGTATCGAGACCTTTACCTATACAATCCAGGACCCGGACGGCGCGACGGCTTCGGCCACCGTGACCGTGACGGTCACCGAGTACATTCCGAGCAAACTGTCGGGCTACGTCTACATCGACGTGAACAACAACGGCGTGAAGGAGGCGGCTGAACTGCCGCTCGGCGGCGTCGTCATCACGCTCAGCGGCACCAGCGTCACCGGGGCCAGCGTCAATGTGCAGGCGACCACCGACGCCACCGGACTGTACCAGTTCACCAATCTCGCGCCGGGCATGTACAAGTTGACCCAGGCCCAACCCGCTTTCCTGATCGATGGCATCGACTCGGGCGGCACGCTGGCGACCTCCACCGGGGCCGACGAGCTGACCATCAACCTGGCCGAGAACGTGGACGGCCAGAATCTCAACTTCGGAGAACGCGGACGGAAGCCGCAGTATATCAGCGTGTTCGACTTCTTCGCGTCGACCCCGCGGAACACGGTTCTGGCCACCGCCGCCTCCACCAATTCCGCTCAATGGTACGCGATTGAAGGCGGCTGGTCCCACGCCCAGACCCTGCAGGTGGAACTGCAGAGCAACCAGACCGCTGCCAGGTTGAACGTCACCACCACCGACGCCGCCCACTGCTCGACGCTGTTGGATCTCCAGTCTCCGCAAGTGGTGCAGCACCTGGGCAACAACGGCACGGCACAGCTGGTGCGCATCGTGGCTTCGCCAGCTACGCTGTTCCCGACCGCGGACTGCGCCTGTGCCGAAGGGGAGGCCCCCCGCGACGACGGCGCAGAAGGGGAGAGCGCAGGGGACACCACCCCCAAACGACTCGCAGCGGCCACGCCAGCCGACGGCTACCGGGCCACCGATCTGCTCCTGGCCCAGGCACCGCCCGCTGACCAGTGGGGCATCGTCCCGCTCCTGGACGACCTGCGGGACGACGACGAAAGCCATCCCGCACGGGTCGACGAAGTGCTGGCCAGTCTGCCCGCGGACCTGCTGCTGCCGTAAGAACGTCCCGTTACCAGACGAACTGGACGCCGAAGTTCAACCCGTGCACGAAGAAACCGGCATCTTCGTGGAGAAGCGCCGGGCGCGCTGCACCGTCCAGCTCGCCCGAAATCTGCGTGGTGTTGAGCACACGGTCGATCGCCAGACCGGACTGCGCGACGTGATTCCAGTAGATAAACGAATACCCGCATGTCAGCGCGATGCAGTCGGTGAGGCGATATGCGGCGTTCAACTGCAACTCCGGCGACACCGTGAAGACGTTCTCCTCGTACACGCCGCTGTTCGTGCGTAGCGCGAGCAGACCCTGCTCGCTCGTGGTCACCGGCATACCAGGCACGTGAGTCGCGGTGAATCCGCGCACCTCCGCCCGCTGCTTCATGTTGCCCAACCCGACCTTGGCCAACAGACTCCACGTGATGTCGCCCCGGTCGTACTGACCCAGTAACCCGATCTCCCCCGCATGGTAGCGGTTCGTGACCTCGAACGAATCGTACATATCGATCACCGTTCCATACGGGATCGAACCACCCTGCTGCCGAATCGATGTCCGGTGCGAGGAGATCAACAGGTCGCTGTCGAGCGCCGCGAACTGATAGCCGGCCAGCAAGTCGATCCGGCGACAGCCGTCGCCGCACAGAAACCGGCGGAAGAACACGTCCCCACCGCTGACATCCGAGTCGCTGCGCACGGATAGGGCACCCACCGAGTAATCGGGAAACGCAACCAGATCCGCGTCTTCCTGGCCCAGCGTCAGGTTGTAGAACGGGCGTCCCAGTATCGCCAACTCGTTGCTGTCAACGTCATAGTTAGCCGTCATCTCGCCCAGCGAGTAGAACCGCCCCCCCACGCCGGACAGCTCGCACGGATCCAGCCACACGCCCAGCGTCAATCGAGCGCCGGGGCGCACGCCCCCACCCTGCTGATCGGTGGGATACAGGATCTGCGTGCCGCTCTCGCCCAACACCCCCGCCATACCGGACGGCGTGTCCAAGGGACTGGTGGTCACCAACGGTGGCAGCTCCTGGTGCTTGCGCCACCACAACAGAAACTCAAACGAACCCCAGGTGGTCCAGCCATAACAGGGAGCAACACACGGACCGCAGTCGCCAGATCCACAGCCACCCGGCTCGCAGCAGCCCGCTCCACAGCTTCCCGCCCAGCCACTCCCGGCAACTTCCGCCTGCGGCTCTAACCACGTTGAATCCAGCACGGTTTCGGGCAGGTCCCTGACCACGGACCTCCGGGGTTCCGGCAACGGCTCTGCCGGCTGCACCACGGCGTCCGCCGGATCCGACCGAGTCGCGGCATCAGAATCCGACGCCTGATATGTGGCCTGCCGGACCAGCGACTTCCCACGCACGGATGTGCGGAACTCCGCACTCTGGGCCGGCCCTGCCACACTTCCCACCGCCAGACCCACAACACCAATCATCACCACCAGAATCGTGCGTGTCGCCATGACCATCGGACCCCAATCGACTTCGAACGCCAGGTATCAGACGAGTCAGCCACCACGGTGTGATTGACGCGCTGTGACTCTGCCAGGCAGAGCTGCTTGTGCGCAGCCTCCACTCTGGGCGCGGCAGACGATGAACCTAATCTCTTTGTCGGTTGTAGGGCCGGTAACGATTGAATAAACTTTGCCGCTTCAGGCGACTTTAACGATCAAGCAAACCCTGGCGCCAGATTCGCACGCGGACGGCAGGTCGCAGAGCGACTACAGGCACCGCGCCAGCCTGTCTCAGGCCCGGGCCCGGGACGCCCCAAACCTCCCATGCCGCCCATCACGCCAGGTCTATTTCTTTCCCTGTCGTCGCTGGGCCTGGAAGAAGTGGGTGAGCATGCGGCCGCAGCGGTCTGCCAGCACTCCGGCAATGACCTCGCAGCGATGGTTGAGACGCGAGTCGTCCAGCAGGTGGTAGAGTGAGGTCACAGCGCCGGCTTTCGGATCTGTGGCGCCGTAGATCACCAGCGGGACGCGGGCCTGGAGGATTGCCCCGGCGCACATGGGGCAGGGTTCCAAGGTCACGTATAGCCGGCACTGTTCGAGCCGCCAGTCGCCGATCGCGGCGGCGGCCTGGGTGATGGCGATCATCTCGGCGTGCGCCGTCGGATCGTGCAATTGTTCGCGTTGATTGTGCGCAGCGGCGATCACGCGTTCGCCCTGGACGATGACGCACCCGATGGGCACCTCATCTTCGGCCAGGGCTTGTTTCGCCTCGCGCAAAGCCTGCTCCATGTACTGCTCGTGTATCACCGGCGTCTCGCTCAGCCGTTGTCTTTTTTGGGGGATGGCGCATCCGGCGCGGGTGGCGTCTGCGGCGGTGCGTCGCCGACGGGCGGGAGTGGCCGGTACTGGATCTTGCGCAGCGCGCCGCGCGTTTCCCAGGTGGTGAAGCCCAGCGGTTGGGAGAGGCGCACCTCGATGCGTGTACCGAGTTTGCGTTTGGTGATATCGACATCCACCACACTTTCATCGTCGATCCAGGCGCGGATGCGATCGCGGCGCACGACCAGGCGGAACCGATACCATTGTTCTTTGTTGAACTTCATGTACCGGGTGGTGGCGTTCTCGGAAGCGTCCGCGTAGTCGAGATTGGAGAGCCCCACGACGGCGCCGGCCCAACCACCCACCACCAGACTGCAGAACGCGTCCTGGACAGGGAACGTCAGGGTGCTGAAGAAGTCCACCCCCTCCAACCGCCGTGCTTCCCACTGGATCTCGTAATCGCACTTGGGAAATTCATTCTGATAGGTGATGCCGGTCAGCGCGCTGCCCATGCCCAGCACGATGCTGCCGTCCTGCACTTCCACCACTCCCT